>JAESGV010000045.1_pt1 | contig 342080 bp, 356 predicted proteins | sample 9269781 | NCBI WGS metagenome assembly JAESGV01 (sample SAMN15741586, study PRJNA653496) | algae metagenome | isolation source: Tildeniella torsiva UHER 1998/13D and co-occurring heterotrophs from... | place: Slovakia: Slovak Paradise National Park, Hrabusice, Kosice Region | collected 2000-01-01
TCTACGGCGGACATCACCCGTCAGCAATTCAACGTGTCGATACTCGTTAGACATAAGCGTGTCCTCAAGCATGTGCTTGAGCCTTTCTGCTTATGACGACTGTCCGGTCGAAATGGGGGGCAGTTCACTCAAGTCGTTGGCGCGAAATAGGCAATGGATGTGCGCGTATAAGCGTTGTTCGGAATCAGCTACTTCCGATGCCATCTTAACTTCCACGTGCTCTCGATTTGCCAGTCGGCCGCCACAGACACTCGCAGGCCCGTTTGGCATGCCGAGCACTCTGGAAGCGACGTCCGTCAGCGGTGAGCTCGCTGGTGAGCGCCCCGGGTCGAAGGCAGCCATGCCCAACCTGGCTAGTTCTTTCCTCGTCCTTGTTTCAACGACGCTAGAGAGTCTGGCTTCAGCTGAAGCTGGAAGGCAACTTCAGCTGCCTTCCAGCTTCGCCCCAACTGTTGGGGTCTAAAGGGATATGTTCGCCAGCTTGGTCGTGGGGAGATTTTCGCATGGATTTGCCCATTTCTGCTTGGAGAAGGATCGTGAAATTTTTACGGGCCGCCCAAACGTGCGCTCGTAGCTTCTCTCCATCGATTGGCTTTTCGGCTGCTAGATAGCGCGCTGCGTAACAAGCTCTGAGGACCTGATCTAAAATCTTCACCCGCGTTCCTTGGTCCTCTCGATCACTTTTCTTGTTGATCACGTTCGGAAAGAACAACCTGCCCTTATCGACGAGAGCGCTTGCTCTGTAACTCAAGATTTCGCATTCTTTTGGCGAGTAGACAGTGCCCGAAGATATAGGAAAGCATGCGGTCTCAATCTCCGCCATGGTTTCCAGAACTTTGTGTGCCCACGTAGTTAATTCCGCGTCCCGTTGTCGCCGGCCAGAGAGCCAGGAAAAAATAAACTGCGCCCCCGTAATCAAAATAGTTAAGATTGCGATGAAAACACCTATCGACTGCTCTGACATCAGTTCCTCTCTCCCCTTCGTCGGACCATAAAAGCTAATACCATTTCGGATATGCACGCCGATGTCGGCCGTTTGAATATGCGAATCGCGACGGCGCACCATCCTTGCTTGTGTGACTAGTTGATCCTGGTGACGATCCACAAGGCAAGGATGCTCCTGTTAACTAGACCACCGGCTCCACCTTCTCCCACCCCAGCATGTGCTCGTTCTTGTCGAGCCATGTCTTGCGCCCCTGCCAGTCTGGCAGCACGCGCCCAACGAATTCCCAGAACTCCGGTTCATGGTTGCGGTGCATAAGATGACACATCTCGTGGACGACAGCGTATTCGAGGACGGGCTTTGGCGCGAAGATCAGGTGCCAGTTGAGATTGATCTGCCGGTCCTGGCCGCAGCTGCCCCACATGTGCTTCTGGTCCTTGATCTGAACCCCGCGCGGCTTCAGCCCATGGCGTTCGCCATGCTTGCGGACGAAGTCGCGGGCGTCGTCGCGCACGCGGCGCTTCAGCCAGAGCCGGAGAGCGCTCTCAATGATGGTGTCGGATGACTCCGGCGAGAGGTTGACGGGCTTGCGGATCTGGAAACCGTTGCGGAAACTGACCTCGACCAGGGAGCCGTCGAAGGGCTCGATGGTGAGCCTCGTCATACGTCCTCGATAGGGGATCTTGGCACCCGTCACGAACTGGTAGACGCGCGTCTGTGCCCTGGCGCGTTCCGCCATGTGCTGCACAGTCTCGATGATCCAGGCGCGCCGGCGTTCCAGCACGGCGGTGATCTGTTCATCCGTCGCGCTGTCCGGCACCAGCAGCTCGAAGGATTTCGGCGTGACGCTGAGGCTGGCTTTGCGGGCTCTGGGCGAGCGCCGCAGGGTGTATTCGATCTCTTGGCTGCCGATGCGATAGACGGCCATGTCACTGTCCCGCGAAATGCTTGAGCGCGTAGGCCTCGACTTCTTCCGGGATCTCCCTGAGCTGCGTAAGGCCGGCCAGATGCGCCATGGATCGCACCTGTTGGCGCAGGCTCTTGCGGAGACCATCCTTCGCCCACCAGCCTGATGGCGCGGTCACTGGATCGGTGTAGAGCCCCTCCAGCCGGACCGCCAGAGCCTCGCCCTCCGGTCCCGATGTGAATCCATTGAGGATCTGCAGGATGCCATAGGCGCCGGGAGAGAGACCCGCTTCGACATGGGCGGCGTCCTCGGCGGTGATATCCTTCGCAAGCTCTTCGGCTGCCTTCAGCTTCTCGCCCCAGGAGAGCTGCGCGCTTTCGAGCTTTTCCAGAAGTTGGCGCAGGCGCTCCGAGAACTTGCCATATTGATGCGGGCTGTCGTCGATCCGCTCTGTGACGGTCTTGCGCAGCTCCGTCGTCTTGCGGATCGCCGCCGTCATCAGGTCTTCCTCGGTCTTGCCCTCAGGATCGAAATCCTCCCAGAACTCCGGATCTGTGATGTGGCGCAGCTTGACGGTGACGCTGAGACCCGTCGCCTCCAGATGCTTCTCCAGCATCTCGCGGATCTTCTCGCTGTAATTCATCTGGTCGAAGGCCTGGCGCTTCTCGAAATGCTGGGTGCCATAGAGCAGGAAGTTCGCAGCCCATTTCAGGTCGGCGGTGAACTCGAGAACGCTCGGGTCCGGGCTCAGCGTTTCATAGAGCGCTATGAAGCTGCGCGCCCTAGCCTTGAAGTCGAACCACTTGTCCTCGGTGCCGAGCAGCTTCACGAAGGCATCATATTCCGCCTTCAGTCCGTCCTTGTCGCTCGCCTTACGTTTCAGAGGCTTCATCAGCGCGGCAACAGCGGAGTGGGCTGCCCGCAGCTGGTTGCGCAGATCGTCGAGATCGCGCATGGCGTTCTTCACGTCATCGGCGCGGTAGGAGGAAAGCGCTTCCTCCAGATGGCCGGAAACGCCGATGTAATCGACGATCAGTCCATTGCGCTTCCTGGCGTCAGAGACGCGGTTGGTGCGGGCGATCGCCTGCAGCAGGCCGTGCTCCTTCAGCGGCTTGTCGAGATACATCACGCTTTCGATCGGGCAGTCGAAGCCGGTCAGCAGCTTGTCGCAGACGATCAGGAACTGCGGATCGTCGCCCTTGCGACCGAATGCCTTCTTCGCCAGCTTTTCCGCCTCGGCATCCAGGTAATGCGCCTTCAGTTCGGTGCGGATCGCCTGCTTGTGGGCATCTTCGCTCGGCTTGCTGTCTTCCTGGTTGATTGAATAGACGCAGGCCGACATGGCATTGGCGCGGGCGAGCGCTTCGGCAGGCTCTATGCCCTCGGCCTTGAGATCCTCGGCAATGACCTTTGTCAGCGCTTGCTTGTAGAGGATCACCGCCTCGCGATCGATGGCGACGATCTGGGCCTTAAATCCGTCCGGCCGGGCGTATTGCTTGAAATGCGTCCAGATGTCGTAAGCGATCAGTTCGATGCGGCGCGGATGCTTGACCAGATCCTCGATCTGCAGCCCGCGCTTCTTGATCTCATTCAGCTTGTCGTCGTCCAGCTCAGCAAACCAGGTGTCGAACAAAATGTCGATCTTCGCCTCGTCGATATGCCAGTCGGTCTTGCGGCCGGTATAATAGATCGGCACCGTCGCGCCATCGGCGACGGCGTCGTCGATGCCGTATTTGTCGAGATAGCCTTCTCCCGGCACCCCAAAATTCTCGTAGGTGTTCTTGTCGTCCTTCTTCACTGGCGTGCCGGTAAAGCCGAAGAAGCGGGCGTTCGGCAGCGTTGCGCGCAGATAGGCGCCGAGATCCTTTTCCTGGGTGCGGTGCGCCTCGTCCACCATCACGATCCAGTTTTCGGAATTGGCAATCGCCTGTTTCGACCCCTGGAACTTGAAGATGGTGGTAAGCGCCGTGTGCCCGTCCTTGCCGCTGCGGATCAGCGCATGCAGATCCCGAATGCTTTCGATGGCCGTCGGGTTTGGCAGCCCGCAGGCGACGAAGGTGCCGCTGATCTGGCTGTGCAGGTCCACCCGGTCGGTCAGCACCAGGATGTTCGGGTTGGTCAACGCTTCGGACTGGATTGTCCGGTGCGTCTTCAGCTTCAGTGCGGCAAAGACCATGGTCAGCGATTTGCCGCTGCCCTGGGTGTGCCAGATCAACCCTTGACGGTGTTTGCCTTCAATCACGCGGTCGACGATGCGGTTGACGGCGCGGAACTGCTGATAACGGCAGATCTTCTTGATCGTGCCGGTCTCGGTTTTTTCGAAGACGACGTAATGTGCGATCAGGTCCAGCAGCCGGCTCGGCTCCAGCAGGCACCAAAGACCCTTGGCGAGCGGATCGGGAAAATCACCCTCCAGCTTCGGCCAGGGATCGCGCCATTCGGCATAATATTTCGAGCCGGAGCCGGTTGCGCCATAAAGCACTAGCGCGCCGTCGGTCACGATGTTGAAGACATTGGAGAAGAACAGGCGCGGAATGTCCTGCTCATATTGCCTGATCTGCTCGAAGGCCTCGCCGGTCTTGTCCTTCACATTGAGCGGGCTCTTCGCCTCGATGACGACCAGCGGGATGCCGTTCACATAGATCACGACATCAGGCTTGCGCGTGTTCTCCGCCTTTACCCTAAGCTGATGCGTGACGGTGAACTGGTTATTGGCGGGATCGAGAAAATCGATCACCCGCAGCGTCTGGCGCGTCTCCTGGCCGTTCACCTTGCGGGCATAATCGCCGCGCAGCACTTTCAGCCAGGCGTCGTTGTCGCCGATCGCCGCAAGCTCACCATAGGCGGCCTCGGCAGACGCGCGGTCGATCCCGTTGATGTGCATCAACGCCTCGATGAGGTGCGGGCGAAACAGAACCTGGTTCTCGCCATCACGAAGAGCGGCGTGCTCTGCTGGAGGCACGAAGCCATAGCCCATGGCCTTCAGATGCTCGATGGTAGGACGCTCGGCAAAATGCCATTCGGGGCCGTGGCTCATGGGGCGCTTACTCCGCTGCCATGGGCAGGGCTTCGGTGACGCGCTTGCGGCCGGTTAGCAGGTCGGACATCAGGGCGGATTTTAGAGAGACCGCTGCATGCAATTGAGCTTCCAGACTGTCTGTGGTGAGCTGTAGTTCCCTCACTCTGGCTACAATGGCCTCCTGCTCACCAATTGAGGGAGCGGGCATCTGAATCTGAGAGAGCAGCCCCCTGTTGATTTTGACCATGCTCGCGCTTGTGCCTGCCGCGGCGCGCTTGAAGTAGCCAGTCGCTTGCAGATGACGGAGCCAGAGCGCACCAAAATCAGCATTGATAGTATCGCTGTTGAAGCGCAAACAGATCATAAGATCGGGAAAGAAGCAGTTGGGCGGCTGTCCTTTGTAAATGCCCACCATCCCCACTCTGTCTGGCGTGTTTGACCGGCTAATCAAGACGTCGCCATGGGATAGCTTGGCGGCACTAATCCTCGGATCGTCAAGGGGCGCCGGTTTGAGGCCTGCGCCAGTCAAACCGTCTTCTGAAAGGGTGCCCAAGCTCAACAGCCAGCCGCCTGTGGGCGATGACGGGCTGACAGGCGAGTAGCCATTGCGCACTGGCTCGCGAAGGACGTTGAAAAGGTTTGCAACCTCCCACCCCTCCGGGATCTCCCCGATCTCCGTCTGCTTGAAGCGCATGGGGCCGATGCCTTTGGTGAGAAGGCGTTCCAGCACGCCCTGCTTGACCTTTCTGGTCTGCTCGATTACCGCCCGCGTTGCGGCAATGGCCTCATCGACGCTGGACAGGATTTCGGCGATGCGGCGTTGTTCGTGGATCGGTGGAAGAAGCATTTCGAAGTTTTCGAACGCTTTCCTGTCAACCCGCTGATGACTATTCGTGCTAGAGGCGGGTGTGATTTCCGGTGAGTTGAGGAAATCTCTACTGGTCAGGAAGCTCGTCAAAAAGTCCAGATCGACATTGTCGTTTCTTGGCGTGAGGGGCCAAAACTCGGTGGATCCTAATGCGGGTTCCTTGTGTTCTTGCTTCACCCTCCAAACCCTTGGAATACGGGGGTTCAGTTTGCTGAACAGGATGCAATCAGCCGGAACACGATACTTGTTGCTCAAAACTTCGGATCCGGCAGCATTTTCAGGCACTGCGCCGTTATCAAAAGCCGGCAACGAATAAAGCCTCACGCTGTCGAAGCTGTTGATCTCACTGATGCTGAAGCTCGCACGCTCAATTTCAACAAGCGCACCAAGCGTTATTGGTATCCACCCCTCCGGCGCCTCACGCGACATAGCCAAGCTCCCGCAGAAAGCCCATCATCCGCGCTTCCGCCGCATCGCGCTCGGTCTGAAGCTCGACCAGTTTCTCCACCTCGACAGCGACATCCACTTCCGCCGCCGCCTCGCCCAGATGCACATAGCGGCTGATATTGAGGTTGAAATCATTCGACTCGATCTCGCTTGCCGGCACCACCCGCGCCAGCCGCTCGACATCGGCAAAACCGCCATAGGCCTTTGCCAGCACGGCGACATTGGCTTCTGACAGATGGTTCTGGTTCTTGCCATCCACCACCTGCTCGGCGCCGTTGACGATCAAGATCTGGCCCTTGCGGTTCGCCGGCTTCTCTTTGCGCAGGATCAAAATACAGGCCGGAATGCCCGCGCCATAGAACAGGTTGGGTGCCAGGCCGATGATGGCCTCGATGAGATCGTCCCTGATCAGCCCCTCTCGGATGTTGCCTTCTGCCCCGCCGCGAAACAGCACGCCGTGTGGCAGAACCACCCCGCAGACGCCATCTTCCTTAAGACTCGCCACCATATGCTGCACGAAGGCGAGATCGCCATAGGACTTCGGCGGGCAGCCATAGCGGTCGCGGCCAAAAACCTCGCCCTTGGACCAGACATCGTGGCCCCAGCTTTTCAGCGAGAACGGCGGGTTGGCCAGCACCCGGTCAAAAGTGCGGATAGCCTTTACGCTGTCACCCGTCAGATGTTTTGGCTCCAGCAGGGTATCGCCGCGCGCTACCTGCGCGTCGTCGATATCATGCAGGAACAGGTTCATCTGGCAGATGGCCCAGGTGTTGAGGTTCCGCTCCTGGCCGAACAGCGACAGGCTCCTCGGGTTCTTGCCCTGCCGCTCCAGATGATGAACGGCCTCGAGCAGCATGCCACCCGAGCCGCAGGTGGGGTCGTAGATTGACATGCCTTCTTCTGGCTTTAGGCATTCGACGATCAGCCGCACGACCATCTTCGGCGTGTAGAACTCGCCACCCTTCTTGCCGGCATCATCGGCAAACTGCGCGATCAGATATTCATAGGCCTGGCCCAGCACATCCGGCTCGACATCGGAATTGCGCAGGCGATAGGTCTCGAAATGCTGCAGCAGCTTTTCCAGCATGGCATCCGGAAAGCGCTCCTTGTTGTTGAAATCGACATCCTGAAAGACGCCGCGCAGCTTCATGTTCGCGTCTTCAATGGCACGGAAGGCGGCATTCAGATGGGTGCCGATATCGGTGGTGTGCTTGCGGACATCTTTCCAGGAGTGCCCCTTCGGGATGTCGAAGCGATGCTCCTCCGGATCAGCCGCCATATCCTGGCTTTTATAGACGGCCAGAGCCCGCTGATACTCCTCCTCCCAAACATCCGAGAGACGTTTGAAGAACAGAAGGCCGAAAATGTAGTGCTTGTAATCGCCGGAATCGATCGATCCGCGCAAAATGTCCGCTGCCCGCCAGAGATGGTTTTCCAGCTGCGCCAGGCTCAACGTCGTCATCTATGCTCATCCCTCACATCAGCCGCAGGCCGATCCTACCAAATCGCCGCGCACCGGCAAATTATCTGGACATGTGCGACAAAGCGAATAGAAATTTGAGCACAATCTGCGGTCACACCCGAGGTGAATCTTGAGCGATATCAAACTGTTTCACTTTGGGGGTGCTGAGGTGACCGAGCTGCCGGGCACCGCCATGCAGGTGGAGAAGTCCCTGCAGGTGCTCTTCGAGGCCAATCTTGAGGCGCTGCTCGGCATCCGCTTCCTGGCAACGGAGCATTCGACCGGTCCCGTGCATGGCGGCCGCATCGATACGCTCGGTCTGGACGAAGACAACTCACCGGTCATCATCGAATACAAGCGATCGGTGAACGAGAATGTCATCAACCAGGGCCTGTTCTACCTCGACTGGCTGCTCGACCATCGCAAGGAGTTCCAGTGGATGGTGATGGAGCGGCTTGGGGCTGATGCCGCCAATGCCGTCGAGTGGACGGCGCCGCGACTGATCTGCATCGCCGGGGACTTCACTCGCTACGACGAGCACGCGGTTAAGCAGATCGCGCGTAACATCGAACTGATCCGCTATCGCCGGTTCGGTGACGATCTGCTGATGCTGGAGCTGGTGCATGCGCCGAAGACGGCGAGCGTCAGCACGCGGCAGGCTCCGAAGACATTGCCGGTCACTCCTGGCGTCACTGTGGAGGAGACGCCAGGTGAAGAGCCCGATCCATACTTCACTCAACGGCAGGCCTATCGCCTTGGGCAGTCATCTAGCGAGCTTCGCGACATCTTCGACGCCGCCTACCAATTTCTGATCGGGCTTGGCGATGATGTGCAGGTGAAGGAGCTCAAGCAATATACTGCGTTCAAGCGGATCAAGAACTTCACCTGCCTGCAGATCTATCCGCAGGCCCGCAGCATTGCTGCCTATCTGAGGCTCGATCCGTCGACCGTCGAGCTGGAGGAAGACTTCTCGCGCGATGTGACGAACATCGGGCATCACGGGACGGGTGATCTCGAAATTATGCTGCGGTCGATGGCTGATTTTGAGAAGGCGCAGCCGTTCCTGCGCCGGGCGTATGAGGGTGGGTGATGCTGCGTCAGCAATGACCACTTCCGTTGTTGGCTTCGATTCAGCCTGGACCGACAATCCAAAAGCGCCAGGTGCAATTTCTGTTATCCGGCTCGACGCACAAGGCGCACGGTTGCATATGGAGCCGAGGTTGGCTTCATTTAGTGAAGCCGCCGCGCTTATTCATGCAGAAAGGCTAGAGGTCGACAAGTGTGTCGTCGCCCTAGATCAGCCGACCATCGTTCCAAATCTCAGTGGCTCACGTCCGGTCGATAAAGTGGCGGGAGCTCTGATCTCCTGGGTTGGCGGTGGAGTGCAGCCGGCCAATCGGTCGAAGCTTGGTATGTTCGATGAAGCTGCACCTATCTGGCGGTTCAAGCATGCGTTGGGAGCGATTGAAGATCCCGAGTTGGCACGAACAGCAACGAGCGGGACTTTTCTGCTTGAAGTCTTCCCAGCGTTGGCACTGTCCTCCATCGAAACCACTTTCTGTTCGAGACTTGCGGCACCTAAATACAACCCTGCCAATCGGAAGCAATTCAAGATCAAGGACTGGCAGGCCGTTGCCGAGGTCGTCAGGCGTTTCGGTAGGATCAATTCGCTGCAACGGTTGGACGACTGGTGTTCGGTAGCTGCGAGTTCTGAAACGCCGAGGAAGGCTGATCAAGACAGGCTTGACGCATTGATTTGCGGCCTGATCGGACTGCATTGGCTTGTCGCCCCGCGCGATCAATCAGTGATGATTGGCGATCCGGAGAGCGGTTACATGATCGCACCGGCCACCAATGGCATCCATGAGCGGTTGCACGCAGCAGCGCTGCAGCGGAACGTGCCGATTAGATGAATGGAGAAGCTTCGCTGCCGCCGGCACACTGCGGCCACTCCCATCAAGGCAAGGTTGACCTGGACAACCGCGGCAGGCGCGCCGCTATGAGACAGCCCGCGCCACTGAGCGCCGACCAGTGTGACCGGAGAGGTGGCTGAGTGGTCGAAAGCACCGCACTCGAAATGCGGCATACGGGCAACCGTATCGTGGGTTCGAAGCCCACCCTCTCCGCCATCGTGAACCCTTGGGGTGCTAGGGTTTCCCCGCAGTCTGCTTACGGTTCTCGACTTTGAATTCCGCGGCCGAAATTGGCTAGGGCCACGTGTGAGGCGCACCTAGAGCTGCTTTCCTCAATCCTCGCGCAAGGCTCGCATTGTAAGACTGCGGATTATACATCATGTCCGATTGACAATTCTCGCGAATAGGTTGAGGAAGCAAACTCAAGGGCGGGAAAAGAGTGCACTATGAACTACGCTGCGCGCCAAGCGCTATATAAGCAAATCGAGGCAGATCGAGGCAGTAAAGTCATCGCAATGGTGACTGGCGATCGTAACGGACTTCAAACGCAAATCGCCGGAGATGCGGTGGAGCCGTTTGTGTCGTTGCTAGATGTGATCGGGCCAACGAAAAAGATATCTCTGATACTTGATACCCATGGTGGGCAGACGTCGGCTGCTTGGCGGCTGATAAACTTGGTTCGCTCCTTTGGTGACGAGATCGAAGTGATTGTTCCTACCAAGGCGATGAGTGCTGGAACATTAATGGCTCTTGGGGCTGATGCAATTGTGATGACCAAGCAAGCGGCGCTCGGCCCAATCGATCCAAGCTTAAGTAATCACCCATTAAACCCTGTAGTGAATGGCAACCAGTTTGTATCCGTTAGCGCTGAGGCGGTTAGAGGATACCTGGATGAGGTAAAAAAAGATCTTCAGGATCCATCTGCTTTAGCCGAGGTTTGGATCAATTTGGCGAACCAAATTCATCCTATTGTTCTCGGTGAGATATTCCGTCTTGGCGGGCAGATTCGTTCAATGGCTAAGGCTTTAATTCAGTCGCAAGTCAAAGATGAAGCGGTGCAGGATAAAATTATTAACTTGCTCTGCTCCGACTCTGGCAGCCACGACTACACTATCAATCGCCGGTATGCGGCCGATATCGGACTAAATATCGTGAAGCCATCCGCCGAAGTTTACGAAATCTTAAGCAAGATCACGAAATCGTATCATGCAGAGCTGAAGACGCTTGAGCCTTACAATCCCGGTGCCATGCTGGGCGGGCAAACAAAACTTAAGTATCAACTGGTTCGTGGACTTGTTGAGGGAACAGATTCGGGATGCTATGGTTTCGTTTCTGAAGGCGAGTTGAGCTTAAAAAATTCGGGCACGGGGCATTTTGTAAATGACACCCGGACATTCGAAGGATGGAGGAAATTGCCGTGATTTATACATCCGACGCGAGCCGTCAATATCGCATGCAGTCGAGTGCTCCGCAGCAGCAGCAGACCAATTCGTCCAGTCGTCCAACGTCCGTGTATGGTGCGACCTACAGAGAAGATATCGCTGCTGCGACACACAGCTCAGCTGTGCCAAGCAGCTTTGAACCCATGACAACAGCTGCTGGTCCCCTAGCTCGCTGATTTTTTTGGTCGCTATTGTTACTAGCGCGGGTTCATGTGATTTATCCTTAAAAAAGCTGTCACCCCTCCAGGGGCATCCTACGTGTGACCTTTAATATCGTTTGGAGTTCACATGGCGACGATCCGGAAGCCTCAGAGGCACATCATGTGTTCGCTGGCGGTAACATGACGACTTAAGTTTCAGTGCGTGCGCAGATGCCTCGGGCCGACACTCGAGTTGAATAGCGGCCCGAGGACATTTTCACTTCTTCTTCATCGTCTCGACGATGTGCGTGCGGGGCTTTGCTTTGGCCGTGGAGACCTTGGTAAAGCGACCCGTGACCGCGCTGCGCCCGATTTTGGTTGTCTTTGCCATCTTCAATTCACCCCCTTCCGGTAAGCATTTGCTACTTTCCTATGCACCCTAGGTTATAGTCATCTATCGACTAAGGTGCCGGAAAGTCGGGAGGTAGGTGCTGGGCAGGAGGGATATCTGGGAACATTCGTCCCTTCATCACGTCTGCAATGCGGCCAAAGTTCAAACCCGCATAGTAGCCCGAGATCCACGAATACGGGATTTTCTTTATTCGGGCCAATTTGATGATCGGAACCATGTCCGGAGTCACTCTACGGTCGTGCATGTCCTTTCCTTTCTCGAAAGGCTGCGACCGAATAACGGTTGACCTGATTTTCGAAATGAATCATGGTCTCTGTGCAAAGATGTCCGTTACGCGGTCATTGTTATGATCCAAAGAGATTTTTGGATCATGTTGAATCGGGTGCGTAGCCCGACTCTGCCACCCTATTGGCGGCTGCTGAAATAACCGGGTGATCAGACCCTGTTAGATCAGGAAGCGGTTGCGACAAGGGATATCAACGTTTCGGAGGACTGTTGGCCTGGGCAACTGGCGGCAAGTCCTCCGATTCATGTCATTTGATCTTTCCTTCTTTCGCGTATTTCGACCACATGACGCGAGCAGCGGCAGGGTTCATATTGCAGCCCTCAGCCGCGGCGTCAGAATCCGCAAAAAGGTGGATGTGTCTCGCCGATAACATCAGCGTTCCTGCGAATTCATCGGCCTGCCATTCGCTGTCCGTGTAAATTTTGTCCGTATCCTCGCGCGATCTCGCAAACTTCACGTCGCGATGCATAAGGAAATGCGCAAACTCATGGCAGGCAGTAAATCTATCGCGTCGGTTTCCGTTGCAGGCGCCCTCGTAGACATCTTCGCGAAATATAATGGAATTTGACCCGGCTAATACCCGACCTTCATCGTCACCCATCTCTTCTTTCGTTCCAATATCGATGAAGAAGTCAGGCATAATCTTGCTCATCTTGAACTCTAAAACGTCCATGATGGGAAATTCGATCTCGCTGTCAGGAACGAAAACGTCTCTGATCTTCTCAGCAAATATCCGAAGCTTTTCGGTGGACATCGGGGGAACGACGATCCCGCGACGCCTCCTGTAGAACGGGACTTCTCCACCGCTAGACTTCAAGACGATTTTCTTTAGAGCTTCCATGAGGTCTGAGGGAACATCATCAAGTTTGCGCGCAAACGCCGCGACTAACTCGCGTTGTTCACCTCGCAAGTTGTCCACCCGGACTTCTTTGCGCGTCTTCTCAGCAGCTCCGCGTAGCCGGCGGATCTCTTCGGCTGACAAATTCATCGCCTGCGAGATCTTGTGGAGGTATCCGTCCGGGATCTGTTTGCGCCCGGTTTCAATCGCGGAAACAAACGCTGTGCTCTGATCAAGCTTGGCTGCGAGATCCAGCAGACGCATGTCTTTATCGACGCGAAGCTTTCGAAGCTCGACGCCGAACGGCGTAAGCTTTGTCATGGCGAATCTCCTAAATGTTTGTCTGAGGGTAGGAAAGCCGATTCGAAGGAGGAAATCAACCAAAAAGGTAGAATGGTTCTCCGGTGCGGGTTTAGCGCTCTCTCTGAAATAGGTGGTGGCCCACGCCTCTCTCTATGGGTAAACCGGGCATTCCACCTTGGCACCCCTCCAGGGGCGTCCTACGCGTGACCTTCAATGTTGAATGGAGGTCACATGGCGACGATTCGGAAGCTTGGAGGACGCTGGCAAGCCCAGGTCCGTCGTCGCCGCACCAAGCCTCGCTGCAAGTCATTCGACACCAAGCTTGAAGCCGAGAAGTGGGCGCGCGAGCTTGAGGCCACAGTCGATTGCGTAGTGATCTGGCCATCCCATCAGGGTTGAGATAGCCTTGACTTGAACTGGCGAGCACGGCCTAAACACAGGATATTGAGTTACATTTTTCTGACGTCACAGCGTTACAAAGTTTCTCGCAACCCGTTGATTATTATAAGTCTATAGCGATTTCAAATCTCTCTAGCAGCACCATTTTTCCTGTTTGATTTTCAAATAGTTGAATGATAGCAAGCCTTTGAGATTGCCCGACCCATGTACAAAGGTCGTGCACATGGTTCTGCGAATGGCAAATCCCACGAAGAACAAATACGGCGTCTACATGTACACCGTCCGCGTCCCTACCGATCTGGTGCAGGTCGTGGGGCGGAAGGTCTATTCGATTTCTCTCAAAACCAAGGACCCGACCGAGGCCCGGAAGCGCTTCATGACGGTCGCCGCTGAGAAGGAACGCGAACACAAAGCCCTGAGAGGATCGCCGGAAGCCGTGCCGCTGGTCGAGCTTGTCGCCATGGCTGGCGAAGTCTATCGCGGTCTTCGTGACGAGGCGGCGGCATCATCAGGCCCGGACGATCTTGAAGTCATCGAAGAGGGTCTGAGAGCGCGCGCCGAAGACGGGCAATGGTTGGATGGTCTGGCCAAGACCAAGCTGCTGGAGCGGGGGCTGTTTCCCGACCCCCGGACACAAGACATTCTTGCGAACGAACTGGCCAAGGCGTTCAACCGTCTGGCCCCGGAGGTCTCGAAGATGAGCCGGGGAGACTTCACGCCCGACAAAAACCTTCCGGTCTATGCTGCGGCGGCGGCTGCAAAGCCAGCCAAAGGCACCGCAATCGGGAAGCTTCTGGAGATATGGGAGCGCGAGCATCAGGCAAACGGTCGAGCGGCCAAAACCATTGCCGACTATCGTAACATCGTTAAGGCGTTCAAGGCGCATCTAGGCCATGACGACGCCAACAGCGTGACGCGCGGGCAGATCAAGGCGTTCTGTGACCATCTGATGCACGACAAGGGCCTGTCACCCAAGACCGTCAACGGGCGCTACCTGACCTGCCTGAAAGCAATCTTTCGCGCTGGCTATGAGCGCGAGTTGATAGACCAGAACCCTGCCGCCGCCGTTCAACAGAAGGTTGGCAAAAAGCAGCAAGGCCGTCCACCGGGCTTCACCGACGAAGAAGCCAAGATGATCCTGGCTCTTGCAGACCGGGCCATGTTGCCGCCGGAAGATGGTTCAAAAGACGCCCGCACGCCGTATCTGAAAAGGGTCGGGCGATGGGTTCCATGGGTCTTGTGCTACACAGGAGCGCGGGTCGCAGAGATTACGCAGCTTCGAAAGGAAGACGTGCAGGAGGTGGACAGCATTCCCTTTATCAGGATCACGCCGGAAGCCGGTAGCGTGAAGACCGGACAATATCGCGACGTGCCTCTGCATCCGCATCTGGTCGAGATGGGCTTTCTCGACTTCGTCCGCACCTCACCGGATGGGCCGCTGTTCTACGACGCCAACGCTAAGCGGAGAGGCACCGGCATCACGCAAGCGCAATGGGCGGGTAATGAACTCGGACGATGGCTGAAGACCGAGCTTGGGGAGGCGTGGCCAGATGTCCAGCCAAACCACGCATGGCGGCACCGGTTCACAACGGTATCTCGGGAAAGCGGCATCGGGACCGAAATGAGAAAAGCGATCCAAGGCCATTCCCATACGGACGCGGCGGCTGGATACGGTTCTTATCCAGTGAAGGCCCTGTATCGAGAGGTCGAGAAGCTGCCGAGGGTCATTGTCGATTGAGGCCCCTGCCCTCCTAGACCCCTGATCTTCTCCCAGCCCCTACCGCCACACCAAAGGCTCTTCTTCAGGCTATGGCCCATAGCTTGGCTATCGACCGAGAAGATGAGACAGGACCCATATAATCGGGGTCTTCATCATCGTCATGGTCTGTGAGCAAGAGCGTTAGGAAGAGCTTCAAGCATGGCGTTAGGTGCTGCTGTCAGATTGAGAAGATGAGACAGGACCCATTTAATCGGTCTTCATCGTCTTCCCGGTCTTGTAGGCAAAGCTTACAGAATGGCCAAAGGCTATTACTATATAAGCAGAATGGGCCATCGCCAAAGCGACAATTAGTCAACGCGATCAATCATTTATCTCGGATTTTGACCCATTTCTGCGCCTCGAATTTGGCCATCTAATTGGCCGGGGTCTCAGGCCGCAAGGACGGTCTTCGCAATGCGTGAGACGGTCTGTCGAGGTATCCCGGTCTCCCGTGCAATAACGGCTTGGGTATGGCCAGCCTTCAGCAATTCGCCTATGCGCCGGGCCTTCACGCGCACCTTCCGCGAGACCGACCGCGTTGCCACCGCCTTGGCCTCTTCGTCCTCGTCAACGAACGGCGTAACTTCACGGGTCGGACGCAATCGGTCGAACTCCGCTTTCCGTGCAGCCCTTTCGGCGACCTCGTCGGCATAGGCTGGGCAATGGCTGTTGAGATATCGCCGCACGCTACGCAGAGAGATGCCGAGAAGGTCGGCCATATACTCGCGAGAGGCACCGCTTTCGGCGAGCGCTAGAATGGCTTTGTGCTGGAACTCGGTAGCATCACGCATGAGCGGCATTTCCCGGTAGTCGGTGGAAGCCAATTTCAAGCGTTGTCGTGTCGGCTGGGCCTGAGATAGCCGCGACGGTTTCCCGTGAGAAAATCGGCTCGACCGCTGTCGTTGTAGTAGCCGCTCGCAGCCGCCGTCGAGCAGCCGCCTCACGCATCTTCTCGCCGATCTTTGCCCGTGTATCTCGGGAGTGCTGGCGACCGTGGAAGGGGTTGTTCTCACCGCGATTTGCCTCACGCATCTTTGCGCGCGCCTCTGGCGAGTGCTGGCGTCCGTAAAAAGGATGGTTCTCACCGCGCCGCGCCTCACGCTGTTTAGCCTTGCAGCCCGGCGCGTTGCAGTTTTCGCGATTGGTCATCCATCGGAGATTTTTGGGCGAATTGTTGCCGGGGTCGTCGTCAAGGTGACCGACCACTATCCGTTCGTCGGACAGCGGTTCGGGGCCGTGGAACGCGAGAGCGACAAGCCTGTGGACCTTGAAGGTCTTGTAGGCCACGCGACCGCCTTCCTCGAAGACGGGCACGTTTGTCAGCTTGTAGCCTTCCCTATCGCTTCTCTGCGGAAACACGTGACCGGCATCGATCTTCTGCCGCTTCGGCCCGACGTATCGGATGCGCCCAAGAGACGACGCCTCGATATGCTGAAGCGTGGGCACGGGTCTCCATTCCTCGACCGCGTGGCCGGGGTTATTCATTTCTGTCATGTGGCTGGTTTCTTTCAGTAGGTTATGGGTGTGGGCGAGCCTTCCTGCGCTCACATGCCAAGCCCCTTCCCCCGGAAGTCGCGACCAAGGCGCACCGAAAAGGCGCGATAATCCGCTCTGACCAGCCACGAACAGGCGGAGGCGTCAGGCGGTGCGATGGGCGATTGAGGAGAAAGGGCTTGGCGTGTCAGGGCAGGAGGAGGCGGAGCGGGTCGCGGTCCTAGAAGTGATGGGGATAGGTCGCCGGGCGGCGGTCAAACCGATGAAGCGGCAAGCAAGTATAAGTGCAGTCTGGAGAGAAGAGCGGCGGGCGCTTTCTTGGGCTGACGCCCACGTGGAGGGGTATTAGACTGCCGAAAAGCTCGTGTATAAATCCGGTTTATCCGGCGAATAGATCACGTATTTCCGACCGTATGGACTTGCCGCTTTCACTGCACGCCACGACCGACCGCCACTTGCACGAATTTAGACGTTCGCCAAATCACGCTGTTCTGGCCTTTTCTCTAGACAACTATCCCAGCCCCTCCCGCTCTTCTTCCGGCCATGCTTGCGGCTGGGCTAGTCGCGGTTCAGGATCGCGGCGCGATGGGTCGGCTCTTGTTTGTCGTACTAAGGGGCGTCGTATGCAATTGCGCGGGGTCTTCGCGTGATGCGTGCATGTCAAAGTGGCAGGGATAGGTCGGTCGCCGTCCAAAGGTACGTCGGATTGATTGCCAGCACTCCACAGTGAAGGGGCATTGGTCCTGATGCTCCACAGGTGGGCCGTTAGGCCTCTGCCTTTCGATTGTGGGAGCCAGTACCGCTAGGCGCGGTCGGTCAGAACGTCGTCAGCCGGGGCATTGATGAGTGCGTCTCGGTTCATGGTGTGAATGCCTTTCACTTGGAGATGTGAAACTGAAGACCAAAGGTGTGGGGTATTGCTCCACCTTTGTCCTTGTATCTCAAGGGCTTCAGGCCAGCTTGAACTGCAACGCCTTCTTGCCGGTGAAGCCCATGGCCAGAAGCGTGAAGCCGTCGCGGGTCATTTCGAACTGACGGTACGAACGCCCCTGCTCGTATGCCTGACAGGGGCAGAACTTAAAATTCAGCGCTGCCTCAACGGAGATGCCGATCAGGTTGTCGATGGCCGCGAGGACATTGTTGTGCTGCTTCCCGAAGTACGCCGAAACGTCCTTACTCGTGGCAACGACGCGACCGTCCTTGAGAGAGACGACCGGATTGGTTGATCCCGATGCTCCACAGGTGCGTCGTAAATGGTCCTGATGCTCTTCAGGCGCAGGGTAAATGCTACATCCAGCGAATGGACTTAGCTCCACGCCTTCCGCTTGACCTCGACCATCTCCCAAAGCGGGCCGTCGCGTCTGGACGGCTTGGGATATCGTCTACCTGCGCGCCATCCCCAGGAAGACCATCGAGAATGTGTAGACGAGGTAGCAAGATACAAGCACCGGCTTGTTTTCGATCCCGAACACAACATGCAATAAGAGAACTATCAAAGCCCCTATGATCGAATTGTTGTAGACCGAATAGTTCCCGAAGAGCAGATCGGCTGCGGCCTTTCGGACTACTTTCAACAATCGCCGCCTCCTTCGCCGTTCACCAACTCAACGATCAGACATAACCACGCCGAAAGTGCCGAATGCACCTGCTGACGCGAAAGGTGGATAACAATCGGTAAGGTGGCCCGCTAGGCTAATCAAGCCACGCGATGCCCCTTGGTAATTCCTCGAAGATGCGGGGGATTGATGCCAGCACATCAAAGGCGGGGGGCATAGGTTAGATGGCATCGAAGGATGGCTGTATTGCCTCGCCGCCTCGAAGGCGGGGGGCATTGATTTGAAGCCCTGCAATCGGCCCTCAGAGACGCAAGAAGCTCGACCAGAGAACGGCGGCGGTGATTGCCTATCGCTCTCCTGTCGCGCTTCCTTGGGCTTGCTAGTGGCTGTTGCAGATGGCCAGCGTTAGCGACGCGTCTTGCGGTTGACGACCGGACGGGCTGAGAAGTCCCAGAAGAATGCGAAGGCGCGGGTCTCGATGAAGAGATAACGGCGGTTTGCAGCGACTTCGAAGGCGGCGGTCTGGATGGTCATTGGGATGGTCCTTTCGGTAGAAGCCCGCGCACCTTGCCGGGCTGATGGCCACGACTATGCACGCCGAGGACCGGGTAACAACCACGCTTGCCGATGTGAAAGCTTATTGCCTATGCCATTGTAATTACTTGGGAATTTTCGACGAGATACTTCTGAATGTGGAAGTTTATGTGCCAGTGGCGATAGGCGGGTGTTGGGCTGGCTTGCGGCAACGGTCGGAGGCGGCGCTTACCCATGAATTTTAGCGTCTTGCCCCTGTCGCATTCATGTTCCAACATAGGGAACGATGGAGGCAGCTATGTCAGAAGATAAGAAAGACCCGGCTGAACGTGTTCTGATTGCCCGTGCCGTGCGGAAGGTGCGGAAGGCTCACGGCTCATGGATGGCCAGAGAACCGAATACACGCGAACTCATTGTCGAGGCAGTTCATAGCGGCATTGATCAGGAAGATGATCTGGTCGAGCTGGTCGAGATCGCGGAAGGCAAGCGTTACGACAAGACAACGGCGACATTCCAACAGACCCGTACGGCTGGGCTTGGGGAAGAGCGTTAGGCGGTGCGGGCGGCTGGGCTGCGGTCGAAATGAGAACAGATGCGCCCGCGTGAATGATCGCGATAATGTTCAACATTGAACAATCCGAAAAAGGGTAGCCAGACCTGCGTCAGGCGTGGGCCAAGACCCGCTGCACCTGCACCGCCGTCCAAGCCGTGCCCTTCCCGCTGGGGGTCTTCGCCTTCATCTCGGTCAAGCGCCGGGCGATTGCGCCAAGCGATGCCGTCTCACCCAATCCCGCGCGTATCTCCAGCACCAACGGCAAGAGGTTCCCGGCTGCTGCCTTCGCCTTCGTGGTCCTTGCTACTGCTGCCTTCGTCCGGGTCTCATTCGTCAAGGTCATGACGGTCTCACCTGTCGCCTTCCGCTGCCTCACCCCGCCTAGCTGCTGACCACGGGCCTTTGCTGCTGCAAGTGCGTCCTTGGTCCGCTTGGAGATGGCGCGGGCCTCTTCTTCGGCGACCGCTGCGAGGATGTGAATGGTCATCCGGTTTACGCTCGGCATGTCAGCCGCGACGAAGTCAACGCCGCTTTCCATCAGACCAGAGACGAAGTGCACGTTACGGGCCAGACGGTCGATCTTTGCCACGACCAGCCGGGCACCCAAGGCGCGGCAATGGGCAAGGGCTTGTGCAAGCTGGGGCCTATCGCTCTTCTTCCCGCTTTCCACTTCGATGAACTCACGGGCCAGCTCACCGCCTTCTCTGGCCATATGAGCGGCGACGGCTGCACGCTGGGCCTCAAGACCAAGACCGGAGCGGCCCTGTTCTTTGGTCGAGACGCGAAGGTAGGAGACGAAGAGCGGAGAAGTCATCGGGTCGATCCTTACATGAAAGCCAACGGACATTGACAGAAACGTAACGGACTATGAGAGTGTACGTCAAGCCGGTGGATTAGACACATGTGCGGCTAAGCGTATGCAGTCACCACTATGATTAGGATCGCGAGCAAGAGCAGGAAGAAAGCCAAAAGAGTTGCAGCTAGCGAGAGGCACTGCCAACGATTTTCGGATCGAAGATCAGCGGCAGCGCGGTCCTCAAGGAACCGAGACCGAGCCGCGTGCATGAGATAAGTGAAGGCAAGGGACAGCGTCCCCAAAAACAAACTTGAGAACAAAGCCGTGATCACTTCGCGCGCCCAAGCGGGGTCGAGTATACCTGCCGTCTCAGTTCTCCCCGTGAACGCCAGATAGCCAGCCAACAACCCGCCCGTGACCACGAGAAGCTGCTTTACCGCTTCCCTACCAGCTTCCGTGGCCATCTTATACGCATCAGCTCCACCGCCCATTTCAATCTCCATGGCTGCGATCTTGGGGAAAGCTACCCGTTGCAGGGGACTACCGCTACCGACAAGTTGTCCGCTCCTCGCTCGTCTGTGTCTGCGGCGGACCGAAGCCCCCTCGCCGTGCCGGGCTAAGAGATCGCCGGGCCGGGCCACGGGGGAACCTGCGCGCGCCTGATCAGGGATATGCCCGCGAGAATATCCGACCCCAAAAAAACATCCGGGGGCCTTCCTACCGCAGCCCTGCCAAATCCCATCCGGTCGGATATTCGTAACGCATCGCGCAACGAATGCCGTTCGGGGTCGGTGCAATGTTCAGGTCGCAGCCAAGGCCCACGGCAATGCGGGTCAGCAAGCCGGGAAGCGGCTCATTCCGTCCGACCCGATCAATGAGCGCATTGCCATCGAATTGGCGTTGCAGCTTGCAGCGTTCGCAGCCGACCCGCACCTTCAGGCCTGATAGGTCGGAGGAGAGGAAAGCACCTCGATCTTGCGACATGGCTAGTCCCATGAGACCGCCGCATATGGTCTGGTTAGAAGTAGAGTGGATGCCGCCGCCGCTGGATATGGCGCAAGGCGAAGCGCTAGGCAAGCGGACTGCTTTCGTAACAGTCCGACCCATAGGCCAGCAAAGGCACCATCACCTCTTTACGAGGCACGAACGGTCGGCCTACAACCTATGCTACGAAAGTGGGGAGCCATGTTACAGCATATACAGTTCAGCGCTGGCGCAGCCAAAGGGAAGGAGCCGCTTGCCGTTGCAGCAGTGCCATCAATAACTATCTTTGTAGGCCCGAACAACTCCGGCAAAAGCCAAGCATTACAAGACCTAGCAACTATCCTGATATCGGGGAAACCGAAATCAACAGCCCCTGTGATCTCCGATGTTCAGTTCAAAGAATTCACGGTCGAAGAGGTCGAGAAACTGGTCGAAGATACGACGATTTCGACCTCGCATAGGGGCGGCCTTGAACACAGAACACTACTCGCACCTATCGGCGAGAATATCCAGGTCGACACTGACAACTTCAGAGGCGGCTTGCTGAACCCCAACAATCCCATGACGCGTCTCTTAGTAAACGATCAAAAGAGAGCCCGACTTCGGGAGATCATTCACGACGCCGTTGGCTTGTATCTGGCGTTGGACTGTACGCAGGACCAGAGGGTAAGCGCCCGGTTCTCTAAAACACCGCCGCCCGACGAACGAAATTTGACTGATGAGCTTTTCGATTACATGAGGGCTGCACAGTCACATGACAAAGTAAGTGACGGAGTGAAAGCCTTTGTCGGCATCCTGCTTCAGGTCCACGCAGGAGAACCCGATGTAGTGCTCATTGATGAACCGGAGGCGTTCCTCCATCCCTCCCTTGCATATACGCTTGGTCGAGAAATCGCCCATGGAGCATCTGATGGCAGAAAGTTTGTTTTCGCTGCGACGCACAGCCCGCATTTTTTGATGGGAGCGGTAGCTTCTGGAGCGAAGGTGAACGTGATCCGATTGACGTATGACGGCGATGAGGGGACAGCGCGAATTCTGCCCAACGAAGATCTGGTTCGCATGATGCGTGATCCGCTTCTACGCTCGGTCGGCGTTCTGGAAGGGTTATTCCACGCAAACGTTATTGTCACTGAAGCCGATGCCGACAGAGCATTTTATCAAGAAATCAATAATAGGCTCTCAACCGCTGGAGATCCCAGAGCAATTGTTCATGCGCTGTTTCTGAACGCAAATGGCATACATACGATACCTCGCATAGTGGGGCCTCTTCGGCGGCTTGGTATTTCGGCCTCTCAAATCGTTGACGTCGACTTCTTTGGGGTCACCGGCACACAAATCGCGGAACATCTGGAAGCGATTTGCATCCCGCAATCTGAGAAGCATAGCTATCGACAGAGAATGCAATCGGTCCACTCTACGCTGACCGCTGCGTGCCTTCAGCTTGATGGCTCTGCGAGTTCAGAACCAAGGCAGTCTTATAAAACATTGGGGGGCGTTCGACTTCTTCGCAACAGCGAATTGGAAGCTGCGGAGAACCTGTCTCACGAGTTTGCGCGATACGGTGTATTCATCGTGCCCCATGGCGAGGTGGAGAACTGGTTGGAGAAGTTGCATATCGACCGCTCTAAACAGAAGTGGCTGCGGAGGATATTCGAGAAGATGGGTGAAGAACCTGCCAATGAGGAGTACGTGCGACCGGACAGCGGCGACGTGTGGGACTTCGTCGGGAATATAAAACGGTGGCTGAGTGATCCGGCCCGCAGAGGGATCAACTGAAGCCGCTAACCGAACTCATGTACAACCCCTAGACAGACCCCATCAAAAAGCCTAGAAATTCGGGGTTTCTGGAGATCTACGGTCGGGTTCAAATCTCTCTAGCAGCACCATCAATCTACCAGGCATTTTCTGTCCGTTAGTGCCGAATATCATCACCGCGAAATCGACTGCCGATTTCAGCGCGCCGCAGCCTTGTGACGACGTGCTCTGCAAACACTCAAGTCGGGCCAAGTCGCTCTCGTCCCGTCGCCCGGCGCACCACCTCCGCCACCTCCGTCAACTGTTTGGCGATCGGACTTGTCTTGCGCCAGATCATGCCGATCGTGCGGGAGGGTTGCGGGTCGCCGAAGCGGGCAATGGAGACGTCGGCAGAGCGAGTCTCGACCTTCATGGCGATCTCCGGGATCAGTGTGACGCCGATGCCGGCGCCGACCATCTGGACCAAGGTGGAGAGCGAGCTGCCATCGAGGATTTCGCGCGGGCGCACCGAACCCATGTCGCAGAAGGAAAGGGCCTGCTCGCGGAAACAGTGTCCCTCCTCCAGGAGGAGCAGGCGCATCTCGCGCAGCATTTCCCTGTTCGGCACCGGCTTGGCAGCATCCTCCTTCGGGCGGACAAGCACGAAATTCTCCTCGAAGAGCGCCGTCTCCGTCATCGACGGTTCCGAGATCGGCAGAGCCACGATCGCCGTATCGAGGCGCCCTTCGGCCAGTTCCTGCAACAGCTTCGGCGTCACGGTCTCTCGGACATGAATATCGAGATCGGCGTTTTCGCGTGTCAATTCCGAAATCATGACCGGCAGAAGATAGGGCGCGACCGTCGGGATCACACCGATCCTCAGGCGCCCGACCAGCTGTTTGCGATGGGCGCGGGCGAGATCGCCCAGCTCGTCGACAGAGCGGAGGATATCACGCACCCGCAACAGGAACTCCTCGCCGAAAGCCGACAGCCGCACCTGGCGGGCGGCCCGCTCGAAAAGTTCTGCGCCGAGGCTCTCCTCAAGCTCGCGGATCTGGACCGAGAGCGCCGGCTGGGAGATCGAGCAGTCGCCCGCCGCCCGTCCGAAATGGCCGTGACGGGCCAGAGCCTCGAAATAGCGGAGCTGCCTCAGGGTGAAATTTATCATAACCTTTTCCTATGGAACTGATCATAATTTCCAACTTACATTAATAGAACCGCTTTGCTAGAAGAATTCCAGATGACGTCGAAGGGCGGCCTTAAGGGGGCGGCCTTCTCGCATGCGTTCCAACCGGAACGAGGCGGGCGACGGGTCGGGCGGAGCTGCTGACAGTCCCGCCCGCAGTTCATCGGCTTGTGATGCGGGCATGCTCTTGAAGGAGCTTGCCGGCGATCCAATCCTGGACAAGCGGGTTCTTCAAGGAGGTACACAATGGATACCCTGAGCAATAATGGCGCCGGCAAATGTCCGGTCATGCATGGTTCGAACACCGAGAGCGGCGCAACCGTCATGGCCTGGTGGCCGAATGCGCTGAACCTCGACATCCTGCATCAGCACGATGCGAAGACCGACCCGATGGGCAAGGGCTTCGACTATCGTGAAGCCGTCAAGCAGCTCGACGTCGCAGCGCTGAAGGCCGACATGAAGGCCCTGCTGCGCGACAGCCAGGAATGGTGGCCGGCCGACTGGGGACACTATGGCGGCCTGATGATCCGTCTCGCCTGGCACTCCGCCGGCTCCTACCGCCTCGCTGACGGCCGTGGCGGCGGCGGCACCGGCAACATCCGTTTCGCTCCGCTCAATTCCTGGCCTGATAATGCCAGCCTCGACAAGGCCCGCCGCCTGCTCTGGCCGCTGAAGAAGAAGTACGGCAACAAGATCTCCTGGGCCGACCTGATCCTCTTCTCCGGCACCGTCGCCTATGAAGACATGGGCCTGAAGACCTTCGGCTTCGCCTTCGGCCGCCCCGACATCTGGGGTCCGGAGAAGGACGTCTACTGGGGTGCGGAAAAGCAGTGGCTCGCCCCTTCCGACAGCCGCTACGACGACGTGACCAAGCCCAGCACGATGGAAAACCCGCTCGCCGCCGTGCAGATGGGCCTCATCTACGTCAATCCGGAAGGCGTGAACGGCAAGCCTGATCCGATGGCGACGGCCGCACAGGTCCGCGAAACCTTCGCCCGCATGGCGATGAACGACGAGGAAACCGCGGCGCTCACCGCAGGCGGCCACACCGTCGGCAAGGCCCATGGCAATGGCGACGCGCAGGCACTCGGCGTCGAGCCGGAAGCCGGCGACCTGGAAAACCAGGGCTTCGGCTGGATGAACCCGAACCAGAACGGCAAGGCGAGCCTGGCTGTCACCTCGGGCATCGAAGGCGCATGGACCGCCAACCCGACAGTCTTCGACATGGGCTATTTCGAACTGCTGTTCGGCTATGACTGGGAACTGACGCACAGCCCCGCTGGTGCACAGCAGTGGCAGCCGATCGGCATCCGCGAAGAGCACATGCCGGTCGATGCGACCGACCCGTCGATCCGCCGCATGCCGATGATGACCGATGCCGACATGGCGATGAAGGTCGACCCGGCCTACCGCGCCATCTGCGAGAAGTTCATGGCGGACCCGGCCTATTTCCAGGACACGTTTGCCCGCGCCTGGTTCAAGCTGACCCACCGCGATCTCGGCCCGCGCGTCCGGTACATTGGGCCGGAAGCCCCAACCGAAGACCTGATCTGGCAGGATCCGATTCCGGCAGGCCCGAAGAATTTCGATGTCGGCGCCGTGAAGTCGAAGATCGCAGCGTCCGGTCTGTCGATCGCCGAGCTCGTGGCCACGGCCTGGGACAGCGCCCGCACCTACCGCCAGTCCGACATGCGCGGTGGTGCGAACGGTGCCCGCATTCGTCTCGCCCCGCAGCGTGACTGGGAAGGCAATGAGCCGGCCCGGCTCGGCAAGGTGCTGTCCGTGCTCGAACTGATTGCCGAAGAGTTCGGCGCCAGCGTCGCAGACGTCATCGTGCTTGCCGGCAATGTCGGCATCGAGCAGGCCGCCAAGGCTGCTGGCTACGACGTCACCGTTCCCTTTGCGGCCGGCCGTGGCGATGCCACCGCCGAGCAGACGGATGCTGCCAGCTTTGCCCCGCTCGAGCCGCTGGCCGACGGTTTCCGCAACTGGATCAAGAAGGACTATGTCGTCAGCCCCGAAGAGATGATGCTCGACCGAGCCCAGCTCATGGGCCTCACGGGTGCCGAAATGACGGTGCTGCTGGGTGGCCTGCGTGTGCTCGGCACGAACTACGGCGGTACGAAGCATGGCGTGTTCACCACCCGCGAAGGCCAGCTGACGAACGACTTCTTCGTCAACCTGACCGACATGGGCTTCTCCTGGAAGCCGACGGGCAAGAACTCCTACGACATCTGCGACCGCAAGACCGGTGAGAAGAAGTTCACCGCGACCCGCGCCGATCTCGTCTTCGGTTCGAACTCGGTCCTGCGCGCCTATGCGGAAGTCTACGCCCAGGACGACAACCAGGAGAAGTTCGTGAAGGACTTCGTTGCTGCCTGGGTCAAGGTGATGAACGCCGACCGCTTCGATCTCGAAGCTTAAGAGTTCAGTCGCCGGGGCCCGTACGCCGGGCCCGTGGATGGGTTAAGGAAGCCGGAGATGCAACTGCATCTCCGGCTTTTTCGTTGGGCGAGGTGACGTAAGAAGCGCAGCGCGGCTTGGATGACCGAATTTGCGTCGACAAAACAACACCGCCCCGGCAAGCCGGGGCGGTGTCTCTCTGGCGCAACGAACCCTGTGTTCAGAAACCGCTGGCGAGCCTGCGGCGAAGATCCTTGATATCGGGCATTGCGATTTCCTCGAGGCGGCGCTCCCAGGACAGGGCCGTGTCCACGATGACGCCGAGGTCGTCATAGCGTGGTACCCAGCCGAGAACCTGCTTGGCGAGCGTCGCGTCCGCCACCACCAGCGATGCGTCACCCGGACGACGCGGCCCGTAGTCGACCTTGAAATCGACGTTTGTCGCGCGGCGCACAGCCTCGACGATATCGAGAACCGAATAGCCCTTGCCATAACCGCAATTCGCGACCAGTGGGCCGCCGCCCTTGCGCAGGTAGCGAAGCGCCTGCAGGTGGGCATCGACGAGATCGTTGATGTGGATGTAGTCCCGGACACCGGTGCCATCAGGCGTATCGTAATCCGTACCGTAGACCGACATGGACGCGCGCTTGCCGAGGGCTGCCTCACAGGCGACCTTGAGGAGATGCGTGGCACCGGCTGCCGAGTTGCCGGCGCGGCCCTTCACATCCGCACCGGCGACGTTGAAGTAGCGCAGTGCGACATAGCAGAGACCATGGGCGCGCGCCGTGTCCCGCAACATCATCTCGCTCATCAGTTTCGACTGGCCATAGGGCGATTCCGGTCTGAGCGGAGCGTCCTCGCGCACGGGAAGCGGCTTGTCCGGCAACCCATAAACCGCGGCTGTCGAGGAGAAGATGACCTTGTCGATGCCGGCCTTCACGGCGGCGGACAGGAGACGTCGGGTGTTCTCGGTGTTGTTCTCATAATAGGTCAGAGGATCGGCGATCGATTCTGGCACCACGATCGAGCCGGCAAAATGGATGATCGCTTCGATCTCGTTTTCGGCGAAAATCTGCTTGAGGACGGTCGGCTTGGCGATGTCCCCCAGATAGAATCGCGCGCCGGGCGCCACGGCCCAGCGGAAACCGGTGGACAGCCGGTCGACAACAACGACTTCCTCTCCAGCATCGAGCAAAGCCCAGACCATGTGGCTGCCAATGAAGCCGGCGCCACCCGTCACCAAGATCGCCATAACTTTTCTTCCCGTTGTTCTTGTTACGGGGAGGAAAGCACGAGCTTCTTACGGAGTGCTTATGCTCCGCCGCCAAGCCACTGAAATAGCTTCGCTAAATGGTTTCATTGTTAAGTGGGAATGAGCCTATTCGTTCAAATTTTAAAGACCCGCCGCGCGCGCTGTCAAAGTGCCTTGATATAGCGGCTGAGCCGCTCCGCGGCATCGGCAATGTGGGCGGGGTTGCGCAGGAAGCAGGCGCGCAGGAAGGGCAGTCCGCCTTCGCCGAAAGCCGTTCCGGGCGCCATGCCGACACCGGTCTTGTCGACGATGTCGAGTGCCGCCTGACGGCTGTCGGTGATGCCGTCAATCTTGAGGAAGGCATAAAGCGCGCCCTCCGGCTTGAGCGTCTCAACTCGATTGGTGGCAATCAGGGCATCGCAAAGGATGTCACGAGAGGCGGTTGCCCTGGCGATGTTCTCGCGGACGAAATCGTCACCCTGGTCGAGCGCGATGACGGCTCCGCGCTGCATGAACTGGGCGACACCGGAGGTGGAGTACTGGATGAGATTTTCCAGCACCTGGCCGAGTTCCGGCGGGGCGACAATCCAACCGACACGCCAGCCGGTCATCGACCAGTTCTTCGAGAAGGAATTGGCGAACATGACCTTGTCGCCTTCTTCCATGACGTCGAGGAAGGACGGAGCACGCTCGGCGCCGCCATAGTAGTAGAGCGCATAGATCTCGTCGGCGAGAATCCAGACGCCACGGCGTCGGGCGATCTCCAGGATCGCCTTCAGGTCCTCATGGGTAGCCGTCCACCCCGTGGGGTTGGATGGCGTATTGATGAAGAGAGCCCTGGTCTTGGGCGTGATCGCCTTCTCCAACCGGTCCAGATCGAGGACCCAGCGACCATCGGTGAAGGACAGCGGGACGCAGACCGACTTCGCGCCGGCAAGGTCTATTGCGGAGACGATGTTCGGCCAGCAGGGCGAAAGGTGGATCATCTCATCGCCCGGCGAGGTCAGAGCCTGTACGGCGAGCGCGATCGCCTGCATGCCCGACGCGGTGACGTAGAAATGCTCGACCGGCAGATCGACGGCAAAATGGCGCTGGTAGTAGTGCGACAGGGCCTGCCGGAGTTCAGGGATCCCGCGCTGCCAGGTGTAGAACGTCTCGCCGCCGAGCAGGGCTTCGCTCGCAGCGCGATTGATGAAATCGGGCGTCGGCAGATCACCCTCGCCCGCCCAGAGCGGCAACAGACCGTCGCGACCCCGCGCGTAGTTGATGATCTCGACGATACCGCTTTCCGGTGCGGCGAGAGCGCGGGGGCTGAGGCTGTCCAGCAAGGTCATGGGGTCTTCACTCCTTCGATCAGTGCGCCTTGTCTAGCCGATCGTCGGACAAAAATCCCATGATATTCCTTGAGGACAAGATCGATCCTGCTGATGGGTTCCCCGCCCGCCACGCAGGCGGGGAAGCACGCCTCAGCGGGTCTTGAGCAGGTCGCGAATCTCGGTCAGGAGCTGAATGTCGGCCGGCGGCGGCGCGGCCTCCTCGGCCTTCTGTTCTTCCTTCTCCATCGACTTGCGCAGTGTGTTTACAGCCTTGACCATCAGGAAGATGATCCAGGCGAGGATCAGGAAGTTGATGGCGACCGTGATGAAATTGCCATAAGCGAAGACCGCGCCCTGCTCGCGGGCCGCAGCGAGCGAGTTCGCCGTGACGTTGCTGCTCAGCGGCAGGAAGTAGTTGGAGAAGTCGAAGCCACCGAAGACGACCCCGACGATCGGCATTACGATGTCCTGCACCAGCGAGTTGACGATCAGGCCAAAAGCCCCGCCGATGATCACGCCGACCGCCAAGTCCATGACGTTGCCGCGCGCGATGAATGTCTTGAATTCTTGTAGCATTATCCCCTGCTCCTTTGTGGTCCTGACCCGACCGGGCGACCGTCGCCCTCGTTATGGTTAATCAATCTTCACGCTTTCGAAAATGGTAAATCGGCACAACCCGTTCTCCAGCTTCGACTAAGGTCAATGGCGCGAGTGATTTCAAAAAGCCGAGACTTGCCCTAAGGTTCCGCCTGTTGTGGAGGAGGAAAAGGTGTTCCCAGGCTGGATCATCGTAGCGTCGGCGCTTGGCTATCTGCTGTTCCTGTTCGCCGTCGCAAGCTACGGTGACCGGAAAACGCGTGTCCACGGCGTTCCTGCTGGCGGCCGCCCGGTTGTCTACGCGCTCAGCCTCGCGGTTTATTGTACATCTTGGACCTATTTCGGCGGCGTCGGGCTCGGAGCCCAGCACGGCCTCGAATTCATGGCCATCTATATCGGCCCGATCCTGATGTACACGCTCGGCATGCCGATCCTCCGGCGGATCGTCGAGCTCGCCAAGACCGAAAAAATCACCTCCGGCGCCGACTTCGTCGCAGCGCGTTACGGCAAGAACCCGATCGTCGGTATGCTGGTCACGGTGATCTACCTGGTCGGCATCATTCCCTATATCGCGCTGCAGCTGAAAGCGGTGTCGAGCTCTGTCGCGGCCGTCATGGACCCGACGGCCTATGGCATCGGCACGGGCAATCTCTACTTCATCGATCTGCCGCTGATCGTCGCCTTCATGCTCGCCTGTTTCGCCGTGATCTTCGGTACGCGCCACACCGACGCGACCGAGCACCAGGACGGCCTGATCCTCGCGATCGCCATGGAGTCCGTGGTGAAGCTGGTCGCCTTCTGGACCCTCGGCATCTTCGTCATCTGGACGATGTTCGACGGGCCGACCGACCTCTGGCAGAAGGCGACCGAGAGCGAGGCCGTCATGGCGGCGCTGACCCATGAGACGCCGGCCAGCCGCTGGATCCTCCTGATCGCGCTCTCGGCGTTTGCCATCATCATGCTGCCCCGGCAGTTCCACGTCACCGTGGTCGAAAACCGGACACCCCGCGAACTGAAACTCGCCGGCATCCTGATGCCGATCTATTTGATTGCGATCAACATCTTCGTGTTGCCGGCCGCCATTGCCGGGATACTCGTTTTCGGTGGCACGGGCGACGCCGACCTGTACGTGCTGTCCCTGCCACTGCAAGCCGAATCGGGTTTCGTTTCGCTGCTCACCTTCATCGGTGGTTTCTCGGCAGCGACGGCCATGGTCATCGTCGCCTCGGTCGCGCTCGCGATCATGGTGTCGAACGACATGGTTCTGCCGATCTTCCTGCGGCACAAGCTCTTAGGGCGACCGAGCCAGCGCGAGGACTTCGCCAAGACGCTCCTGCACATCCGTCGCACCGCAATCTTCGGCGTCCTGCTGCTCGGTTATGTCTATTTTCGCTCTGCCGACAACACGACCGGGCTCGCCAAGATCGGTCTCCTCTCATTCACCGCCATCGCCCAAATTGCTCCGGCCATGTTCGGCGGGCTTATCTGGCGGCGGGCCAATGCAAGGGGTGCCATTGCGGGCCTGACGACTGGTTTCCTCGTCTGGGCCTATCTGCTGTTTCTGCCCAGTCTCGGGTCCGGGGACCACTCCTGGATCGCGTCGGCCGTTCTCGGCTTCCTTTTGCCCGGGCTCTCGATGTTCGAGCCGCAATATGCGGATCCGCTCGTCAACGCGACGATCTTCAGCCTCCTGGTCAACACGCTCGCCTTCGTGATTGGCTCGCTCAGCCGCAATCCGCGCCCGGTGGAGCGCATTCAGTCGGCGATCTTCATCAAGCGGCAGCCACGTTCCAACTTCGCGACGCGTGGCTGGAAAACAAGCGTCGCCGTCGGCGATCTCAAGGCCGCGATCGCGCGCTATCTCGGAAACGAGCGCATGGAGCGTTCCTTCCGATCCTACGAGCAAACGGTCGGACGCAAGCTTGCGGATGACAGCCCGGCGGACATGGCCTTCATCCATTTTTCCGAACAGCTGCTCGGCAGCGCCATCGGCTCGTCATCGGCCCGCCTCGTGCTGTCGCTGATCCTGCAGAAAGCCGAGGACCCGTCCGCCGATACCGTCTGGCTGCTCGACCAGGCCTCGGAAGCGCTGCAGTACAATCAGGACATGATGCAGACGGCGCTCGCCCAGATGGAGCAGGGCATCGCCGTCTTCGACGCGTCCGATCGCCTGACGATCTGGAATCGTCGCTTCCGCACACTGCTCGACCTGCCCGAGCATGTCGGTCAGGTCGGGTTTCCGCTGCTCGACATGATCACGATGCTCGCGCAACGGGGCGACGTGCCATCCGGCGACATGCAGGCCGTGATCCGCAGCTTTCACCAGTTCGACAGCCCGTTCCAGATGGTGCTGGGCGGCGGCAAGCAAATCATCGAGGTTCGCTGCAACCTGATGCCAGACAAGGGGCTCGTCGCGACCTTCAGCGACATCACCGCCCGCGTGGAGGCCGACCAGGCGCTGAAACAGGCGAACGAAACGCTGGAGCAGCGCGTCAGCGAGCGCACGGCCGAGCTCACGCGCGTGAACCACGCGCTTGCCGAGGCGCGGGCTGCGGCCGACGAGGCCAATATCGGCAAGACCCGTTTCTTCGCTGCGGCAGGCCACGACATCCTTCAGCCGCTCAATGCGGCCCGCCTCTACTCCTCCTCTCTGGTCGAACGGCTGGGTGAATCGGAAAACAGCGCGCTGGTGGAGAACATCGACTCGGCCCTGGAATCGGTCGAAAGCATTCTCGGCGCCGTGCTCGATATCTCGCGCCTCGATACGGGTGCGATGAAGCCACGTTTTTCCAGCGTGCCCCTCAGCGGCTTGTTGCAGCGAATCGAGACCGATTTCGCACCAATGGCCCGCGAAAAGAACCTGAAGCTCGTGATCATGCCGACGACACTCTCGGTGCGCTCCGACCCGACGCTGCTGCGCCGCCTGGTGCAGAACCTCGTCTCCAATGCGATCAAGTATACGCCCTCCGGTCGCGTCATCGTCGGCGCCCGGCGCCAGGGCGACAAGGTGGTGATCCAGGTGACCGATTCGGGCATCGGTATTCCGCCGTCGAAATTTCGCACCGTCTTCAAGGAGTTTGCGCGTCTCGAGGAGGGCATGCGCACGGCATCCGGCCTCGGGCTCGGCCTTTCGATCGTCGACCGCATCGCCAAGGTTCTCCAGCATCCGGTCGAACTCTCGTCGCAGCCGGGCAAGGGCACGACCTTCAAGGTCGTGATGCCGCTCGACATTGCCAAGCCGGCGACGAAGGGAGTCGTAGCGCTCGATGGTGGCGGCCGCACGACGCCCTCTCTTCAGGGCTTCCGGGTTTTGTGCATCGACAACGAGCCGAAGATCCTCGAGGGCATGCATCTCCTGATTTCCGGCTGGGGCTGTAAGGTGGAATGCGCGGGCTCCATCGCCGAGATGGACGAGGTGCTAAAAACCGAACAGCCGCCGCCGGATCTCGTCATCGCGGACTATCACCTCGACGACGGGAGTGGCATCGGCGCGATCCTCAGACTTCGGGCGCTGACCAATTCCGATGTGCCGGCCCTGTTGGTGACCGCCGACCGCTCGGCCGAGGTTCGTGCCGAGGCCGAACGCCATTCGATCACGCTACAGCACAAGCCCGTGCGGCCGGCAGCGCTGCGCGCTTTCATGACACAGGTCTCGTCGCAGCGCAGGGCTGCTGCGGAGTAACGGTCGCGCGACGGCGCTGGGGCTTTCTACCACTTCATTCGTTCGCCTTCCGGCCAATAGCGAGACGGGGCAAAGCGCTCTATGGTGCAGCCGACCGACGAAGCAGGGAGGGCTTGCGAAGGGCATGAAGATCGCGATCCTGTCGGATATCCATGGCAATCGCCAGGCCTTTGAGACTGTGCTGGCGGAAACTGTTCGGCAAGGAGCAGATCGTCTCGTAATCCTTGGCGACATCGTCGGCTATGGTGGCGATCCACGCTGGTGCGTCGACAAATGCATGGAGTTGATGGAGACCGGGGCGATCATCGTGCGCGGCAATCACGATCAGGCGATCAACGATCCTTCCTACTCCATGAGCTCGTCGGCCGGGGTCGCGATCGACTGGACCCGGATCGAGTTGGAGCCGAAGCATCGCAGCTTGCTGTCGAAACTGCCTCTTTCGGTGACCGACGAGGACCGGCTTTACGTACACGCCGATGGTTCTGCTCCCTCGCGTTTCTCCTATGTGACGGACAGTGCTTCGGCGCAGGCGCATTTTCGGGGCTGCGAGGCGCGGCTCACCTTCTGCGGCCATGTGCATAGCCCGGCGCTCTACGGCCAGGGAATCGGCGGCAAGATCACCAAGTTCATTCCGACCTCCGATATCGGCATTCCCGTCGGTCCTCCGCGACGCTGGCTTGCCGTTATCGGCTCGGTCGGCCAGCCCCGTGACGGCAATCCGGCAGCGGCATGGGCGCTGTACAACACGCAGTCCTCCGAACTGTCCTTCCGCTGGACCGCCTATGACATCGATGGTGCGGCTTCCGCCATCCGCGCCGCTTCGCTGCCGGAGGGCCTCGCCCAACGGCTTTATCGGGGACGCTGACGAGCACAAAGAGGGGGCGGGGTATGGCAAGGACCTGGATCGAGGAAGGCGATATCGTCGACGGCTTCAAGCTCGGCACACTCGCGCATACCGGTGGCATGGCCAAGCTCTTCGAGGTGACACATCCCGATCATGCCGGGCCACTGCTGATGAAGGTGCCGCGGATTGGTTCGGGAACCGATCCGGCGACGATCGTCGGTTTCGAGATGGAGCTCATGATTCTGCCACGGATCAGCGGGCCGCACGTGCCGCGTTTCGTGGCGCGCGGTGACTTCTCCAAGCAGCCCTATATTGTCGTTGAGCGACTGCCGGGGAAGTCGCTCTATCCTCTGCTCGATCGCCTGCCTTGCTCGCAGCCAGAAATCATCGACATCGCAGCCAAGATCGCCACTGCGCTTGCCGACCTGCACAGGCAGAAGGTCGTGCACCTCGACATCAAGCCGTCAAATGTTCTGTTCCGCGAGACCGGCGAGGCCGTGCTCGTCGATTACGGTCTGGCCCGTCATCTCGAACTGCCCGACCTGATGGACGAGGAATTCCACCTGCCCTACGGTACAGCGCCTTACATGGCGCCGGAACAGATACTAGGGGTCCGCTCGGATTTCCGCTCCGATCTCTTCGCGCTCGGGGTGCTGATGTATTTCTTCTCGACCGGTCGGCGGCCTTTCGGCGACCCGCAGCTGATGAACGGTCTGAAGAAGCGGCTGTGGTGGGACCCGCCACCGCCGCGCGAGCTCAATCCGATGGTGTCCAAGGCCTGTCAGGAAATCATCCTGCGTTGCCTGGAAGTGGACCCCGCACGCCGCTATCAGTCGGCGGGACAATTGGCGCTGGACCTTGCCGATCTTTACCAGGTGCGGCTGACTGCCCGGGCCGAAAAGACCAGCCGAGATCCCTGGCGCAAAGTCATCAAGCGCATATTGAACCCCGACCCGATCGAACTGATCAAGCCGAGGGGCGCTGCCGCGATCCTCGCCTCGGCGCCTATCGTGATGGTGGCGATTGATCTCAATGCCGCGAGCCAGGAACTGGCTGAGGCGCTTCGCGAGACGGCCCGGCGCATCATCAAGAACACGCCCAATGCGCGCATTGCCTGCGTCAACGTCATGAAGATCGCGCGTATCGCACTCGATGACGACCTGGACTCCGAGGGTAACAGCAAACATGTTCTACGGCTCGCCGCCCTCAAGCAATGGTCCGCACCGCTGGGCGCCGAAGAAGGCGATATCACCTACCACGTGCTGGAGGCCGTCTCGCCGGCCCAGGCGATCCTGACGTTTGCGCGGGACAACAATGTCGACCACGTGGTGATGGGTGCTCGCCCCAACTCCACCTTGCGATCCCTGACCGGTAGCGTTTCGGGAGAGGTCGCGGCCTCTGCTCCTTGTTCCGTGACGGTCGTTCGGGTGCGGGGTGCGACGTCGCTAGCACCGGTCTGGTCGGCGAGCGAAGAGGCGGAGGCAGAGCCTGTTGGCCACGCCTGAAGTTCGATCGCACGTCATCGATCAGAGCCTCAGCGACCAGATAGTCGCATTGCTGACGACACCGGGCTCGGCGATCAGCCTGAGCGCACGCACCGGCTCGAAACCCGCAATGCGCTTGGTGCCGGCGATGCGGCCACCATCGGCAAAGATTTCCAGCGATCCATAATCGAGAAAGACCCGCAAGCGGCGGACGCCGGCGGCCCTTGCGATGTAACGCGGCCCCGGCGGCTCGTCCGCCCGGTCAAGATAGCCATGCAGGATCTCTAGTCCTTCGGCGTGCTGGGCAATCGCCAGCCGGATTTCGGGATGATCGAATTCCAGCCGGAATGCCCCACCGGCCTCCAAAAGCTCGAAGGCGATCTCGGCGGCGCCATTGGGTAGACCGACCGTTTGACCGCTCGAGAGGCGCGTTCGGTCGAGCATACGGGCGCGCAGGCTTTCCGCAGCACCGATCGGCGGCGTCAGCAGCGTATCACCCTCCAAAGCCAGAGTGCGCGGCAGTGTCATGGCCGAGGGAAAATCAATGCTGGGCCCGGTATCGGCCCAATTGCCGAGCCAGCCGATACCTACAGGCGTCCCACCATCGACAAAGGCCTGGAAGGCGTAATTGTCGGTGCCGAAGTCCAGTTCCCGCCCGAAGGACTTCGCGAAGCTTCGACCATCGAACCAGCCGATATCGATCATGGTCAGGTTGCGCCGGCCCGTTTCCTTGTCCTCGCCATTCATCAGGCCGTAGATCAGCGCCCAGCGAGTTGCGGGGTCGCGATGGTCGCCATCGACCGGTAGAAGGCAGGGACATTCGAGCGCCGAGGTTTCAAAGCGGGTCTCGGTGTAGAGTTTGCCGACATAGGTCCAGCCACCGGCCGCCGTGTTGTCCTCCGTCTCATAGAGCAGGATGACGCCACCCTCCGCACTCTGGCTGCCGAGCAGCATCTTCCAGAGGCCGTCGGGTCCCCGGAAGACATAGGGGTCACGGAAATCGAAGGTCAGGCCCTCGCCGTCGGGACGTCGCGGCAGAAAGACCTCCGCCGCGCCAGCGCTGAAGAGGTCCGTCGAGATCGCCGTCAGCTGGATTTCCTGTTCCGGCGTGCGATCGGCGATCTTTTCGGTGAAGAAGACCCTGATGCCCGGACCATCGGTGCGGGCGACGGCCGAGCCGGAGAAGGCGCCACCGCGCTTGTCGGGCCTCACCGTCAGTTCCTCGGAGGGAAAGAGGAAGACCGGCAGGTGGCGCCAGCGCAGGTAGTCCGACGACACGGCGTGGCCCCAATGCATGTTGTTCCAGATGCGACCGTGTGAATAATGCTGGTAGAAGAGATGCGGCCTTCCACCGAAGCGTCCAAAGCCATTCGGGTCGTTCATCCAGCCGAAGGGTGGGCGAAAATGATATCCGTCCGGCAGGTCCGGCGGCTCATTCGCCGGGTTCGTGTGGATCACCGTTATGCCGGTCTCCAGCACGTCTGATGGTGTGAACCAATAGGCCACCGAAAGTGATGTCGCCGCCATGTCATAGGCGAGCGTTACCGTGCCGCCGCCGAAGACCTGATAGATGCGGAAGGAATTCTCCTCGGCATTGACCGCCTGGACTTCCCCGAACTTGCCGTTGACGCTGTAGAAGGAGACGGCTCCCGGTTCATCCGGTGTCACCGCCTTCAGCCATAGATGTAGAACGGCATTGACGGGCAGGTCGACGTCTATGGCCCTGTGGCCGTCCGGTATGCCGTTGGCGGTCCTCATGCGCATCTCCCTTTGTGCTGTCGCCAGCGTTCAACGGGAGGAGACGCGGGCCTGTTCCAATCATAGTTGTCACAGAGGCTTCAGAAAACCGTCACGGCGGCTTCACTCGAAGCACCTATTGCGGCGGGAACGACATTGAAGATCGGAGCCCTGCTCATGCGTCTCGCCGTTCTCGCCCTCGGCCTGCTTCTCTCCCTCGTCACCGGGGCAGCAAGCCTGGCACCCATCCCCCCGTCGAACCGTGCGGCCCTCATTCACGACCGTCTGACCCAGGCCAATCTCAATCGCGATCATGTCATGGTCGTGGCTCATCGGGCAGGGTGGAAAAAGGATGGCATCACCGTTCGCGCCGAAAATTCCTTTGCCGCGATCGATCATGCGGCGTCGATAGGCGTTGAAATGGTAGAGCTCGACGTACGCCGCTCTAAGGACGGCGTATTGGTCATCATGCATGACGAGACGCTGGACCGCACGACGACGTGTCGCGGCAAAGTGGCGGACTACACACTTGCGGAGCTGAGGTCATGTCGGTTGATTGTCGAAGGCCAGCGGATACTAACCGACGAGCATATCTTCACGCTGGAAGAAGCCATGCTGCATGCCCGTGGCCGGATCCTTATCAACATCGACAACAAGCTTGAGCCCGAGGTGCTGGTCGAAATCGCCGATCTGGCCCGCAGCCTCGGCATGCCGGAGGGCGTATTGCTCAAGCTCGCGGTGTGGAATGCCGAGAGACTGCAGCTTGCGCGTGACATCCGCCGCGCCATCGGCCCCGATATCGCCTTCATGCCGATCCTCGCCGACGACGCGGTGACCGAACCGGCTTTCATCGACCGCACGCAGTCGGCGCTCGGAGCACCTGCGGCGGAACTCGTCCACTGGTACAGGGACGCCTCGCAGCCGGTCACTGTGGATGGCGGTTCACTGTTGTCGCCGCTCGCACGCGCTGCCGCCATCCGCAACGATGCGCATCTGTGGATCAACACCTATCCGATCACCGACCGCCCGGAGGGCATGGTGGCCGGAGGACGAGGCGATTATCTCGCGCTCTCGACGGGTCGCCCCGAGGACGTCTGGGGCTTCTTCGTCGATCGTGGCGTGACGATCATTCAAACGGACGAGCCCGAGGCGGTGATCGCATGGCTCGACGAACAAGGACTGCGCCGGTCTTATGCGCTGACAAACTGAAGATCCCGACACACCCGAAACGGAAAAGGCGGCCCGAAGCCGCCTTTTCTCTTCATGTCAGCAGTTTGCCTCAAGCCGCCTTGGCGGCTTCACCGTAGGGGTCAAACCGTCCGTAAAAGGTTTCGCCCTTGGCAGCCATATCCTTGAGGAGCGGCGTCGGGGTGAAATGCGGGCCGTAATCCTTGGCGAGACGTTCGCAGAGCTCCACGAAATTCTTCACGCCCATGCCGTCGATATAGGACAGCGCACCCCCGGTATACGGCGCAAAGCCGAAGCCGAGGATGGAGCCGACATCGGCTTCGCGCGGATCGGTGACGATGCCTTCCTCGACGGTGCGGGCGGCTTCCAGCGCGATGGTGACGAGGAAGCGTTCCTGCAGCGTCTTGACGGTGACATCATCCGGCTTCTGCTGCGGATAAAGATCCTTCAGCCCCGGCCAGACATGCTTCTTCGCGGGCTTTGCCGGATAGTCATAGAAGCCCTTGCCGTTCTTGCGGCCGAAGCGCTCTTCCTTCTCGACCATGCGGGCGACCAGCTCCATATGGCGCGGGTCGACGGCCTTTTCGCCAAGGTCGGCCACGGTCGCCTTGAGGATCTTGTAGGAGAGGTCGATCGCCACTTCGTCGTTCAGGGCGAGCGGGCCGACCGGCATGCCGGCGAACTTCGCGGCATTTTCGATCATGACCGGCGGCACGCCTTCGATCAGCATGTTGTAGCTCTCGGCCATGTAGCGCAGGACGCAGCGGTTGACGAAGAAGCCCCGCGTGTCGTTCACCACAATCGGGGTCTTCTTGATCGCAGCGACATAGTCGAGTGCCACGGCGAGCGCCTGGTCGCCGGTTTCCTTGCCGAGGATGACTTCGGTCAGCATCATCTTCTCGACCGGCGAGAAGAAGTGGATGCCGATGAAATCGACCGGACGCTTGGAGTTTCCGGCGAGACCCGTGATCGGTAGCGTCGAGGTGTTGGAGGCGAAGATCGCACCTTCCGGCAGGACGGCCTCGACCTTCTCGATGACGGCCTTCTTGACGTCGCGATCCTCGAAGACAGCCTCGATAACGAGATCGGCATCGGCGAGCGTGCCGTAGTCGTCAGAGGGCGTGATCAGGGAGAGCAGCTTGTCGCCCTCGTCCTTGGTGAGCTTGCCTTTACCGACCGCGCCAGCAACGAGGCCTTCCGAATGGGTCTTGCCCTTGCCCGCAGCTTCCATGTCACGGTCGATCAGCACGACATTGATCCCGGCTGCAGCTGTCACATAGGCGATCGAGGCACCCATGAAGCCGGCGCCCACAACGCCAACCTTCTTGATCTCCGACTTCGGCTGACCAGCGGGGCGACGGGCACCCTTGTTCAGCTCCTGCATCGATACAAAGAGCGAGCGGATCATCGAGAAAGCCTCGGTGGTCTGCAGGATCTCGGTGAAGTAGCGCTGCTCGATCTTCAGGCCCGTATCGAAGGGCACCTGAAGACCTTCATAGACGCTCTTCAGGATGGCAAGTGCTGCCGGGTAATTGCCTGCGGTTTCGCGGCGCAGGATCGCAGTGGCCGCCGGCCAAAGCTGGGCTGCAGCCGGGGTCCAGATTCCGCCGCCAGGGACCTTGAAGCCCTTCTCGTCCCACGGGGCGACCGGCTTCAGTCCATCCTTGATCATCTGCTTGGCAGCATTGATCAGTTCTCCGTGCTCGACCACCTGGTGCACGAGGTTCATCGCCTTGGCGCGGGCGGCCGTCAGCGTCTGACCCGTGGTCATCATCTGCAGGGCGTCCTGCGTGTTGGCGAGGCGGGCGACGCGCTGCGTGCCACCGGCGCCGGGGAAGATGCCGACCTTGACTTCGGGCAAGCCGATCTTGACCGATTTGGCGTTCGACGCCACGCGGCCATGGCAGGCGAGCGACAGCTCGGTCGCGCCACCCATGCAGGTGCCGTTGATCGCCGAGACCCAGGGCTTGCCGTTGGTCTCGATCTTGCGCCACAGCCAGGTCATGCGACCGACGGCATCGAAGATCTTCTGCATGGCGGAGGCCGGATCCTTGATCCGCTCGGCGGCAATCGTCTCGAACATGCCCTTGATCATGGTGAGATCGGCGCCGCCGGAGAAGGACGACTTGCCGGAGGTGAAGACCACGCCCTTGATATCGGCGTCTGCAACGGTCTGCTCAAGGATCTTCTCGATTTCGTCCATGACTTCGACGGTGAAGACGTTCATCGACTTGTCGGGCATGTCCCAGGTGACAAGGGCAATGCCGTCTGCGTCGGTCTCGATGGTAAAGTTCTTGTAAGTCATTGGGTTTCCTCCCCGATCAAGCCGACAGGTGGCTGCGCTGCGCGTCCAGCGTCTTGGTCTTTTCAACCACGACATCGCCGGTATGCTTGGTCTCGGATGGCTCGAACAGCATGATCCAGCATTCCTCTGCGGCGACTGGATTGTGCTCGACACCTCGCGGGACAACATGGAAATCGCCGGCTTTCAGATGAACCGACGGACGGTCGCGATATTCGATGGTCAGTTCGCCCTTCCAGATAAGGAACAGTTCGTCCTCGTCACGATGCGAATGCCAAGTCAACTGGTCCTTGACCTTGGCGACTTTGACACTCTGGCCATTGAGATCTGCGATCACCCTGGGAGACCAGTGGTCGGTGACGTGCGCATACTCGTCTTCGAGCGTGCCGGTGTTGAAACTCATCATCAAACCCTTTCGATAACCGTCGCCGTGCCCATGCCGGCGCCGATGCAGAGCGTCACCAGCGCGGTATTCAGATCGCGGCGTTCCAGTTCGTCGAGCACTGTGCCGAGGATCATCGCGCCGGTTGCACCGAGCGGATGGCCCATGGCGATGGCGCCGCCGGCGACGTTCATCTTCGAATGGTCGACGTTGAAATGCTGCATGAAACGCAGGACGACGGCGGCGAAGGCCTCGTTCAGCTCGAAAAGGTCGAAATCGGAGATCTTCATGCCGGTGCGCTTCAGGAGCTTTTCCGTCACGTCGACTGGGCCGGTCAGCATGAGGGCCGGATCGGAGCCGATATTGGTGAAGGCGCGGATACGGGCGCGGGGCTTCAGGCCCATGCTTTCACCGCCAGCCTTGGAGCCGACGAGGACGGCGGCAGCGCCGTCAACGATGCCGGAGGAATTGCCTGCATGGTGGATGTAGTTGATGCGCTCGATTTCCGGATGGGCCTGGATGGCGACGGCTTCGAAGCCACCCATTTCGCCGGGCATCTGGAAAGAGGGATTGAGGCTTGCCAGCGACTGCATGTCGGTGCCGGGGCGCATGTGTTCGTCCCGGTCGAGAATGACGAGGCCGTTGCCGTCCTTTACCGGGATGACGGACTTGGCAAAGTTGCCGGCAGCCCAGGACGCGGCGGAGCGCTTCTGGCTTTCGACGGCATAGGCGTCGACGTCGTCACGGGTGAAGCCATATTTGGTGGCGATCAGGTCGGCCGAGACGCCCTGCGGCATGAAATAACCTGGGAAGTTGACCGAGGGGTCCATGTACCAGGCTCCGCCTGACATGCCCATGCCGACACGGGACATGCTCTCGACGCCGCCAGCAATGACAATGTCATCGGAGCCTGCCACGACCTTGCCGGCGGCGAGGTTGATCGCGTCGAGACCGGAGGCGCAGAAGCGCGAGATCTGGATGCCGGGGGCGGCGAAGTCATAACCCGCCTCAAAGGCAGCCGCCTTCGGGATCACGGCGCCGGCTTCCATGACCGGGTCGACGCAGCCGAAGATGATGTCATCGACGGTGGAGGTATCCAGACCATTGCGGTCGCGGAGCGCCTCCAGCGTTTTGGCGGCCAGACGGGGGGTCGGCACTTCGTGCAGCGATCCGTCCTTCTTGCCGCGCCCGCGGGGCGTGCGCACGTGGTCGTAAATGAAGACTTCAGTCATCGTCTCTCTCCCTTGGGCGCACGGGGCGCCTTGATCGTGACGGGGCGATGCCCCTCATCCGCCTGCCGACACCTTCTCCCCGCGGGCGGGGAGAAGGAGGAGCCCTCCACGGCCGCGTAGGCCGTTACCCTTCGCCGCAGCAGCGGCTTCTCCTCTCCCCGCGTGCGGGGAGAGGGTAGGGTGAGGGGCAAAAAACTCAAAACGCTTCGGCAGCCATTTCCATCAGGCTGTCTGCCCCGGTTTCGATGCGGGCCTTGCGCAGGGCCGTCTCCGGCATGACCTTTTCCATGTAGAAACGGCCGGTCAACAGCTTGTTCTTGTAGTAGTCGGCATCGCCAGATCCTGCCGCCAGATTGTCGTTGGCGGCCTTGGCCATCTTCGCCCACATGTAGCCGAGGACGACCAAGCCGAAGAGATGCATGTAGTCGGTCGAGCCGGCACCGGCATTGTCGGGCTTGGCCATGGCGTTCTGCATGAACCACATGGTCGCGGCCTGCAGATCGTTCAGACCCTTCTTCAGGCTCTTGGTGAAGGCCGATAGGTTTTCATCGGAGCGGTTTTCTTCGCAGAAATCACCGATCTCCTTGAACAGCGCCATGACGGCGCGGCCGCCGTTGAGGCCGAGCTTGCGGCCGACGAGGTCGAGCGCCTGGATGCCGTTCGCACCTTCGTAGATCATCGCGATGCGGGCATCGCGGACATACTGGCTCATGCCCCATTCTTCGATATAGCCGTGGCCGCCATAGACCTGCTGGGCCATGACCGCATGATCGAAGCCCTTGTCGGTCAGGACTCCCTTGAGGATCGGCGTCATCAGGCCGAGCACGTCGTCGGACAGCTGCTTTTCAGCCGCATCGTCCGAACGGTGGGCAATGTCGGACTTCAATGCCGTCCAGAGCAGGAAGGCACGACCGGCTTCGTTGAAGGACTTGATGGTGAGAAGCGTGCGGCGGATGTCCGGATGCACGATGATCGGATCGGCCTTCTTTTCCGGCGCCTTGACGCCTGAAAGCGACCGGCCCTGGATTCGTTCGCGCGCATAGTTCGCAGCGTTCTGATAGGCGATTTCCGAGATCGACAGACCCTGCAGACCAACGCCGAGTCGAGCCTCGTTCATCATGACGAACATGGCCGCCAGGCCCTTGTTTTCGGCGCCGATCAGATAACCGGTCGCCTCGTCATAGTTCATCACGCAGGTGGCGTTGCCGTGAATACCCATCTTGTGCTCGATGGCACCACACGTGACGGTGTTGCGGGCGCCGACCGAACCGTCGTCGCCGACCATGAACTTCGGCACGATGAAGAGCGAGATGCCCTTGGTGCCCTCGGGCGCACCTTCGATCCGGGCCAGCACCAAGTGGATGATGTTGTCCGACATGTCGTGTTCGCCGGCGGAGATGAAGATCTTCTGGCCGGAAATCTTGTAGGAGCCGTCGCCATTCGGAACGGCCTTGGTGCGCAAGAGGCCAAGGTCCGTGCCGCAATGGGGCTCGGTCAGGTTCATCGTGCCGGTCCAGACACCCTCGACCATGTTCGGCAGATACTTCTGCTTCTGCTCGTCGGAGCCATGCTCCAGGATCGCGGCAATCGCGCCCTGGGTCAGGCCCGGATACATCATCAGCGCCATGTTGGCAGAGGACATGAATTCTCCGACAGCCGAGTGCAGCGTGTAGGGTAGGCCCTGGCCGCCGTATTCGGCAGGCACTGCGAGACCCAACCAGCCGCCCTGACAGTAGGCGTCATAAGCCTGCTTGAAGCCCTTCGGCGTCTTGACCGAGCCGTCATCCGTGCGAACGCAGCCTTCCTGGTCGCCGGAAAGGTTGAGCGGAAAAAGCTGCTCTTCCGCGAGCTTCGCCGCCTCGCCGACGATCGCCTCGATCATGTCGGGGGTCGCATCCTCGAAGCCGGGCAGGTTGTTGTACCGCTCGAGGCCAAGGACGTCGTTAAGAATGAAAAGCGTGTCGTTCACGGGGGCCTTGTAGACAGGCATCGGTCATCTTCCTCCAAAGACTTCGGTTCCGACGGGATCGGACTGTTCTGGCTTATACAAATAATTGACGTGCGCGTAAACGTCAAAATTTTTAGGCGCGACATTTTCACCGGCCCGCCGGTGCGACGCTCTCCCCTTCACCAGAGTTCCAGACGCCGCTTGCGCGGGGCAGGAGCGTGGCCGCGCCAATGGGTGCTTCTTCATGATTTTCAGCACATGATTAACGGCTTGTTTACCATGTTTCATGAATGGTTGCGTTTGAAAGCTGGTGATCCATTCGTGATTCAGACGTCGCCTGCGTGCTGCAACGCAAAGTGCCTCGATCGAAGCGAAGATGGACCGCCCGGACGCATTCGGACGGCATGACCCGCCCGGCATCATCGAAGCGAGCAGAACCATGAACGGATCGCGATCTGAGACGCAAAGGCCCGGCAGCCCATCCTCCTTGGATGCGTTGAGTCGCACCATCGAGGGGCTCGAGGCGCGGATCGAAGGGCTGATCGGCCAGCAGGCCGCCCGCAGCCGCGGGGCGGAAGAGCCGGTGTCCCGCGCCCTTCCCGGCCGCCGCGCCGACGATGCGCTGCGCAGCGAACGCGATCAGCGCCCTGATCCCTTGGCCGAAATTCGCCAGCGCCAGCGCGCGCTTGAAGAAAGCCGAAGCCGCGGCGGCGAACGTAGCCTGTACAACCGCAGTGAAGAGCAGGCTCCGCGCGCGCCACTGCGCCAGCCTCTGCCACCGCTTTCCGATCCGCAGCCGACCTATCAACCGCGCCCTGCTGTCGCGGCAGCACCGCCCGGTCGCGAGATCGCCGAGGCGCTGAGCGGCCTTCGCCAGGAACTGAAGCAGGACATTGCCGAAAGCCTGTCGCGCGAGATCTCCGGCCTGCGCAACGAAATGCGCTCCCTCCGCACGCTGGCCGAAGAGAACCGTCCGCAGGACGACATGCGCCATGACATCGCCCGGCTTGCCGAAAGCCTCCAGCGGCTCGAAGGCGTCAAGGCACCCGGCACGGACGGATTGCGCGAGGACTTCAACGAGCTGCGCTCGCTGATGGACGGCCTTGCGCGCGAGGATTCCGTGCGCCGCATGGAACGTCGCTGGGACGACGTGGAAGTCCGCCTCGACGGGCTGGACACCGGCGCCATGCGCGACGAGATCATCCGCATCGCCGACCGGCTGGACGATATCAAATCCCAGCTCGGTGGCATGGGCGACACGCGCGCCATCCGTGCGCTCGAAGAAAAGCTCATCACGGTCGCAGCGGCACTCGAACATATCGGCGCGCATATCGACCCGAACGAGCGCATGGTCATGGAGCATTTCTCCTCGCTCGACATGCGCCTCGACGAAATCACCCGGGCAATTGCTGCCGGCAGCCGCAACAGCGGCCCGGGCAACGACCCGGCCACCTTCCACCGTCTGGAAGAGCGGCTCTCTGGCCTTGCCCGCCAGATTGAGGGGATTTCGGAGCAGCGCGCGCCGCAGCACGACGCCTCGCTTGAAATGGCGGAACGGCTTGAGTTGCTCACCGCACGGATCGAACAGCTTTCGTCCGAACAGGGTGCCGCGCGTCTCGAAGAGCGCCTCGACCAGATGTCCTACATGCTGGAACGGGCGCAAAAGCCGGTGCCAGCCCCGGAACTCACCGGCTACCTCGCCGATATCTCGCGCAAGATCGACGCGCTGGATGGCGGGGCCGGCAACGACCGCCTTGCGGACCGCCTGGAGTTCCTTGCCCAGCGGATCGAGGAACTGGACGCACCGGCACCTGTCGCGATGATCGACGACAGCGCGCTTCGCAATCTCGAGGACCGGCTGAATGCCGTCGTCGACCGGCTGGAGGAAACGAGCTCATCCGGCCCGGTCAGCGAAAGCGCCAGCCTCAAGGGGCTGGAAGACCAGATCGCTCATCTCTCGGCCCTGATCAGCCAGCCCTCGCCCAGGGATCCTGAGGTCACAGGCCGCATCTCGGCCCTTGAAGACTATGTCGCGACCAGCGACGAATACATCATCGAAGCTGCCCGCCAGGCAGCCGAGACGGTCATGGCCAACTTCGCGCATCGTTTCCCCGCGGGCAGCCAGGCAGCATCGGCGGACATTTCCGCCCTGACGGCGCTTTCCGAGCATCTGAGGCAGCTCGAAGACCATACGCGCCATTCCGAGGAACGCACCCACCGCACCTTCGAAGCGCTGCACGACACGCTGGTCCAGATCGCCGGACGGCTGGATGAACTGCATCATCTGGGCCAGCCTCAGGACGCGGCTCCGCTCTTTGCCCAGGCTCCGATCACCCCGACGCATGCCGCACGCCCGGTCGAAAATGCTGCGCCCATGGCACCGCAATCGCCGCGCATGGTCGCCGAGCCTGTAGCGGAAGCCGTGCATCCGATCGATCAGGAACTGCTCGCTGCAGCCGATGATTTCGCCCAGACCATGACTGCACTGCCGGTCATCGATGCGGCACGCGAGAAGAAGGCGACCAAGCCGAGCCTGCTCGCCGGTCTCGGCAAGAAGCTGATGCCGGGCAAGAAGGCCGCGAAGGCGCCTGTCGAAGCTCGGCAGATTGTCGACCCCGCCCCGTCGATCGATCCCGTCGATGTGCTGCCGCCCGACGACGCGAATGAATTGCTGGAACCAGGCTCGGGTGCACCGGATGTGCGCAAGATCCTGGAACGCGTGCGTGCCAGCCAGCAGGCCGTAAAATCAAGCACCTCCGCGGAGGACAGTGGCGACCGGACGGATTACATCGCCGCCGCGCGTCGTGCCGCCCAGGCCGCGGCCATGGAAATGGACCGGGCCCAGAAATCGACGCCCTCTGCCAGCAAGGCTATGTCCGACGTCAAGACCAAGTCGAAATCGGCCGGCCCCTCGCTCTTTGCCCGCTATCGTCGTCCGATCCTGATGGCAGTCGGCGCCATCCTGCTTGCCGCCATGGCCATGCCGCTGGTCAACACCCTGACCAAGAGCGAGGCACCTCCCCTTGTCGAGGACATCGCTCCGGACGAGACCAGCGAGATCGCGCCCATCGAGCAGCCGGCGGATACCGCGCAGGCGACTGCGCCGGTCGCTGCCGAACCCGTAGCACCGGTCGTCGAAGCGGCCAGCAGCGACGCTCCTGCGGATATCCAAGAGGACGTTGCTGCCGCGCCGTCAGTTGCAACGCCGGATGTCGCATCTACCGCCCCGGTCCAGGCCAGTGGCGTCGCCCCGGTCAACGCCCTGATGGCCCCTGTGTCGACCACGCCGGCCCAGAGCCTGGAAGCGCCTGCTTCCGCGGCTGTCGCCGAAACGCTTGCGCCGGTGCAACCGCAGACAGCAGAAGCGGCCAAGGTCGTGGTCGCCGAAGAGGTCGCGGCTCAGGCTCCCGCTGCCGATATCGTCGTGCCCGCGGACATTACCCCGCCCTCGCTCTCCATCGCCGCCAAGAAAGGCGATCCCCTGGCGCTGTTTGAAATCGGCGCGCGCTACACCGAAGGTCGCGGCGTGAAGAATGACTTCGCCGAAGCGGCCAAGTGGTATCGCCTCGCGGCCGACAAGGGGCTCGCGCTAGCGCAGTATCGTCTCGCCAACTTCCTCGAAAAGGGAACGGGCGTCGCGCCAAATATCGACGAAGCCAAGCGCTACTATGAAATGGCCGCCAATGCCGGCAATGCCAGCGCCATGCACAACCTTGCCGTCATCTACGCCTCCGGCAAGGATGGCGCGCAGGATTATGCCAAGGCCGTGGAATGGTTCACCAAGGCCGCCGACTACGGCGTCTCCGACAGCCAATTCAACCTCGCGATCCTGAGTGCACGTGGCAATGGGACGTCCCAGGATCTGGTCACGTCCTACAAGTGGTTCGCAATCGCTGCCAAGGGCGGCGACACCGATGCCGCCCAGAAGCGCGACGAAGTGGCCAATGCGCTCAAGCCAGACCAGCTGGAGCGCGCCCGCGCCGAGGTCGATCTCTGGAAGGCCAAAGAACTGAACCCCGACGCCAATTCGGCCAACACGCCGGATGAATGGGCGGGCAAGGGCCTGAAGACGGCCAGCGTCGACATGAAGAAGGCGATCCGCAACATACAGGCGATCCTGAACAAGAATGGTTTCGATGCCGGCACGCCCGACGGTGTCATGGGTGCCAAGACGGTCTCGGCGATCAAGGCGTTCCAGACCTCCATCGGCGAGCAGCCGACCGGTCAGGTGACGGACAAGCTGGTGACGGAGTTGCTTGAGCGCAACAAATGATGCGACTGCCATAAAAGACCGCGCATGAGGGTCTATGAGGGGCTCTTGAATTGACTTGGCAGCCTCTGAGGCGCAAGAAAGAATTCGAATGGTAACAAGTGCGATCAAGGACTTGCGACCGACCAGCATGAGAGTCAGCAAGGGCTCATAGGCCCGAAAGCGACCGCGCCAGAGAGCGCGGATTCCTGCATTTGAGGTCCTGACGTGACGATCTATCTGCCGATCGCCGAGTTGTCGGTCAACGTGTTCATCATCCTCGGCATGGGCGCGGCTGTCGGCTTCCTATCGGGCATGTTCGGCGTGGGTGGCGGCTTCCTGATTACCCCGCTCCTGATCTTCTACAATATTCCGCCCGTCGTTGCCGTTGCGACCGGTGCGAACCAGGTCGTTGCCTCCTCCGTTTCAGGGGCAATCTCGCATTTTCGGCGCGGGACGGTCGATCTGAAACTCGGCACGATCCTGCTTTTAGGCGGCCTCGTGGGAGCGACGATCGGCGTCTTTATCTTCTCTCTGCTGAGACGTCTCGGCCAGCTCGACCTCATCATCTCGCTGCTTTACGTCGTCTTCCTCGGCACGGTCGGTGGCCTGATGCTGGCGGAAAGCCTGCGCGCGCTTAGACGCGCCGCGCGCAACGAAGCTGCCCCCCTGAAGCGCCCCGGTCAGCACAACTGGGTGCATCGCCTGCCCTTCAAGATGCGCTTCAAGAAGTCGAAGATCTATCTCAGCGTCATCCCGATCCTGGCGCTCGGCTTCGGCATCGGCATTCTGACGTCGATCATGGGTGTCGGCGGCGGCTTCATCATGGTGCCGGCGATGATCTATCTGCTCAGGATCCCGACCAATGTCGTCGTGGGCACGTCGCTGTTCCAGATCATCTTCACCACCGCCTACACCACGATCGTCCAGGCGGCGACCAACTATTCCGTTGATATCGTGCTCGCCTTCGTTCTCATGGTGGCCGGCGTCATCGGTGCACAGTATGGCGTCAGGGTCGGACAGAAGCTGCGCGGCGAACAGTTGCGCGCGCTCCTGGGTCTGCTCGTTCTCGCCGTCGGTGTGCGCCTTGCGATCGAGCTGGTCGTGACACCCGACGACTTCTACTCGCTGGCCATCGGAGGCTGACGTGAACACGCGCCTCTTCGCCCTCGGACTGATCTCCCTGATTTCGTGGTCGGCCCCGGCCTCGGCTCAGGATCCGCTGACCTCGCAGCTCGTCGAAACCGAAGGTCTGGATATCGGTACATCGACAAGCGAAATCGCCATCACATCCGATTTCTCCGGAGCGGACCTCACCATCTTCGGTGCGCTGACCAATACCGACCAGCTGCTGCTTGCTATCGGGCAATATGATGTCGTGGTGACGCTCGAAGGTCCGCGTGACTGGACCACCGTGCGGCGGAAGGAGCGTCTCTTCGGTATTTGGGTCAACCGCACCTCGCTGACTTTCGAACAGATGCCGATCTCCTACTCGCTCGCCAGCACGCGACCGGTCGAGGAAATCGCGGCCGACGACGTGTTGACGTCGCTCGGCATCGGCATCGACCACCTGGCGCTGACGCCCACGGGCTTCATCAGCAATGCCGCCAATCTCAGTGAATTTCGCGATGCCTTCCGCCGGCTGAAGCAGACAGGCGGCCTCTACCAGCGCGACACGGGCGGCGTTCGCTTCGTCTCGTCCAGCCTGTTCAAGGCGACGCTCCGCCTACCCGCCAACATCCCGAACGGCGTGCACATGGTGCATGCCTATCTGTTCAAGTCGGGCGAATTCATCGCGGAAAAAGAGCTGCCGTTGCGCGTGATCAAGACCGGTCTCGAAGAAGCCATCACCGAAGCTGCCCACGAGCAGCCGCTGGCCTATGGCGCATTTGCCGTCGTACTGGCGCTGATCACCGGCTGGGCCGCAAGTTTGATCTTCCGCAAGGATTGATTGTCAGCCGAGCAGATTGCCGTAACGCACCGAATAGATCCGGTCGCGGCCCAGAAGATGCGCGATCAGGTCGGCGCGGGCGAAGAGGCCGGTGAACGCCTTGTGGCGCAGATCCAGCCCACCCGTGGTGACGCCGAAGGAGGGCATGATCATGCGCAGGCCGTCGCTTGCAAAACACGGGCGACGGACGGATTTTTCGCGCCGACGGACGGTGGCGGACGGGTGTAGATGGCCGGCCACCTCGCCCTTGCCATGGGCAAGCGAAGGCTCGTGGCGGAAGGTCAGGCCGGCGAGTGAAAATTCGTCCATCGACTGACCGGGCAGAGCCGTCGTGCCGTCGGGATCGTGATTTCCGTTGATCCAGACTAAGTCGCGTCCACCGGCAAGTCCGAAGATCATCTCGCGAAACACCGTCGGCATCAGGGCCGAGCCGACACGGTCGTGGAAATTGTCGCCGAGGCTGACAATGGTCGCCGGCTGATAGCGATTGACGACGCTCTCCAGCAAACGAAGCGTTGCAAGCGTATCATAGGGTGGCAGCAACTGCCCGCGACGGGCAAAGGCCGCACCTTTTTCGAGGTGCAGGTCGGAGACCACAAGCGTCCGATGATCCGGCAGATACATGGCGCCGGTGAGATCGCAGACGGCGGCCACGCCCGAGAGGGCGATCTCGGTTGTCGTCTCCACTGTCTCGATCGGCGCCAGGCGCCTCGCCATCATTCCCGTCATTCGCTTATTCCGCAGGATCAGGCCTTGTCATAGCCGCTCCGCCTGATTCACGCCATGGCCTCGGCGATCAGATCGTCTGCCGCCATCGAAAGCACGTGTTCCTGGGCCTCGCCTGCCACAGGCTCCTTGCCGATCTCCAGCATGACCGGGACCGCCAGTGGCGAGATCTGCGTGAGGCGCTTGTGCAGGATGTGGCCCTTGATTCGCTCCAGCATATCGGCAAGGCGGGCAATGTCCAAAAGTCCGGCGGCGGCATCCTGTCGCGTCGCCTGCATGAGGATATGATCCGGCTCGTGGCTGCGCAGCACGTCGTAGATCAGATCGGAGGAGACCGTCACCTGACGGCCGGATTTCTCTTTGCCCGGATGACGCTGCTCGATCAGGCCGGCGATGACGGCACAGTTGCGGAAGGTGCGCTTCAGCATGAAGCTCTCGTCCAGCCAGGTTTCGAGATCGTCGCCCAGCATATCCTGATCGAAGAGGTCTGCGAGGCTGAGGGCTTCTCGTGCGATCAGCGAGCCCATGTCCTCCAAGGCCCAGATCGCGAGTGCATAGTCTGTCGCCACGAATCCCAGCGGCTTGGCCCGCATACGCTCCAGCCGGCGGGTGAGCAGCATGCCGAGCGTCTGATGGGCGAGCCGGCCTTCAAAGGCGTAGATCACCATGTAGAAGCGCTCGCCGCGCGGGAAGGTCTCGATCAGGAGATCGCCGCGCTTCGGCAGAACCGACTTCTCCGCCTGCAGTGCCAGCCAGTCGCGCACTTGGTCGGGCAGGCCCGTGCGGCGATCCGGATCGTCGAGCATCGCGCGCACCTGTTCAGCGAGATAGGTGGAGAGCGGGAACTTGCCGCCGGCATAAGCCGGGATCTTCGGATCCATCGAAAAGGCATTGGAGACGAGGCATTCGTTATCGCGGATGCCTTCGAAGCGCAGCACCTTGCCTGAGAAAAGGAAAGTATCGCCCTGGGTCAATTGCTCGAAGAAGTACTCCTCGACCTTGCCAAGCGTCATGCCGCCGCGGCCGATGGAGCCCAGATGGTTGCGCTTGACCAGTCGGACATTGAGCATCGGCATTTCGACGATGGTGCCGAGATTGAGACGATACTGCTGAGCGACCTGCGGGTTGGAGACGCGCCATAACCCGTCCTTCCGGCGGCGGATGCGGGCATAGCGCTCGTAGGTGCGCAGGGCATAACCGCCGGTCGCCACAAAATCGACAATGCGGGCGAAAGTCTCGCGCGGCAAGGCGGCATAGGGAAGCGCCGTCGTCACCTCGCGGAAGAGGTCATCCTCGTCAAAGGCATCGGCGCAAGCCATGCCGAGCACATGCTGGGCCAGCACGTCGAGAGAGCCTTCGCCAACCGGCGGCGTATCCTGCGCGCCGATATAGTTGGCATCCAGTGCCGCCTGGCACTCCATCACCTCGAAACGGTTGGCCGGCACGAGGATCGCACGCGAGGGCTCGTCCATGCGGTGGTTGGCGCGGCCGATACGCTGGGCGAGACGCGATGCGCCTTTCGGCGCACCAACATGGATGACCAGATCGACGTCGCCCCAATCGATGCCGAGATCGAGCGTCGAGGTGGCGACCACCGCCCGCAGCCGGTTCTCGGCCATGGCAGCCTCCACCTTGCGGCGCTGAGAGACGTCAAGCGAGCCGTGATGCAGGGCGATCGGCAGGTTGTCGTCATTGACCGTCCAGAGCTCCTGGAAGAGCATTTCGGCCTGGGAGCGCGTGTTGACGAAAAGCAGCGTCGTCTTGAAGTCCTTGAGGACCTTGTAGACTTCGGGGATGGCATAATGCGCCTTGTGCCCAGACCAGGGGATGCGATCCTCGGTCTGCAGGATGGTAATATTGGGTCTAGCACCACCTTCGACGGTGATCAGCCCCGCGGCCGCCTCGCCCTCTTCCGGCTGGGCGACCAGCCAGCGGCGCAGATCCATGGGCTGAGCAACCGTGGCCGAGAGGCCGATGGTCTTGAGGCCGGGAGCGAGTTTCCGCAGCCGCGTAAGACCTAGCGACAGCAGATGGCCGCGCTTCGAGGTTACCAGCGAATGCAGTTCGTCGAAGATGACGTAGCGCAGATCCTTGAAGAAGCGCTCCGCGTCTGAGTGGGAGATGAGCAATGCGACCTGTTCGGGCGTCGTCAGAAGGATATCAGGCGGATTGGTCTTCTGACGCTGGCGCTTGTGAGCCGGCGTGTCGCCGGTGCGGTTCTCGATGGTGATCGAAAGCCCCATCTCGGTGACGGGCTTCATCAGGTTGCGTTCGATGTCGACGGCCAGCGCCTTGAGCGGCGAGATGTAGAGCGTGTGGATGCCGGTGAAGGCCTCGCCTGGTTTTTTCCGTCCGCGCTCGGTGAGTTCCGTCAGCGAAGGCAGGAAGCCGGCGAGCGTCTTGCCGGCACCCGTCGGCGCAATCAACAGCACGCTTTCGCCGCCAGTCTCGCCGGATCTCGCCCGGACCAGCAGCTCTAGCTGATGGTCACGCGGCCGCCAGCCCTTTTCACCGAACCAGCGGAGGAAGGGGGCAGGTAGTAGGGCAAGGGCGGAATCAGCTGTCGTCACTGCCCCAAGGTAGTGGACGGGTGGGGAAAGAGAAGGGGCGAAAAGGCCTCAACGCAGCGCAATATACCGATCCGAGCGGTGGTTGATCGCGAGGAAGAGGTTCAGCACCACCGTGCCGATCACCGAGTAGAGCACCACGGAGGGGCTGACGACGGCGAAGGCGAGCGCCATGACACAGAGGTCGAAGGCGAGCTGCACGAGGCCCGCGCGGATGCCGAAGCGGTCCTGGATGTAGACGGCGAGGATACCGAGGCCGCCGAGGCTGGCGCGGTGGCGGTAGAGCGCGAGCAGGCCGAAGCCGAGCAGCAGGCCACCGAGGATCGCCGCCCAGATCGGCGCAATGCTCTGGATGACGAGAAAGCGGCTTTCGATTTCGACGATGAAGGAGGTCAGGCCGACGGCGGCAAAGGTCTTGATGGTGAAGTCCACACCTACGCGGCGGAGCGACAGGATATAGAAGGGCATGTTGAGCAGGAAGAAGAGCAGACCGAAACTCCAGCCGCTCCAGTAATGCAGGACGAAGGCCAAGCCCGCCATCCCGCCTGTGAGCAGTCCGACTTGAGCAAGAAAATAGAGGCCAAGTGCCGCGATCAAGCTGCCGGCGACGAGGCCCTGCAGATCTTCCGCCGGTGTGTGGCGGGTCGGGTTCGAATTCCAGATTCCCAGCATGCTCGTCAACTGCGCCATGTCACGTCTCCAGCAAGTGATCCCCGAGCCCAAATGGTACCCGAGATCCCCTGGAAAACAAAGAGGATAGGTCAGCAAAGCTGACCTATGAAGCAATTCGCAAGAAAGCTGCTTGTCAGGCCGTCCGGCTCGCAAGAAACAGAATGCCAAAGACCGGTTTTCCGCCATCCATGCGAATGGTGGTGCGGGTCAGATCCAGGACATCGAAGCCGTTTTCGGCAAGTCGCTGCCGGACATGCTGTTCCGTGTGGGCGTAACGCAGACTTGGCGCCAGCAGGAAACCATCTCCCTCGCCCGCGTCTTCGACCGAGAATCCGAAGAGTGCACCAGGCTTTGCAAGCCGCGCCGCCAGCGCAAAGGCATTGGCGAGATCACCGAGATACATCAGCACGTCGGCTGCCGAGACGAGGTCGGCACGGGCTTGGGCTAGGCCGTGTCCGAAGAGGCCTGAGCCTGCCGTATCAAGCGAGAGATCCGCCTTTGCTAGCAGATCGTATAGGCCCTTCTCCTCGGCCTTGGCCAGCATGTTGACCGAGAGATCGAAGCCCTCCAAGTGAGCGACTCGATCGCGGATCTCGGCGCCGAAGAGACCTGTGCCGCAGCCGAGATCGATCGCGACTTCGAACCGCCTGTCGTCATTGTCAGCAACCAGCCGGGCGAGCTTGGCCGGGACGGTATAATCGAGCCGCTCGACGAGAGCTGTATCGAAGCGATCGGCATAGTCGTCGAAGAGCGCCTCGACATAACGGGAGGGTGGCTGATCCGGGACCTCTTCAGCGCCGAGAAGTGCTAGTTTCAACCGCGCTCCGAAGATATCCTCCGGATCTAGTTCCAGCGCACGTCGCAAGGCGGGAACGGCCTTTGACGGCAGGTACGCCTTCTCGGCGTAGTCTGCCAGCCGAACCAGGCCCGCCGGCCAGTCAGGCACCAGTTCCAGCGCCTGCTCCATCAATTCCACGGCTGCCTCATGTTCGCCATTCTCGGCAAGCATGCGGGCATAATCAGCGCGGCGGTCAGCGATCACGTCGCCGGAGGAGAACTGGGTGGGCTGCATCGAAGAGATCCTCACGCCTTCCAGCATGAAGACGGCGCGCGGTCTTGACCGATCGCCGGAAAAAACTCAAGTCCTATCGCAAGCCCCTGCTTCGTCGGCTTGCAGGGCGGGCGGGCCGCGCCCATATCAGCGGATGACAACAGGAGATATGCATGGCTGATGGCATCAATCGATTTCTCGGCGACACCCCGGGCCGTACGCTCGTCAAGCTGATCGTCGTCTCCCTCATCGTCGGCTTCGTGATGTCGATCTTCGGACTGGATCCCATGGATCTGCTCGAGGGCATCCGGTATTTCATTCTCGATCTCTGGTATACGGGCTTCGACGCACTCGGCCGTGTCGGCCAATATCTGCTGATCGGCGCAACGATCGTCATTCCTGCCTTCATCCTGTTGCGCCTCTTTGCCTCGCGGAACTGACAAGCCCATGGCCGATCTTGCCTTGCCCCGCCGCCGGCTGATCCTGATCTCGGCCGGCCTCCTGACGGCAGCGATTGCCGGCTGCCGCTCGACCGACATCCTCAATCCCGATGACGGCTCGTCGCGGGCCGAGACCACGGACGCGTTGCCTATGGTCAACCGGCTCCGCCAATCGCGTGGCCTGTCGTCGCTTTCGCGCAGCCGACCGGCGGAGGTCGCCGCGATCGCGCAGGCGAAACGCATGGCACGCGCCGGCGAGATGTCACATCTGATCGGCTTCAACGACAGTTTCGGCGCCCGCATGAAGGGCCATGATGTGCCCTTGCCGGCGGCCGAAAACATCGCAGCCGGCCAGGACACGGTTGAGCGCGCAGTCCAGGCCTGGATCGATTCGAAGCGGCATCTCGACAATATGCTCGGTGGCTTTAACGGACTTGGCGTCGCGGTCGCCTGGGATTCCGCTTCCGGCAACCGGCCCTACTGGGCCATGGTGCTTTCGGCCTGAGTGATTCTCCCGCTCCGGTCTCGACCGGAGCTTCCCATGCACAGCCCATCCTCTCCCGCCGCCCGTCCTATTGAGGTCAGCCACCGATCTGTGCTGGCGATCGCGATCCCGATGACGCTCGGTTTCGTCACGACGCCGCTACTCGGCCTCACCGATACCGCCGTCGTCGGGCGTAGCGGCGATGCAGCCCAGCTGGCGGGGCTCGCGATTGCAGCAGCCCTCTTTGATCTGCTCTTCGCCAGTCTCAATTTTCTCCGGGCCTCCACCACGGCACTTGTCGCGCAGGCACAGGGACGCGGGGAGACGCTCGAGCTCTTCGCCGTCTTCTGGCGATCCATCCTACTGTCGCTCGGCTTCGGCCTGTTGATCCTCGTCGCATCTCCCGCCATTGGCGGCTTCGGACCGCCGCTGATGGGCGCAGACGGGGGCGTGCAGGCTGCGGCTGCGACCTATATCGGTATCCGCATTCTCGCAGCACCCGTGACGCTGTCGAACTTCACCCTGCTCGGCTTCGTGCTTGGGCGCGGGCTTGGTTCCGTCGGGCTTGCGCTGCAGATCCTGCTCAACGGCGTCAATATCGCCATGTCGATCCTGCTCGGCATCACCTTCGGCTACGGCATTGCCGGCGTTGCCTGGGGGACCGTGCTCGGCGAAGTCGTTGCCATGGTTGCGGGCTTCGCCTTCGTCTTCTGGCGCTATGGTCGCGCGGCTGTCCCGCAGTTCTCGATGGTGACCGATCGCCCGAAGCTGATGGCGCTCTTTCGGCTCAACCGCGATATCCTCATCCGTACATTCTCGCTGATCACGGCCTTTACCGTGATGACCCGGATCGGCGCCGGCTTCGGCGCGGTGACACTCGCTGCCAATGCGGTGCTCATGAACTTTTTCATGATCGCGAGTTTCTATCTCGACGGCATGGCGACTGCCGCCGAACAGATTACCGGCGAGACGATCGGGGCACGGCAGCGGTCGGCCTTCGAGCGCGCTGTCAAGCTAACGGGACTGTGGTCGCTGGGTCTCGCCATTGTCAGCGTCGCCTTCTTCCTGGTCTTCGGGAATGCAATCATCGGCTTCATCACCACGGCCGGCGACGTGCGCAGCTCAGCCGAGACCTATCTCGTCTACGCCGCACTGACGGCGCTCACCGGAGCGCTCGCCTTTCATATGGACGGCGTCTTCATCGGTGCAACCTGGTCGTCGGATATGCGCAACATGATGCTCGTGGCGCTGGCAGGTTATCTCGCCAGCGTTGCCGTCCTCGTGCCGCTGTTTTCCAATCACGGGCTCTGGATCGCTCTCAACGTCTTCCTCGGACTGCGCGGCCTGCTTCTTCTCCTGAGACTGAAGCCGAAGACCGATCAGACCTTCACCGACAACCAGTGATCGAGCCTTGTGTCGCGTAGCTCTCGAATATTGCCGACGGCTTCGCGATCGAGCAGGTGCGACAGGCCCTTCACGATTCGCCCCGGCAGGCCCGGCCCTTCGTAGACCATGCAGGAATAGAGCTGCACGAGGTCGGCACCGGCGCAGATCTTCTCCAGCGCCGTTTCCGCCGAGGAGACACCACCGACGCCGATGATCGGCAGGTTGGGACCGACACGCTTGCGCATGCGGGCGAGCACGGCGGTCGACTTGTCGAAGAGCGGGGCGCCGGACAGGCCTCCAGCCTCGCCCGCCAGCGCCGCATCGGTGAGCCCCTCGCGCGACAGCGTGGTGTTCGAGACGATCAACCCGTCGAGATCATGGGCGGCTGCGACCTCGGCGATGTCGTCCATGCCTTCTTCCGTAAGGTCAGGCGCGATCTTCAGGAAGACCGGCAGTCGCTTGCCGGCGCGCAGGCCTTCTTCCGAGCGAGCGGCGAGCACGGCGGAGAGAAGCGCATCGAGGCTCTCCTTGGCCTGCAGGTCGCGCAGGCCGGGCGTGTTGGGCGAGGAAATGTTGGCCGTGAAATAGGTCGCGACCGAATAGAAGCGGCGGATGCCGGCGACGTAGTCGGCGATGCGGTCCGTCGCATCCTTGTTGGCACCGATGTTGACCCCGACAATGCCCGGGCGTTGGCGACGGGCAGTCAGCCGGGGAAGGGCTGCGGCATGACCCTCGTTGTTGAAGCCCAGCCGGTTGATGACGGCATTGTCGCGCTCCAGACGGAAGATGCGTGGCTTCGGGTTGCCGGTCTGCGGTTTGGGCGTCAGCGTGCCGACCTCGGCAAAGCCGAAGCCGAGCGAGAGAAGCGCATCCGGCACTTCGGCGTTCTTGTCGTAACCGGCGGCCATGCCGAGCGGGTTCGGGAAGCGGATGCCGGCAACGGTCTGGGCGAGACGCGGATCGACGGGCGCCTTGCAGGCCGGCACCAGGCCCGTCTTCAGCGCGGCGATCGAAATGCCGTGGGCGGTTTCTGCGTCGAAGAGGAAGAGGCCGCGGCGGCCGAGCGAAAAGAGATCGGACATCAGCGCTTATCCTCGACTATCGGCGGAAAGACATGAAGCCCATCTTCTCCGAGCGGAAGGGGTTTTTCCCAGAGCACGGCATCCAGCGGCAGGTCGGCATAGAGATGGGGGAAGAGATCGCCACCCCGGGAGGGTTCCCATTTCAGTGTTTGACCGAAGACCGTGGCGTCAACTGCGACCAGAAGGAGATCGGCCTCACCAGCAAAATGCAGTCTCGCAGTCTCGACCGCTTGAGTGGCCGTGGAGAAATGGATGTATCCGTCCTTGAGATCGATCGGCGCCCCCTTGAAAAGGCCGGCCGCCCGGGCCTGCTGCCATAATTCTCTCGGCACGATCTTGTATATGGTCTTGTCCAAGGTCCGGTCTCTCCCAGATCATGAGGGTCGAGGCGGGTTTGCCGCAAACGCGGGCAAATGTCCACGCCCGGCGAGACGGACGACACGAGGAGGCACAGATGGCGATCCGGAAAATCAAGACGACAGCCCTGGCGGTCGCGGTTCTCTCGCTCGGGAATCCGGTCGCAGAGGCGCAGCAGCCCCGTCCGGACCGTTACAGCCTGGAAAGGTCCGAGAGCGGTTTTGTCAGGCTCGACCGTCAGACGGGTGCCGTTACCCTCTGCACCGAGGCAGAGGGAACGCTGACCTGCCGGATGGCGGCCGACGAACGGGCGGCCTATGACGAGGACCTGGCGCGGCTCGAAAAGCGGATGGAAGCGCTGGAAAAGCAGATCGCCGGCGGGACAGCGGCAAAGAGCGGCGATTTGCCCAGCGACGCGGAAATCGACCGCTCGATCGGGATCATGGAACGCTTCATGCGCGCCTTCTTCAGCCTCGTGCAAGAGTTCCAGGGCGAGGAACAGCGAACAGAACCAGGGACAATTCCCGACCGAACCTGACGTTCGTCAAGTCCAACCTTCTCATTCGATGCGCGACCATTGTCTAGTGCCTCGGCAGGCGCTAAAAGGACTGCACGCATGCGTGCGCAATATGACATCGCTCTTGGGAGGGGGCTTTGACATGGCTGAATCCACTTTCATCATCGCAGACGACCATCCGCTGTTCCGTGGCGCCCTGCGCCAGGCCGTGAGCGGCATCGATGGCATGCAGACGATCATCGAGGCTGGCGATTTCGAGGCCGCGCGCAAGGCCGCGGCGAACCATCCAGATGCCGACCTAATGCTACTCGACCTCGCCATGCCCGGTGTCTCCGGTTTTTCGGGGCTCATGGCGTTGCGGGCCGAATTCGCCAGCCTCCCGCTGGTGATCGTGTCGGCGACAGACGACCCCGTCACCGTCCGCCGTGCGCTCGAACTCGGTGCCTCCGGCTTCATCTCGAAATCCGCCGGCATCGACGAAATCCGCGCTGGCATCCAGTCGGTGCTCGAAGGTGACATCGCCACCCCCTCGAGCTACCAGGGCGGCCAGGAAACCGATCCCGACGTTGCCGACCTCATCAATCGCCTTCGCACGCTCACGCCGCAGCAGAGCCGCGTTCTCGGCATGCTCGGCGAGGGCTTGCTCAACAAGCAGATCGCCTATGAACTCGGCGTGTCGGAAGCGACAATCAAGGCGCATGTCTCCGCCATTCTCCTGAAGCTCAAGGTCGACAGCCGCACGCAGGCCGTCATCCAGCTGGGCAAGATCAACATGGCCATGGTCGCCTGATCACCGATCGAGGGATCACGAGAGGATTTTATTCCTTTTCGACTTTACTAAGCTTGCGCCCTCGGCTATTGTTTTGCCGTGGCCGGACCGGGGATCAATGCGTTCCGGCGCTGAAGAGGCGCTAACATGCTTTCGCATGACAGCATATGGACCGCGATCGATCGGCTGGCGGAGCAGCATTCGCTGACGCCGTCTGGTCTTGCGCGCCGGGCTGGTCTCGACCCTACCTCTTTCAACAAATCCAAGCGCGTCGGCGCCGACGGGCGCATGCGCTGGCCCTCGACCGAATCCATCGCCAAGGTGCTGGAAGCAACCGGCGCCAGTCTCGACCAGTTCATGCGCCATGTTTCGCCCGACGGCTTTCGCGGCAGCCCGCTGCCCCAAGGGAATTTTCCGCCGCAGGCAAGCTCGATCCCCCTGCTCGGCATGGCCCAAGCCGGTGCAGGTGGCTTCTTCGACGATGGCGGTTTTCCCGCCGGCCAAGGCTGGGATCTGGTCGAGTTTCCGGCAGCACCGGGCCGCAACAACGGCGTCTACGCGCTTGAGGTCCAGGGCGAGAGCATGAAACCGCTCTACCGGGATGGCGACATCCTGATTGTCGAACCCGGCGCCCAGGTGCGACGCGGCGACCGCGTTGTGGTGAAGACCCGCGAAGGCGAGGTCATGGCGAAAATCCTCGCCCGCCAGAGCGCCAAGTCGGTCGAGTTGCAGTCGCTCAACCCCGACCATCCGCCGCGCATGCTCGAGATGAGCGATGTGGAATGGGTCGCGCGCATCATCTGGGCGAGCCAGTAGGAAAACGCACCTATGCTACGCATCGGCACCTTCATCGCAGGCGGAATAGGGCTTCTTCTCTGGGCCTATCTCGTCGTGCAGGCCGGAGAAAGTTTCCGCGAGGACCCTGTCGACTACAATATCGAGGACCTCGACGTACCGGATCCATCTGAGCTCGACCTGCCGGAGGTCGGCTTATCCGTCGACGAGGCGATCCAGCCACCGCCGCAGACAGAGGTGCGGCGCCAGGTCCGTGCTATCGAGCCCGATGCCTTCGGCTCCCCGGCCTTCACCGATACCGGGGATCTGGAACGCCTCGAAGCCCGCGCACCGCTCTCCGAAGCCGTGCAAAGTGAAAGGCCGAAGGTGGTCCTCCTCCATCGACCGCTCAGTCTTTCAGCCGGCGTCGTCGCCTTCGGCGGCGAACAGCGCCTGCGGCTTGCGGATATCGTCGAAACCCCGGCGGAGCGCGCCTGCGTCGCAAGTGACGGCACGTCCTGGCCCTGTGGCGCCGTGGCACGCACGCAACAGCGCCTCTTCCTACGCAACAGGTCGATTGCCTGCGAGACGAGTGCAACGGCCTGGGAGGGCGAGATCCAGACACGCTGCTGGGTCGGGGTCCAGGACGTCTCGTCCTGGCTTGCGAAATACGGATGGGCGGAGGCGGAACCGGGTTCGGCCCTTGTCGCCCTGACGGAAGAAGCCCGCCTCGCCAGACGCGGGCTTTTTGGTGACCCCGTGCGCTGAGCCGTAAGCCGCTTGCCAGACTGGCGCGGCGGCCCATGGTCATCCCTTGAAACGCTCCGCTGCGCCTCCTACTCTCTGGCCATCGCAACTGGAAAGCATCTTACATGAACAAGCCCGTATCTCCGGAAGAGGCCCTGATCTTCGTCATGGTCATGGCTTCGGCCGTCGACAATGCCATGGCAGAAAAGGAACTCATCCGTATCGGCCAGCTGATCGACATCCTGCCGGTCTTCGACAATTTCGAAAAGGAACGGCTGATCGAGGTTTCGCAACGCTGCGCCAGTCTGCTTTCGGGGCCTGAAGGCCTCGACATCGTGCTCGAGACCATTCGCGACGCCTTGCCGGAATGGCTGCATGAGACGGCCTATGCGCTCGCCGTCGAGATCGCGGCCGTCGACCTCACGGTCCGGGCAGAGGAAGTGCGACTGCTGCAGCTTCTGCGTGATCGGTTCGGACTCGACAAGCTCATCTGTGCCGCGATCGAGCGCAGCGCGTCTGCCCGCTACCGGCGGATCTGATCCCGCTCAGAAAAGGCCGGTCGGGAAGTACCGCAGATAGATTTCCTCAAGCCGGCCGTCTTTCGAGAGCGCACCCAGCGCGCTTTCGAGCGCTGCCGTGAGCGCTCCGTCCTGACCGCCGAGCATGATCGTCATGCCTTCGCCCAGGTGACGTTCCGACAGGAAGGGTCCATCTAGAAAACGGCAGCAGCCGGCGGCTTCCGGGCTCATCATCCAGAATGACAATTGCAAGGCGTCGGCGAAGACGGCCGAAACCTGCTTCTCCTTCAAAGCCCGCATCGCTGCATCGCGATCCTCAAAGGCGACACGTTCGATGTTGGGGAAGAAGCTCTCCAGCATAGCGGCATGGGCCGTCTCCTTGACGACCCCCACCTTGCGACCGAACAGCCCTTCGGCATCCTGCCGCGTCAGGACTTCGTCGCTGCGCATCAGGAAGCGTGCCGGCAGCAGGAGATAGGGACGCGTGAAGTTGAAGCGCTCGCGCAGTTCCGGCGTCACCGCCACACCTGCCATGACTGCTTCTCCCTGTCCGGCTTCCAATGCTGCTGCCAGCTGACCGTAGGGCAACGCCTGGATCTGGCAGCGCGACTGCAGTCCCAGTTCCTCGCACAGTGCCCGGGCGAGATCGACATGGAAGCCCGAGAGCTTGCCGCTCTGGTCGGTGAAGTTGAAAGGCGGAAAATCCGTCGTCGTGAGGAAGCGCAAGCGCAGCGCGCCACTGACATCGGGCCGCACGAGGCGTTCGCGTGCATCGAACAACACCGGAAGCTCCGTCTGCTGGCTCCAGGCCGATGGCGCAGCAAGTCCAAAAAACATCAGAAGTGTTGCGAGGGACCTCCACAACCCCATCAAATCTAGGGATGTAACTTTTGCGCGCATCTCTATCATCATCTTCAGGGGTCAAGTCGGGGCGTCGTTCTGACCGGATGACGTGTAGCAGCTTGGTGTGGACGAGGGAATACGGCCCGCGGATCGTTGCCGCGCGCCAGGGGCAAACACCTGCACAAGATAGGCGGAGCGTCATGGGCGCTCCGGGAATATCCTGTTTTCTGCAGCTGAAGGCTGAAGCACGACGGCTGCATGTGCTCGGCATTTCCAAACCCCTGATCGCCAAGATGGCCCAGCGGGCGGCAAACAACGGAACGACGGTTGAAGCGGAGCTTCTGGCGAGCGGTGCTATCGACGAAGATGCCTATTTCGCCGGATTAGCGCGCATGTATGGCCTGCCATTCCTGGCGGAGATAGACCCTGCGCTCCTCGTGGACCACATCCAGAGCGACACGCAACTTGTCGAGCCGCGCATGCTGCGGCTGCACCATGCCGACAGACCTCCTGTTATGGCTGTAGCTGCCCACATCCTGCATATGGAGGGTCTGGCGAAACGCTTCGGGCGCAATGGCAACAGCGCCGGAGGCCTGGTCGTCACGACGCCGACGGCGATCCGGCGTGCAATATGGAAGGTTGGCGAGAACCGTCGTGTCGACCGGGCCGTGCGCGGCCTGTTCGACCATCTGCAGCCACTGTCCGCGCGTCTGGTGGTGACGGGCGATCAGGGCTTCTTCGCCGGCGCCAGCCTCTGCCTGATCAGCCTGCTTTTGATCTACGCCCCGATGCTTGCCGTCGTGCTGGCTCACATGATGCTGTCCTTCTTCCACACGGCAGCACTCTTCCTTCGGCTCGCCGCCGTCTCTCACGGACGACACCATGCGCGTCACCGGCCGGAAATCTCCTTCGAACCGGTCGTCGAGGCGCTGCCGATCTATACGGTGATGGTCGCGCTCTACCGCGAGGCTGCCGTCGTGCCGCAACTGATCGCCGCTCTCGATGCGCTCGACTGGCCCCGCAGTCTTCTCGACGTGAAGCTCGTCTGCGAGGCGGATGACCACGCGACCCTGGCGGCCATCCGGCAGACGCGCCCCGGCCCGCATATCGAGGTGGTCGAGGTGCCGGCCATGGCCCCGCGCACCAAGCCGAAGGCACTGACCTATGCACTGGCCGGGGCGCGCGGGGAATTCCTGACGATCTACGACGCCGAAGACCGGCCACATCCGCAGCAGCTCCGTGAGGCCTATCACGCCTTTCGGCTCGGCCCGCCCGACCTTGCCTGCCTGCAGTCGCCCCTGGTGATCGACAATGCCGGCGAGAGCTGGATCAGCGCGATTTTCGCGCTCGAATATTCCGCGCTCTTCCGCAGGCTTTTGCCGGCGCTGGGTTTCTATCGCCTGCCCTTGCCGCTCGGCGGCACGTCGAACCATTTCAAGACTGCCCTGCTGAAGGCTAGCGGCGGCTGGGATCCCTATAACGTGACCGAGGATGCCGATCTCGGCATGCGGCTCTGTCGCATGGGCTATCGTGCTTCGACGCTGACGCTTCCGACCTATGAGGACGCGCCGACCGATTTTGCCGTCTGGCTCGCGCAGCGCACCCGCTGGTACAAGGGCTGGCTGCAGACATGGCTGGTGCTGATGCGCCATCCCTTGCGCACGGCGCGCGAAATGGGGCCATTCTCCTTTTTCGTCTTCCAGCTTCTGGTCGGTGGCATGCTGGTCGCAGCACTCAGCCATCCCGGTTTGCTGGTCTTCATCACGCTCTCGGTGCTGTCGCTGATGCAGATCCCGGCACCGCAGCCGAACCTCTTCACAACGATGATGCTCGTCATGGATATTTTCAACATCCTCGGCAGCTATGCCGTCTTCTTCGTTCTGGGTGCCACCCCGATGACCGACCGGGAGAAGAAGGGCATGGGATGGAAATGGGCGATGATCCCCGTCTACTGGATGGCCGTGTCGCTCGCGGCCTGGAAGGCGGTGATCGAGCTCAGGCTCAAGCCCTTCCACTGGAACAAGACGCCACACCAGCCGCGCCGCAGCACATCCCTGTCGCTCGGGGCGGTTCAGGCGAACCAGGCGGTTCCTGCCGTCACATCCTCGTCCGAGAGATTGTGATCGCCTGCCACGCGCGTCAGAGTGATCTCGGCGCCGCGGTCTCGCAATTGCTCGGCGAGGATCTCGCCCTCGCCGGCCGCGGGATCGTCCGATCCGACAATGATCCTGACGTGCGTGCCCGAAAGATCGGTTTCGGGCGGATCGCTCAACACCGGCACCGGCCTCAGCAATAAGACTTCGCGGACGAGACCCGGATGCAGCATGATCGCGGCTGCGAGAAAGTTCGCGCCGTTGGAATAGCCGGCGAAGCGCAGGCGCGCATCGGCGAAGCCATAGGCCTGACGCGCATCTTTGGCGAAGGCGGCGAAGGCTCCGGCCTCCGCGAATATGTCCTTCTGGTCGAAGTCGCGCGGGCCGAAGCGACGGAAGAAGCGGGCCACGCCTTCCTCCGTGGCGCGGCCCCGGAGGCTGAGTAGCGTCGACGACGGCGCGATCTTTCGCCCGAAGGGCAAGAGGCTCGCTTCGTTGCCACCCGTTCCATGCAGCAGGACAAGGGCGGTTCCATCCGGTGCCTCGGGCTCGTGGATACGATGCACGAAGGGCAGATCGCGATAGATGGTGCGCGGCTCGCCCGGAAGGCCGAATTGCGGCAGCATCGGCACGATGTCTTCCGGCCGCAGATGAAAATGCTCGGGGATGAAGAGCCGGCTGCCGAGCGTGTCCGGCGGTTCATCGAGCGCAAAGCCCGGGCCATCGGAGGCGAGTTCGATCAGGCCACCTCCAGGTTCCCGGACATAGAGCGAATAGAAGTATTTGCGATCATGCATGTTGATCGTGTCGTCACCGCCAGACCTGAGCTCGGCCGCCTGCGCTTCGACAGCGGCGCGATCGGGCAAGCGCAGCGCGACGTGATCGATGGCCCCGGTGCCAGGTGCGGCCGGCCAGAAGCCGCTCGCATCGCGCACATCGACGACCTGACCGCTGGCGGAATCCAGGCGTGTGATCGTTCCTTCCGTCGCCGCCGCCTCGAAGCCGACATGGCGGACGAGAAAGTCGGCGGTCTGCGCCGGCTTCTCCGACAGCAGCGTCGCGCCCCTGAGGCGGGTGATCGCGTCCTTCGCCCCGATACCACGCACGGCCCAGGCGGCACCGGGCTCCACCTCTGTCGTGCCGACCAGCTTGACGATGATGCCGTCAGGGTCCGTCAGCCTCAGCACCGGCTCACCGAATTCGGTTGCAGGACCTGTCGCCGTCACGCCGAACTGCAGGGCGCGGGTCAGCCAGAAGCCGATCGCCTCCGGATGAATGACAAAGGCGATCTCGCTCGCCGCGCCATGGCCGACGCGGCCGCGGGAGCCGTCTTCCCAGGCGAGGAAGGTGACCAGCGAGCCGGGACTTGCGACGGCATCGCCATAGAACAGGTGGAGCTGGGCTGCGTCTTCGAAACCACCGGTGCGCTTGACCAGACGCAGACCGAGAAAGCCGCAATAGAAATCGACGTTTGCCTGGATCTTGCGGGTGATCGCCGTGATGTGGTGCAGGCCGCTGGTCATGCTGGTCTCCCTGTTCTACCCTCCCTTACAACAAATCGAGACGAGGAAAAGATCATGGTGGCATTGCTCGGCATTTCGGGAAGCCTTCGCAAGGGTTCGCTCAACACGGCGCTGCTGAAGGCCGCGACAGACATGAAGACCGAGGAGTACACGCTGGAGGCTGCAGGCATCCACGGCATCCCACTCTATGACGGAGACCTCGAAGAAACCGAGGGCATCCCGGCCGCCGTCACGGCCCTGAAGGAGAAGATCATCGCCGCCGACGGCGTGATCCTGTTCACGCCCGAATACAACAACGGCATTCCAGGCGCCTTCAAGAACGCGATCGACTGGCTGTCACGCCCCTCCTCGGACATGGCCAAGGTCTTCGGCAACAAGCCCTTCGCCCTTGTCGGCGCCTCGCCCGGCAATTTCGGTACACTGCTCAGCCAGAATGCCTGGCTTTCAGTGCTGCATACACTCGGCTGCCGGACATTTTCGGAGAAACGACTGATGGTGTCGCGGGCGCATGCGCTGTTTGACGGCGAGGGCAAGCTGACTGACGAGGCGACGGCCAAGCGGCTGGGGGATCTCATGGCGGCGTTTGCGCGATTTGCGGGGAAATAGCCGGGAAAGCTGGAGCGGGTGAAGGGAATCGAACCCTCGTATTCAGCTTGGGAAGCTTCGAGAACGAATAGCAAAAACAAGGTGCCGTTTCACTCAAAAAAGGGCTCCGGCGACAATGCTCGCCGGGGTCCGTGAAACGCAACATGCCGTTGGCGCGCACTCTGGAGATGCGACATGAACATGTCTTTCCGGCCCCTCACCGCCCTCCCATCAAACCAACCTCAGCCCGTCGCATGCACCTTCAGTGAAGCAGCGGTGAGTTACCTCGAGCATGGCGGAGACGATCGGTATCTTCCGAAGATCGTCGAGCATCTCGGCAATCGGCCTTTGACTTCTATCTTTCCGTTCGACGTCAAGAAGCTCGCCCAGGACCTCTATCCGACCCAGCAGAACGCGACGCGAAATCGGTGCGTGATCACACCAGTTCGAGCCGTGTTCTATCATGCCTATGAGCGAGGTTGGGGGCCGGCAATCCGGCTGCGGAACCTGAAAGAGGAGACGCCAAAGAGGAAGAAGGCCGCGTCGCAGGCATGGCTGCACGCATTTGTTCGTCAGTGCGCCAAGGACGGTTTGCAGCACCTGGCAGCGCTAGTGCTCTTCATGAGCCAGACGGGCGCGCGGATCTCCGAAGCTCTCGAACTGCGCTGGAGTGAAGTGGACCTGATCAACAGGACGGCGCTGCTGCTCAAGACCAAGACTGGTCGAAATTCAACCAGGTTCTTGACTGACCAGATGATCAGTCGGCTCTACCTACTGCAGAAGGGGATGAAGCCCGACGATCGCGTCTTCCGCTATAGGAACCGCCATTCCGTGAATGAGCGCATCGCGGCAGTCTGCCGGCGAGCGGAGATCGTCTACAAGCCGACGCATACCTGCGGTCGGCATGCCTTCGCGAACATCGCGCTTTCCATGGGCGTGGACGTGAAGTCGGCGATGGATGCGGGAGGGTGGAAAAGCACCGCGGTCTTTCTCGGCACCTATGCCAATCCCCGCAACGCCGGCCGGGTGGTGGCCGAGCGGCTGAATGTCTATCAATATGACGCAGACCTCTAGGGGTTTTGGTCCCTCCGGGCCCACCAAATTTCTTAAATATCAAAGGCATTTACGCCGTAGTTAGCCACGTCTGTTCCCGTTGTCTTCCGGCGAACCGGCGAACCCTCCATCTTGCCTGATGACAAGCGCGAGCCATATGCTCCATGATGAGCATCACGCCACCACCTCGCCCAGCTGATCATCCGGACCGCTTTCTCGACGCACAGGAAGCTATCGAGGCCGCTGTCCTGCGGATCGTCGATCATGCCGTCGAGATGGGTTGGGGAGAAATCGAGGCGATTGCCGCCGTGGTAGCTGTCGCAGAGAACCGCATGCTGTCAATTTGTGAAAACGAACGTGTCAATCGACAGATCGAGGAACTGCGCAAGCGGGATCTGCCATGAAGTGGGAGATACTACTGATGGCGCTGGTCATATTCGCCACCGTGGCATCGACGGCCGGCATGATTTGGCAGGCTTTGAGCCGATAAACCATGAGCAAGAAACACCCGCTTCGCTACCGCTGGGAAAAAGCCACCGGAATGGACGCCCACCTGAAGCGCTGGATCGGCTTTGATGGCGAGCGTCGTTTCGGGTTTCTGCAGCCGGGCACGGTCGGTCAATACCAGTGGTATATGAGTTGGCCTTATGATGGATATGGCCCAAGCCTCCCGGCCCAAAGCGGCCTTGAGGAGTCGGCGAACCTTGCCGCCCTGGCGTTAGAAAAGATCTACGACGCCACACTTGACGGTACGCGGACCGACCTTTGCGAAAAGCAGCAGGCGAAAGCAGCTGAACTGGCAAGGACGTCGCACGTCAGGAATCAAGCTTTCTAGCGATCTCTTCGGATCTCACGCTGGATTCGCAGCTCCTCACGAATACGGTCGGCCTCCGTAGCCAAAAGTTTCAGGCTTCGATTGCCGTCATGAACTTCCTCGGTCAGCTCGCGAAGCGCTTCTGTGTGGGCCTCGAGCGCAGAAGATGCACGATTTAGCGCCGTAGGGTCCACAACGACGGCGGCGACTTGCGCTGCGGCCGGCGAGCCTGCCGGAGATGATTTCTGCCCTTGCCAGAGGCCAAGATATCGAACGGCGAAAATGACTGCCAGGACAGCACCGAAGGTGATCAGCGCGGTCGGCGGCAGGTTAGCGATCTGCTGTTCCATTCCTGATTTCCCCCTCGTCATGCGCGGCGCGATGAATGTTGACCAACTCGCCGACCGCAAATAGCGGATAGATGGCGAGCCAGGTCGAGACGACATCGGAGGAGTAAAACCCGAATGTGATGCCTGCCCAGATGACGCAGCCGATCGCGGCCGACGCCTGCCTGATCTGCGGCGTCACGTTCTTTCGCGCGCCGTTGATGATGAGCCCGACGATACGGAGAATTCCGACCCAGAACATCGTCCAGCCCAGGATCTCTTCGGACTGAAATATGTCGCGGAAAGCTTTCCAAGCCGGTTGGTTAAAGGTCTGAGTCGGCATAAGCAGCACGCAGCCGAACATCATCATGTGTCCAGCCATGAACCATTCCATCATGCGAGGACCAAAACGGTGCTGGATACGGATCCAGATCCCCGGCCCTCTATAGCCGTCGGCCGGCGTCATGACCGCTTCGCCTTCTCGACGGCCTTCATCACCGTATGCCCGCCCATGTAGAGGCTGGTGTAGATGGTGAAGATCCCAAAGAAGTTGGCGAGGTCGATGCCGGCTTGGATCTGGATGCCGGGAACGAGTGCCCAGAGGATAGCATTCACAACAGGCAGAACAATCATGAGCCAGGCGACGCAGGCCAACATCAACCACATACCAGCCGGACGCCACGCCCAGCCGAACCAGTGCTCCTTCTGCATCTCGGCGATCATCAGTTCGTTCGCGAGCTCCTGGCTGCGAGACTGCGCAAGAATGAGGTCGGGTGATTCTTCAACCTCTTCGATGGCTCGTTCGATGCGATCGGCCGGAAGCTGCGGCAACTGTTCAGGCTGCACGCCGGCCTGCTTTGCGATCGCGTCGATCACGGCCCCGCCAGCTTCGCCCGCGATACCACCAACGTGTTTTTCCAGCAGCGATTTGACGACGGGCGCACCGATCCGCGCAGCGGCCTCGATGAGAATGGATGCCAGGATGCTCATGACGTTTGCTCCTCATGAAGTTTTGATATCCGCCAGCCGTCAGACGACAACTTCCCGGCCGCGCCAGGTGTTGATGCGCCGCGAGATCACATCCCGCTTGCGCCATGCGACATAGGCGACGACGCCGATCACACCGACGCCTGCACCCGCCGCAATCCAGCACCAGGGCAAGCCAGTCGCGAGCACAGCGCCCCCGGCAGTGACACCGCCCGCGACGCCCTTGCTCGCCGCCTCGCTCGTCACAGTGGTCTCGCGCCGCAGTTGCGCAAGCGTAGCAGGGCCAAGGATGCCGTCCGCCTTCAGATGTGGGTGCGCCCTCTGAAAAGCGGTGATCGCAGCCGCGGTCTTCGGCCCCATCCATCCGTCAACCTTGCCGGGATCGAAGCCGGCTTTGACCAGCAGCCCTTGCGCCTCTCGCACGACCTCGTCAGGGCCGGATGGTTTTACCGGCTGCTCGACCCGCTGCACGCCCTCCGGCTTGGTATAGCGATGGTCTCCATAATCGCCGCGCAGGAAGAGCGCCGCTTCTTCCCGGCGCCGACGCACCAGGCCGGTAAGCTTCCTGCCGCCGGCGGTGTTGTAGTTGCCGCCGAGGATGGAGCCGGCCGACGCCGGGTCGCCCCGCCGCCATGCATCCGCCCAGCGCCATCCCATGGCGCCCGTGCCGAGATTGAAGATCGCGCTGGTGGCCGCGTCCATCTGATACTGCGTCCGGTTGTTGGGAGAGTTTTTCACCACGGCTGGCTCGAACTCTTCGGCCAGCACAGCCGCGAAGATCGCGTCATTCTGCGCCATGGTGATCTTCGTCTTGCCCGGGACAAGCTTGGTGATGCCGATCTTCGCAAGCTCTCGGCGCACAGCAGCGCTGCGCATCGTGAAGCCGGTTCCGATAGTCGGGATACCAACGGGATCGAGATAGCAGGTCAGAACTGTGCCTTCATGGCCACGCGTGAAGGTGCGGCCACGGGGTGACGTGGTCGTGATCATGGTGATTTCCTATTTTCCGGTAACGGGTCCCGCTTGCGCTTCGCGGTACTGAGGCGGAACCTTCAGATGACAGGTGACGCTCAAATGTGGATGGCCTTGCGACGTCAGCTGGCGTTTCAGCCAGCCGCATTCACGAAAAGCTTTTGGGCAGTCTATTGAGCTGCTTCGTTAATCAGCCTGCCTGAAAGCAAGTACACTGCACCGGCGTTGATCCCGCCGCGAGGATCATTGTCGCCGGTGACCATGATGTCGTCATAGCCATCACCGTCGAAGTCGGATGCATCCCAATGATGGAATGGCGGGGCAAGCTGACTCATGAGTGGCCCGGTGACTTTTACCACTCGGCTATCCGAAATGGTGATGTTCAGGCCCTGAGCGATGTCAGAACCACGCAAGATATAAAGCGCGCCCGCCTCGGACATGTGGCGATGGCCAGAGCAGGAGAAGTCGGACTTTCCGTCGTTGTCGAAGTCACCGGCCACCGGCGACATCGTGGTACAGATGCCGTCGTAATTGCTATAGGCGGCTGAGCCAGAGAGACGGGCAATCTTGAGACTGTCGAGCGTTACCGTTCCAGAGGCCGCATTGAGCAGCGCGCCGGAGATAAGCGTTGCCCTGCTGTTGACCCACGGAGAAGATCCGCCAAGGTTCGTTTCGGACACCCATATGTCATCGACGCCGTCGCCATTGAAGTCGCCACGCCCGCCAGGCAGCGCCCAGTTGCCCTGCAAACCGCTGATGCATGGGCCGGCAGTGATAGACGAACCAGTGAAGCTGTAGATCTGAACACCACAAGAGCGGCGAACCCCAATCTTATCCGTCCCTACGCCGGGGTAGGTGACGAGTGAGTGGCCGGAGTTGGCCTGTACCTGATCGATCTGCAGCAAACCCTCTTCAACAAATCCCCAGCCAGCTTGGTAGCGAACAACCGAGAGCCGACCATCCTTGAGGCGAGCAGCACGAACGCCGTTCGGCGTGTTGATGAATGTCACCTCTGCGCCGACCTGGCTGCTGGACCATGCGTCGGTTGAGAAGTTGTTGGACGATAGCCGCATCATGCCGCCGAAGGAAAAGTCCCCCTTCCCATCGCCGTCAATGTCCAAGGAGTTCCATGACAGCGGCCCATAGTGGGCCGAACGAGTCAGGTGAGAGTAACCGAAATTAACGACATGTTGAGCGCGCCAACCCATCTCGGGCAAAGCCTGCGGAGACTGCCCCATGCCAGCGGAGACCATCGCCGGGGTCAAAATAGCGTCGAAGCCGTCGCCATTGTGGAATGCTACATTCGACCCGAGGTAAGACAGTCCGTAGAAGGACGGAAGGCCTGAGGTGGTCGGCAGAGCCAAGAACCTTGCCCCGAAGAATGTCCAATCAAGGCCGTAAGCGCCCTCGGTGGCTTTCGAGGGATACCAAACACCGCGCTGGACATCCTCGGCCTTGATGAAATCGCCGATCTGGTCAACGTAGAGATCGTTCACGCCCGGTGTGGCGACCCCGTACTGCTGATATTTGAGCGTCGCGGCATAGTGGCCGAAAAAGGTCCGATACCAACCTTCTGTAGTTGCATGTGCAGCATTCGCAACGAAGAAGATGAAAGCAATCCAGAAAGCTAGTACACGCATATGGGCCATCCATTGAGATCTCAATCTACTTCCGGGAATAATTCAGGACTAGCCCTCAATCAGAATCGAGGCAAAAAAGGCAACAAATGCCGCCATTGGCCTATCGTGCCATAAGTGGGCATACGCCCAGGGGATTGGCAGGGAGACGGTTGCTCTGCTATGATCACGACTTCAACCGGAGCCAATCATGAAGAATGCGATCGCTCGCTTTTGGCATAACCTAACCGCGCCTCGCTACTGGTCAGCCTTTGGGGATGCAAAAACAGGCACCTTCCGGATGAGAAGATGGACGGGTAGAAATTTTGAATATCGGGCATGCACGGACGAGGAAGTGGCTGACGCGTCTCTCGATTCGGCTATCAGATAGCAAAAATGGTTACCCCAAGTTGATGCATTGGCTTAGGCGCAGATCAGTTCACGATGTAGGTTGCGGAGAAACGAAAGTCTGAGGTGTTCGTGAAGTGAGTGTTCTGAAGCACGCTGCTTGCTGCGGCAGCATGCTGGTACAGAAACGCACTCATTGCGCCGGCATTTATGAGCGAGTGGGGCATCCCAGTGAGACCTGTGAAACCCGAATAGCTGCTTACGCTTAATGCTTGTCCGCCTAAACCGGCCAAGGCTGTAAAGGGCAGGCCCGTCAGCCTAGCAATACCAGTCGCGCTACCTTTGGATGATAAGGTAATTTGTCCCGTGGCGAGGACCAACGATCCTATCTTGCGATAGACGCCAGTTTGGTTGGTGTAGGCAATGCCTGTTGTTGCATCACCGAAGGAGAAGCCAGGTGAAAATATACCCGCTTCAACTGCAGCACCACCTGCAAATTCATAGCCATCATCATCCAAGTTTCGGCGTAGGAATTCACCGGCGCCCCCTTTGGAAATCTTATCAAATGATGCGGGACCTATGGCTTGAAACAAATCGCCGGCGACAAAGGGGCCCAGCGCATCAAATGCCTTAAGGATTTCACTTTCAAGGCGTGTAGTATTCAAATCGGTCACGTTAAGGTCTCCTTACCCTTCGAGCGCGGGAAGCGCGGCAGCCTGTATTGCTGCGGCCCAAAGTTGCGAAGCAACAACCGCACCAGAAGCCAGAAAATGCGTTTGGTCGATCGCCCGATAGGTATTGTTTAGTGTGTCGGTGTCCGGACCAGGCAGGATATCTAAATTGTTGACAACGGCGTCCACCCCGGCGCGGATAGCCACACTAGGCCCACCTAGGTACCAAGTGGATTTAGCCAGAAGCCAAGGGGCGGACCAGCCTTCGGACCTCACACCGGCAATCACAGCATTCAAGTTATCTGCGTAAGCTGAGGATCCCATTCCGTTAGCATTGTCCGCCTCGCCTTGCTGCCACAGAACCGCAGTCACGGAAAGGCCGACTGACGCTGCGCGGCGGAAGGCGACGTACAGATACTCGCTGTCCTTTCCGGTTGGCGGCAACCAACTCACGACGCTGGACCCACCAACAGCAACCGGGATGAATATCACGCGGTCATAGATCCCGTCCGTTATGAGCTTATCACCCAGCCGCCCCAGCCAAGAGCCGCCAGTGTTGTCGTTTCCCAGCATCGGATCGCGTGCGTCATAAATACCTCCATTGCTGAACAGGAGGTTCTGCACCTTTGCGCTTGCTGGCGTGTAAAGATTGCCCGTGCCGCTCACATAATTAGAGCCATTTGACTGCCCCGCGACAATGAATACAGCCGTCCTCTCGCCCGAGGCGAGGCGAGGATCAAAGCGTGTGCGGCCGGTTGTGTTTGTGTATTCGATGTGGGAGCCATCGTTTCTGTAAACGTATGGGTCTGTCGATCCGCCGGAAACGTCAACGATATTCATGTTAGAACTGCCCCCTGCAGGCCGACCGGCGCTACTCCGCTCAGATACCAAGTCTGTGTGTCCGCTCCTGCTCCCTGATAGATCCAATGGAAATACCGGAGACCAAGGCCAGGCGCACCGCGATACGACGCGCGTAGTGTAGTTTGCTGATTGATGACGACACGTCGGTCGCGCATCGCATCCAAGTATGGCGCGGTCGTAGTTTCCCCGATCGATAGCTCAACATTCCGGCCGGTTGAGGTGCTGTTTTGGACGAGGATGGTGGCGTCGATCTCATCCAAAGCTCCAGAGAGGCAGTGAACAACCTCCACCCGATTCAATGGCTGCGAGTTTACTGGATACCAGGACGCTACGGAGTATGTGTCTGAGCTGGCTGGATCTCTTCGCAGGACTGGTCGAGGGGCAGCATTATATGCATTGCTTAGCAACCTCCGATCCAGACTGTCGGTCGCTTGGCCATGGGCGGGGGGGGCAAAGGTTCCAACGAGTGTTGCGCGATTGGCTGGAACGGCCAGCGCATCGCTCAAGCCGCTTCCGTATCGAATGAGTATATCGTTCTTGTTTGTCCAAACTCCCCGCTTCATTTCAATTTCAGTAGAGTCAGCGCCTGATCCTCTTGCTGTCGTCGAACCGGCAACAGCCCCAGCGCTCCATGCCGGACCAGTTCCAAGTCGCAGAACGCCACCATCATCAACGACAAATAAGTCGAAGATTTCGCCTTGTTGATGATAACCGGCATGGCCGACGTTGTTGTCTAACTCAAGGGAAAGTTCTTCGAATATCACCGAGGAGAGATTAGCTCCGTTCCATAGAGAAATTGTGTCGCCAGCGTAGGGGGTATAGTAGACAGTCGTCGCTCCGACGACGTCGGATGTAGGAAGCGCAACCCCGGAAATCAGCGAGAGACGGCCCGTGGGTCGCGAAGCTCCGCCTAAGCTATTGCGGACCTCTGGCGTCAGTTCGTCGTAACCAACCGTCCCATCACTTACCGCGCCCAGCTGCCTCACCTCCGATTGCACAACGGCCTCCCAAGGCTGGCCGCCCCCCGGATCAGCCAGGAAAGTGAACGTCGTGCCGGCGACGGTATAGAGATTGTGGTCGAATATGACCCCGCCAACCTTGATGTCGATGTTGTTCGGACTGCCGATCGGCACACCAACATCGTACGGGCCCACGCCGCCGTTGATCGTGCCGCGCACCGATACGCGGTTGTAGGTGACCGCACCCTGCGCGATCAGCGCCCAGTCTTCCGAAACTTCCGACCACTCACGGGAAGACTTTGTTCCGGCGCCCCCAGGAAGTGAACCCTCGGCCCAAGCCTGCGCGTCATCCACTGCGGCTTCTGCTCCAGCCTGAATCGCGGCGCTGGCCTGATCACTGGCGAGCACGAACGAGGAACCGGAGATGGTGCCGAGAAGGCGACCAGTCAAACCGCCTGCAACCGGGTCCGCCCCGCTTGCGGTCTTGATCGTCAACGGTGAACCGCCGTTGAACGACACGGTCACGGGTGAACCTGTGTTCGTCTCGAACAGGTTCAGGATTACGAGCGCAGACCCTGAAACCGGAACGTCCGTCGTCGCAACGATTGCGTTCGGCGTCCCTGCCCCACCGTCCTCTGCAATGATGAAACTGTAGGGCAGGTCAGCAACACGCAGCCACGAACCGGTTCCGCTGGCACCAACCTTGGCATAGATCCCGTTGTTGGCCACAGCCGCATCGCCAACGACCCAAGCCGACGTATTCGCGGGGTGGTCGAGGCGAGCATCCAGAGCAGCTTTGCTGACGAACACCAGCGCGGCACCTTCCAGCGCAGCATCGAGCGTACGCTCATAGTCGGAAAGAAGGGTGCGGATCTCGCTCTTCTTCGGCTCATGGATCCCGGATGAGGGAACGCCCGCCGTAACGTTGTCACGGAAAACCTCTGCTGCGGTCAAAGCCATGTGATGTCCTCATGCGAAAGCGCTCCGGCATAGGCCAGAGGCATAGAGCTGTTGTTTCAGGTTGCGTTAAGGGACTGCGAATGAGCCTGTGGCTACTGCCGCAGCTGCCACCCCGGAAGAGTTGATGGCCACGAGCCATCCATATTTTGTGCCGGCGCTCAGACCGGCGACCGCCCGCCCGTCAGCGATATTTGGTGGACCGTATTCAGTCGCAACCAAGGTCGCACCGCTGAAGGTGTTTGCCGTGTTGATATAGATCCGGACTGCCGCATAGTTCGGTGAGTTGGGAGCAACCCAGGAGAAGTTTGCCTCCCCTGCCCCGCCGACGACAGCCGCCCCCGTGACGATGCCTGGAGGCGTAGGATCAGCGACAGCGGTGACAAGCTGGTAGTCGGTCCAGTCGGAAGGCCTGCCACCGCCCCAGGCGCGCAGCCTGACGCGGTATTGCTGCCCGTCGACGAGATAGCCCGAGCGCACGAAGCTCTGTTCATCAGCGGCAAAGACTGACTGAACGCCGGTGGAGCCACTCGTCCGCTCGTATTCCATCTCGAAGCGCAGGGTGTTGCTGATCGAGGTCCACGACCCAAGTAGGAAAGCTGCCGTCCCGCCGCCGCTCACGACCTCGTTCTGCACCGAGACAGTGAACCCGCCCGGAACTGGGACGCCGGGACTAACGATGGGCACGATGGCATTGCCCGGCGTACTTTCCTCAAGCGCCGCGTTGAATGCGTACAGGTCTTCCGACACGACGATGCCGCTAAAACTGATCCGCATGTTTCGAAGATCGAGGGAAACAGTCGATGTGATCTCGATCGTTGCCTCTACCAGCCCGCGGCTGGGATAATGGACCCGTATGAAGCGGCGGTACGCACAGTTCTTGGCGGCGCTGTAGTCGGCCGATATCGTCACCCGGCGCGCATTCGCACGAACAAATGTCAGCTTCTGTTTGCGCTGGCAGTGATTGTGCGACTGGATGGCAGCGTTGTCGAAAGTCTTGGTCCGCTCGGTCTCATCAAGCTCGCCGTAAGGATCGCCATAGATGGCAGCATCCTCGGTGTTGTAACGGTTCGACGGGTTTTGAAAGCGACCTCGAACAGCCAGCACGGTGGAGGACAGCCGCTTGTTCTTGTCCACTTCGATCGCAAAAATATGGCTCTGCGTCAGACGAACATCGGGATTGGTGAACTCGCCGGCATGAACACCGATCAGGCCATCATTGCGCTCATAGACGACCAACTCGCCGGCCTCGTCCAAGGTCCGCCCGACCTCAACCGGGTCTGTATTGGCGCGGAACCACATACCTCCGTGGTATCGCAGCTCCAAGCCGCCAATGCGGTTCGTCACGACCTGGTCGCAGACATTTGCCGCATGCATCCACTCCGGCATATACATCCGGTCATAACCCAACTTGCCCCCGAAGGGTTGCGCCAGGTGGTCAAGACGCATCAGCGCGATGTTGCTGGAGAACTCCCAGGTATTGGGGTTTGAAGTGCGGTGTGAGCCGGAGCCGCCGACCGTCGAATCCTTGCGAGGATCGTAGAGAAGCATCCCGTTACCGATGGCCGAATGCTCCGGCATCTGGTTCGGGAAAACCTCCATGTAGTATTTATCCTGAGGCGTCTTCACAAGCATTCGGACAGAGGCGAGTCCATCGCCACGGTGGGCGCTGGTCCAAGCCGGGCTGAACTTTGTCACCACGTCGTCATAGGCAGTCTCGGCATCGAGCCCGACACGCGCTGTGATCCCGACGAAGGATTCATTCTCTTTCCGATAGTGAGATGTCACCGTTCCATCGCTCGCAAGCGTCAGCGCGTTGTCATGCCCAAAGTGCTGCACGAAGCCATGGATGCGCCGGCCACACCAGACGATGATGTGATAGGCAATGCCGCTCGCTTCCTCGAGAAACACATAATCTCCGCCTTTTTTCACGCGCCCGTAGACGTAAGGCAGTGAAGGCACGTTCTGTTTCAGGTTGTAGGAACCGTCCTCAGGCTTCGGCACCTTCGGCTTTTCCACGAAGAGCGTGGACGCATAGGCAAGACCAAGGCCAACAGCTGCATAGGTGCCCAGATAGAGAGCGGTGGCGGCAAAGGCATTCGTGGCGATCGACGAGACGATCAGCGCAAGCGTTTCAACGATTCCCATCAAAGTCTCCAGGCCGCGAGCGTGCGCGCGGTCATGCGTCTGAAACCATCCGGCGCGCGGGTTAGCCAGCCTTGACCGTCATGGATAACACCGAACTGGCGGACCACATTCGTTGCGCTCCCGACCACGCCGAAGTCGCCGGCCCTGAATTCGGTGACCGGACGGGCGCCGATAGAGAGAGCGCATCTCTCGACCAGCTGCACGGCACCGCCATTCGCTGCCAGGATGTCGACCTGTCCCTGACCTGGTGTATAGGCACCTCGTAGATCGGCAGCAGCGTCGGGATAACCGAGCCACTTTGCCCATTCGGCAATGATGAGGCAGCAATCCACCTTGCCACCAGGCGTCCACGGTTCATTCGCATAGGTGTCAAGGAAGGCGCGGAGAGCTACCAATTTGGCCACCGGATCGCCTTCTCTCTGAGACTTGGAACACGTTCACAGAAGCGGTCGTATGAACCAGCGAGCCAAGCGGCTGGGTTGAGCCGTTTCGAGCGCTCTTTCTGGTCGACGTCTGAAAGAACCTGCCCGTTGATCAAAGTTCGAAGGGTGAACGCATTAACGATATCGACCATAACCACGGAGCGGCTATCCTCTTCTTCGGCTTGGTCTGCCACTTTCATATTGTCGATCGTACCTGTGAACTTCACTTCAGGCTCACCCACGATCTGCTCGAAGTCGTCGAGCTCCTGCAGCTTGATCACCACGGGCGAACCGACGACAGAATTGACCTCGTCGTAATCCCAGATCTGGTCGCCGGTAGACGTGTCGATATTGATCAGCGCCAGGGTGAGAGTGAACGCCTCGCCGTTGATCGCGGCCTCGATGTTCTGAAGAGCATCCTCAGTGAACTGAGCCGCGCGATAGATGTTGCCGTCGTCATCGACGAAAGCCCCGCCAGTACCATCCCAGACCCGCAGCACCGTATCTGGCAGAGTTATGTCGATTAGGATCTTCAGCGAAGCCATCAGATCAACCCGAGGGCAACCTGGTTCCAATACCAGGTGTCTTCAACAAAGGAGACGCTTTCGCGGCTAAACCTGTCCGCGTTTATGGGGCGCTGGAAGGCGTTGTCTTCCAACAGATTGCAAACGCAGGTCGGTCGGTCGAACTCAAGATCGGCACCATCAGGGATCAGCTCACGCACCGAGGGAGAAATCCGGACAGTCCATATGTCATCCTCGACCGAGACCACCTGACCGGTCTGGTAGAGCGCGTGGTTATAGGAGAACCGAACGCCAGCGAGATCAGGTGCACCATTGATCAACCGCATCGACATAAGAGTGGCGCCGATCGCCGTCACTCCGACAGACACAACCGAAATTGCGCTTTGCTGGTATTGCGACCCATCCGAGAATGTTGACCCATCAGAGTGTGGGACACTGATCAGTGGTTCTTCTCGCCCGCTCGCATAGGGAGCACTGTCCATTGACCATGCGGGAACCGCGATCCGTCCGGAAGATCCACCAAGAATCGCGCCGATTGCATCCCAGGCACGACGCTCGTGCTTGTCATGAAGGGGGACCCCGACGATATCGACGCGCCAGTAGCCGAGATCAGTTCGCGTCGAGGGCTTCACACCCCCAAGCGTGCGGCCACCAGAGCGAGTGAATGGCATGAGATACGCACGGCATTCTAGCGGCGACAGAAGCTTCTCCGGCCATACCATCATCGCCATTCCGCACCCGCCTTGTTGCTCTGATATGCTGCCATGGTTGGGACGACGTTCTGGTTTGCGCGCCCAACGATAGACGGGGCAGCATTCGCAACCCGACCATCGGAGATCTTCTCAACCTTAGCCTGCCAGTTGCCGTCGTCGTCGACGAAGACTCGGACATCGGCGACGCCGCCTCTGCCACTGGAAAGTGTTTGTCCTGGCTTCGTGATATCGACGCGCTCATTCGGCGACTTCCGGAACATTACAAGCTGACTGTCGATTCCGCCGGCGCCACCGGGGAGAATAGACCCTCCACGTGCAAACCCGAATATCTTCCCTATTCCGCCAAGAATTCCGCTAAACAGCCCGCCGCCGCCACCGAGGCCTCGACCACCGCCGAGTAGCGCCTGGAACGCCTGGTTCAAAAACATATTGGATAACTGACCAAGAAGATCCTTCAGGACATCCTTGACGCTCTTAGACCCGTCGATGAGCCCCTGAAACGCGCCAGACAGCGTGCTGGCGATGCTGTCGCCGATCTGCTCCATTCCATCGAAGGCACCCGTGACGGCCCCCGACACACCCTTGGCCGCGTTGATGGCTTGGCCTTGGGTCGACGTGATGCCGTTGGACAGGCCCTGGACTATGTAAGTCCCGAGTTCATGCATCACACGAGACGGAGAACGGATCCCGAGCGTGTTCTTCACGCTGTCGGTGATGCTGTTCGCTAGCCCCGTGATATTCCCCTTCACGCTTTCCCAGCGCGCCTGGATGCCCTGCCACAGACCGTCGATGATCTGTCCACCGATCTCGATCATCTTCGCCGGCAGAGCAAGGAAGGCGTTGACCATGTCGGTCACGAACTGCTGGACGGCTTGCATCATCCTGCTCAGCCCTGCCGTGAAGCCAGGAAGGACAGCGTCCATGACGCCGCCGAGCGTTTGCCAGAAATTATGCACAAGCTCCCGCGCCGTGGTCCACGCGCCGGAGAAGTCACCGTTCAGGAGCTGCACGATGCCGGTCGCCATCAGGCGTGCGTTTTCCAGCAAGCCCGTGAAGCTCACCTTGATGACTTCGACAGCCGTACCGATGACCTCGGCAACGACAGGGAACCGAGCGGTGGTCTCGTCCCAGTTTGCATAGAGCGCCACGCCAGCGGCAACCAGCGCCGTGATCCCGGCGACTGCCAGCAGGACCGGAGCACTGACCGCCGCCACTGCCGTTATGAATAGCCCGACGCCGGCCACGAGCGGGCCGAGGATTGCGGCAAGCCCGGCAATCACCGTGCCCCACTGGAGGAGTACCGGATTGGTTTCTGACAGGACTTGGACGACTGAAGTCAGTTGCTGCGTCATCGAGGTGATGAATTCGAGCAAACCACTTGTCGCGATCGCGATCGTCAGCCCCTTGAACGCCTCGGACAGTGCCCGCATCGCATCATTGTAAGCCTTGAGCCCTGCGGCCTGATCTTCGGAGATGACAGCGGCGCCCTCACCCAATTCACGGAATGCTTCGCCCCCTCGCTCCAGAAGCGGGATCAGAGCCGTCGTATCAGAGGCCATCGCCTCCAGATAGAACGTCAGTTCCTGCTGCGACGCCCCTGCCTTCTTGAGGCTGTCATAGTAGAGCTGCAGCGCCTGCGGGCCGGAGAGATCCTTGAACGCATCCGCCGTAATCCCGACCTTCGGAGCAATGTTCTCGAAGAAGTCAGCCATAGGACCGCCGCCCGTGGCGTTAAAATCGCCGACGCGGTCATTCACATCCTTGAAGATATCGGCGAGCTTGTCGCCCTCGATCCCCACAGATTTTGCAGCGTGAGCGAGCTTTTGAAACTCTTCGAAGCCCACGTTTGAGATTTGGGCTGCCTTCTTCAGCTCGTCGACATCACGCGCAAGACCGGAGGCAGCGGCAGCGATCGCACCGCCCGCGAGCACCAGCGGTGCCGTGACATAGGTCGACAGCGAGGCGCCGACATTCTGCATCTGCTTGCCGATGCGCTGCATCGACGCCTGCGCACCCTTCAGCCCCTCGGAGAACTGCGCAGTGTCGATACCGAGATTGACGCGAAGTGCGCCAATGACCGCCGATCCCATATCTCACCTGTTTGCTTTGCGGGAGCCAAACCAGCCGCGGAGTGCCGCCTGGATCTGGTCCGGTGTCATGACGCGCCCTGTGGGCTGGTCATTGGGTTTCAGCAACCGCTCAAGCGGCGGAAGCTTTTTCTGCCGGGCAATAGCCTCGATATGCCAAGCAAGGACGATCGTGTCGTCGCGCTCGCGGTTCATGCGGGCGACGGCACCGTCGAGGACAACTCCGATCTCGCGGAGCGTCAGGCGCCAGAACTGCGAAGGCTCCAACCCGCATTCGACCCAGGACCTGAGAAGGTCTAGTGGTCGGAAGCCTTCGCCGCCGGAGGGTTTGCCTTGTCCTTCACCTCCGGAAAGGCAAGCTGGAAGGCCTTCTGCACGGCGTCCATGAAGACGGGCAGCCCCGCGTCTGTGACCACCTTGCCGGCTTCCTTGTCGGTGATCGCGGGATGGTGGTCGGACAGAGCGCAGCGTGCGAGCTTGCGCACGTCCTTCATGCTGGCTTCCTTGTCGAAAATCGCCCCGATCTTCTGAACCGTGACGCCGAAGGCATCTTCGAGTTCGCAGAGAGCGTTTACGGAGAACGACACGGTATACGCCATGTCGCCGGCCTGAAGCGCGACCGATCCGCGTGACGAATTGGCCATCAGGCTACCGTGCCCCAGGTTTCTTCACCGGAGACGGCAACCGTGATCGTCGCTGTCATGCGGTCGTCGATCGGGATCGCCTTCGAATATCCGATGAGCGACGCATCGAATGTGCAAGTGACGCGTGGCGATGCGCCGGGAAACGTAATGCGATGCTCGACAGTCTCGCCGGAATCGAACAGACCGCGAAGCATCTCGTCGGTGTCGCTGCCCGGAACCCAGTTGATCTCGAAGGACGCCTCGCCGTTGTCGATCAGGCCGGAGATGTATTCGCGCCGGCGGTTCGGGCTCTGCATGTGGGTGGCGTCAATGCGGTCGGCGGTCGCTTCGCCGGGCGTCACGTTGATGACTTCTGCCACCTCGACGAAGGCGGGCGTGGAAAGACTGGCATCCCAGATTTCATATTTGGTGCCGTAGCCGATGCGGGCGTCGGTCATGGTGCTTCTCCATGGTGAATGATGAGGTCGATGGATATGCGGAACAGCTTGTTCACGTCGCCCGCGTCCGCGTCGGGCAAATCTCTTTCAGCGTCGATGAAGATCCCTTGGATCGAGCCGCCTGCATAACCGGAGACGACGGCTTTCAACGCGTCGGCTGCAGCCTTGGTCGTGGTGAAACTGAGGCCGTAGACGTCAGCCTGGACACGGCTGGCGACATATCCGGATGCGCCACCCATGGTGTAGTTCGGAAGCTTCGAGGCGCGCTGCAGAACGACATAAGGACGCTCCGAAAGATCCTGAGGCGCCCTAACCCAATAGCGGCGGCCGCCGGCGACGGACGCCAGCAAGGCAGTGAGCTCGACTTCCATCAGCGTCCCCTTGCGGCTCTTTTTGCCAGCCTCTGGGCGGCTTGGGTGATCCGCAGCCAGAGAGAGTTCGAGATCCGCTCAAGCGTTGGCTGTTTCTCTGCGTCCCAAGCAGGTCGCATGAAGGGCTGCGCTACGTGGCGTTCGTTTCCGAATTCCTGCTGGACGCCGGCCGGGTTGTTCGTGCCGACAAACATCTCCTGAAACGTCGGCTTCTCCTGCGCACGATGCAGCCCCCTCTGCCGACGGTTCAGCCGCGTCGACACGTCGATGCTCTCGAAGAGGTGATACTCGTCTTTCGGAGCCCCAGCCCGCGCAGACTGCGCCATCGGCTCCGCTGCATCCTTGAGCACCTGCCGAAGAACGGCTTTCGCGGTTGCCTTTGGTAGCTGGCCAAGAGCGCGATCCAGCTCTCGGAGCCCCTCGATCTTCACGTTGCTTCGCGCCATCAGTCTGCGTCCCGAACTGCTTTGATCGTCAGGAATCGCCGCGGCGCGTCGATATGCTCCATCTTTTCGACGATGGACCAAACGGCGCCGTCGTGACTGATGCGATCCGTGGGCCTCACCCCGTCCGATGTCGGGCTGCGCCGAACGGTGAAGCGGGCCATGAGAAACGCGCCGGTTTGGCCTGCTGCATCTTTCTCCCCCGAACTAGCGTCGTCGCGCTTCGCCCAGACCGTTGCCAGATCGGCCCAGGTCTCGACAGGCTCATTCAACTCATTGGGGACCGTCGTCGCACGCTGGAAGGTGATACGCCGGTTGAGGTCTTGCGCCGCGATCGACATCAGACTGGCTTCCGATACTTGTAAATGAGATCCTTCTCGACACGATCGAGGAAGTCACCGGCACTCTGAGCCGCCTCATCGATATGTTTCTGGACGAAAAGGATGATTGCTGTCTTGATGTCCGCTGGCACCGTGGATGCATCATCCTCACCCAATGGCCAGCCGGCCTTGTACTCGACAGACACCGCAGCCTCTTCATAAAGATCTGATGGCGTTGAGAAGGCGTTGACGAAGCGGGCAAAGAACCGTCCGCCTGCATCCTGCTTCAAAGCATAGTTGCTGTCGTCGATCGTCGATGGGGCGCCGGCTGCGTTCCTGTATGAGACGGAGACAATTTCAGTGACCGGACCAGTTGGCAGCAGCATGAACTGCTCGAAGCGGTCGAATTCCTGCCGCCAGGTCTGTTCGACGAGACTGATACCCAGCACACCCTGCCAGCCCTGGTAGTGAGCCACGGCGCTGCGGATGAGCCGATCAATATCGGCATCGAGGTCGGATCCGTCGACACGAAGAGCAAGCTTCACGTCGTCGACCAAGACGGGCAGGACCGTGGCCGGAGTGACCAGGACAGGACGATGCATAGGATGAGACCACCATATTCAGGATTGTCGCCCAGTCGAGGGCACAGAACGCAGCAGCAAAGGCCATAGACGAAAATCAGCGAGACTTGTTGCGCACCGTCGGGGCTGCCTTGTTGCTCGCCGGCTTTTCCGCCTTCACGCCGCTGCCCTCGGCAAGAACGCCGCTTTTGACCAAGTGCGCAACGTCGGCCGGCTCCGCCTTCCTGACATCACCGGGCATGTACATTTTGTCGCCGAGGTGCTGGCGAAGAACTTTGTAGCTTTTCATAACGGTCTCCATCGGTTCATAGAGAGGGCGGCAAGAAACCGCCCTCCTTGATGAGCCGACCTCGATCAGGTCACGCGACCAAAGTCGCCGTAGATGAAGGCTTCCGGGCGGTAAACTGCGAGCGCGAGGCGCTCTTCTGCGAGGATGGTGACGAGGTTCTTGGTGAAGTCGTCATTGACGAAGCCGGTTTCGACGCGCGCATCCCAGCGATCGAATACCTGAGCGCCGAGCTGGAACGCGCCGACAAGAACCTTGTCGATCGTCATCGCCTGCGTGGCGACCACAGGCAAACCCCAGAGGGTCGGAGCGATACCGCCCTGCGGGTTGCCGATGATGTAGCGGCCGGTCGAGTCCTTCAGCGTCTCAATCCAGGCCCAATCGCTCGGATGCATGACCGTGCCCGTCGACGGATACTCAGCCAGCGCCGCCTGCAGGTGCATGAGGCGGATCATGTCGATGCTCGTCGGCGAAGACAGGGTGATCGGCGCGGAATAGGCGGTCGCCTGCGGGGTAATGCCGGCCAGGTTCTGGCCAGTACCGTCGCCGTTCAGGAGCTGCGATTCCTCGACATAGGCCAGACCGTAAAGCAGGCGCTGGTCGATGATTGAACGAAGCTGCGATACGTCCGAGAGAACCTGCTTGGATGCCTTCATCCAGTGCGCGATGACCTTGGCCGAGGTGGTGACAAGGTCGAGTTTCATGTCGGACGAGGGCTTGGCGGCACCTTCCGCGACTGGCGCCGCATTGTTCACGAAGCCGGTTTCCTTGACGTATTCGAGCGCATTGCCATCCATGCGGCCCGTCGACAGCAGATCACGGACAGTCAGACGGCGCTGCGGAAGCGGCAGGATGCCCGGCAGGCGTGTCGGCGCGATAGCATCACCAACGGAGCCGGCGGCGTCCGTGGTGAGCGAGGTGAGCGTCGCCTTGATGCGGACGTCGACCTTGCCCGAGCTCGGTTCATTGCCCAGGAAAGACTTCACACGCTCATCATTGGTGAAGAGTTCGCCAGCCGACTTGCGATCGGCATCGTCGCCACCGCGAACGCGGTCGAGCTTCTGCTGGATTTCTGCGACCTGCTCGTTCAGGCCATTCATCTTGATCAGGGCCTCGTCGGCCTTTTCCTTGATCGAGGTCGAAAGCTCTTCGCCATTCTTGGCCTTACCCAGGGCTTCCTGAGCGATTTCCTTGACGGCATCGAGAGCCGCGTCGAATTTCTTCTTCACCTGCTCGGCCAGAGCTTCAGGATTGGGGTGACCGCCACCATCACGCAGATAGCGGCCGGCCATGCGTTCGTTGGCGGTCATAGCGCCAAGGATGCCGGCGTTTGCCAGCATATAGAACTTCTTCTTCATGATGTGCCTCGTTGGCTGGAAGGGGTTAATCGCGCAGCAGTGCCTGCAGGAACGCGACGCCTGTATCCGCAACGGCAGGATCCCCCTGCCCCTTCAGGTGGAGACGCGCGGCACGCTCCGCCTGCGAGTTCGAGAAGCCCAATCCCTTGAGCCAGCCCTCAAACTCCCGCTCTGTCAGCCGGTCCCCGGCCTTCAGTTTTTCTGTCAGCTGCTGAAACTGCTTGGCAGCCTTGACGCTGGAAACCGTGGCGCGGTCGTTCGCGCCTTCGGAGACGATCGAAACCTCGCGAAGATCCAGCTTTTCAAGGGTCCAGACGCCTGTGTCTGTATCGACCGAATAGGACTTGATCCGGTAACCGATCGAAAGGCCGTCGATGTCGCCGTTCTTCAGGTGCGAATAGGCTTCGCGAGCCTGCTGGACATCGAGATTGAGCTTTCCGACCAGGAAGAGGCCATTGCCGTCTTCCTTCGCCTCAAGCCACTTGCCGACAGGCTTGGTCCGGTCATGCTGCCAGTACATCTTCGGCATGGTGCCGGCGACTGCATGCGCCGACAGCGATTCGGTGAAAGCGCCCGGCGCAATCACGTCGCCATAACTGTCCGGCTCTCCCCCGAACGTCGACCCGTACCCGGAAAACTCGCCGCTCTCCTTGAGGGAATCGGCCTTGATCTCGACACAGGGTCCGGACTTGATGTCTTCGCCGTGGGCATCCGATTTCAGGAGGTTTGCCAGAAGCAATTTGCTCATGCCGATGATCCTTGCTGCGCGATGAGGCGGCTCATGGCTTCCTCGTCGATTTCCGTAATGGGCATGTTCTGCATTTGCATGCGCGGCACGTCGCCACCGTCGACAGGTGGCAGATTTTCGAGCGCCCGCACTTCGTTGATGGTCATGGCGCCGATCTGCGTCATCTGCTGGTAGAAGCGAGCACGGCCGCCGCTATCGCCGCGCAACAGGCCTTCGAGGTTAAATTCGATGGTGACGCGATTGGCCCGATCATTTGCCGTCAAAAGCTGCTTTTCGAGGGACTGCTCGATGCGCTTCAGTCGGCGACGCAGCGTAAACTTCTGAAATCCCAGGGTCTGCTGTTCGAGGCCGGTGCCCCAGCTCGTCGACTTCTCGGTATGGCCGATCATAAAGGGCGGCGTTCCGAAGAAGCGGCAGATCTCCTCGATCGAAAAACCCCGCGACTGCAGAAGCTGTGCATCGTCAGGCGAGATCGTCAATTGCTCCCACTTGGTTCCCCCTTCGAGGATCAGCGGGCGACCTGCATTCATCGCGCCGAGAAATTTCTCATTGAGTTTGTCCTCGGCAACCTGCCGCTGCTCAGGTGACAGCCACTTCTCGAAGGTCAGCACACCAGATGGGCGCAGACCATGCTTGAATGTTGATCCGGCGGAGCGATCGACAGCCCTTGCAAGGCTGAAGGCGTGGCGTCCGAAATGCAGTGTCGACATGCCACCAAGGGGATTGCCGCCAAACCCTCTGATATGCAGCATCGTCTTGTCGGTCTCGACGAAAGACTTTCCGTCCTCTGTCCAGCGATATTCGATGGTGCCCGAGACGAGGCGTCGGACAGACACAAGGTTCGGGGCAATCGGGTGCAGGCTCACCACCTCGGAGCCGCTGCGCGAGATCCGCGCATAGGCATTTCCCCAAAGCTCGATCGATGCGCTGACAAACTCCCAGAAGTCGACAGCGGTCTGGTCATAATTCGGGCTGTCATGCAGCACACGATAGAGCTTGTGGTCCCGAGCGACCGTGCGACGGCCTTGGCTGTCGGTGCGATAGACCACGAGCGGCAGGCTGGCGATGGTCCCGGCAATCAGATTGACGCAAGCCCAGACGGCTGACAGAGACAGCACAGTGTCGTCGGTCACAACCTCGCCGGCATCGCCGCGCATGCCGTTCGAGATCCAGCCATCAGGTTCGCGGACATCCAGCCGGCGAACGATCGCGCTTTTGATCCTGTCGAGAACCTTCACGCCGCACCTGCCAGACTTTTGAAGTAATCGTCCATGCCGTCGTCTTTCGCGTCAGGGTTCTGGAACATCAGCATCGCGGCGTTGAAGAGCGCCATCAGCATGTCGATCTTGGCAGCGCCAGAGACCTGCTTGGTGACCACGTAGTTGCTGCCCTTCAGTTCCTGCTTGGCGTTGCCGACCGCCCAGGCCATCATTGGCTGATCACCATGCAGAAAACGGGCGTCTTCCAGCTTCAGCGGAACGGATGAAATCGCAGTCTGCAGCTTCCAGCCCTGTGCGACGGCCTGAACCAGTGGCTGTTCCAGCTTCAGCTCCTCGAGCGCATCGAGCAGCAAAGCGATCCCGGCGCTATCGAGACCGATGCCCGCCTGCTCAGGAAGCAGACCGGAGTCCGCTACGCGCTTGCAGATCTCGGCAGCCGAGGCTGCCTGTTCTTCACCGGTCGCAGACACGACGAGGTCGCCAGCCTGCTCAAACTCCCTGAGCCGAGAGGCGATTGACTTCCGCTGCTCGAACACCGTTTTACGAGCCCATGCTCGCCCCCAACCAAGCCACCGCTTGGTGCGCTTCTCGCGCCCTATCACGTAGAGCGCGGCCAGGTCGTCCGCACCGCCCCAGTCGATCCCGATCGTGCACACCTCAGACCGTGCCAAGAGAACATCAAGTCCGGTCAGGCTTCCATCGATGCATGATGACCAGTGAAGAGCGCCCGACCAACCGTCACCGCCGAGTCCGACGCCAATCTCGATGTTCAGATGCTGGCTTGCCCAGATCTGCTCGGTCTCTTTGTTGACCTTGCCGTTGTTCTCGTAGTCGTCGATCAACGCTTGCGGATCGATCGAGCGGCCCAGGTTCGGAAGAATGAACTTCCAGTTCTGCTGGTCGCGCCAATAGTCCTGATTGACCTGCTGCTCCCGAGGGAACTCGTAAAGCACGGGCAGCATGATTGGCGATGCACCGGCCTTGCCGTCCCTTATGGCGCGGGCCTTATCCAGTTCGGTGCGCCAGATCCCCGCCGGCGCCTCGTCGGACTGCGTCGTGATCATCAGCACCTGGCCGCGCTGCTTGGTAATCCCACCGCCCCGAATCTGCTGCATCACCCTGGTAGCCTTTGCCGCCTTCCCCAGCTCGTGCAGCTCGTCGATGATCGTGAGGATCGGGATTTCGCCGGTCACGATCGAGGTGTCGAAGGTTTTGACATCCAGTTGCGTGCCCGTCTTGCGGCGGGTGATGCACTTCAGGTGCTCCTGCACCTTGAAAATCTCGGCCAGCTTGTGGTCGCTCTGAACCATCAACTGCGCCTGGCCGAAGCACCGCTCAGAAATGTTCTGGCTTGGCGCAACAATCAGCATCTGACGGTTCGGAGCCTCCTCCATGAACAACGCTGTAAGACCCAGCGCCGCCACATAAGTGGTCTTCGAATTCTTCTTCGGGACCATGCAGAGCAGTTCCCAGACAAGCCGCTGCTTGGTATCGGGATCTTCGCTGGCTAGGAACGCACACAGAATATCTCGGAACCAATCACCGCAGGCCTCGGCCAGTGTCGGATTGCCGGGCACATCCGGCAGACGCAAGCGGTTGAAGAAGGCGAGTGCCTTGGCGGCCTTCTCCCTATTGAGCGGGACGTCCGACATCGGCGTCTCGCATGCCTGGAGCTTTTCCCACCAGTCCGGGCAAGCGAACCTAGGTAGATCCTCAGTGGCGTGCATTCTGGGTGGCTTCCCGTTCAAGCTCGGCCATCAGGTCGGCATCAGCATCCAGGGCGCGCATTTCGTCCATGACCTTCTTGCCGATCCGGTCAGCAGGCGCGGTCTTCTCATCGCGCTTGGGAGCCGTTGCCAGTTCCCGCTCCAGCTCCATCCGGTCGTTTCGCTCCATCAACTTGGCGAACTCCCGCATGGCTCCGACGTTGCCGGCCTTCGCGAGATCCCAAGCGAGATCGAGGCGAGCCGCCTCAAGCCTGTCGCGGGCCAACTCTCGGGCGCGCAGCTCCTGAAAATAATTCTTCCGCAAAGTCGGCTGTGTGATGCCAAGAGCGCTTGCAATGCGCGAGTTGGTCCACCCCATCGCCAGCAACAGCATGACTTTGTTACGATTTCTCTCGCTGGCGACATGCGGCGGTCGCCCGCGCTTCCCCCAGCCGTCTGGAATGGGATCACCGAGCAGGTCAAAGTTCGTGCTCATGAAAATAAAATCTCTGAATGAGAGGGGCGCGGGTGGGGAAGCCAAGGGCTTCTGAACTTTCGACCCGCCCCCCTACCTGAGGTCGGCCCGCTCCAGCTTCTGCTTCTCGCTGTCGTGGTAGGCTTTGCTGACCGTCTCGATGTTCTCGGGATCCCAGAACAGGACGGGGTCACCGCGATGTCGGATCTTGTGGTCGGCAACCGGGCTGTTATCCGCAGGATACTTGCCGATGCAGAGAACGCCTGTCTTCTGACACCTGTAATGATCGCGAGCCCAGACCTGACGTCTCAGCTTCTTCCAGCGCTCAGTGCCATACCAGCTGCGCCACTCGACGTTCTGGTCTCGCTCCTTGAGGCGGGCCTTCTCGTCACCTGGTACTCGACCTAACCGGGGTGCAAGTGCGCCTAACCTTGGCGCTAGGTTCTTCAGCTTGCCCATACTCCTAGACACAGCAAAGCCCGGCTCATCACCGGGCTCTCAAGTCTCATCAGGTCATAGCTTTCGCACTGGCCTTGAGTCGATGTCCGCAAGTGGGACAGTCAAGGCTGGGGCTGACCGGTGTAACGACCTCGGGATCACTCCCCGCTTTCTAGGCGTTCTCAGAGGCTCACTAGCTGGATCATCAGCTCATCCAATGGACGAGATGACTCTCACAGTTTCTCAAGGATGGCAAGCGGCAGCAGAGCAGGAGGCACGTCGTGATCCGAGAAGAACTCGACGACCGCATCGCCAAGACCATCGCCTCGCGCGCTTACGATCTTGCCCTTCGCACCCTTGAATGGGCCATGGGTGACAACGACGTGAACATGCAGCTTCAGGTTCGGCGTACGCTGCGACCAGTCGAACCATCCGTTCCGCGCCCGCTCTTCGAATTGCTTGACTTCTGAATGGGATATCGACCTTGGCGAAACCATTCCGCCAACCACGCGGTCTACGTTTTCCAATCCGCAGACGCCAATGAAAGCCTCGACAGAAGGCTCGAAACGCACCAGCACATAACCGACCATGACGGGGATTGTCGGCAACACCAGGCGGCCGCGACGACGGATCTCGCGCCCTTTTCGCATTGGCACGAGGCTTTCGATGCCATGCGTCTTCAGGTCGTTTTCCACAGCCAGTTCTCGCCCCGGCATCACCTTCAGTGCAAACCACGGCGAATCATCCGCCGCATGCTCTGCCGCAGCGTCCAGACAACGCTCACCGATTCGGTGCTCACGGATCGCCGCTTCTCTCTTCGCGACGGCTCGCTCGCTGACGATGATCTTGCCATCTTTGAAGGCCATGTCCCTATGCTGCATCATGTTCGCCCTCGTCGCTCTCTCTGGCCAGTGCCGCCCGGAAATCACCCAGTCTGTCCGGCCCGCCCGCCGGGAAGTATCCGCCCCAATCCTGCAATGGAGGGAACGGGAGAAAGCGCGCTTCAAACCATGCCCGCCAGGCATCCATTCGCTCGCTGTCGATCTTCACCGGCTCCATCAGCCCCTTTAGCGCCTCGATGCGAACAGGAACGGTGACGTGCTGGCGATCCTTCGCCGCATCACGAAGCCGGTTCGCCGCAGGCCATCCATCCGCCATGCGCTGGCGTCGCTCTTCATCTCGCTCGAATGTCTGGGGAAACTGCGGCTTGCCCTCGGCATCGAGGGTGATGCCACGCTCTGCGAGATATTCCCTCGCCCTTTGCGGATTGTGCCGCTGTCGATAGTCGTAGGCTCCCAGAACGCGGCTGCGAATGTCGTACGGAAGCTGCAGCGGCTGCGGCGCTTGAAGCACCTCGAACACGTATGCGGCGGCAAAGGCGGGCCCGAGGATCGGCACTGCAACCCGATCTGAAGACGGTTTGGCGTTCGCCGGCTTGGGCAGCTCGGCCAGCTTCTCCCAGCGCTTCTCGGAGAGGTAGACCTGCGACGAGCAGACGTATTTCCGTCCGCTGCCCTTGACGGCCTCCAGATATGCGGCGGTCATCTCCGCCGCCTTCAGTCGATCGGCGGGCGATAGCCGCTGCCAGGCAGTCCGGGCCTTCGGCTCGCTGTCGTCGACATAGGTCGGCCAGGACGGATACCAGCGCTTGAAGGCTCGCTCGACGGCAACAGGATTATCTTCCTCCTGCCCATCACGCTCGCTCGCGCTCTCTCTCAGATTTCTATCATCAGTAATTGTTAGATCTGAGTTATTACTAAGTGCCGATTTTACCGGCGCCGGTGAATCCGGCGACGGTTTTGCCGTCGCCGGCAAATCAGTCTGCGGTAGAAATGCAACACTTTCGCTAGCGACCTGATTTCTCTCACCTTCTCTGGTCATCGGCTCATCATAGATAACCAGAACAGACGCCGAGAACTTGCCGTCCTCGCGCGTCTGTTCGCGGTCGGCATAGCCTACCTCGACAAGCTCCGCGATCATCTTCCGGGCTTTGTCGCGCCCGCATTTTCCACGTTTCACGATGTCACCGATGACAACGGTCCAGTTGTCCGGCTTGGACAGCAGGTAGCCGAGCAGCCACCGAGCTTCCATGGAAAGCCTGTCGTCTTCAAACACGTGGTTTGGAATGGCCGCATAGCGCGCATTCCGCACCCCGCGACGGATTGTCTGTTCGCCGCTCATTCCGCAGCCTCCCGGATCTCGACCAGGTCGCCGCAATTCGCCGCCACGATCGCGGCGTATGGGTAGGGGCTGACGCTGTTGCCGCAGCAGCTCACCTGCACATCCTTCGGAAACTCGACGAAGCGTTTGGCCTCGCCCTCGCCCTGCCAGACGCCGTCGATCACGTAGTTCGGCGGGAAGCCTTGCGCATTGAACAGCTCACGCGGCCACAGCATGCGCAAGCCGATATCGACAATGACGAAGGTCTGGCCTGATATATCGAGCGTCACGAATTCGCGCTCGTCCCAGAAGCCGTGCGCCCGCATGAAGTCCGCCACCTCGCGCGCCCTCGCCTCCTGCTCTGGCCGGAAAGGCGGAACCTCGATCGAGGTCTCGACATGCCCGAAGCGGTCGTTGACGGTGATCGTGTGGCACGGCTCGTCGTGCCGGGCACCGTCGCCGGTCCCGTAATACTTAGAGAAGAACGGCGCGACGAGCTGCGACTTGTTCACGTCCGCTGTGACAGTGCCCAGCGGCTCGTCCATCGCGTGGCCGGTGCTGTTGCCGAACTGGCGAGCAATGAAGGCGGTCACGGGCGATTGCTGCGCCCCTGTCGCCGTCACTGTCGACAGCGGCTCATCGGCAGCGCGGCCGGGATTGACGCCACCGATGCGTCGGCTGTCATTGTTCTGCTGGGCCACGAAGGCCGTTGCGACGCAGCCATCTGCCTTGGTGGTCAGTGTGGCCACCGGCTCATCGCCGCCCCGCGGTCGGCTCTGCCCGGCGCGACCGCCACAGCCGACGATGGCCGGCACGACGACAGCATGTTTCACGCCACCGGCGACGACGGTGCCCAGCGGCTGCTCGATATCGAGCGCCCGCGGCGCCTGGCCTTCCCGTTCGCCATACCCCGTCTGTATCAGGGTGGGAACTATGACGGCATGCCTGTTCTCGGTCGTAATCGTGCGCAGCGGCTCGGAAACATCCGCAGACCGATCCTCGCCACCAGCTCCCGGCCCATAGAAGGCGTTCAGGTGCGGGACAATGACGGCGTTCTGGTCTTTCCCGCTAGCAGTGATGGTGTGATGCGGATCCTCGGAGGATCTGATGCCGCCACCCTGCTGAGCATAGGTGATCACGGGGGCGATAATGCCGACCGGCGCCGCGCCGCCCGGCTTCTTGATGTAGCTGTTTGCCGTGATCGTCGACAAAGGCTCATCTATCGCGCTTCCTGTCGCGCCCGTGTTGAAACGGCTGATCGATGGTGAGATCACGCTGGAATGTCCGCCCTCGGCACAAACAGTCGGGTGCGGAGCATCCACGCTGCTGGCGCGCCGGCTGCTACCCTTGAGGCTCACCAGAAACGGCCGCTCGGCATCGAGCACATAACGCTTCATGCCGCGCGCCACCCGAGCCATCGTATTGTCGGCCAGTGGCCTTACGGCCCGCAGATGATGCTTTTCCCAGATCTCCGCCTTGCTGTCGAAGATCGAAGGGCAAGGCAGCGACCAATCGATGATCTCAGCCGCGCAGCGCCAAGCCAGCTTGCGGCCCTCGATCACATCCTCGCTCTTCGGATCGCCATGCGTCGGCTCAGGCCAGACGATCGGCTTGCCGTCGAAGCGCACAATCAGAAACAGCCGCTTGCGGATGGTCGGCGCACCGTAGTCGCAGGCCCGAAGCTCCCGCCAGGCGATCTTGCCGCCGAGTTTCCGGATCGCCTTGCACCAGGCCTCGAAGGTCTGCCCCCGCCGGTCAGGGCAAGGCATCAAGCCGCGCTCGGTTTGCACCAGCGGCCCCCAGTCCTTCCATTCCTCGACGTTTTCCATGGTCACGACGTCGACCTTGCCGCCGCTCTTCTGGATCCGCTCGATCCAGCCGGGAATGATCCAGGCGAGATCGCGGATATTGCGCTCGACAGGCTTGCCACCCTTCGCCTTGGAGAAGTGCTTGCAATCAGGCGAGAAGTGCATGAGGCCGATATGGCGACCGCGCATATGGTCGAGCGGGTCGACCTTGTAGACGTTCTCCGACAGATGCAGCGTCTCGGGATGGTTTGCCGCATGCAGCGCCAGCGCTGCCGGATTGTGGTTGATGGCGATATCGGGCGAGCGGCCCAGCGCCATCTCCATCCCGGTCGAGGCCCCGCCACCGCCGGCAAAGCTGTCGACGATCATCGGTCGGCCCTTCCAAAGGGTAGGCATGGCAACGGGCGACGCCGTGTCGAAAAGCGAACGCATGTTCATGCCCGCACCTCATGTTTCACGATGGAATGTTTCACGTTTCCCGAACTGCAAGCCCTTGATTTTCCTGCAACGGGTGGCGCGCGATAGAAGCTGCGCAGATCCCGATCCATCCAGTCGCTGACAGCGATGACTTTGGGGACGGACAGGTGATGCCCCCCCATCAGCCGCGAGAAGTCCGAGACGGTGACACCGGCATCTGCCGCCATCTGTGCCTGGCTGCGCCCGTCATTGAAGGCCGCACTGCGAAGGGCGGTGCGAAAGGCAAACCAGTCGAATTCCGCGAGCCCGCTCATGCCGCTTCCCTTTCGTGAATGTGTGGGTCGATATCCATGGCGCGCCAGACAGCGAGGCGATGGACCGGAGAAATCCGCCGGTCGGCCTTCATGGCACGCAGGATGACCGGCTCTTTCACCCCGGCCTCGGCAGCAAGATCGAGCAGATATTCACGCTCGGCCCGGATGCGGCTGCGATCGCTGTCGCGCTCGTCGAACGGCTTGGACGCCGCCATCACGCCTGCAAACATCACATGCGCATGCAGGAAGAGCGCCAGCATGTCTGGACCGTAATCGAGGCGCGAGGTCATGCCGCCACCGCCTGACGATCCTGCAGAACCAGGTGCCGACCGTCGCGACCAGTCGCATCGGCCGGCGAGATGAGACCATCGCTTTGGAACTCGGCGATCAGCGCCTCGACGGTCGAATCGCGCCGACCAATGCCGCTGCACAACTCGCGCCTGCTGAAGCTCTCCCGCTGCTGGATCCAGACCAGAGCGTCGTGACGGTCGCGATCGACGCGCTCATGCAGCTCCAGCTTGACCGTCGTTCGTGGCGCATCGTCGAAGGCAATGCCGAGCGAATGACCACCCTCGCCGGGGTCAAGCACGTCGACATCCGCATAGTCTTCCCAGTCGATCCGGCGGCTCTTCGTCCAGCCATCGGCGTTGCCATAGCTGCCGTCTTCATTGCGCTCCCAGATGAACCAGGCGGTATTCATGCGGCTTGAGGCTTCCGGCCCGGTATAGCCCTCGCGGTGCATCATTGGCAGCCGGCGCTTGAACTTGTAGATCCGCGACGGCGCGCAATCTTCCATGACGAAGTTCCGGTCGTCATCGTCAAACCCGAATTCGAAGTTCGCGTTCAGCAGCAGCGCCATCTTGCGCGGCTTGTGGACGCGCAGCGCATGGGCAACGAAGGCGTTCAGTTCCACGCCATATGGAGGATTGGTGACGATGTCAGGCCCATCGCCAGAGGCGTCAGGCTTGCTCAGCAGGAAGTCGCCAACGCTCTGCGCATCACCAGCCTCGGAAATCGTGCCACGATCCTCGATATCGGTGAGCAGCACATCATAACCCTGCCCTTCCAGTACCCGACCGATGGCATTGAAGCCGCAGGCCGGCTCCCAGATCGTCGAGGTGAAGCTCTCATGCGCCAGAAGAGCAATCGTCGCCACACGAGGGGTCTGATAGAAGTTCTTGCCGCGATCGGCCTTGGAAGCCGAAGACGTGCCAATCGCTGCACGCAGGTTCGCCTTTGTCGGCAGAACACCCCCGGCTGAAAGCACCGCAATGGTGCGCGAGATGACGCCCGGGTTTTTCGTCTCCGCATCCCGAAGCTTGCGGGCATCGAGAATGACGCGCTTGTCGAGCCGGAAATCGGACAATTGGAAAAGGTCTTCGCCCGCGACCTTTTTCGGTCGTCCCCGCGTGGCAACGACACCCGCCGCCTGAGCCCGGTCGTATTCGTTGGCCAGTGCGACCTTGGCAAGGCTGCCGATCTCCAGAGCCTCGGCCACCATGGCATTGGTCTGAGCGATCAAGCCTTCACTGGCCTTCATGCGGGCTGCGAAGCCATGCGCCGCCTTCGCCTCGTCATAGGCGCCCTCGGACAGGAACAGCGCCTGCCGCACATCGCCGGTTGCCAGCAGATACCGGGCCTCATCAATACGGGCGATCAGCGCGGAAATATCGGCATGATCGGCGGACAGCTTTACGACCTCGTTCATCACCGCCCCCTCTCCGCTTCTTCGACGATGGCGCAAACTTCCTCCTCGGAAATCTCCAGCCGCGCGGCCACGCAGAAGGTCGACAGCCCGTCGACGTGATGCAGCTCCAGCACCCGCGCAAACCGCGCATGCTTCACCAGAAGCTCAGCCCGCACCTGTTCACGCTCTTGCCGCCGCTCGATCATCGCGGCACCTCACGCGTCCAGAGGTCCGCAGCCAGCCGAGATCGCTCACCACAGGCCCGCTCGACGACGATTTCCTCGCCGCGCGCGATGAAGATCGCTTCACAGGTGAAGATCGCCCGGTGCTGCGACCATTGTGCCGTCAGGTTGGCCTCAACACGCCCGGCCCCGCAGACAGGGCAGCTGACGCGGGCGCCAAGAAATTCGATCAGTGAGACTAGGGGGGTGCTCATCGTGCGCGCTCCCGTTCCTGCAGCTCGCGCCGCAGCTCGACCCAGCGCCGCGCCATCAACTGGCCCTGGTTGCGCGCGGCAGCCTTGGCGTTGCGAAACTGCAGCTCGTCGCGCATGCGGTCGATCTTGCCGCTCACCTGCCCCAGCGTCCGGTTCATCCGGAAGGCGATCTCGGTCTTGCTGCAGCCCGAAAGCCAGAGGCGACGCAGTTCGGCAACATCGCTTTCCGGCCAGGGGGAAGGAAGGTGAAGCGCCTCAGTCATGCGCCACCTCCGAGCTTGCCCTCGATCAGGGCAATCTGCGCCTTGAGGTCCGTCAGTTCGCGCATCAGGTCGCGCTTTTCACGGGCATCGACCTTGCCGTCGTCGAGCGCTTCGATCGCCAGCCGAGAGATGTCACCGACCTCGGCATTGAGCGCCGAGATGTCACGATGCGTCAGACCCGCTTCCGGCGCCTCCGCCTCGTCCCGCACCAGGCGATAGCCCTGCAGCTTCGCCATCATTTCGGTGATGATCGGAGATCCCGCCTCAAGATCGGCTTCGACCGCAACGTCGATCGGCACGAAGGTTTCCATGTGCTCGTCGCCGGCCAGGCCATACTTGGACAGCTGCCCCTGGCGAACGCGAGTCGCCTTCTGGAACTCCTCCGAGCCGCCGGCGCCGTCGACTGAAAACCGCGTCGCGGCCTTCAGCTTTTTAAGATCTCTGTCGGAAATGACGCGCACGAAATCGCTCCCCGGTTCGTCAAGGAATCAAAGGCAAAAATTCATTCGGTGATGGGACGCCGCGCCGCGCTTAAGGCTGCGCTACGGAACAACTCAGGGAGGCCCGCATGACAGCGGCAACGAGACGGCAGGAGGGGAAATGGCGGAACGCCCGGATGCCCATAGGTGAAAGCATCCGGACGCCGGCCCGCCATGCGCCGCCTTGCGGCAGCGCATCTTCGATTGCCCTCCCAAGGCGCATCGAACTGCAAAAGAAAGGCCCGAAGCAGCGACAGGCGCGCTCCGGGCAGGTGACGCGGCCAACTGGAGTAAGCCGCGCTTCAGGGAGAGGATCAAACTGCTGCGGGAACGTTTCGTCGGGTGGCGGCGACTGGACGCCCCCGCAGCAGCCTTGCAACCGGCCCCATCACAAGACCGGACGAGTTCGCCTGCCGGGGCAACATGGATTGGACGGGGCATGGCACCCGGGCAGACGACGGGCAGACGCCCGATTGGTGAAGAAACGCGGCTCATTCGGCAGCCTCCGGAATTGGCTGCGGAATTCCGCGCGCGACGCAGTTAGCCCGGTAAAGCTCGTCAGGGCTGCAACCGGCCAGAGAGATCATTACGAACCAGTACCGATCCGGGATCCCAGTCTTCTGCCACTTGTAGATAGCGTCGCGTGTGAGCGCGCTGCCAACTCGGTCGAGTTCAGCCTGTATCGTGGCGGGGCCACCTGCAGCTTTGATCAGATCTGAGACTGTCTGCGCGTTTTCCATGCCGCCTTTCTATTGGACTTTAAATCCACTTTCAAGTCGGTCGAAATCCACACACGGAAATAAATTCGGATTTAGGATGATCGTCATGGAATGGTGGCAGAGACTTAAGCAGCGAATTGATGAGCTGGGGATGAGCGGGGCGGAGCTTTCCCGCAAAAGTGGCGTTCCCTACACCAGCATCGCCAAGTACCTCAAAGGCACCACAGACCAACCTAGAGGCGACATTCCAGACCGGGTTGCACACGCAGTCGGCAAAACCAAACTTTGGCTTCTCGAAGGCATCGACGCCGATGAAATAGAGCCCCGCGCCGCCGCCCGCCTGGTTCCGATCGCCATTGCCGGCACTGTAGAGGCCGGAACGTTTCGCGAAGTTGACGGGTACGACCAGTCAGAGCGGCAGCATATAGTGATGCCAATCGACGATCGCTTTCCGCGAGCGCGTCAAGTTGCGTTCGACGTCTCAGGTGATTCGATGAACGATCTGAGGCCGCGGCCGATCATGCCAGGAGACCGAGTAATCAGCGTTGCCTACGAGGACGTTGATGGTGAGATCGCACTACGCGACGGAATGGTCGTAGTCGTGGAGCGCACAAGAGATGGCGGCCATACTCGCGAGTGGTCCGTCAAGCAGATCGAACTGTACGAGGATCGGGTCGAGTTTCATCCCCGCTCGACAAATCCGCGCCACAAGCCGATTGTCGTAAGCCGAGACCACGAAGCCGACGATGGCACGACAGTGCAGATTATTGGCTTAGTGCGCCGTATCGTTAACGACCTGCCGCTCTAACGCTCTGCTGTTAGAGGCAATACGGCAAACAGCCGCCCAATAACGCTCTCGCATCGAGCACAGCAGAAGCGCATTTCTGACAGCAAGCCGCTGCTCGCAAGATCTTCCACATCTTGAGGAGCTTCATCGATATCGGGCACTTCCAAGACGCGCACGGTCTCGCGCGCGCAATTCTCACAACGAATATGCAGCTCAAAAGCCAATGATGGCTTACTATACGCAAGTTGCATGACGTTCTCCTTTTGTTGCCATTAATCCGCAGAACGGCCTGTGAGTCGAGTCGGATTTGCAATGTAGATTTTATTTCCATATCGGGATTGACGGAATTCCAATGTAGATTTATTTTCCACTTTATCCGCTGCACCCCTCCTCCCAGCTGCGGATGACCGCAAGACCCGTCGCCGCTGATCTCCTCCTCTCCTCCCGAGGTCAGCGGCGCCGGCGGTCAGGCGGGAGGACAGGAGATCCCCATGATCGAATTCCGCACCAACCCGCAGCCCGAGCCCGAGCCGCGCAAGTCCTGCCGGCAGATCGCCGTCAGCCGCATTGCCGATGCCATCCGCGAACTCGCGGGCAGCAGTGAGCCGATTACCGAAGATGCCTTCATTGCGCGTGGCATCCCGCCGGCTATCGTCGCACGCTATGCCGAGCAGGCCCGCCAGGTCGCCCGCCGCAGCTTTGTGAAGCAGGTCTGACGATGCAGACCGCCCTCACCCCGCCCATGACCAGAAAGCCCCGCGACCCGGTCACATGGTCAATCGCCCGCCCCGGCGCTGAGTATGAGATCGAGCCTGTCACCCAGCAGCCTCCGGAAGATCTCGACCCGCATCTCGCCCGCATCACTGACGACCGGTTCTCGGTTCGCATCATCACGCTCGACGCGGAAGCCGACGCGTTGCGCGAGCGCCTGACCAGAGGCCATCTGCTGATCGGGCTCTTTGCCGCCGCCATGCTTGGCATTGTCTGTTTCGCCACCGTCATCGGTGCTGCGTCGCGCATTCCAGCCATTGAGCAGCAACTCGCTGACGCAGCGAGGGTCTAGGGCATGACACGGTTTACCAAGCGCCCCCGCCTGAAAAGAGCTGCTGGAATCGTCCTGCTGCTCATCATCTCCGGTGTCGTCTGGACGACCGCGGCGCTGTTCTTGATGTCGTTCGCTCAACCCCTCAGCCAGCTACCTCTGTGAGGCTTAGATGATCACCTTCAACGTTCATTTCACCCGCGCCGACGGCACGCCCGACTGCAAACGCGTCGATGCCGAAACGCCAAAGGACGCCGCCGCCGGCATCATCGAGAAATTCCCCGGCGCTCTGATCGGCAAGATCAAGCGCTGGAAGGCTCCGGCAGACGAAGGCGCGCCTCAGCTTGGCGGTGCAGCATGACCCACCTCTGCGAAGTCATCACCTTCCGCCCGCGCAATGCAACGCCCCAAGCCGAGCAGCAGCGCCGCCCGAACCTCGACGCCCTGAGACACCTGGGCAATGCCGAGGATCTCGTTGCGGCTATCAGCGGCGACATCGAAGCCGGCACGGAAAACGCCGCCGCCGGCACATCCACGTTCGGCCTTGGTGGCCTGTCGAAGGGCAGAACCCTCGGCTGGTCCGTCCGCCTCACGCTCGAACTCGCCGCCCTCACCAATGATCCCGGCGACCGTCAGCTTGCGACCATGCTGCAGGACTGGTTGAACCAGAAAGGAATTGGCCAATGAGCACCATCAATCTAGGCCCGGCTGAGCGCATCGAAGCTGAACAGCTCTACCGCGCCATCGCAGACGGCGAAACCACCGAGCAGCTGCTGCAACGCTTTTACGACTTTGCAGGCGATGCCGCTGATCTGCGCCCCCCCCCTGGCGGAGCTCAACCTAGCCCGCATGTGCGGCTCCCGCCAGGAGCCGGCCCATGGCTGACGTCTGGTTTCGCGCACACCACGCCGACTTCCGCAGGGCGCTCGCCATGATCATGGGCGCTGTCGACTTTAACAGCACGATCCCGATCCTTGGTCACATCCTCTTCTCGATTGAAGGCGACGTGCTGACACTGCGCGCCTCAAACCTCGACCTACAGGTCGATGCCGAATGCGAAATCTTCGAGAGCGCGGAGCGCGCAACCTTCTGCCTGCCTGGCGACCGCTTGAAGGCCCTGTCTTCGAGCTTGCCAGAGAACGGCGAGATCGTTTTCGGGTCCGGACGCTTCAAGGATCAGGTCTCGATCCGCTCCGGGAAGGCAAGTCTATCGATCCCCTTCCTGCCGGGTGAGGACTTCCCCTCGATCGGCAATCCCGGCGGGGCCGACTGGTACGACGTGGACGGCAACGAACTAGCGCAAGGCCTCGGCAAGTCCAGCTTTGCCTACAACAGGCGCGATGACCGGGCATATCTCGCCGGTCTCTGCCTGCATGCTCGCGAGATCGATGGCCGTCAGATTTTGACGCTCGTCGCCACGGACGGCATCAGCCTCGCTCGTGTCTACTGCCCTTCCACGCCCGAGCCTCGGCTGCCTGAGCGGCGGCACAGCTATCCGCATGTGATCCTTCCGCCGAAGACGGTCGAGAGCCTGCGCAAGATGTTCGAAGGCGCGCAGCGGGGCTGCAGCGTCGCGACCACAGACGCACTTCTCTTTGCTCGACGGGATGGCGTGACCATGATCTCAAAGCTGATTGATGGCACATATCCCGGCTACGAAGGCGTCATCCCCAAGGGCCGCGACCAGTATGTCGAGGCCGTGACCGCCGACATCACCGCAGCCGTCCGCCGCGTCAGTATCGTCATCGATGACCAGAAGCACGACGCCATGCGCGTGGTCATCACTCAGACAGGCATCAAGCTCGATCTCATCGGCGAGACCGGTGGCATTGCTGTCGAGGAGGTTGAGTGTTCGGTCTCGGCCCCTGTCGACTTTGAGGTTGGCATAAACGGCGCGCAACTCCTGAAGCTGATGGCGAATATCAGCAGTGAGCGCGTGCGGATGTATTTCACCGACGCCGTCACCCCTGTTCTGGTGGTGCCGGTCGGATCGGAGACGGAAGTCTTCGTTCTCCAGGTCATGCGCTACCGAAATGCGCCCGGGCGGGAGGCGGCATGAACCAGCACGCCCGTCGAGATGAGCAGGAGGCACCACCGCGCCGCGTGACGGACGCGGAGAAGGCCTTGTGCGTGCTCGCGGGTGAGCTAGTCCCGCTTCTACCCCCGGCTTGGACGAACTTCTACAACGCCGAGGAGAGCCGCCGCGAGATCTGGATCGAGGGCGATACTGGCCCTATGGCAAGGCCGCTCGCGATCCTGACCGATGACGCCGGATATGCCGATATCGAATTCCTGATCAGGGGCGCACAGATGCTGCATGCACTGGTCGCAGCCGGACGCCGGCAGAGGTGGATCATCACCCAGTTGGAAGCCGAGATCCGTCGCCTGAAGGGCGAGCCGGATCCGGACGCGAAGAAGTTCAGCCACGCCCAGCAGTGCGGCAGATACTGCGACCGCGCCGACTTTCAAGCTTGGCTGCGCGACATCCACGGCGCCGACATCGCCGACCCCCAACGCATCGCGACCCACGTCCGCAACATGCTGCGGGTGAAGAGCCGCGCCGAACTGGACGAAAACCCGGAAGCCGCCGCCCGCTGGCAGGATCTTCTGAAGAGCTTCAAGGAGAGACCGAGATGACCGACCTGCTGAAATGCCCAATCTGCGACAAGCCTTTGCGCCCTGACGATCTCTGCGCTTCGGACATCGAGATGGGCGCTTTTCACGCTGAGTGTTTGGAAGGTTCACCAGTCGTTGACCTCGACACCGGCGAAGAAACACCCGACGCCAAGGTCGACACCTTCCGCGCCCGCGAGATCATGGAGCCCGGGCGCCAGCAGCGAGACAAGTTTGAAGCCGCAGTCGTCAAGCGCCTGCAGGAAAGCGGCTTCCTCGAAGTCGAGATCCGCACGGAATGCTTGGCGCGTGTCGGCCAAGGATACCAGGACGAGGTCATCAACGCTGGTTGGTACTACTGGAACGAAGCTCTGTGGCAGAACATCCCGCTCGTCGATCCCGTCCTCGGTCGCAGCCCAGACGGCCTGGACTTTGCCACGCCCGACGAGGTCTTCGACAAGGGACCCGAAGCCGTCCGCGAATGGCAGGAAGCCCGTGGCCGGAAGCCAGAGACCCCACCACCCTCATCACAAAGAGAGGGCCGCAAATGGCACCTTGGCAGCATGAACGATGGGCTGTTCATCATCGACACGCCGCCACGCCCTTCGACTGACGACATTCATGCGGAGCGCACTGACGGTCCGTCTATAGTCCTCAAGGTGCACGGCATGTCTGTCACCGACGCACAGGCGATCTGTGACGCACACAACTCCGCCCTCGCCACCTCGGAGGGCTCGGACAATGGCTGAGCCCTTCAACGCCACAGATCCTTTCGACGCCACTGCTGAACGGCTTCGCACATTGACGTGCGAGGCTGTCCTAACCGTAATCGACACTGATGACTACCGGAGTCTCTCGCCAGAGAAGCAGGTTGAAGCCGCGATCTGCGGCATCACGACTGGCCTCATCGCGGTAGCCTTCTCTTGCATCCATCCGAACGGTCGCGACGCTATCACCGTATTCATCAAGGACTACATCGACCAGGCGCGCGTCCAAGTCGAAAGCATCCAGCTTGCGGAGGGACCAACGCAATGAAGATGTCGGAGAGCACCTATCGCGCCGAACAGGCCAGGCAGACCGAGGTTCTGACCAAGGTCGTCGACAAAGCGATGCACGAGGCATCAGCTGCCTTTGAGCCGCCAATGCTGAACGCCGTTATCGGCGCACTCGTCGCCAACCTCGCGAACAGCCTCTCGTCGATCGGCGATGGGCGGACGCGGAAGCAGATGCGCCAGCTGGTCGAGAAAGAGCTGTCACGCCAGATCGCAGCCTACGTTGCAGCCGGACAGCCGAGCTCGAAGACGATGGTCATTGATGGAGGGATGCACTGATGAGCGACAAGATCACGGCTCTGCCCATGGACACTGCGCCGAAGGACAACACGCTTGTGCGCCTTCTCGTAGACTATTCGGGCGAAGGCGATCATCCGCTGGAAGATGCTGAGCAAGCCTGGACGATAGGCTTCAACAACTTTGAGGACAGCGAGATCGACGAGTGGCAGTTCGCCGGCTGGTCATGGTCTCAAGACTGTTTCTGCGAAGGTCGAGGCCGCGTGATCGGATGGGCGCCGTTCCATCCGGATTGCCGCTTGTACGACGCAGCCGCGCCGATGGCAGATGGCGGCGACACTCCCATGACGTCGGCAGAGGAAGTTCTGGCGTGGTTGCTGGTCGAGAAGATCGGCGTTCCCGATGACGTCAGCTATTCGCCGGATCAGGCTCAGAAGATCATTGCCGATCGGCTGGCGCAAACCCCATCGCCCCAACCGAATGTGGAAGCGCCGCCGATCGACCGAGATCGAGCCGCGAAAGCCGCTGAACAGGCAAACACCGCCTACGGCCAATGGATGCCGGAGCGCTGGCTTCACCTTTTCCTTGACGCTTACGAGGGCAAATCCCGATGACCAGCTGGAAACCAGAGCTCTGTATCTATCACGGCAACTGCGACGACGGCTTCGGAGCCGCATGGGCAATCTGGACGATGTGGCCGGACTGCGACTTCGTTCCGGGCTTCTATGGAATGGACCTCCCGAACGTCGACGGCAAGAACGTGCTGTTCGTTGACTTTTCGGCGAAGCGGCCGGTCATTGATGCGATTGCGCAGACGGCTAAGACCATCGTCATCATCGACCACCACAAGACGGCAGAGGCTGATCTTGAGCCTTTCGCCGTAACCATGTGCGGCAGTGCCTGCCTGCACCCGAACGACATCCAGCACATGTTCCGCGATCTTGCAGAGCTTGATCGACCCCCGATCATTGCCTGGTTCGACATGGAGCAGTCCGGCGCAGCCATGGCATGGCAGTTCGCCCAGGGCGGCCACAGAGATGAATACCCCATCCCGACCATGCTGGAATGGATCGAGGATCGCGACCTGTGGCGCTTCGTACACGGTGACACGACGCGGGAATTTTCCGCCGCCCTCAGAACCTACCCGATGGACTTCAAGGTCTGGGAGCAGATCGCCGAAAACCCTCGCGATCTGATCAAGGAAGGCCGGATCGTTCTGCGCGCTCATCGCGCCAACATCGAAAAGTTGATCAGGGAAACCTACATCGAGACGATCGGCGGCTTTTCCGTGCCAGTCGTCAACGCCCCTTACCACTATGCCAGCGACACAGCGCACGAGCTGCTAGCGGAACATCCTGAGGCGCCCTTTGCCGCGTGCTGGTTCCGCCGCGCAGACGGACAGATCCAATGGTCTCTGCGGTCAGAGGATCACCGCCAGGACGTTTCCGAGATCGCCAAGAGCTTCGGCGGTGGCGGCCATCGTAATGCGGCTGGCTTCCAGTCGCTTCCCCCATCGCTCCAACCGAATGTGGCTGGGACGCAGGTTGATTACCCGAAGATCCTGTACGTCTGTGAAATTTGCTTCGAAGGCAACAACGAGTCCTGCGGCAACGACCGCGACAGGATCAACGTCACACCTGATGGCCGCTGGCTTTGCGAAGACTGCCGAGATGGTGAAGGCATCGATGTCTCTCTCTGCCGGGACGCGCCGAAACTCTACACTGCACCAGCGCCCGCGTCCTCTGAGCCTTCAAAGGAGCAGATCGAAAAGGCCATCGAAGCTTATCGGGAAGGTGTGTATTTGACGGATGAGCAGGTTCACGCCTCTGTGACTGCTATCGTTCGCACCGCCCTCGCCACCACGGAGGGCTCGGACAATGGACGGTAAGCAGCTTCACATCCTGCAGCACTCCCTTGGTCTCGACCAGTACGGACGCGGCGCGGAGGGCTCGGAAGGATGAAACACCCGGTAAAGGACGAACTCTGGCAATGCCCAGAATGCGGCGCTCGTGTTGCGACAGGGCGATATGGGCACCTTGCAAGGTGGGGCCGCGACAACTGTCGCGCTGATCTCGTGCAGGTCCAGAAGGAAGAAGCAGAGGCTATTCTGCGATCCCCATCGCCCCAACCGAAAAGAGAGGGCTCGGAAGATGCGTAAGCCTCACATCACCGCCGCTGCGGTGTTTGCAGCGCACGAGGTTCTCGATCGCTACGTCGTTCCGGACAATTATCACAAAGTGTCGAAGGCTGAGCAGCGCAGAATTCGGCTGGCGATCGTTCGCGAGGCATTGATTGCAGCTGCTCGCGCCGATGCTGCTGCAGCCACTCCCGCACCGAAAAGCGTGGAGTATTGACGGTGACGCGAGCCAGCTTTCGCCAGGTCGAGATCGAGCGAGTTCTCCGCGCCGCGAACAAGGCCGGCTCGATCGTGCAGATGGACATGAAGACGCTCATTGCGACAATCATCCCGGCGGCCGGCGAAAAACTGGTTGACGCCGACGGCAATCCGCTGGGCATCCTGCCATCGGGCAATGTTGCCCAAGATGGAAAGGAAAACTGGGATGAGGACTGACAGGCCCGGCTACCAGAGCCGAGCAAGGAAGAGCGGACCACCCGTTCACTACTGGAACCCGCAACGAGCAGTCAAAGGTGCATCGAAGGCGCTTGGACTGGTTCGCTTGCCAGACCATGCCACGGACGCGGAAATCACCGCGACGTGCCAACGCCTCACGAATGAACTGCGCGCGGAAGTGCGCAGCTCCGGAGTCGCGCCCGCCTATGACGGCACGATCAGATCCTTGATCGACAAATACAGGCACGACGAAACCAGCTCGTGGCACAGCGTGAAGCACTCAACGCGGATCCGAGACTACGAGCCAAGCCTTCGCGTTCTCGCGAAGAATGTCGGCGATCGCTCGATCGAAATGCTTCGAGGTTCCGACTTCAATCGCTGGTTTACGCAGTGGAAGAAGAAGGGGCACCGGAGGGCAAGCGGCGCGATGAAGTTGCTCCGCATCATCCTGTCATACGGTGCAGGCGAGAGGCTTCGCGGCTGCAAGCAGGCTCGGGACATCCTGGCCGACATGCGGTTCGAACTGCCAGCGAGCCGCGATGTCGTCATGACCTATGAGCAATGCTTGGCGATCGTGCAGAAGAGCGCGGAAATGGGATGCCCGTCGATCGGCTTTGTCGAGGCTCTCAAGTTCGAATCTGCTTTGCGTCGCATCGACGTCATCGGCGAGTGGGCGCCGGCAGGTGATGGCGGTCCGTTCCGCTGGCGAGGCTTGACGGCTCAGAACCTTTCCAAGGATCTCGTCCTGAAGCTCCGCACCAGCAAGACCAGCTCTGAAGTCGCGCGCGATCTCAAGACCATGCCGCTCGTCGTCGAGGCGCTGAAAGCCTACTCCATTCCGGAGATCGGCCCCGTTGTCATCGATGAAGATCACGGCAAGCCGTACTGGGAAAACCGCTATGCCGAAAAGTACCGGAAGGTTCGCAATGCCGCTGGCGTTCCGGACAATGTCTGGTCGATGGACTCCCGTGCAGGTGCCGTATCGGAAACGGTCGAAGCAACGGGATCACTGGAAATGGCAAGCGCCCTTGCCACCCATTCGACGACAAAAATGACGAAAAAGTACAGTCGCGGCGATGGCCTTGAGGCCAGCCGCAAGATTGCCGAAGCACGGGTCGCGAAACGTCCAGTGTAACGGCAGTGAAACAGTGAAACGATATTTCTTGTAAGTTATTGAAGTTGCTGGAGCGGGTGAAGGGAATCGAACCCTCGTATTCAGCTTGGGAAGCTGCTGCTCTACCATTGAGCTACACCCGCGACGGGGAGAGGAATCCAACAGTTCGCTGCCGGTGTCAAGCGCCAGCGGCTGGCTTGGACGTGGCCCAGATCACTCCGGCAGGCGGAAGTGTTTCGAGAGCTTCAACCCTTGCGCCTGGTAGTTCGAGCCCAACCCCGTACCGTAGAGGCCCTCCGGGCGCTCCTGCATGTGCTCGTAGACCAGGCGGCCGATGACCTGGCCGTGTTCGAGGATGAAGGGCACTTCGTGGCTGCGGACTTCGAGTACGGCGCGGCTGCCTGAGCCGCCGGCCGGCGCGTGGCCGAAGCCGGGGTCGAAGAAGCCGGCATAGTGCACGCGGAATTCGCCGACCAGGGGGTCGTAGGGCGTCATTTCGGCGGCATAGAGCGGTGGCACATGGACGGCCTCGTTCGAGACGAGGATGTAGAATTCGTCCGGATCGAGGATCAGTTCGTCGCGGCCGCGGCTATAGAGCGGTTCCCAGAAATCGAGCACTTCATGGGCCCCCTTGAGGTCGACGTCGATGACCGAGGTGTGGTGCTTGCCGCGATAGCCTATCAGGCCTTGAGGACCTGAGCCCTTGAGATCGATCGACAGTGCGATGCCGCCGCCAGAGACATTCGGCATGTCGCTCGCAACCAGCGTCTCGGCCTTGTGCAGGTCGAAGAGTTCGGCCTCGCCGAGCAGGGCATGGCCGGTGCGGAAGCGGATCTGCGACAGGCGCGAGCCGCGCCGCACGATGATCGGGAAAGTGCGGGGCGAGATTTCCAGGTAGAGCTGGCCCGTGTAGCCGGCCGGCACCTTGTCGAATTCCTGGGCGTAATCGACCATTACACGGGTGAAGATGTCGAGGCGACCGGTCGAACTCTTCGGATTGGCGGAGGCCGAGATCTCGGCCGGCAGGTCGAGACTTTCCATCAAGGGCACGATGTAGACGCAGCCGGTTTCGAGCACGGCCCCGTTTTCGAGATCGATCTCGTGCAGTGTGAGCCGCTCCAGCTTTTCGGCGACCGTATGCCCCCGGCCCGGCATGAAGCTCGCGCGCACTCGGATTGCCTTGCCGCCCAGACGCAGATCGAGGCTCGCCGGCTGGATCTGGTCCTTGTCGAGCATGACTTCGCTCTTCAGCTGGCCGCCACCGAACAAGGCGCCGATCGCGCGATCGGACAAAATCCCGGGTTTCAAGGTCATGATCTCAATCCTGTTTGGGCCCGACAAAACCAAAGCCCACCAATTGACGCAAGGCCTGCGAAGGCGTAATTGCTGCCTTATCCCGTGGTGATTTGGCCGGTCGGCTTGCAGCCACGTTAAACAACTAGCTAAATAGGCCGGGTTTACGAAACCGGTCCGTTCACGCGACCGGTTTTTTTGTGTTCGAAAGGCACGTGCATGAGCAAGAACTGGCGCCCGGCCACCACCCTCGTCCATGGCGGCACGCTGCGCTCTCCTTACGGCGAGACGTCAGAAGCGATCTTCCTCACCCAGGGCTTCGTCTATGAAAGCTCGGAAGCGGCAGAAGCCCGCTTCAAGGGTGAGAACGAAGGCTATATCTACGCACGCTATGGCAGCCCGACCAATGACATGTTCGAAAAACGCATGTGCATGATGGAAGGCGCCGAGGATGCGCGTGCCATGGCGTCGGGCATGGCTGCCGTTGCCGCTGCAGTGCTCTGCCAGGTGAAAGCGGGCGACCACATCGTCGCGGCCCGCGCCCTGTTCGGCTCCTGCCGCTATGTCGTCGAGACGCTCGCGCCCCGCTACGGCGTGGAATGCACGCTCGTCGACGGTCGTGACCTCGCCAATTGGGAAGCCGCGATCCGGCCGAACACCAAGGTGATGTTCCTCGAAAGCCCGACCAACCCGACGCTCGAAGTGATCGATGTCGCCGGCGTCGCCAAGCTCGCTGACCAGATCGGCGCAAAGCTGATCGTCGACAACGTTTTTGCGACCCCCCTCTTCCAGAAGCCGCTCGAACTGGGCGCGCATGTCGTCGTCTATTCCGCGACCAAGCATATCGACGGCCAGGGCCGCTGCCTCGGCGGCGTCGTCTTGTCGTCGAAGGAATGGATCGACGAGAACCTGCACGACTATTTCCGCCATACCGGCCCTGCCATGTCGCCGTTCAATGCCTGGACATTGCTCAAGGGCGTCGAGACATTGCCGCTGCGCGTCAAGCAGCAGACGGCAAGTGCCGCGGCGATTGCCGATTTCCTCGCGGAACAGGGTGCTGTGGCGAAGGTGATCTATCCCGGACGCAAGGACCATCCGCAGGCCGACATCATTGCCAAGCAGATGACCGGCGGCTCGACGCTCGTGTGCTTCGAGCTCAAGGGTGGCAAGGAAGCGGCCTTCAAGATGCAGAATGCGCTCGAGATCATCAAGATCTCTAACAATCTCGGCGACGCCAAGAGCCTCATCACCCACCCGGCAACCACGACCCACAAGAACCTCACCGACGAGGCGCGGGCCGAACTCGGGATTTCGGGCGGCACCGTGCGCCTGTCCTGCGGGATCGAGGACACGCAGGACCTGATCGAGGACTTCGAAAAGGCGTTCAAGGGCATCTAAGCCGGCTCTGGCGCTTCGGCATACAAAAAATATCAGTCGCGGGTGGCGTCGCGACTGGAACCCTGCCCTTGACGCGACGGACTGCGTTGTTATCCCTTCAAAGCACCGTGACGTTCCACGGCGGATCTTGTTGCCGCCACAAAGAACGCCATGTCTATGGGAATGACGGCAAGCTTTCGCAGGGTCCACGCATGTATCGCGCACTGACACGGGACATAGAGGTTCTCGTTGAACCTTACTATCTCGAGGAACAGTCTGACCCGGACGACAGCCGCTACGTCTGGGGCTACCGGATCGTGATATCCAATCACTCGGCGAAAGCTGTCCGCCTCACCTCTCGATACTGGCATATCACCGATCAGAACGGTCAGGTGGACGAAGTGAGCGGCCCGGGCGTCGTCGGCGAACAGCCACGCCTCGATCCCGGTGACACCTACGAATACTCCTCCGGTTGCCCGCTCGATACGCCCTCCGGCATGATGTACGGCACCTATCGCATGGAGACCGACGACGGCGAGGCCTTCGATGTCGAGATCCCCGCCTTCTCGCTGGACAGCCCGGGCATGGTGCGAACCCTCAATTGACGATTGGCAGTTGAGTTGGCCGGCGGCTGCCGCTATCTGGAAAGCTTGATCAGCACCGTCAGCCAAAGGTCCCGCCCGGCATGAGCATTACATATCTCGTCACCCACAGTGGCGGCTTTCATGCCGACGAGCTGCTATCCTCCGTAATCCTCGCGCGACTTTTTCCCGACGCCACGATCGTGCGCAGCCGGGCATCCGAGTGGATTACACCCGGTGCAGACCGCATTATATACGATGTGGGGGGCGCCTATGATGCGGACGCGCGGATCTTCGACCACCACCAGCGCGGCGCGCCGCTCAGGGACGATGGTCAGCCTTACAGCTCCTTCGGCCTCGTCTGGAAGCATTACGGGCGCGACTATCTCTCCTCCATCGGCGTACCGTCCGGCCATGTTGAGGCAATCCACAAGGGCTTCGACACAAAATTTGTGCTGCCAGTCGACCTTCTGGACAATGGGGCGCTCAGCCCAGCAACCGCCGGCCCGCTCGCGGATCTGACCCTGCCGAGCCTGCTCGAAACCCTGAAGCCCGTCTTCGACGACAAGGCGCCGGGCTCCGACGATCGGGGCTTCCATTCCGCGCTCGCCATCGCCCGGGCGATCGTCGAAGCCGGCATCGCGCAACGGGCCTCCAAGCTCCGGGCCGAGAGCATGGTGCTCGACGCGATCGCCGCCACAGGTGATCGCCGCGTTCTGGAACTGCCGATGGGCATGCCCTTTCGCCCTGCCATCGTGAAGGCGGGCGCGGACCACCTGCTCTTCGTCGTGCATCCGCGCGACAAGGACTGGTGCATCACCGGGATCCGCAAGGCCGAAGACAGTTTCGAGCAGCGCGCGGATCTCCCGGCGGCCTGGGCGGGCCTCAGCAATGGCGATCTCGAGGCGGTCTGCGGCATAACGGGCGCCAGCTTCTGCCACAATGGCCGCTTCATCGCGGCCGCCAACTCGCGCGAGGCGATCCTCGCCATGGCGGACCTTGCCGTGGCCGAAGCGTTGCAGGTGAACAAGGTGGGGCTCGAGGCCTGATCGAGCCGGAAAAATGCGAGGCTAAAGCCATAGCCAGACAGCAAGAAGGCCGGATCGCTCCGGCCTTTTCCATATCGATCCTCATCGAGGCTTCAAGCCGGCGACAATTCAGCCGGCTCGAAATGATAGTCAGTCGAGCAGAATTCACAGGAAACCGTGATCTGCCCGTCTTCGGTACTGGCTTCGATCTCTTCGGCCGTGAAGCCCTGCAGAACGCCCTTCAGACGCTCGCGCGAGCAGCTGCACCGATCATGCACGGCCTGCGGCTCATAGGCACGCACGCCGCGTTCATGGAACAGGCGGAAGAGCAGCCGTTCGATACCGACCTGGGGATCGGTCAGCTCGTCCGCATCGATCGTATCGACCAGCATGCGAGCCTCGTCCCAAGCTTCGTCGCCATGCAGATTCGTGTCGCGGTCGTCGCCGTCACCGCCATGAAGGTCCGGCTGGCGCATGCGCTCGGGCGCTTCAGGCAGGAACTGCGCGATCAGGCCGCCGGCCCGCCATGTGCGGCGCGGCTTGCCATTTTCGTCCCGGTCGAAGAGTTCGGCAGCGCCGAGGCGCACCCTGGTCGGGATCTGTTCCGACTGGCGGAAATAGACCCCGGCGATATCCTCGAGCGACGTTCCGTCGAGCGGCACGATACCCTGATACGGCTGCATGAAGGAGCCCTGGTCGATGGTGAAGGCGAGCACGCCTTCACCGAGCAGCTGCTCCGGCGAAGCCCGTCCCTCTGCCACTGCATCCGCCACGGCCTGCTCGTCGAAACGGGCATAGGCGCGCACGCTTTCGGGCGAGCTGAAGTCGGCCACGAGCAGGTCCACGGGGCCGTCTCCCTTGGTCTGGACCGTAAACCTGCCTTCGAACTTCAGCGAGGTGCCGATCAGCACGGTCAGCACGATCGCTTCGGCGAGAAGGCGGGCCACCGGTGCCGGATAGGCGTGACGGTCGAGGATGGTGTTGATCAGCGGTCCGAGCTGCACGGCGCGACCGCGCACGTCGAGGCCCTCCACCTGGAAGGGGACCACACGATCGTCACCGGCGAAACCGAATTCGCCGAGTTCTGCTTGTCTCATCGCCATGAATGTACTCCCGGCACACGAGGCGCCATACGCTTGGCCTGGGCGGCCCGATCAGAAAGGGCACAGATGGGATCACCTGCGCAAAACGTCAAGTCTGCAGCCAAGAGCCTTAAAAACGGGCCTCAGATGGCGCCGAGGCACCAGGCGAGGATCGACTTCTGCGCATGCAGGCGGTTCTCGGCTTCGTCGAAGACCACCGACTGCGCGCCGTCGATCACCTCGTCGGTCACTTCCTCCCCGCGATGGGCCGGCAGGCAGTGCAGGAAAAGTGCCTCGTTCTTCGCCTTCTTCATCAGCTCGGCATTCACCTGGAACGGCTGGAAGACATTGTGGCCGCGCGCCTTGTGTTCCTGGTTCATCGAGACCCAGGTGTCGGTGATCACCGCGTCTGCGCCGGCGACCGCACGATCGGCGTCATGGCAGAGCATGATCTCGCCGCCATTGTTGCGGGCCCAGTTGAGGATCTTGTCGTCGGGCTCGGAGCCGAGCGGCACGGCCATGTTCATGCGGTAGCCGAAGCGCGCAGCACCTTCGACCAGTGAATGCAGGACATTGTTGCCGTCGCCGGTCCAGGCCAGCGTCTTGCCGGCGACGGAGCCGCGATGCTCCTCGATCGTCATGATATCGGCCATGATCTGGCAGGGGTGCGTCATATCGGTCAGGGCGTTGATCACGGGCACCGTCGCGTGCTCGGCCATTTCCAGGAGGCGGGCATGATCAGTGGTGCGGATCATGATGGCGTCGACATAGCGCGACAGCACCTTGGCGGTGTCGCCGATCGTCTCGGCGCGGCCGAGCTGCATTTCAGTGCCGGAGAGGAAGAGCGTCTCACCGCCCAGCTGACGCATGCCGACATCGAAGGAAACGCGCGTGCGGGTCGAGGGCTTCTCGAAGATCATGGCGAGCATCTTGCCGGCCAGCGGCTTGTCGGCAGTGCCGGCCTTGGTTGCCTGTTTACGGGACTTCGCGTCTTCGAGAATGCTGCGCAGGTCTCCCGACGTCATGGCGGAGAGATCGAGGAAATGCTTGGAAGATGCCATTAAAGAAGTCCTGTCTTAGGCTGACGCTGCAACTGCGGCCTTGGCGCGGATGTGTTCGGCGGCCTGCTCGATGCGGGCGAGACCGTTGCGGGCCTCTTCTGCCGTCACCGTCAGCGGAGGAAGAAGGCGGATGACGTTATCGCCGGCGGGAACACCGAGCAGATGTTCGTCGCGCATGGCCATCAGCAGGTCGGTGTTCGCAACCTTGGCCTTGATGCCAAGCATCAGACCCTCGCCGCGCACCTCCTCGATCACGTCGGGATAGCGGTCCTTGAGCGAAGCCAGACCCTGACGGAAGACGAGGGCCGTGTCGCGCACGTTGTCGAGGAAACCGTCCGCCAGAACGACGTCGAGAACGGCATTGCCGACGGCCATGGCGAGCGGGTTGCCGCCATAGGTGGAGCCATGCGTGCCGGGCTTCATCCCGTAGGCCGCCTCTTCGGTCGCAAGGCAGGCACCGAGCGGGAAGCCGCCGCCGATGCCCTTGGCGACCGCCATGAGATCCGGCGTGATGCCGGCCCATTCATGGGCGAAAAGCTTGCCCGTCCGACCGACGCCGCACTGGACTTCATCGAGGATCAGAAGCAGGCCGTGCTCGTCACACAGGTCGCGCAGCGCCCGCAGCATCTCGACCGGGATCGGACGGATGCCGCCCTCGCCCTGCACGGGTTCGACGAGGATGGCGGCCGTCGCATCCGAGATCGCGGCCTTCACGGCATCCAGGTCTCCGAACGGCACCTGGTCGAAACCAGGGGCCTTCGGGCCGAACCCTTCGAGATACTTCTCCTGCCCGCCGGCGGCGATCGTCGCGATGGTGCGGCCATGGAAGGCGCCTTCCATGGTGATGATGTGGAACTTTTCAGGGTTGCCCTTGGCAAAGTGATAGCGGCGCGCGGTCTTGATCGCGCATTCGAGCGCTTCCGCACCCGAATTGGTGAAGAAGATGCGGTCGGCAAAGGTCACATTCGTCAGCCGCTTGGCCAGCACTTCCTGGCCCGGCACCTCATAGAGGTTCGACAGATGCCAGACCTTGTCCGCCTGATCCTTCAGCGCACCGACGACATGTGGATGACCGTGACCGACAGAGGTAACCGCCACGCCTGCAGCGAAATCGAGATAGCGCTCGCCGCTCTCGGTCACCAGCCAGACGCCCTCGCCTCGCTCGAAACGCAGCGGCGCCCGATTGTAGGTCTGGTAGAGCGGCGTAGCTTCGGCCATGGCGTTCACGATCCTTCTCGACGATCCGTCACATGCGACGGCGGAGCCGTCACGGGCCCCGGAAAATTAAAAATGCCGCCTTGCGGCGGCGGGGGCACTATCGGCATTTACCCTTGCTATGTCAACGATTTCTGCGGGAAACGCAGGAGTCAACGCGGATTCGACCGATGCGCACCGCAGCGCCTATGATCAAGATTCCACCTGTTGCATACTTGACTCACTCGGGAAGCAAGTTGGGGAAAACCGCGAAATCGATTCCAGATGATTCCCGCGACTCTTGTCACGGAGTCAGCCGACCTCTAGGTTAAATTTCATTAATAGATTGCATGCGGCGGAAGTGCTCACCGACAGTATCGAGGCGGTTTTGTTTCGAATTCGTTCGAAGCAACGGTGATGGATTCTGCCATGGCAGACGCGAGCGGCGGAGAGAATTGGCATGACGACTATGCAATGGAGTGACGACCGGGTCGAAAGACTGAAGCGCCTGTGGGCCGAAGGCCTCAGCGCAAGCCAGATCGCAGCACAGCTCGGTGGCGTGAGCCGAAATGCCGTCATCGGCAAGGTTCACCGCCTCAACCTTCCGGGCCGCGCCAAGGCAGGCGGCAGCTCGTCTGCAGCCCGCCCAGCCAAGCGCCCGGCACAGACCCAGCGTCCGGCCACCTTCCAGAACCGTCCGGCGGCCAACACGACTACCCGGACCGTGGCTCGCGCTGCCGGCGCCACGATGCTGAAGGAAGAAATCGAAGTCGAGGCCTATGAGGAAGTCGAAGTTCGTCGTTCGCTGAACGTCGTCGTGCCGATCTCGCGCAGGCTCGTTCTGACGGAACTGACCGAGCGCACTTGCAAGTGGCCGATCGGCGATCCGATGAAGGACGATTTCCACTTCTGCGGCTGCGAAATCTCCGATAGCGCGCCTTACTGCACCTATCATGCGAAGCTCGCCTACCAGCCGGTCAGCGAACGTCGCAAGGCTGCACGCTAATCCCCGAGACGGGATCGAGACAGGCAACGGGTCCTTCGGGGCCCGTTTTTTTTGGGCTTGAAACTGAAACGCAAAAGGGCCGCAGCGGATGATCCGTGCGACCCTCAAATCCTGAATGAGCCTGCTCAGGCTTCCATGGAATAGCCCGCACCACGGACGGTGCGGATGACATCCTGCATGTTGGAGAAGTTCAGCGCCTTGCGCAGACGTCCGACATGCACGTCGACGGTGCGCTCGTCGACATAGATGTCATGACCCCAGACGCCGTCCAAAAGCTGGGACCGCGAGTAGACACGCCCCGGGGACGCCATGAGGAATTCCAGCAAGCGGAATTCGGTCGGCCCAAGGCGAACCTCCCGGCTCTTGCGGTGGACACGGTGTGTCTCGCGGTCGAGCTCGATGTCTCCACAGCGCAGGACGCTGGAGAGAACCTCGGGCTTGGCACGCCGCAGCATGGCCTTGACGCGGGCCATCAGTTCCGGCGTCGAGAACGGCTTCACGACATAGTCGTCCGCGCCCGTCGCCAGGCCACGCACCCGCTCGCTTTCCTCGCCGCGGGCCGTCAGCATGATGATCGGCAGGCGCTCGGTCTCGGGGCGGACGCGCAGGCGCCGGCAGAGCTCGATGCCCGATACGCCCGGGAGCATCCAGTCGAGGATCAGGAGATCCGGAACCCGCTCCTGCAGGCGGATTTCCGCCTCGTCGCCCCGCAGGATCGTCTCGACTTCATATCCCTCGGCTTCAAGGTTGTAGCGGAGGAGGACCGACAGGGCCTCCTCGTCTTCCACCACTGCAATCTTCGGCTGCATCAAACACCAACCTCGCTGGCCAACGTCACTCGGTGATCGCACCGACGGAAGAGGTGAGATCTTCCTTCGGGCGCTCGCCTTCCGGCTGGGCACCGGTCGTCATGTAATAGATGGTCTCCGCGATGTTGGTCGCGTGATCGCCGATGCGCTCGATGTTCTTGGCGCAGAACAGAAGATGCGTGCAGCTCGTGATGTTGCGCGGGTCTTCCATCATGTAGGTCAGGAGTTCGCGGAACAACGAAGTGTAGATCGCGTCGATCTCTTCGTCACGGTCACGGATCGACTTGGCCTTTTCGGCCGAGCGCGTTGTGTAGACATCGAGCACTTCCTTGAGCTGGGCCAGCGCCAGATCGGAGAGATGTTCGAGGCCACGGGCTAGCTTGCGCGGAACCCCCGTCGCCTGAATGGCCACCACACGCTTGGAGTTGCTTTTGCCGAGGTCGCCGACACGCTCGAGGTCGGCGGCGATGCGAAGAGCGCCGACGATTTCACGCAGGTCGGATGCGACAGGCTGGCGCTTGGCGATGGTCACGATCGCCTTGTCGCCGATCTCGCGCTCCATGGCATCCATGACGACGTCGTCGGAGATGACCTTCTGGGCGAGCGCGGCATCGGAATTGACCAGCGAGCGCACGCTTTCGGCGACCATCTGTTCCGCCAAACCGCCCATTTCGGAAATGCGGCGCATCAGGAACTTCAGTTCTTCGTCGAAGGCCGAGTAGATGTGAGAGGAGCCCATTTGAAACGTCCTTGAAATTGAGTTCAACCGTGGATGACGTCGAGGCTCAGCCGAAGCGGCCCATGATGTAATCCTGGGTGCGCTGGTCATCCGGATTGGTGAACATCTTGTCGGTGTCGTTCTCCTCGACCAGTTCGCCGAGGTGGAACATGGCCGTGCGCTGGGAAACGCGGGCGGCCTGCTGCATCGAGTGCGTGACAATGACGATCGTGAAGTTCTCGCGCAGTTCGTGGATCAGTTCCTCGACCTTGGCGGTCGCGATCGGGTCGAGCGCCGAGCAGGGCTCGTCCATCAGGATGACTTCGGGGCTGACGGCGACGGCGCGCGCGATGCACAGACGCTGCTGCTGACCACCGGAGAGGCCTGTACCGGCCGAGTCCAGACGATCCTTGACCTCGTTCCAGAGACCGGCCTTCTGCAGCGCGGTGGAGACAATCTCGTCCAGTTCGGCCTTGTTGCGCGCCAGTCCGTGAATGCGCGGACCATAGGCGACGTTTTCATAGATCGACTTCGGGAACGGGTTGGGCTTCTGGAAGACCATGCCGACCTTGGCGCGCAGCTGCACGGGATCGACCTTGGAGTCGTAGATGTTTTCGGCATCGATAAGGATGTTGCCCTCGACGCGGCAGCTCGCAATCGTGTCGTTCATGCGGTTGATGCACCGCAGGAAGGTCGACTTGCCGCAGCCCGACGGTCCGATGAAGGCCGTCACGGAGCGGGGGCGGATGTCGATGTTCACATCCTTGAGGGCGTGCTTGTCACCGTAAAAGACCTGCACGTTGCGGGCGGTGATCTTGGTCTCAGTCATAGGTGGCGCTTTCGTCGTGGTCATCTTGGTCGCGAGATTGTTCATCATGATAAAGCTCCTTACCAGCGACGCTCGAAGCGGCGACGAAGAATGATTGCGATCAGGTTCATCAGGATCAGGAACACCAGGAGCACGATGATGGCTCCGGATGCACGCTCAACGAAGGCCGGGTCGCCACGCTGCGTCCAGTTGTAGACCTGAACGGGCAGCGCGGAGGCCGGCTGGAAGAAGCCATCCGGCGGACCGGCCGGGTATTCGCGTACGAAGGCGACCATGCCGATCAGAAGCAGAGGCGCCGTTTCACCGAGCGCGCGGGCAAGACCGATGATGGCACCAGTCAGGATGCCCGGCATGGCGAGCGGCAGAACATGGTGGAAGATCGACTGCATCTTCGAAGCGCCGACACCGAGGGCCGCATCGCGGATCGACGGAGGCACGGCCTTCAATGCCGAGCGGGTCGCGATAATGATCGTCGGCAGTGTCATCAGCGTCAGCACGAGACCGCCAACGATCGGCGCCGATTGCGGCAGACCGACAAAGTTGATCAGGACGGCGAGACCCAGGATACCGAAGACGATCGAAGGCACGGCGGCGAGATTGGCGATATTGACTTCGATCAGGTCGGTGAACCAGTTCTGCGGCGCGAATTCCTCGAGATAGATCGAGGTCGCGACACCGAGCGGCAAAGACAGCACCAGCACGATCAGCATCATGTAAGCCGAGCCGATGATGGCGATGCCGAGGCCGGCTGCTTCCGGACGCGTATCGGATGCGTCGGGCGCGCTGAAGAAGCCCCAGTTGAACTTGGTCACCAGAATGCCGGCTTCCTTCAACTGATCCGCCAAAACCAGCTGCTCAGGCGAGACATTGCGATCGAGAGCAGCGCTCTCCATCGTCACGCGGCCCTTGTAGTAGCCGTCAATGCGGCCACCGGCGAGGAAGTCGAACGGAAAGGTCTGGCCAATGACCGAGGGATCGGCGATGACGAAGCGACGCAGATCTGCGGCCGCTTCCTTCGATATAAGCTCGGCGGCGGCCTTGGGGGTCAGACCTTCTGCGACCAGTCCCTTATCCTGCAGCGCCTTTGCCACGGCATCCTCGATGAGCGGGGCGTAGCCGAAGGTGCTGACCTTGGCAATGTCCGCCGGATCGCGATTGCCGGCCTTGTCGAGCCTCGCCGGATCCAGATAGACGTTGAGGGTGATGAAGGTCTGCTGGAACGAGGACAAGCCGTTCGACATGATCGAGAGCAGCAGCCCGATAAGCGCGACGATGCCGAAGGTTACGGCTGCTTTGCCCCACATGCGGAAGCGGACTTCGGCCTTGTTGCGGCTGCGCGTGCGGTCATCGACCGTGAGGATCGACTTCTTTTCCGCAGGCATCGGGGCTCCGATAGCGGTGAGATCGGTCATTCGTACTGCTCCCGGTACTTGCGGACAATGTAGAGGGCCACGACGTTGAGGCCGAGGGTGATGACGAAGAGGGTGAGACCCAGGGCAAAGGCGACCAGGGTCTCGGGGCTGGCGAATTCCGTGTCCCCGGTCAGCTGGCTGACGATCTTGACCGTCACCGTGGTCATTGCCTCGAAGGGATTGATGTCCAGCTTGGCAGAGGCACCGGCACCGAGAACCACGATCATGGTCTCACCAATGGCGCGGCTTGCCGCCAGCAGGATCGCACCAACAATGCCCGGAAGTGCGGCCGGGAGAACGACCTGTCTGATCGTCTCGGACTGGGTCGAGCCCAGAGCGTAGGAGCCATCGCGCAAGGCCTGCGGTACCGCGTTGATGATGTCGTCCGACAGCGAGCTGACGAAGGGGATGATCATCACGCCCATGACGAGGCCTGCCGTCAGGACCGACGAGGAGGACGTACCGAGGCCCAGCGGCTCGGCAAAATAGTCACGCAGGAATGGACCGACAGTGACCAGGGCGAACAGACCGTAGACGATGGTCGGGATGCCCGCCAGCACCTCGATTGCCGGCTTGACGATGCCGCGGGTGTTCGGACCGGCATATTCCGACAGATAGACCGCGATCATCAGACCAATCGGTACAGCGACGATCAGCGAGATGATCGAAACGTAGAAGGTGCCCCAGAGCAGCGGCAGGATGCCGAGTTCGGAACCACCCCGGAATTGCGGGTTCCAGACGGTCGAGAAGAAGAACTCGCTCGCCGGATACATGGTGAAGAAGACATAGGTCTCGAAGACCAGCGAGCCGACGATCCCGACAGTGGTCAGAATGGCGACCAGCGAAGAGACCATGAGTACCGTTTTGACGAAGCTTTCGCTCAGATTGCGTGCGCGCAGTTCCGGGTTGATGCGGACATAAGCGAGCGGCAATGCGGCAATGGCAAGCGCCAGCACGGCGATCGTCATCAACAGGTGACCGAAATCGGACTGGCTGCGATAGGCCTTGGCGGCCTCAAAGACTTCTACGGGCACTTCTGCGCCGAGCGCCACGCCGACTTCGGCAAGGCGCGCGCGAACATTGCCGGCGTCAAGCGCCTCGATGTTCACGTCGGCACCGGCCTCCGCAGCGCGTGTCTCGACCGCGCCCAGACCGTCGGCAATGCGCCGGACGTCCGCCATGACCAGGCTTTGGGCACCACCTTCGGGCACGATGCTGTCGGGAATGGTCGCACTGATGCGGCTTTCGACGATTGCCGGCTGAATAAAGAGCCACGCCATGAGCAGCAGCAGAGCCGGAACGGCAGTGACGAGGCCGACCACCTGGCCGTAATAGCCGGGCAGAGAGTGAAGCTTCGTGCCGCGCGCGGCCGAAACCGAAAGAGCCTGCCGCCGGCCGAGAACGAAGCCGAGTGCCGCAAGCACTAGAATACAGAGGACGATGATGCTCGCGTTCATGTTACCCGCCATTTCCCTAGCAGAAAGAAACCGGCGGCACTCAAGGTGCCGCCGGTCGCTGCATCAGATCAGTTCAGCGGCGCCATCGGCGTGCGGGCCTTGACGGCTTCCTGCGTCTTGGCCAGTTCCGGGTCGGAAACGAGGCCGTAGGCAGCAAGCGGGCCATCCGGGCCGGCCATTTCGTCAGAAACGAAGAACTCTACGTATTCCTGGAGACCCGGGATGACGTCGAGGTGCGCGTTCTTGACATAGAAGTAGAGCGGACGCGAAACCGGGTATTCGCCCTTGGCGATGGTTTCGACCGACGGAACGACGCCGCCCATGGTCGCTACGCGCAGCTTGTCGGTGTTGTTCTGGTAGAAGGACAGACCGAAGACGCCGATGCCGTTCTTGTTGGCGTCAACGCGAGCGAGCGTCTCGGTGTAGTCGCCGTCGATGTCGACCGATACGCCATCGGTGCGGAGCGCCATGCAGCCTTCTTCAGCCTTGTCTTCGTCGCCACCGGCGGCGGTCTTCAGGGCTTCGAACGTGCCGTTTTCTTCGCAACCAGCAACGATGACCTTGGTGTCGAACACTTCGCGGGTGCCGTGCTTGGTGCCCGGAACGAAAGCGAGGATCGGCTGAGCCGGCAGGTCGGCGCGGATTTCATTCCATGCCTTGTAGGGGTTGTCGACCAGCTGGCCGTCCTTGACGACCTTGGCGGCCAGGGCATTGTGCCAATCCGACGGGGTGAAGGCGTATTCCGGACCAGCGATGGCCGAGGCAAATACGATGCCGTCGTAGCCGATGCGAACTTCCTGGATGTCGGTCACGCCATTGGTCTTGCAGAGTTCGATGTCGGACTTGCTGATGCGCGACGAAGAGTTGGCGATGTCGATGGTGTTCTCGCCCACGCCTTCGCAGAGCTTCTTACGGCCAGCGCCGGAACCGCCGGACTCAACGACCGGAGTTCCAAAGTCGGTGTTTTCACCGAAGGCTTCAGCAACGATGGAGGCATAGGGCAGAACGGTGGAGGAACCAGCAATCTGGATCTGGTCGCGGGCTACTGCAGCGCCGGCGAAGGCCACGGAGGCCGCCAAGGCAGCTACGGAAAGTTTCAGAGCGTTCATGATCATCTCCCGGAATGGGCTTGTGTGTCTTTGCGGCCGTCGCGGCATCTGCCAAGCGTCGGCAGCTGCGTTCTAGCGGCTCTAGGCTCACGCTTTTATGTCAGTTCAGTGAAACATTTGTGACAATGGTATGTTAATGAAAACAATGAGATGCGGGACCACTTGACGCGCATATTGCCGTTTTGTGTCAGAAGCGCACCGTAAACTCGCTGCCGGAGCCGAGGGTAGACCTCACGATGAGGCGCGCGCGATGCCGCGTCAGGATGTGCTTGACGATCGCGAGCCCCAATCCAGTGCCCTTTTTGGAGCGGCTGTCCTCGACATTGACACGGTAGAAGCGCTCCGTGAGGCGCGGCACGTGCTCTCCCGGAATACCCGGACCATGGTCACGCACGCTCACCTCCGTCGCGCCGCCAGGCTCCTGGCGCAGCGAGACCTCGACCACCTTGCCATCCTGGCCATACTTGCACGCATTCTCGATCAGGTTCTCGAAGACCTGCACCAGTTCGTCGCGCTCGCCCATGACTTCGACCTTTTCCGCGGGCAGGTCGAGCCTGATCTCGACGCCGAGTTCGCTGGCGAGCGGGGCCAGACTGTCGCGCACATGTCCGAGAATCGGTGCCAGTTCCACTTTCTGGTCCGGCGGCAGATGTGCCTTCAGCTCCAGCCTAGACAGCGACAGGAGATCGTCCACGAGACGGCTCATGCGATTTGCCTGATCAAGCATGATGGCGAGGAAACGATCCTTCGCCTTGGCGTCGTCGCGAGCCGGACCCTGCATGGTTTCGATGAAGCCACGCAGCGAGGCGAGTGGCGTGCGCAATTCGTGGCTGGCATTGGCGACGAAGTCGCTGCGCATGCGGTCCAGACGGCGCAATTCCGAAATGTCCCGGAAGGACAGGAGAAAATAGGGGATTGCGGTGGTTTCATCCGAAAGAACAGGGGCAACGCGGACGATATAGACCCGTTCCGAAGGCAGCCGCTCGGAATGCTCGATCTGGTTGGGCTCACCGGTTTCGATCGTCTCGCGGATCATGTCGAGGATGCCGGGCGAACGCCAGCGGGTCGAGACATGCAGCCCGACCGGCAGCGTACCGAATACCTTGTCGGCCTCCTGGTTTCCCGCAATCAGCTCGGAGGAGGCATTCAGCACGAAGATCGGCAAATCGAGCGCGTCGAGCGAGCCCAGAATGAGTGGCAGTGGGTCTGCAGGCGGGCCGACGGCCACTTGGGCAGGCGCGATCTCGATCTCGTCCGGTCCGGCCGGCAATTGCCGGAAGACGACGAGGAGGAACAGCAGCACGAAGAGGGTGACCGCATATCCCGTTGCCGCCCCGGTTGCCCAGGCCCCGATCGCCAGCACCGCAGCTGCCAAAATGTAGATCCAGGCGGAGAAAACCCGCCTCAGGTCGCCGCGCCAACTGTCGCCGTTTTCGTCTGTCATTGCGCGCCGCGCGCTCCGCCTCGTCATCATGGGATGCCTGATAGCTGCGATTCATGACAGAAGTTACACCACTCTGCCAATGCACCGCACGGCTTATCCCCGCCCGTCAATCAGGCAGCCCCCGGAACCGACACGCTTGAACTTCATTTCGGCTTAGGCTCAAGTAGCCGATATCGAACAACGCAGATGGGGACGACGATGGACGCACAGACGGAAAGCCGGGCAGTGACCCTGACGGTCGCAGGCAAGCAACAGGTCTACGATATCGACCTTCCGGATCTGCCGGACTGGATCGAAGACGAGGCCCTCAAGTCCGGCGGCTTTCCCTATGACAAGAAGCTTTCCGAAAAGGATTATCTGAAGGAACTGACCGATCTGCAGATCGAACTCGTCAAGGTTCAGTTCTGGATGCAGAAGACCGGCGAACGGGTCATGGCGCTGTTCGAAGGCAGAGACGCGGCCGGCAAGGGTGGCGCGATCCATGCTGCCCTCTCCTACATGAACCCGCGCTCTGCCCGGGTGGTCGCCCTGACCAAACCGACGGAAACGGAGCGCGGCCAATGGTATTTCCAGCGCTACATTTCGCACTTCCCAACTGCAGGTGAGTTCGTCCTCTTCGACCGCTCCTGGTACAACCGCGCCGGTGTCGAGCCGGTCATGGGCTTCTGCACGCCGGACCAGTATGAGAGCTTTCTCGAACAGGTACCGCGTTTCGAAAAGCTGATCGATCGGGAAGGCATCCGCTTCTTCAAGTTCTGGCTGGATACCGGGCAGGAAATGCAGCTGAAGCGCTTCCACGATCGCCGGCACGATCCGCTGAAATGCTGGAAGCTGTCACCCATGGACATCGCCGCCCTGAACAAATGGGACGACTACACGAAGAAGCGCGACCGAATGCTCAAGGAGACGCACACGGACAGGGCGCCCTGGACAGTGCTACACGCCAACGACAAGCGCCGCGCGCGACTAAACCTGATCCGCCACATGCTGCTATCGCTCGACTACGAAGACAAGGACCCGCAGAAGATCGGTAAGCTCGACAAGAAGATCATCGGCAGCGGGCCGGGTTTTCTCCGCTGAGGCTCTCCTCGGCACCGTCCCGCCCGCTCACGCGATCACTGACCGGGCAGCACGCGGATCGCATAGAGATTGACGCCGCGTCCGCCGCCTTCGATGTCGGCATTGATCAGCAGGCGCCCGGGTGTTGAGGGCGCCATGCCGTTTTCGAATGACACGCGGAAAAGCGCGTCGAGCTTTTGCGGATTGACCGTGAAGCGATGGCGTGGACAATCCCCCATGCGTGGGAAGTCACACTCCACCGATATCTGGACCGGGTTATCGTCTGCAGACTGCAGCGTCAGTGCAATCGTGGATGTGCGGCCGGCCATTTCGCGCAGGACCTCTGCGGGAACGGTAACCTCGACGGCACCCGCCGCATCGCGGCTGCGCGAGACGACCTGTGCCGCATTACCGTCGCTGGCCGTGACGATGTCGACGAGGGCATTGGCGCGCGGCCGGATCGCGGAGACCTGCTGCGGTTCGAAGACTTCGATCCAGTCGTCGGAGAAGCCGCCACGGGCATCGAGCGCCTGCGGGCCTGCAGCCGGTTGCGAGGTTGCGGGCTCCGGTACTTCGGTAAAATCCTCGGATTCGACGCGTGGCGGCGGATTGGGCACGGAGGTGTCGCGTTCCGCATCCGAGAGGAGCAATCCGGAAGAATAAACCCACCAGGCGCCGATGCCGAGCGTGGCGACGAAGACGGATAGGATCAAAAGGCGCGCCACGAGGCCGCGTCTACGGCGTGGTGCCTTCAGCGGACGCTCCGAGCGCATGTCGGGCATCGGGCCCTCATCATTCGCATGGGCGTCGAGGGCCACCCTCGGTGACATCTCGACCTCGTCGTCGAACGAAGGTTCGTCCTGGTCACTTGCCCGGTCGACGGGTGGGTCCATCGACGCAAAACCCGGCTCGACCCGCCCGGCATGTCGGTCCGGCGAAGTGGCCGCCACAGGATCGGGCGTGACGCCAGGCGTCGGGGCCACCGATGCAGGCTGAATCACAGGCTGCTGCACCGTTGGCTCGGGACGCACTTCCAGACGGGTGCGTTCCTCCTGTTCGATCGAATGGATCAGAGCCTCCAGCCGTCGCCGCTGGTAATTGATCGCTTCGGGGTCATCGATGTTCTGCTTGCTGAGGCCCGTCTCCAGAGCCTGGCGCGCCGACTGATAGACGCGGGCGCGCGTTTCCGCATTGGCGCGGTCTGAACGCTCGAGCGCGTTCCTGATGGCCGTTTCCAATCCACTCATTGGCCGCCATACTCCTTCGGGGGTCGCCCAAGCCACATCGCAATCATCGTTTAGATTCGGTAAACGCTCGATTTTTCCAGCACAAGCCCGGAAAACCCGTATGCAGCGCAATAAACACAGGAATGAGGCCGGACCTCCTCGCCCACTCGCATGTGAAAGAAGGCGGATTTGCCTGTTCGCTGCGCGAATTGCGCAGTCCGGCTTTCCTCCCCGCAAAGGATCTGATATTTGACGTTTGCGTAAACGTAAACTTCCTGGGAGGTGAAGTGATGGCCCTGCCGCCGATCCTGAAAGACAATCTGAGGCTACCCGTCGTCGCCTCGCCGCTCTTCATCATATCACATCCGAAACTGACATTGGCCCAGTGCAAGGCTGGCGTTGTCGGCTCCTTTCCGGCGCTCAATGCCAGGCCCGAGGCACAGCTGGACGAGTGGCTCGCCGAGATTACCGAGGACCTCGCATCTTACAATGCGAAGAGCCCGGATCGTCCGGCCGCCCCCTTTGCCGTCAACCAGATCGTGCACATGTCGAACAAGCGGCTCGAACACGACCTGATGATGTGCGTGAAATACAAGGTACCGATCGTCATCTCCTCGCTCGGAGCCGTGCCGGAAGTGAATGCCGCCGTGCATTCCTATGGCGGGATCGTGCTGCATGACGTGATCAACAATCGCCATGCCAATTCGGCGATCCGCAAGGGTGCGGACGGCCTGATCGCGGTTGCGACGGGTGCCGGCGGCCATGCCGGCACGCTATCGCCTTTTGCCCTCGTCCAAGAAATCCGAGAATGGTTCGACGGCCCGCTGCTGCTCGCCGGCGCCATCGCCAATGGCGGCGCGGTGCTCGCAGCCCAGGCGATGGGCGCCGACATGGCCTATATCGGCTCGCCCTTCATCGCGACCGAAGAGGCCCGGGCTTCCGCCGAATACAAGCAGGCGATCGTCGATGCCCATGCGAACGACATCGTCTACTCCAACTATTTCACGGGCATTCACGGCAACTACCTGAAGCCTTCGATCGCGGCTGCGGGCATGGATCCGGACAACCTGCCCGAGGCCGATCCGTCGAAAATGGACTTCGACAAGGCGACGACCGGCGCCAAGGCCTGGAAGGATATCTGGGGCTGCGGTCAGGGCATCGGCGCGGTCAAGGCCGTCGAGCCGGTTTCCGCCGTCGTCGAACGGCTGGAGCGCGAATATATAGGCGCAAAAAAGGCGATTTGCGGCTGAGGTCACCCCTGCTAGCGTCCCCGCAGACATGATTTGCGGGGATGCCATGAATATAGCTCGAGCCACTTTGACACTTGCGGCCGTCTTCGGCGCCACCTCGCCGGGGCTCGCCGCCGATGGCGCCTTCAAGGAGTTCAGATCCTGGCAGGTGTCCTGCGGCCAGACCCTGTCCTGCAGCATGCGCCAGTTCTTCTCCGACAGCGCCCTATCCGGCTTCGAGCTGCAACGCTCGGGTGGACCCGAAGCGCCGGTCGTGCTGGTCCTGTCACTGACTGACGGCGCAATCACTACAGGTGAAGGCGAGGTGCGTGCGCAAATCTCCATCGACGGCTCAGAGCAGCTCGCCGTTCCGGGCGCGGACATCATCGCGGACCCGGATGCCGCGACACTTTCGCTCTCTGGCGATTTCATCGGCAAGGGCCTGATCGAAAAACTGAAGGACGGAACCATAGCCAGAATTACCATCACACGCGGTGACGCCACCGCGGAAGCCGATGTACCCCTTGCCGGCGCCGCGGCCAGCCTTCTCTTCATCGATGAGTACCAGAAACGCATCGGCCATGTGGATGCCATGAGCGCGCGGGGCGACAAGGCACCCAGGCCGCCCCTGCCCGTCTCCGACATCCGCCGCCTCGAAGACTTCCCCGACGCCATCCGCGCGCGCTTCGCTGTGGGCGGCGAATGCGCCGAGACCGAGGAAAGCCTGTTCGACGGCAATGCGCTCGCCCACAGGCTGTCAGACGAGCAGACACTCTACGTCACGCCTTGCGGCATGGGTGGCGCCTACAACATGCCCTATGTGGTCTTCCTCGACAGCTATGGCAGCGTAACCACCCTCCCCTTCCCGATGATGCAGGAGGGTGCGCCCAGCGCGGCGACCTTCGCCTTCAATCTTGGCTACGACTATGAGGCAAAGACGTTTTCGGCCTTCTTCAAGGGACGCGGCATCGGCGACTGCGGCACCTTCAGCACCTGGAAGCTCAGCGAAGGGGCAGTCGGACCGCAACTGGTACTGACTGAAGAGTCCTTCCGGGACTGCCCGTCGGAGTTCAATGAAAATGACGCCGTGGATGTGGAGAACTGGCCGAAGACCTGGCCGCAGAACTAGGAGCACATCCTTCTCGCCACTGCCGAATTTTTTCCCCGGCCACGGAAAACCGTCTTGAAATCACCCGGCAATCCCTGTATCAGCCCCTCACCCATCGCGGCGGATCCTTCTGCCCGACGAGGGCCGCTTTAGCTCAGGTGGTAGAGCACATCATTCGTAATGATGGGGTCGCAGGTTCGAGTCCTGCAAGCGGCACCATTTTTCCACAAATTCCGAAGCATTACCCTTTCCCACTGCCGCTATCTGTGCAAAGAGCCGCTCGGGCGCGAGTGCCGTAAACTTTAGTACGGGCTCGGGCGGGTTGATTGACGTCTCTCCTGCTGCAGCGCGATTACGCTGCCGTCCACTTTGCCACTCCATAACCGTCTGAGCACGAAAAAGGGCCCCGCATGGCGAGGCCCTTCGATGATGACGTCACGACGACGCCGGATCAGATCCAGTAGGGCGGGACGCCGTAGTAGTCATAGACCGAGCGGCCGTTGTTGCGGTACCACTCGTCGCTGCCGTCGCGATATTTTGGTGCCGCCTCGACCTGTTCCTTGGTGAGATCGATGCGATAGCCGTCGAGGCTCTCGTCATAGGTCAGCTTTTCCCAGGGGAGCGGGTAATAGTCGTCGCCGATGCCCCAGAAACCGCCGAAGCTCAGTACCGCATAAGCCACGCGACCGCCACGCTTTTCCAGGATCACGCGCTGGACCGAGCCGATGCGCTCGCCATCGCGGCCATAAACGGCTGTGCCTTCGACCTTGTCGCTGGCGATCAGGTTCGGGGTATCCTTGACATAGGGATCCTGACCACTGGTGGCGGTTCGATTTTCCTGCAACATTGGGATATCCTCCTTGTTGGTTGTCGATGAAGGGGTAACGGCCGGCGCTGGTGCAAGGTTCCTTTCAAAGCGCCGTGTAGACCCAATGGGATTGTTGACGTTTACGTCAAGGTTAGATAGCCTTCCCACAGTTGCACTGCCGGCGTGGGAACGCATAAGCTTCGGGACCTGAGGAGGAATCGGCCCCGAGACGGGCATGCAGACAACGAAAGTTTCGGGAGGAACACGATGACGGAAACTATGAGCCGCCTCAGCGGCCGCGCCGCCGAGAAGATCTGGGTGAAGTCCTATCCGGCCTCCGTGCCGGCCGAGATCGCGCCGCATGCCCACCAATCGCTGGGCGCACTCTTCGAAGCGAGTTGCGCAAAGTTCGCCGACCGGCTGGCCTTTTCCAGCATGGGCCGCGGAATGACCTTCCGCGAACTCGAGCAGCAATCGCGCAAGGTCGGCGCCTGGCTGCAGTCGAAGGGGCTTTCCAAGGGCGACCGCGTCGCTGTCATGACGCCGAACATCCTGCAGAACCCGGTCGCGGTGTATGGCATCCTGCGCGCCGGCATGATCGTGGTGAACGTCAACCCGCTCTACACGCCGCGCGAACTGGAACACCAGCTGAAGGATTCCGGCGCCAAGGCGATCGTCGTTCTCGAAAATTTTGCCCACACGGTCGAACAAGTGGTCGCCCGCACCGATGTGAAACATGTCGTGGTCTGCGCCATGGGCGACATGCTCGGCCTCAAGGGCCACATCGTCAATCTCGTCGTGCGCAAGGTGAAGAAGCTCGTGCCTGCCTGGTCGATCCCGGGCCATACCGGCTTCAAGGCCATGCTGGCAGAGGGCGAAAAGCTGCAACTGAAGCCGGTGGACGTGGCATCGAGCGACGTCGCCTTCCTGCAATATACCGGCGGCACGACCGGCGTTTCCAAGGGCGCGACGCTCACCCATGCCAACCTGCTCGCCAATAAACAGCAGATCGCACTTTGGCTGGAAGCCGCTTTCGCGGGGCAGTCACGGCCGGAAGTCCTGAACTTCGTCTGCGCCTTGCCGCTCTATCATATCTTCGCGCTGACCGTGAATTCGCTCATGGGGATCGCGCTCGGCGGCCACAACCTGCTGATCGCCAATCCGCGCGATATACCGGCCTTCATCAAGGAGCTGCAAAGCTTCAAGGCGCATGTCTTCCCGGGCCTCAACACGTTGTTCAACGCGATGATGAACAATCCGGAATTCAAGAAGATCGACTTCTCCTCGCTGATGCTCGTGCTCGGTGGCGGCATGGCGATCCAGCGGCCGGTGGCCGAGCGTTGGCTCGACATTACCGGTCGGCCGATCACCGAAGGCTACGGCCTGTCGGAGACCTCGCCGGTTGCCACCGTCAATCGGCTCGACGCACGTGAATTCTCTGGGATGATCGGCCTGCCGCTGCCCTCGACCGACATCGAGATCCGCGACGAGGACGGCAACACGCTGCCGGTCGGCGACGTGGGCGAGATCTGCATCCGCGGACCGCAGGTCATGGCCGGCTACTGGCAGCGTCCGGAAGAGACGGCCAAGGTCATGAGCGAGGATGGCTTCTTCCGCTCCGGGGACATGGGCCTCATGGACGAGCGCGGCTACGTGAAGATCGTCGACCGCAAGAAGGACATGATCCTGGTCTCCGGCTTCAACGTCTATCCGAACGAGATCGAGGAAGTGGCCGTCATGCATGCCGGCGTGCTGGAATGCGCCGCCGTCGGTGTGCCGGACGAACATTCCGGCGAGGCGGTGAAACTCTTCGTCGTCAAGAAGGACGAAAACCTCACCATTGACGAACTGAAAGCCCATTGCGCCGCGAACCTCACCAATTACAAGCGGCCGCGCTATATCGAGTTCCGCACGGAACTGCCGAAAACCAATGTCGGCAAAATCCTGCGACGAGAGTTGCGGGACGGAAAATAAATCGATTTAAATTTGGGGAGGCTTCGGCCTCCCCTTCGTCTTGATCCCGTCTCAAGTCGCCACTAAGGTCCCCGGCATCATCGTCGAACCAGGGACATTCCGATGCAATCCATCATCGACACACTGACGAGCACGGTCGCTGCCACCCATGCCGAAGACCTGCGCGCCGCCTTTGCGGCAGACCCGCAGCGTTTCGGCCGTTTTTCCGCTTCGCTCGACGACCTGTTGATGGATTATTCCAAATGCGCCGTGAATGACGAGGTACTCGATCAGCTCGAGCAGCTGGTCACAGCCGCCAGCGTCGCGGCCAAACGCGACGAGATGTTCTCAGGTGCGCCGATCAATTTCACCGAAGGCCGCGCCGTTCTGCACACCGCCCTGCGGAACCGCTCGAACCGCCCCGTCATGGTCGACGGCCGCGATGTCATGCCTGATGTGAATGCCGTGCTCGAGGCCATGGGCAAGTTCGCCGACGGGATCCGCTCCGGCGACATGAAGGGCGCGACCGGCAAGGCCATCACCGATGTCGTCAACATCGGCATCGGCGGCTCGGATCTCGGTCCGGTCATGGCGACACTGGCGCTTGCCCCCTTCCATGACGGTCCGCGCCTGCATTTCGTCTCCAATATCGACGGAGCGCACATCGCCGACACGCTGAAGGCGCTTGATGCCGAAACCACCCTCTTCATCGTGGCGTCGAAGACTTTCACCACGATCGAGACCATGACCAACGCCCAGACGGCGCGCGCCTTCGTCGCCGATGCGCTCGGGGACGCCGCCGTCGGCCATCATTTCTGCGCCGTCTCGACGGCACTCGACAAGGTCGCCGCCTTCGGCATCGATCCGGCCCGGGTCTTCGGCTTCTGGGACTGGGTTGGCGGGCGTTATTCGATCTGGTCGGCCATCGGTTTGCCGCTGATGATCGCCATCGGCCCCAAAAACTTCGGCGACTTCCTCGCCGGCGCCCATGCCATGGACGAACATTTCCGTAACGCCCCCTTCCGCGACAACCTGCCGATGCTGCTAGGCGCGCTCGGCGTCTTCCACCGCAATGTCCTGAACTACCCGACGCGCGCGATCCTGCCCTATGACCAGCGCCTGTCGCGTTTCCCGGCCTATCTGCAGCAGCTCGACATGGAATCGAACGGCAAGAGCGTGACGATCGACGGCAAGCCGGTCCAGGGTGCCTCGGGCCCCGTCGTCTGGGGCGAACCCGGCACCAATGGCCAGCACGCCTTCTACCAGCTCATCCATCAGGGCACGAGCGTCATCCCGGCCGAGTTCATGATCGCCGCCAACGGCTTCGAGCCGGAACTCCGCCACCAGCACGAGCTCCTGATCGCCAATTGCCTCGCCCAGTCGGAAGCCCTGATGAAAGGCCGGACGCTAACCGAGGCCAAAGGCCAGCTGACCGCCAAGGGTGTCTCCGACGAGGAAGCAGACTTCCTCGCCCCGCACCGCGTCTTCTCCGGCAACCGCCCCTCGATCACCTTCGTCTATGACCAGCTCACGCCTCACACCCTCGGCCGCCTGATCGCGCTCTACGAACACCGCGTCTTCGTCGAAGGCGTCATCTTCCGCATCAACTCCTTCGACCAGTGGGGCGTGGAACTCGGCAAGGAATTGGCGACGGGTCTGCTGCCGGTGGTGCAGGGCAGGGTCGCGGCGACCGGGCATGATAGTTCGACGGTGGGGCTGGTCTCGGCGCTGGCGGAACGGCGGCAGGGTTAAGCGGCTGCAAGTTAAGCTCTGATGAACAAAAAGGCCGGGAAGTTCCCGGCCTTTTCGTAGCAAAGTTATTGGAGGCTTGCCTCAAAACCCGATCTCCGCCGCCGTGGGCGGGTTAGCCCCGGCCCGCGAGACGGTCACGGCGGCCGCCTTCGCGCCGACCGTCAGCGCCTGCCGCACCGCCTCTTCCGACAACGTCGCGACCTTGTCCTTGGTCAGCAATCCCTGACGCTTCAGCGAAGCCAGAATACCCGCGTCAAACGTGTCGCCGGCGCCGACCGTATCGACCACCTCGACCTTGTTCGAGGGCACCGAAACCTTGAAGTTGGCGGTATAACCGGTCGCTCCCTCGGCGCCTTTGGTCAGCACCACGAGCTTGGCGCCGCGCGTCAGCCAATAGGCGGCGCGTTCGTCCTGGGTGCCCGGCAGATCGAACCAGTCCAGATCTTCGTCGGAGAATTTCAGGATATCGGACATGTCCGCCATGCGGGCGATGCGGGCCTGGTGGGCGGCTTTGTCCTTGATGAAGCCGGGGCGGATGTTGGGGTCGAGCGAGATCACGCGGGTCTTGTGCTCGCGGGTCATCAGCGCCTCATAGGTCGAGCCGCAGGGTTCCGGGATCAGGCTGATCGCGCCGAAGTGCAGCGCCTCGCAGTTGTCGTCCAGGGTGGGCAGGTCGGCTTCGGTGATCATCCGGCCTGCCGTGTTTTCGTCGTAGAAGGCATAGGATGCCTGGCCGTTCGTCAGCTTGACGAGCGCGATCGTGCAGGGGCGCGAGAGGGTGGCGCAATAGCTGTAATCGACGCCCGAGGATTTCAGCGTGTCGCGCAGGATGTCGCCCAGCATGTCGTCGGAGAGGCCGGTGAAGAAGCCGGTGTCGATGCCGAGCCGTCCGAGGGCAATCGCCGTGTTGAAGATCGCGCCGCCGGCATAGGGCGAAAAGGCCCGCTCACCGAGCGTGGTTTCGCGTGGCAACATGTCGATCAGCGCTTCGCCGCAACACAGGATCATCTCGACCTCCCAGTCTTCTGTTTCAATCGATTTAAACCAAGTCGCGACTGATTTCCAGTGCGACTGTGAGCAAATGCTCAGACGAGCGACGAAATCCCACCATTGCGTCCCGACCATTCGAGCGGCGCATCGAGGAAGGCCTCGACTTCCGACAGCGTCTTCTCGTCGAACAGCTTTTGCTCACGGGCGACGGCGAGCACGTTCCGCCAGGTGGCGATGTAGTGGAGTTTTACCTTGCCGTCGTCGAAGCGCTGCTGGGCTTCCGGGAAAATGCCGTAGAAGAACAGTGCAATGCCGTGGTCGACGACGCCACCGGCGGCCCTGATCGCATCGATGAACTTGAACATGCTGCCGCCGGCCGTCGTCAGGTCCTCGATCACGAGGACGCGCGACCCTTCCGGCATGTGGCCCTCGATCTGGGCGTTGCGGCCGTGCCCCTTCGGGGCTTTGCGCACATAGATCATCGGCAAGCCCAAGCGATCGGCGAGAAGTGCGGCAAACGGGATACCCGCCGTCTCGCCGCCGGCGATGCAGTCGAACTGCTCGAAGCCGGCATTGCGCATCAGCGTCGCGGCAGCAAAATCCATGACGGCGGAGCGCACGCGCGGGTAGGACAGCAGCTTGCGGCAGTCGATATAGACGGGGCTCTTCATCCCCGAGGAGAGCTTGTAGGGCTCCGCCGCGCTGAAGTGGACCGCCTTGATCTCCCAGAGCATCTTCGCGACGATTTCGGCCATGACGGCGGTGTCGGTGAAGGGGGTCTGGATCATCGGTCGCTCCTGTCAAACATGGGTCAAAGCGCAATAGCAGCAAGCCGTGCCGCCCGCCAGATCAACATGCATGGAACAATCCGCTTCGCCAGATCTTTACGGCTCGCCACACACGAAGGAACATCCCATGGACAACATGCTCGTCATCCAGCCGCTCGTCGCCCTCATCGCCGGTATCCTGATCCTGATCATGCCGCGCCTGCTCAACTACGTGGTCGCGATCTATCTCATCATTATCGGCGTACTCGGCCTCTGGCCGCAGCTCGGCTCGCTCGGCGCCTAAACCTCAAGGCCTGCCAGCTCCTATCTACCGCAACAAGAGCCTCGTGCGCCCGCACGAGGCTCTTGGCGTATCAGGCAACATCCCAGTGCAGCGGGAACTTCGGGTCGAACACCGTCACCGGCCCTGCCCCGGTGAAGATCTTGCCCGGGAATTCGACCGCCTCTTCGCGCTTCACCAGGGTGATGGTCTCCTCGTTCGCCAGCAAGCCGTACCAGGCGGGTCCATTCAGCGAGGTAAAGGCCTCGAGTTTGTCGAGCGCATTCTCCTCTTCGAAGACGTGGGCAAGGCAGCTCATCGTGTTGATCGAGGTGTAGATGCCGGCGCAGCCGCAGCCGCATTCTTTTAGCGGGTCCACATGCGGGGCGCTGTCGGTGCCGAGAAAAAAGCGGGCATCCCCCGAAACGGCTGCCTTGCGCAGTGCCTGGCGATGGTTCTCGCGCTTGGCGACCGGCAGGCAGTAATAGTGTGGGCGGATGCCGCCGACAAGAATGTCGTTACGGTTGATGATCAGGTGATGGGTGGTGATCGATCCGGCAAGGTTGCGGTCGGCGGCGCGGATATACTGGACACCGTCTTCCGTCGTCACATGCTCCATGGTGATCTTCAGCTCCGGCAGGCGCCTGCGCAGCGGATCGAGAACCGTGTCGATGAAGACCTTCTCGCGGTCGAAGATATCGACCTCCGGTGTCGTCACCTCACCATGCACGCAAAGCGGCAGGCCAATCTTCGCCATGCGCTCCAGCACCGGCATGGCCTTGTCCATGTCGCGCACGCCACCATGGGAATTGGTGGTGGCACCGGCGGGATAGAGCTTCACCGCCGTGATCAAGCCGGAGCGTTTGCCCTCCTCCACATCGTCGGGGTTTGTCTGCTCGGTCAGATAGAGCGTCATCAGGGGTTCGAAGCGGTCGCCCGCGGGAAGTGCCTTGACGATGCGCTCGCGATAGGCCTTCGCGTCCGCCGTGGTGACCACCGGCGGCACGAGGTTGGGCATGATGATGGCGCGGGCGAAGTGCCGGCTGGTGTCGCCGATCACGCCCTCCAGCATGGCGCCATCGCGCAGGTGCAGATGCCAGTCGTCGGGGCGGCGGATGGTGAGGGATGACATGGGCGGGGCCTCCGGCTTGGCGAGAACTCGCCGCCCTTAGCATGTCTGCCCACGGGGATCAAAGCATCAGGCGACCCGATCGCTCGCGGAAACTCCGGCCTTCTCCGCCTCTTCCGCCTGTTCGCGCCGATCCTGCTCCATGATCGCCTGTATCCGCGGAAGCGCCCGCTCGAAGGCGGCCACGCAGTCCGGATCGAACTGGGTGCCGGCGCGACCGAGGATGTGCTCGACCGTGCGCTCGAAGCTCCAGGCCGGCTTGTAGGGTCTCTCCGTCGTCAGGGCGTCGAAATTGTCGGCGATGCAGACGATGCGCCCGGAGATCGGGATCGCGGTGCCAACCAGACGGTTCGGATAACCCTGCCCATCCCAGCGCTCGTGATGGCTGGCGGCAATCTCGGAAGCGAGCTGCAGAAGCGAGGAACGGGAGCGGCCCAGGATGTCGCTGCCGATTTCGGCATGCGACTGCATCTGGCGATATTCGGCTTCCGTCAGACGCCCCTGCTTCAGAAGGACCGTGTCGGGCATCGCGACCTTGCCGATGTCGTGCATCGGTGCCGCCAGCCGGATGTCATGGCAGATATGGCTCGGGAGACCCAATTCGATCGCGATCGCTTCCGAATAGGCCGCGACGCGCAGTGTATGGCGGGCTGTCTCCGGGTCCTTGTACTCGGCGGCAAGCGTCAGGCGATGGATGATCTCCTGCTCGCGCTCGCGCAGCTCGCCCACGGCACGCTCGACCTCACGCCGCAACCATTCGGCCTGGTCGGCCAGCTGGCGCCGGGCTCGGGACAGACTGACGATATTTTGGACACGGGCCTGGAACTCGACCGGGTTGACCGGCTTGGTCAGGAAGTCGATAGCGCCGGCATTCAGCGCCGCCATGCGCGTCGTCATGTCCTTGTCGGCCGTGACGAAGATGACCGGCACTTCGGCATATTTTTCGAAGCGGACAATTTCCGTAAAAAGTTCGACGCCATTGTAGACCGGCATCTGGTAATCGATAATGGCGATGTCGAAATCGAGCTCCGGCAGCGCCGAGAGCACGGCATCGGGGCTGGCGTATGCCACTGCCTCGCAGTTGTCGAGCTTACCGACGAGCTTCGTCAGGAGCTTCAGATTTGTGCTGTTGTCGTCCACCAACAAAATACGCATGAACGCCTCCTTGCTTATCAGGCAACCAGTTTAAATTTAAGCGCGAGGATCTCCTCGCCGAGCAATTCGATATCCTCAGGTGCCGGGGGCTGGCTCCTGAGCGCATTGGCCTTCACCGCCAGGTCGTTCAGACCGACATTGGAGGCTGCCCCCTTGATTGTGTGCAGAACGCGGTCGATCTTTTCGGAGTCGTTCCTGCGAAGCGCCTGGTTCAACTCATCCAGCAGGCCGGTCGCATCGTCGAAGAAGGATTCGACCAGTTCCTGAAAGACGTCTTCGCCGAGCGCGTCGACGAGTTCGGCGTGACGCGCCTCGTCCAGACCTTCGATGCCGAGCCCGGGCATCGATTGAAGCGGCAAGGCGGTGAGATCCAGGTCCGGCAGTTCCAGCTTCTGGGGGGCCGTCGTCGTCGCAGGGGCCGGTGCGGTTTCGCGGGCCGTCGACGTGGCGTGTGCAATCATCTTTCGCAATCTTTCCAGTGTCACGGGCTTGGCTTCGAAGCCTTTCATTCCGGCGTCGAGGCAGCGGCGGCGGTCGTCGTCCGAAGCGTTGGCAGTCATCGCGATGATCGGCACTTCGGCCGAGGGTCCGCCTTCGGCAATGATCCGCTTCGTCGCCTCGATGCCGTCCATGACAGGCATCTGCATGTCCATCAGGATGAGATCGAAGGCCTTTTCGCGGGAGATGGAGACGGCTTCTGCGCCGTCATTGGCGATCTCCACATCCTGGCCGAGACGGGCGAGGAAGCGGGTCGCAACGATCTGGTTGACCTTGTTGTCTTCCACCAGAAGGATGCGGTAGCGCGGCAGCGTTTCTTCGGCGATCACCTTGGCTGCAAGACCACTCGCCTCCTCGCGGGTCACGGGAACGACCGCCAGCTCAAACCAGAAGATGGAGCCCACGCCGACGGTGCTGCTCATGCCGAGCTCGCCGCCTAGCTTCTCCACAATCTGCTTGCAGATGGTGAGGCCAAGGCCGGTTCCGCCGTAACGACGGCTGATCGAGGCATCGACCTGGGAAAAGGGTTTGAACAGCTTGTCGAGGCCCGCCTCGTCGATGCCGATGCCCGTGTCTTCCACTTCGAAGCGGATCATCAGCTTGCCTTCGCGGTAGAAGTCGCGCAGGCGCAACGTGACCGTACCCTGCTGCGTGAACTTCACGGCATTCGACAGCAGGTTCAAGAGAACCTGGCGCAGGCGCGTCGGATCGGTCTTGACGTAGAGCGCTTGCAGCGAATCCGGCAGGTCGAGGATCACGGTATTGCCATGGTCGTCGGCTCGTCCCCTGATGATGCTGGCAGTACTTTCGGCCAGCGCGCAGACGTCGAAGGCGCGCTCCTCGAGTTCCAGCTTGCCATGCTCGATCTTGGAAAAGTCGAGGATCTCGTTGATGACCTCGAGCAGGGCTTCGCCCGAGGAGCGGATCGTCTTGACGCTCTGGATCGCGTCGTCCGGCAGTTCGGAGAGCTCGAGCAGTTCCGACATGCCGAGGATTGCATTCAGCGGCGTGCGGATCTCGTGACCCATGGTCGCCATGAACTGCGATTTCGCCCTGTTTCCGGCGTCGGCGCCTTCATAGGCCTCGCTCAGTTGCGTCGCCATGACTTGCAGTTCGTGACTCGACCGGCGCACCGACCGGAGCTGGCGATTGAGGATGACGACGAGGAACACGACCGAGACCATCAACAGGGAGAGCATGACCGTGGAGGTGCGCTCCAGGTTCAGGATCGTCGTGCGACTTTCCGCCCGCTCGTGGCTGACGCGCGTGTTGGTGTAGAGCAAGAGGTCTTCGGCAACACGCCCCATGCCAACAAGGGAGGTCTCAAGGCCCTTCAACTGCTCCGCCGTCGGAAGTTTGCCGGCGGAATAAGCATCGAATATCGGCTGCGCATCACGAACGGACTGCGTCACGCTGCGCATATAGCCGCGGATCTTCTCGTCGCCGGAAAAGTAAGTGCCGAACTTCGCCTGATCGAGGATGGACACGCGGGAATAGAGGATGTCGTAGCGCAGCGAAAGTTCATCAAGCCGTTGCGGGTTCTGGGGGTCCCCCTGAACCTTCGAAAGGCTGTGGCTCAGCTGACGCACTTCCCGGTCGAGTTGGTAGACGGACCAGAGCGAATTCTCCCGCACGCCGTCTTCCATGATCCGGTACTGGCGGGCGATATCGACAAATAGGATGAGGAGGACGAACAGGAGCACGGCCGACACGGTCTGCAGAACGAAGGCCACCGTGCCTCCGCCTGCAAACTTCCGTGCTGTGGCTCCCGTCATTGTCACTGGCCGACCTCGATTTCCTTGATCTGCCAGACAGAGCGCGAGAAGTACTTCTCATTGTAGAGGCCCTGATCGAGATCGAAAGGATAGACCAGCATCAGAGGCCCCTTGTCCCGAACCGACATCAGCTTTCCGTCGAGTTTCGTCGCGAGGATGGTATCGAGCTTTGCGTCGTCAGCCGGCACATCAGCCGCGTAATCGTTCAGAGCCCGGACCTTGAGGCTGGTGCCAGTCGCACCGACTGCGGCGAGGATTTCGCGCAGCAGCGGGCCTTCGAAGGTTGCCTTACCTTCGGTCCAGGGTGTTTCCATCTCGCCCTTTCGACCCTTCAGCTTGTCCAGCATGGCAATGTCGAACTGCGCCGTATCCCCGGCATTGGTATTGGAGATCTCACCCTTGACGGTAAGCACGACCGGACCCGTCGGCGCGTCCAGAGCAAGGACGCTCGTTGCGCTGAGTGCGGTTGCAAGACACGCGACGAGAATTCTCTTCATGAACCTCATTCCCCCCGTTAAGCCGACCGGAGTTCGGGATGGACTGCCGCCGCACCGAGATGATCGGCCAGCAACTTGCAAAAAGCGACGGCTTCGACCGGTTTGTGAAGGAAGTCCGTGACACCGGCGACCTTGGCCTCCTCGCGCAGGCGCGGTTCGTCGTCTGCCGTGACCATGACCATGGGAACGTCGCGATAGCGATCCATCAGGCGCACGGCCTTGATGAACTGAACTCCGGACATGCCTGGCAACTGATTGTCGACGATCAGCATGTCGAAGGTCTCGGCGTGACACAGCATCAATGCCGTATTGCCATCGCCCGCGACCTTGATCTCCTCAGACGTCACCTTCTTCGCGAGGTGACGGATGATCATCGCATTGGTCGGATTGTCCTCGACAATCAATACAGACATTTCCTTCACCCCTATGAACACACCTTGAGACCCGCCAGCCCTCATGGCCCAGCGCGAACGGCGTTAACCTTTCATGGAGGAGTTGTATCAGGGGGAGGCTGAAATTCGCTGAACCAAACCGGTACAATTTTACCGATGGTGCATTTAATTAGAACTTAAGAATTTACGAAGCCTCGACTAGGCCTTACGCGCTACCTGTTCAGAACAGGTCGAAGGTGAAATCGGCCGCACGGCTGCGCTGCAGAACGAGCCTGCCATTGGGCAGATCGTTGAGCTCGACCTTTGCTTCGATCTGTGCCGGAGTGAGACCGTAATGGACCCACCGGGCAATGAGCCGCCGCTCCAGTTCCTCGATCGGCGGCGCGACCATGACGGTCAGATCGAAGAGATCGGCGAGACCGGCCCAACGTCCCTGATCAAGCAGAAGATAATTGCCCTCGGCGATTACGATGCGATCCTCCGGCGCAATGCAGCGGGCTGCCGCAATCGCAAGTTCCCGCGTGCGATCGAAGACCGGCACGAAGACCTCACCGCCGGCCTTCACGGCGCGCAGCAGGTCGGTCAGTCCGCGCACATCGAAGGTGTGTGGTGCGCCCTTACGGGCAAGGTCGCCGCGCTCGTCGAGAATGGAATTGTCGAGGTGGAAGCCGTCCATCGGCAGGACCGCGCTGCGATGTCCCCTCTCTCCGAGGATCTCACGCAGGCGATCGGCAAGCGTCGACTTGCCTGCACCGGGAGGCCCGGCAACGCCAACGAGCAGACGGGCGCCCGCATGCGCCCGCCGCTCTATGTCCGACAGAAGATCGTCGAGACCTGCACTCATGCAGCGAGGCCGGTATCCGGTGCCGGGCGCGCTCCCGTCATGAAGGCCACGGCATCCGACATGGTGTAATCCTTTGGATTGATCACGCAGAGGCGCTTGCCCAGACGGTGAACGTGAATGCGGTCCGCCACTTCGAAGACATGCGGCATGTTGTGGGAAATCAGCACGATCGGCATGCCGCGCGAGCGGACGTCGAGGATCAGCTCCAGAACCTTGCGGCTTTCCTTGACGCCGAGGGCCGCCGTCGGTTCGTCGAGGATGATCACCTTGGAACCGAAGGCCGCCGCACGAGCGACCGCCACACCCTGGCGCTGACCGCCCGAGAGCGTTTCCACCGCCTGGTTGATGTTCTGAATGGTCATCAGGCCGAGCTCGGAGAGCTTGTCGCGGGCGATTTTCTCCATCGCCGGCCGGTCCAGCTTGCGGAAGACCGAGCCCATGATGCCCGGCTTGCGCAACTCGCGACCGAGGAACATGTTGTCGGCGATCGAAAGCGCCGGCGACAGAGCGAGGTTCTGGTAGACGGTCTCGATGCCAGCCTTGCGCGCCTCGATCGGCGATCGAAAATTGATCTGCCGGCCTTCGAGCTTGATCTCGCCTTCATCCGGCGTGACGGCACCCGAGATCGCCTTGATCAGCGACGACTTGCCGGCACCGTTGTCGCCGATGACGGCGAGGATTTCGCCCGGGTAGAGATCGAAGTCCGCCTGATCAAGGGCAGTGACGCGGCCGTAACGCTTGACCAGACCGCGGGCGGTGAGAATGGGTTCCTGGGTCATCAGCCTGCTACCTTTCTGATCCACTGGTCGATTGCGACGGCGGCAATGATGAGAACGCCGATCAACAGATAGGTCCATTGCGGGTCCGTGCCGATCAGGCGCAGGCCGAGCTGGAAGACCCCAACGATCAGGGCGCCGAAGATCATGCCGAGGATCGAGCCGCGGCCACCGAAGAGCGATATGCCGCCGATCACCACGGCGGTGATGGATTCGATATTGGCGAACTGGCCGGCAGTCGGGGAGACCGAGCCGATGCGGCCGATGAGCGCCCAGCCGGCGAGTGCGCAGATGAGGCCGGAGAGCGTGTAGACGGAGATCAGCATGCGCTTGACGTTGACACCGGCCAGTTCAGCCGCATCCGGATCGTCGCCGACCGCGTAAACGTGACGACCCCAGGCCGTGTGATTGAGCACATACCAGAGGACCGCGACCAGAAGCACCATCGCAATGACGCCATAGGTGAGCACAGCGCCGCCCATGCGGATGTTCTCGCCGAAGAATTTGAGGATCGGCGCATTGGCGTCGATGTCCTGGCTGCGGATCGTCTCGTTGGCGGAATAGAGGAAATTGGTGGCGAGCACGATCTGCCACATGCCGAGCGTCACGATGAATGGCGGCAGCTTCATGCGCGCCACGAGCACGCCATTAATGAAACCGCAAAGATCGCCGACGACGAATCCGCACAGCACGGCGAGTTCGGGTGGCAGACCATAGCGGAAGGCGAACTGACCCATGACCACCGAGGACAGCACCATGATGGCGCCGACCGAAAGATCGATGCCTGCGGTCAGGATGACGAGGGTCTGAGCGGCGCCGACGATGCCGACGATCGCGACCTGCTGCAGGATCAGGGTCAGGGTGAAGGCCGAGAAGAACTTGCCGCCGAGAATGAAGCCGAAGGCCGCAACCGACAGGACCAGCACGATCAGGGCAACGGCTGCAGGGCTCGAATGGAGGAAATGCTGGAAACGCTCCAGTGCGGTCCGCTCGTGTCGATCGAACGAGGCGACCTGGGTGGAACTGCTCGAGAGGACCTTCTCGAATTCCTGCGGATTTCGCGTTTCGGGATTGGCCGGCTGCATGAGTCATCCTCCCTGCCGTTGTCGATTTTTGTCATTCCATGAAGGATACGCCAGACATGGCTGCGCACAAGAGCCAGGCGTTCAGCCACTGGCGGATGGAGACCATCCGCCAGTGCTGCAGTTCAGGCGCGCAAGGCGGGGATCAGCCCCAGCACTTGTCCGTGCCAGCCTTGGTATCGATGGACTCGACGCCAGCGGCCGGCTTGTCGGTGACGAGGGCGACGCCCGTGTCGAAGAAGTTCTTGCCTTCGGTGGCAGCCGGCTTTTCACCGGTGTCGGCGAACTTCTTGATCGCCTCGATGCCGAGCGATGCCATCAGCAGCGGATACTGCTGCGAGGTTGCACCGATGACGCCTTCAGCGACGTTCTTGACGCCAGGGCAACCGCCGTCGACCGACACGATCAGCACGTCACCTTCCTTGCCGACGGCCTTCAGCGCTTCATAGGCGCCGGCAGCAGCCGGTTCGTTGATGGTGTGAACGACGTTGATGGACGGATCCTTCTGGAGAAGGTTTTCCATGGCGGTGCGGCCGCCTTCTTCATTGCCGTTGGTGATGTCGTGGCCGACGATGCGCGGATCGGTTTCGTCGCCGATCTTGTTGATGTCAGCGGTGTCGATGCCGAAGCCCTTCATGAAGCCCTGGTTACGCAGAACGTCGACCGACGGCTGCGAGGGGGTCAGGTTGAGGAAGGCGATCTTTGCGTCCTTGGCGGCGTCGCCGAGGGTCGCAGCAGCCCACTTGCCGATCAGTTCGCCTGCGAGAAGGTTATCGGTGGCGAAGGTCATGTCGGCAGAATCGATCGGCTCAAGCGGCGTGTCGAGGGCGATGACGAGCAGACCGGCGTCGCGGGCCTTCTGGACGGCTGGGACGATGCCCTTGGTGTCGGATGCGGTGAGCAGGATGCCCTTGGCGCCGTCGGCAATGCAGGTTTCGATGGCGGCAACCTGGCTTTCCGAGTCACCGTCGACCTTGCCGGCATAGGCCTTCAGGGTCACGCCGAGCTCGGCGGCCTTGGCGGTCGCGCCTTCCTTCATTTTGACGAAGAAGGGGTTGGTGTCGGTCTTGGTGATGAGGCAGGCAGAAACGTCGGCGGCCTGTACCGGAGCGGCGAAGACAACGCCGAGGGCCAGGGTCGACAGGGCAGCAGTGATCAGAGACTTTTTCATTTGGTATTCCTCCCGAATGGTGTCGGCCAGCTCCTCCGGCCGCAATGCTTCGGCACGGATCACCGCTTGGCGATCCGATCAGGCGCCATCAGGCACCCACTCCTCCACGACCCCATTTAGAACATCAGAACATTTCGACTGTCAATAAATAAATCCAGTTGAATTATTAAATCGGTGTGACATTCTGCGGGGGCTTTCGTAAAAGGAAGCGGTCGGGAGGAGCGACCTCAGTGTCACAGGATGATCATGCAAGACTGGCGGATCCGGCGCCCAGGGTAAGTGCCGGCGGCGGCTCGAACCAGGTGCGCGTGCGCGCCTATAACGAGCGGCTTGTGCTGTCACTCGTCCGGCAAAATCCGGGATGCTCAAAGGCCGATATCGCCCGCCTGACCGGACTTTCCGCACAGACCGTCTCGGTGATCATGCGCTCGCTCGAAAGCGACGAGCTCCTGATGCGCGGCGAGCCCATTCGCGGCCGCGTTGGGCAACCGTCCGTGCCGATGTTCATCAATCCGGATGCCGTCTTCTCGTTCGGCGTGAAAATCGGCCGCCGCAGCGCCGACCTCGTGCTCATGGATTTCGCCGGCAAGATCAGCAAACAGCGGCACCGGACCTACCGCTACCCGCATCCCGACCATCTCCTGCCCTTCATCTGCGACGGCATCGCCGAAATGGAAGCGGACATGGACGAGACGATGCGGACCCGTATTGCCGGCATCGGCATTGCCGCCCCCTTCGAATTGTGGAACTGGGCTGAGGAAGTCGGTGCGCCCGAGGGCGCCATGGAGATCTGGCGGCATGTCGACCTTCAGGGTGAGGTCCAGACGCGGATGTCGCATCCCGTCTACCTGCGCAACGATGCTACTAGCGCCTGCGGCGCGGAACTCGTCTTCGGCGCCGGCCAGCGCTATCCCGACTTCGTCTATTTCTACATCGGCTCCTTCATCGGCGGCGGCATCGTCGTCAATTCTGCACTCTTCGTCGGCCGCACCGGGACTGCCGGCGCCATCGGCCCCCTCCCCGTGCGCGACAAACACGGCGAGACACGCCAGTTGCTCGACATCGCCTCAATCTTTGTCCTGGAAAACCTGCTGCGCGAGCGCGGCATCGATCCGCAGCCGCTCTGGTATGCAGCGGAAGAATGGATCGACTTCGGCGAACCGCTGGAGATCTGGCTGCAGGACACGGCAGCAGCACTCGCCCAAGCCGTGATCGCGGCCGCCTCGATCATCGACTTTGCCGCTGCCATCATCGACGGAGGCTTCCCCGCCTGGGTACGCCACCGCCTGGTCAAGGCTACCATCGAGGCGATGAACCGTCTCGACCTCCAGGGCGTCGTCATTCCCGACATCGTCGAAGGCGAGGTCGGAGACCAGGCCCGTGCCATCGGCGGCGCCAGCCTGCCGATCTTCGACCGCTATCTCATCGACCAAACCGTATTGTTCAAGGACACCGCCCATGCTGAAGGGAATTGATCCCCTCCTGAGCCCCGAGCTCCTCGCCACCCTGCGCGCCATGGGTCACGGCGACGAAATCGCCATCGTCGACGGCAATTATCCGGCGCTCGAACATGCAAGGCGCCTGGTGCGACTGGACGGCCATTACCTCGTGCCTGTACTGAACGCGATCCTCAGCGTCATGCCGATCGACGATTTCGTGCCGGAAGCAATCTTCCGCTCCGTGGTCGGCGGAAAGCCGGACCAGATCGATCCCGTGCACCAGGAAATCATCGACTGTTGCGCAAAGCACGAGCCGAAAGTGCCGGTCACGAAGCTGATCGGCGCGGATTTCTACAATAGGGTGAAGGCCGCGCACACGGTCGTGCAGACCGGTGAGCCACGTCTCTACGCCAACGTCATCCTGCGCAAGGGCGTGATCTACCCGTAAGACCGGAACTCAGCCTTCGAGGGCGCGCGAAATCCGTCGGGACAGTTCCACGGGATTCTTCAGAACGATGGCGCGGCTGGTGCGCTCCACCAGTTGCTCGCGCGCCAGCCTCGACATTTCGCGCGACACCGTCTCGCGGCTTGCACCGATATGCTCGGCCAGTTCCGCATGCACGAGCGGCGGCGAGATTATGCGTTCGCGACCGCCGTCGTTGCGCACGCGGGAAAGCCTGAGCAGCGTGTTGTAGAGCCGGTGCTTCGTGTCGAGGAAAGACAGTTCCGACAGGCGGTCGTTCATGGCGCGGATGCGCTTGGACAGGAGCTGCAGCAGCGTCAGCGCCACGTCCGCTCTCTGTCGCAGGATGTCGTGGAAAACGATGCAGGGGATCACGGTGACCGTGGCATCGCTGACGGCCATCAGGCTCGCCGAGCGCGCCATGTCGTCGATGGCGGACTGTTCGCCCAAGATGTCGCCGCGTTTGAAGCTGCCGAGAATGGCTTCCTTGCCGACCGAAAACCGGAGCACGGCGCGAATCTCCCCGGTCTGAACGATGAAGACATCCTTGGACATGTCTTCGAAATCGACGAGACTTTCGCCGGCACTCAAGGTGCGCGAATGGCAGCGCGCCAGCCATTCGCGGTCTTCTTCCGGGGTCAGGCCAGCAAAGATTGCACATCCGCGCAGTGTCGGAAGCGTGTTTGCCGGGAGCGGCAGGGGAGAACCTGTCGAAGCGTTTGCTTTCATTTACGGATTACTTGTCGCATTCATGTCTATGAAGCTTACTTATTCGCTCGCGTCGATCGATAGCAAGATGCCGAAAAGCAAGACCCTTACAATTCGGCTACCAGATATCATTGAATTTCATTCAATTTGGAACAATGCAGAAACCAAACTGAAAAAGTCAACCAATCGCGCCTGACGACGGCCCCCAGACATCGGTCAGGGCGAAGCCATGCTCGAAGGGATCGAAGGGGTCCAGCGCCACCTGATGCAGGCCGAAGGTGAAACCGCGACCGCTGATGGTCGGGATGACCGCGGGACGGCCGGCCACTTCCGATACGGCTGCGAGACCGACTTCGAACTCGGAACCGATGATCGAACGCGATAGCATCACATCGCCGACCTTGACCTTGCCGCGCGCATGCAGCGTCGCCAGATTGGCCGAGTTGCCGGTGCCACAGGGGGACCGGTCGACGCGCCCCGGCCACATCGTGGTGCAGGTGCGGATCGCGCCATCGGGATCGACATCGCGGAACATGACATAGGCGACGCCCGAGATCGCGGGGATCTCCGGATGCACCACCGGGATCTTCCGGTTGATCTCTTCCTTGAGGATCATGCCGGCTTCGACCAGCGCCCGCGCATTGCCCTTCTCGATGGTCAATCCCACCTGACCGACATCAACAAGCGCATAGAAGATGCCGCCATAACTCAGGTCGAAGGTGATGCGGCCCCATTGCTCGGTGTCGAGCGAAACATCCAGCTCGTGGACGAAGGACGGGACCATGGTGAGCTTCACCCGCTCGCAGCGTCCGTCCCGGCAGGTTGCCGTCGCCTTGACGAGCCCCGCCGCCGTTTCCAGCATGACGATCGTCTCCGGCTCCTGCATCTCGACCATGCCGCTTTCGAGAAGTGCCGTCGTCACGCAGATCGAGTTGGAGCCAGAGCTCGCATGGGCCTGGTCCGGCTGCAGGATGACAAAGGCCGCATCCGCCGCCGGGTTCTTCGGCGGCAAAAGCAGGTTGACGGAGCCGATTGGCGCGCCGCGCGGCTCGAGCACCAGCATACGCCGGAGCGCCTCGCCCTTCGGATCGGTGTTCAGCCAGAGCAGCTGCTCGGCGACCGTCTCGCCGGGGATCTTCGGCACGCCACCGGTGGCGACCCTGCCGATTTCACCTTCGGCATGCACGTCGAGCAGTTGAAGCGTGCGCTTCCATCTCATGTCTTTTGTCCCACAGTCGGTCGAGTTCACCGCCCCGAAGCGGAGCATCTCCATTCAAGATCACATGGACACCCGTGAGCTCAAGTGGCGACCTTGCGGTTCCCAACATGCAACGTTGCCGAAACCTGTTAAATCAGCACAGCGTCATATCCAAGCGCTTTTGTTGAACAGTTCCGGAGACAGCAGAGGCGGCAGAGGGCGGAACATGGCTGGGAGATTTCGTCATCTGGCCTTCTTTTCCTTTACGCGCCACTCAAGCCCGATCCAGAAATTAACCTTTTATTAACTCTTTCCCCGCCGCTGCGGCCGCCGGTGCTATCTTGCGATCAGATCTAGACTGGAGACCAGCCATGCACCGGATGGAGACGATCAATCGCAAGACCTGGGAAAACGCCTGGTCGATTCGCGAATACAGCCGCAGCGAAGGCTTCCTCGACGAAGGGGAGCGAGCCGCATTCGACCATGCGACAGCACAGGGCGGCAGGCGCATTCTCGATATCGGGATCGGTGGCGGCCGGACTGCGGGTCTGCTCGCGGACGGCCGGGACTATACCGGCATCGACTACACGGCGGGCATGGTGGAGCGGGCCAGAGCCAACCACCCGACATTGCGGTTCGAGCACATGGATGCGCGCGATCTGAGCGCCTTCCCAGACGCGTCGTTCGATCTGGTCGTCTTCAGCTTCAACGGCATCGATTCCGTCGATCCCGACGGTCGAGTGCGGGTGCTGGAAGAGGTCTCTCGGGTGCTCTCTCCCGGCGGGCATTTCGTCTTCTCGACCTTTCACAAGGACTGGCAGGGTTTCAATGCCCTGCCAGACTACAGGCGGGTGGAATGGACGATGGATCCGCTGCGGCTGGGGTTCAGGCTCTATCGCTATGTCGAAGGAGGCATCCTCAAGGCCATTCGCCTCAGGAAGCATCGAACGCTCGAGGTGCACGCCGAGGACCATGCGATCCTGATGCATGGTGCACATGATTTCGGAATCATGGTGCATGCGACGACGCGCCAACATCTGCTGGATCAACTCGGACAAGCGGGCTTTGCGGGCGAGCCGCTGCTCATGGACAGGGACGGACACGTCCTTGGACATCAGTGGCCCAGCAGCCTGCATTTTCTATACGTGGTGGCCCAGAAACCATTGCAGAACTGAGGGCTGCACATTCCAGCCTGCGGATTGCCACCCAGTGCGCCCGCCATGGCGGGCAAACGAAGACATTCGTAGACATGCGGCAATACCGCTTGCAGCTTCAGGTTCGTCTGTCAAAAATATTGGGAAGAGAAATGGCGCACCCGAAGAGATTCGAACTCCTGACCCCCAGATTCGTAGTCTGGTGCTCTATCCAGCTGAGCTACGGGTGCGTACCAACCGACTGTCCGCCGGCGTTGGCGATCCTCTAAAGCGGGACGCTGCGGAATGCAAGCGCCCATTTCGAAAAAAGAGTCGTTTTCCTGTCATGCGCCACCGCGTTTACGCTCACGCGCGGGCGCGCCAGTCGTCGAGAGCCACTGGCCTGTCGGGGATCTCGACACGGAACATGGTGCCGGGGCCTGGCTTTTCGACCAGCGCGATCGTGCCGCCATGGGCGATGATAAGTTCGCGCGCGATGGCAAGGCCGAGCCCGGTGCCGCCGGAGCGGGCAGAGCCGCGGAAGGCGGCAAACAGGTTTTCGCGGGCCTTGCGCGGCATGCCCGGCCCCGTGTCGTCGATCACGATTGCGACGACCGAACCGGTGCGCTGCGCCGAGATGGTGATGCGCCGCGCTTGGTTCGGCTCATCGGGGGTGAACCCTTGCAGGGCCTGGACGGCATTGCGGCAGATGTTGTGAACCACGCGGAACAACTGCTCGCTGTCGGCATCCACCTCGATATCCGTGCCGACGCTGTCGACGAATTCGATTCCGGTTTCCGGGCTCAGATGCAGGAGATCGCGCACTTCCTGGCAGATCTCCGCCAGGAGAAAGCGTCTGCGGCGGGGTTCTGCCTCCGACGTCTGCCCATAGGACAGGACCTCGCTCGTGTAGCCGACGGCACGGTCGATGGTGCGCAGGAGCTTCGGCGCAAAGCTCTTCACCAGCGGATCGTCCACATCGACCAGCCGGTCGGACATCAGCTGTGCCGAGGCCAGAATATTGCGCATGTCGTGATTGATCTTGGATACGGCGAGACCGAGGTCGGCAAGCGTCTTCTGCTGGCGCAGCGTCTTCTGCAACTGGACCTGCATGCGCGACAAATGCCGGCCGGCCACCGCAATCTCGTCATTGCCTTCGGACGTCGGCAGAACGCGCTTCGGATCCTCGGGGTCTTCGGCGAAGAACTGCATGCTGCGGGCCAGCCGCCGGACCGGCATGATCATCACCCGGTTGATCGCGAGGAACATGAGGAAGGCGGTGATGATGGAGATGATCAGCGACACGACCAGGATGTTGCGCGCATAAGCCAGCATCGCCTTGCGCAGAGGCGCTTCGTCGATGACGATCTCGACCGTTACCGGGCTCGCCTCGGCAATCGGACCATAGACCCGGAGCAACCGGTTGCCGCCGAAGAAAAGCGTATAGAGCGCGTCTCGGATCGAGCCGAATTCGGAGTATTCGGCAAGGTCGAATGCGGCGTCCACCTCGGTCGGCATTTCGGTGACCGCGAGCAGCTGAGAGGTGCCGTCCTTGCGCAGGACGATGGCCTTCGTTCCCGTGGTCGCCAAGGCGCTGTCCTGCACGCCGCGCGGCAGTTCGAGCGGCTGCAGCCCGTCGATCACGACGCTCGCAGCTGCCGCCGTGTTCAGCCGGTCCTGCAGCCATCGCTGACGCATGGTCGCCACAGAGGGAGCAAAGATGAGAATTTCGGCCAGCATGACGAAGGCGATCGTCAACCAGAGCAGCTTGCCCGACAGGCCGCGGATGCGGGACGGCATGGCGTAACCTCCGGAGAGGTCGGCCTGCAGATCGCTGTCCTGCCGGTCGTACATCAGCCCTCGTTCCTGTCGTCTCTGTCCTCTGCCCGCCGTTCGCCGACAATGAGGCAGTTTCATGAGACTAATGGAGTGCGACTGTGCATGCCATGCGTAAGTCGCGAAGAAACATGAAACTTTGTCCATGTTAACGAGGGAAAAGGCGTGGCGGATGTATGGCAGACCTGCCATTTTTTCACGAAATCGTCAGGGCGGAAACGGTTATTGGCCGGCTGATTGACTCCCAAGCCCCCTGACACTATAAGCCGCGCACGTTCGGAAACATGCGCCCGGCGGCGCTTACCCGTGCGAAGAACCAAAACGCTGTTGCAATTTGCACATCCAAGAAGGGCCGCACACCGCGGTATTAAATAAATGTCGAAGCGTACTTTCCAACCTTCCAAGCTTGTTCGCAAGCGCCGCCACGGCTTCCGTGCGCGTATGGCCACCAAGGGCGGCCGCATTGTCTTGAACGCACGCCGCGGTCGCGGTCGCGCCAAGCTCTCGGCCTAAGGGCCGGACGAGCCCGACGAGATGACGGGCCCATGACGTCCACGGACTCCAAAAATCCTGTCGGCCGGCTGAAAAGCCGGCCCCAGTTTCTCGCCGTGCGACACGGCGAAGCGCGCAAGGGTCGCATCTTCCTGCTCGAAGTGCTCGACCGCAAGGACGACGCGCAGCCCCGCGTGGGCTTCACAGTCACCAAGAAACACGGCAATGCAGTGGAACGGAACCGCATGCGACGCAGGCTGAAAGAAGCCGTGCGACTGAATGCGGCGTTTGCAATGCAGCCGGGACACGACTATGTCATTGTCGCCCGGCGCGAGGTGCTGGACATCCCCTTCGATCAATTGTCCCGGCAGCTGATCCACCGCATCGAAAACCGCCCGTCGAACAAAAGCCGGTCCGACAAGACCGCTCCCAGGAAAGAGTGATGCAGAACAACCGCAACTATTTCATCGCGATTGCCTTATCGGTGGTGATCGTCCTCGCCTGGCAATTCTTCTACATGAACCCGCGCATCGAGGCCCAGCGCCAGGCGCAGGAAGCGCAGCTTGCCCAGCAGCAGCAGGCCGAAACCGCGCAGCAGGCCACCACGCCGGCAGCGACCGTCGACGGCAGCCTTCCAGCAGGCGGTGTCGCCACTGCGGAAGCAAGCCGCGAAGCCGCTGTCGCGAAAACCGCCCGCGTCGCCATCGAAACCCAGGATCTCGTTGGCTCGATCAACCTGACCGGTGCCCGTCTCGATGACTTGAAGCTGCGCCAGTACCGCGAGACCGTCGATCCGACGAGCCCGATCGTCACGCTGTTCAACCCCGCCGAAACACGCGACGCCTATTTTGCCGAACTCGGCTTCATCGCCGGTGAAAATGCCGGTTCCGTTCCGGGGCCGAACACTGTCTGGACCGCGTCTGAAGGCGCCAAGCTCACCGAGACGACGCCGGTTACGCTCACCTTCACCAATGAAGCTGGCCTCACCTTCACCCGCAAGATCGCCGTCGACGAACATTACATGTTCACCATCGAAGACGAGATCGCGAACAATGGTGCGGCCGCCGCGAGCCTTGCGCCCTATGGCCGCGTCACACGTTACAACAAGCCCGCCACGCCCTCGATCTTCGTCCTGCACGAAGGTTTCCTCGGCGTCCTCGGAGCCGAAGGCAGCCTCGTCGAACATGACTATACGGATGTCGAAGAAGAGGCGATCGCCAATGCCAAGGCGACCGGCGGCTGGCTCGGCATCACCGACAAGTACTGGGCGACGTCGCTCATTCCGCAGCAGAGCCTGCCCTACGAGTCGCGCTTCTCCTATTTCACCGACGGCCAGGCCCGCTTCCAGGCCGATTACAAAAACGATGCCGTCAGCATCCCCGCCGGTCAGAGCACCTCGGTCAAGACGCTCGTCTTCGCCGGTGCCAAGCAGGTTCCGGTCATCGACAGCTATCAGGAAAGCCTCGGCATTCCGAAGTTCGACCTGATGATCGACTGGGGCTGGTTCTACTTCATCACCAAGCCGATGTTCCACCTGATGGACTACTTCTTCCATCTCGTCGGCAATTTCGGTGTCGCCATCCTGCTCACCACCATCGTCGTCAAGCTGATCTTCTTCCCGCTCGCCAACAAGCAGTATGCCTCCATGGCCAACATGAAGCGCGTGCAGCCGAAGCTTGAAGAGCTGAAGACCAAGTATGCCGACGACCGCATGGGCCTGCAGCAGGCGATGATGGCGCTCTACAAGGAAGAAAAGATCAATCCGGTTGCCGGCTGCTGGCCGGTGCTCCTGCAGATCCCGGTCTTCTTCGCGCTCTACAAGGTCATCTACGTCACGATCGAAATGCGCCATGCGCCGTTCTTCGGCTGGATCCAGGATCTTTCGGCGCCCGATCCGACGACCTTCATCAACCTGTTCGGCCTGTTGCCCTTCGATGCGCCGTCCTTCCTGCATCTCGGCGTCTGGCCGATCATCATGGGCGTTACCATGTGGCTGCAGATGCGCATGAACCCGACGCCGCCGGATCCGACCCAGGCGATGCTGTTCAACTGGATGCCGGTGATCTTCACCTTCATGCTCGGCACCTTCCCGGCCGGTCTGGTGATCTACTGGGCCTGGAACAACACGCTGTCGATCCTGCAACAGGGCCTGATCATGAAGCGCCACGGCGTCGAGATCGAACTGTTCAAGAATATCGGGCGGATGTTCAGGCGAAAGCCCGCCGAAACCAAGTGACGAACCGAAGCCCCGGCCATGCCGGGGCTTTCTCTTTGTTGATCGAGATCCGCCGATGACCGACATGACCGCCCCCACACCACGCGCCTGGCTCGGCATCGCGCTTGTTGCCGGCTCGGCCGTCGCCTGGAGCTATGGCGGGGCGATACAGCGCTTCATAGGCGTCGAGGATGGCTGGACGATCGTCTTCTGGCGCTGCCTGTTCGCCGGTCTCTTCCTGCTGACCTTTATGCTTGTCCGAGACGGGATCTCCGGCACGGTCCGGCTGTTCCGTGCCATGGGCTGGCCAGGCTTCTGCATCGCCGTCGGTTTTGCCCTCGTCTCCACCTTCTTCGTGCTGGCCGTCACCATGACACCGGTCGCCAATGTCGTGCTGTTCATGGCCTCGATCCCGCTGTTTGCCGCGCTTCTCGCGCGCATCGTTCTTGGGGAGCCGATCACGCCGGTCACCTGGGGCGCGATCCTTGCCGTCATCCTCGGCGTGGGCATCATGGTCTCGGCCTCGATCGGCGACGGTGGCTCGATCCTCGGGTTGACGCTGGCTGCGGCCATCCCGGCGATTTTTGCCTGCATGACGGTGCTGACCCGCCGCTATCCCGGCATCCGCATGACGCCGGCGGCCTGCAGCGGATCCTTCATCGCGTCTGCGATTGCCGCCAGCCAGGCTGGCGCCTTTGCCGTCGGCGGGCAGGACCTCGTGCTTCTCTTCTGTTTCGGCGCGCTCAATCTCGGGCTCGGCATGGCGCTCTATGTCACGGGCGCGCGGATGATCCCGTCGGCGCTCGCCGCGCTCATCGGCACGGCCGAAATGATCCTCGCCCCAGTCTGGATGGTCATCCTGCACAACGAGATCCCCTCGGGACGCACGATCACCGGCGGCGCGCTCGTCATGGCGGCTCTCTTTACCTATCTGATCAGCCACGCGCGGCAGTCCTCACGGCCTGTTTCGACCCGGGCTGCTTGACTTTCCGGGCCAAAACCCGGATCTGTCCGGCTCAAGAAAGGCCCGACCCATGACCGAGACATACGACAAGCCCGACCAGCCGCTCTTCGGCCGTCCCTGGATCTTCATCCGCGGCGTGCCGTCAATGGAATTCCTGCCGCCGGAAGGGCCGCTCGAAGTGGCCTTTGCCGGACGCTCGAATGTCGGCAAGTCGTCGCTGATCAATGCCCTGGTCGGCCAGAAGGGTCTCGCGCGCACGTCCAACACGCCCGGCCGCACGCAGGAGCTCAATTATTTCGTGCCCGACGGCTATTCCGGTGGAGCCGGAGACCTGCCGCCGATGGCGCTCGTGGACATGCCGGGTTACGGCTATGCCCAGGCGCCGAAGGAACACGTGGATGCCTGGACGAAGCTGGTCTTCGATTATCTGCGGGGGCGCTCGACGCTGAAGCGCGTCTATGTGCTGATCGACAGCCGTCACGGCCTGAAGAAGAACGACGACGAAGTGCTGTCGCTGCTCGACAAGGCCGCCGTCTCCTACCAGATCGTGCTCACCAAGACCGACAAGATCAAGGCGCCCGCCGTGCCGAAGCTGATCGCGGAGACGCAGGAAAAGATCAAGAAGCGGCCGGCAGCCTTCCCGGGTGTTCTCTCGACATCCTCTGAAAAAGGTGATGGCCTCGACCAATTGCGCGGGGCAATCAGCGAGGCCATCGGTCGGAGCCTTTGACGCTCAGGCTCCGATCAGATCGGCCCTAGCCGGCGGAGGCCGGGCCGAACCGTCGTTCCTTACATCTTCGGCAGGATGACCGCGTCGACGACGTGGATCACGCCGTTCGACTGCTTGACGTCGGCGATGGTCACGGTGGAGACGCCACCGTTCTCGTCGGTCAGCGTCACCTTGCCGTCAGCGGCCTTGGCTTTCAGCACGCAACCGCCGACGGTGGTCACGTCGTGTTCGCCGCCATCATCCGAGATCATCTTGACGAGGGCTTCAGCCATGACGTCGGCTGCCACCACGTGGCAGGTCAGCACCTTGGTGAGCTGTGCCTTGTTTTCCGGCTTCAGAAGGGTGTCGACCGTGCCGGCCGGCAGCTTGGCGAAGGCGTCGTTGGTCGGTGCGAAGACGGTGAACGGACCGGCGCCCGAGAGGGTTTCAACGAGACCGGCTGCCTGGACGGCGGCAACAAGCGTCGTGTGATCCTTCGAGTTGACGGCATTTTCGACGATGTTCTTGGTTTCGAGCATTTCACCACCGCCGACCATCGGATTGGCGGCATAGGCTGCGGCAGCGCCTGCCAGGATGGCTGCGGAGAATGCGAGCGGGCGAAGAGCGGTCTTGAACATTACGGTTTCCTCTTATCCTTGGTGTTCTCGATCGTGTCCCTGCGGTTCGGGCGGGACATCGGGGGCGTTCCTCAGCGGGAACACCTCCAAGGACGGCGGGTCGCCCAAACAAGTTTCAGGCGGCTCGAAAAAATCGGCCGCCTGAAAAAAAACTCAATGATTTTATGAGAGAATTTCTTCGTCAGGGCCGGACTTCGCCGAGCGCGACGACCGGACCGGTGGCTTTTCCGGTGGGCGAGCCACCGAAAGGCTCAAGGCTGACCGCCAGCACGACACCCTCAGTCAGGCGCTCTCGGAGAGCCTCAGGCACATCAAGTTCGCCTTGCCCGGTCTGCGGCAGCACGCCAAGCGAGATCGGCGCTTGGTCACCCTCGACGAGCCAGAGTTCGAGCGACTTCTCATCTGCGCCGCCGCTCGCGACCGGAGTGACGGCAAGCCGCCCCGAATTCCCGTCGTAGCGCGCATGCAGCGCAATCGCCTGGTTCTCGCCGGCCAGGTCCGCCGTCAGCGCGACTTGAGGTTTCGGGCGCATGCGTTCGGCGTAGTCGAACCCGACGATGAGGCCGAGCGCTGCAATCGATGCAAAGCTCAGGCCGCGCCAGAGCACCAGCGAATTCCACAGATTGCCCTTTACCGCCGCCACCGTGGCCTGAGATGCAAACAGTCGATCCTCGATCTTCGAAAACAGCTGATCCGGCGGTGAGGCCTCGGCGTAATCGTCGTTGAACTGGGTAAGGTTCTCTTCCCAGCGACGAACCATGGCGGCGAACTGCCGGTCGTGGCGCAGGCGCGCATCGACCTTCTGGCGCTCGGTTCCGCTCAGGACGCCGAGCACATATTCGCCCGCGAGAACTTCATCCCGCGACCGGTCTCCCTTGCTCTGGTCAGGCGTGCTCATCCATGCACTCTCTCAATTTCAAAAGGCTGCGTCGCAGCCATGTGCGCATCGTGTTCAGCGGAACGGCGAAATGCTCCGCCAGCTCCTGGTAGGACAGTCCCTCGACATAGGCCTGGCGGACCGCGAGCGCCCGATCAGGATCCAATGCCTCCAGGCATGTGTCAATGCGTCCGCCCTCGGATCTGAGCACGGCATGCTGCTCCGGATCGGGCGCGAGATCGGCGATGTCGACCGCGGCCTCGATGTCTTCTCCCTGCGGCCGGCGCGCCCGCAGGCGGTCGATGCAATGGTAACGCACGATGGCGCAGAGCCAGGGATAGGCATTGTCGCCATCGCCCGTATAGCTGCCGGCCTTGTACCAGATCTTGACGAACACGTCCTGGAGCGCCTCTTCGGCCTCGCCCCTGTCTTTGAGCATACGCAGGCAGATGGCGAAAAGTTTCGCCGAAATGCGACTATAGAGCAAGGAAAAGGCGGCACGATCCTTCAGCGCTACCCGCGCCAGCAATCTGCCGATGTCGTCGCGTTCCATGGAGCCCCCTCACGCAGTGGCCATGATATAGCGCTGCATCTTCGGTGGACAATGCGACGAGAAGAAGAAGCGTGTCACGGGCCGCTTATATTGTCGGGCGATTATTCCATCGCGGCAGCACATGCGCTAAAAGGCCGCGATCCAAAGCGAGGTTTTCCATGTCAGCTTCCGAAAGCGAAATCCAGGCCCGCCTTCTCGTCCAGGCGCTGCCCTTCATGCAGCGCTACGAGAACAAGACCATCGTGGTCAAATATGGCGGGCATGCCATGGGGAATCCCGAGCTCGGCAAGGCCTTTGCCGCCGATATCGCTCTTCTGAAGCAATCCGGCGTCAACCCGATCGTCGTGCATGGCGGCGGCCCGCAGATCGGCGCGATGCTCGCGAGAATGGGAATCGAATCACGCTTCGAAAACGGCCTTCGGGTCACCGATCAGAAGACCGTTGAAATCGTCGAAATGGTGCTGGCGGGTTCGATCAACAAGGAAATCGTCGCGCTGATCAACCAGACCGGCGAATGGGCGATCGGGCTTTGCGGCAAGGACGGCAACATGGTCTTTGCCGAAAAGGCGCAGAAGAAGGTTCGCGATCCCGACAGCAATATCGAACGCGTGCTCGACCTCGGCTTCGTCGGTGATGTGGTCGAAGTGGACCGCACCCTGCTCGACCTGCTCGCCCGTTCCGAGATGATCCCGGTCATCGCTCCAGTGGCGCCTGGCCGCGACGGCGCGACCTATAACATTAATGCCGATACCTTTGCCGGTGCGATTGCCGGTGCCCTCAATGCCTCGCGCCTGCTCTTCCTCACCGACGTGCCCGGCGTGCTCGACAAGGACGGCAAGCTGATCAAGGAATTGTCGGTCGCCGAAGCCCATGCGCTGATCGCCGACGGCACGATCTCCGGCGGCATGATCCCGAAGGTCGAGACCTGCATCGAGGCGATCCAGGCGGGCGTGCAGGGCGTCGTCATCCTCAACGGCAAGACCGCCCATTCCGTCCTGCTCGAACTCTTCACCGAGACGGGCGCAGGCACGCTTCTCGTTCCCTGAGCCGAGAATGCCTCTGGCCTCTGCCGGTCACTCGATCGGCAGCGGTCGTTGCAGCGCCTCGCTGGCGGGCGTCACGGTGCGCATCGAGAGCACGGCCACCAGCACGATCGCATAGGCGATGAAGTTGTAGATAAGCCCAAGCGCCATGCCTTCGGCATAGACGGCCTTGCCGCTCAGGCCTTCCGCTGCATTGCGCGCCAGATCCGAGAAGAAGATTTCGCTGACGATCGCGATGCCGAGTGCGCTGCCCACCTGCTGGATCGCCTGAAGTGCACCCGAGCCACCGCCCGCGTCCTGCGGCGGCACGCCCGCCAGCACGAGCTGGAACATCGGCGCGATCGCGATCCCCATGCCGAGGCCGCTCAAGAGGAACCAGGGCAGGAGCGCCATGCGGTCGATGCTATCACCAACCGTTTGTATCTCCATGCGCAAGAGGCCCATGCCGACTGCCACCATCACAACGCCGACCACGACCCGAACTCGCGGCGTGATATTGCCGAGTCTGCCCGATATCAGCGAAGCGACGAAGATGCCGACAGAAAAGGGCACCGTCGTCAGACCTGACTGCAATGGCGTCAGGCCGTAGCCCTGCTGCAGGAACATCGCGAGGATCAGGAAGAAGCCGGGCAGCGTCGAGAAGAAGGTCGCCGTCATCAACGAGCCGATCACGTAGTTGCGGTTCTTCATCAGCGCGACGGGCAGGAGCTCCGGTGCCTTCATCCGATGCTGGCGCCGTTCCCAGAGGGCAAAGGCGATGCCGAAGGGAATAGCTAAGGCAAGCATCACGAAGCACCAGGCCGGCCAGCCGAAGCCACGGCCCTCGATCAGCGGGAAGATCACGCAGAAGATGGTGACCGCAGCGAGCGCAATGCCGCCGAAATCGTTCTTCAGGCCCGACTTCGGAGCAAGTACCGGGATCAGGCGCCAGCCGAGCAGGATCGTCATGATCCCGACCGGAATATTGATCAGAAAGATCGGCCGCCAACCGAGATCGAAAAGGTCGAGCGCGATCAGCCAGCCCCCGAGGATCGGACCAGATACGGCGGCAAGCCCGGCGCTCAGGCCGAACAGCGAAAAGGCCGCCGCCCGCTCTTTCGGTGGAAACATCATCTGGGCGATCGCCAGCACCTGTGGCGTCATGACAGCAGCGCCAGCCCCCTGCAGGAGCCGTGCTGCCACCAGCCAGCCGATGTCAGGAGCCAGGCCACACAACAGCGAGGCCAAGGTGAAGGCCCCAACGCCGACCAGGAACACCTGCTTCTTGCCCCGGACGTCTCCAAGCCGCCCAAACGGCAGGAGCCCCAGGGCGAAGACCAGCACATAACCCGCGACCACCCATTCGATCTGGCTCGAGGTCGCCCCGAGTTCCGACTGCAGGCTCGGCAACGCGACATTGACGATGGTGACATCGAGCAGGTTCATGAAATTCGCCAGCATCATCACGGCAAGCGCCGTCCAGCGCTTCGGATAGGGATGCGCGGCGTCGGCGCTGATCGCTGGTGTCTCGGTGTGCACTTTTGTCTCCCCGCCCTCGGCGCGCTTGTGCCGTCCGGTGTATCGCGTGGCAGTAAGGCCCGCAACGGGGCGGAATGGAGGAAGACACAGACGGCCGCCGTGCCTCTCCCCCAGTGGAAGGCGGGCGTCGCGCTTGCAGCCTTTGCCCCTCATCCCCGGCGCAAATTTTGCGCCTGACCTGCCGGCCTTCTCCCCGTGAACGGGAAGAAGGCCGAGACGGCCACCGTTTGCGCCCCCCTCTCCCCGCCTGCGGGGAGAGGGTAGGGTGAGGGGCAAAACCACCAACTCGGCGCCAGCGGTCGAAAAAGGGGGACGTCTTTCAGACATTTCCCAACAAATTCAAACCCCGACATGTTTTTTCATCCCCCAGCATTTCCACCCTCATAGACTCATTCCCGTCCCGCCCTCGGATACACCTGACGATGCGATGTCAGGCGAGGCGGGGCCGGCGCCGGGGTGGCGTGCTGTCGCAGGCACAAATCCCCGGCCCGCTGCAACGGTCTCCCTCCGGACGAGGGGCTGGTACGAAGGTGACGGGGTCGGATGCCCAGTCACTGGATACCCCGATCGGAAGGACGTGCCTCAGAGGCACACAGACAAGGCGCCCACGCCGTCGCGAACATCCAGACGGCGGGGCGGATAAAACGGCGGGGATGATGGACGGTCGCAAATGGCCAGACGATCATCCCCCGGGCGAGGGTCCCGGTCGGAATGGTGCACCATCCGGCGGGAACCTCCCGGGCCACCGGCCAGGCTGAAGCGTCACCCTGTGTGATGCCACAGCCGGACCCGCGCCCGGTCATCCCTGGAACGCAAGTTCCAAGGACCGTCGCCGCCTTGCCAGAGAGACGCATGCAGCGGGAATAGACGCCGAACGAGGCGCCGGAAGGAGCCACATACTAATACTTAGACAGGTTGCTTCTGGCGCCTCGTCCGAGACAAGCATGACCATCCCCGGAGGGAGCAATCCCGACCGGTGGCGAAGCTTGGTTTTTTGACAGTTTGAACATGTCCGGCTGCCACGTCCCTGAAGACTGCAGACACGCTGACAGATCCTCGGGACGAAGCCCGAGGATGACGATCGCGGAGAGTACGGGATCCTCCGCAACCGTTGCAGCACACCGAAACGGTTCTGGCGCATACCCGGCGGCACCCCACATGCCGTCATCCTCGGGCTTTGTCCCGAGGATCTGCCGAGGATTCATTTCGCACGTCGGTAATGGTGAGCGGATGCCTCACTGGGCTCCTCAGTTGCGGATTACGCTGCGGGTCTTCGGATCGAGCCAAGTCCTCGATTTCGCTTTCTCCGCTGTAAGGGGGAGATTGTCCTCGCCCTCACACCAAGACCAGCAGCACCACGCCCAGGACAATCAGCACGCAACCCCCGATCTCCAGCCTGTTGATGCTTTCCTTGAAGAAGATCACCGACGACGCAAAGGTGAAGAGCATTTCGACCTGCGCGAGCGCCTTCACCACTGCCACCTGCTGCAGGGTCATGGCCGTGAACCAGCCGAAGGACGCCGTGGCGCCGACGAGGCCGACGAGCGCGCTGACTTTCCAGGCGGCGCGGACGCGAGAGAGCTCGGCCCGGTCGCGCCAGGCCATCCAGCAAAGCATCGACAGCGTCTGGATGGTGATGACGACACAGAGCGTGTAGCCCGCCTGCACCATCGCATCGGGTGCGGGCAGGCTCGGCGCGAGCGACAGCGAGGCAGTGCGGTAGGCGATCGCGGAGATGCCGAAGAAGAAGCCGGAGGCAAGGCCGATTAGCGCCGTGCGGCTGGTGACCGAGGTGACGAGGCTCACGGGCGTGAAGGCCGTGCGAGCCACCGAGATCAGCATGACGCCGAGTATGGAGACGAGGATGGCCGCTGCGGTGCCAAGACCGATCGTTTCGCCGAAGAGAATCAGGGCCAGCAATGCCGCCTGCGCAGGTTCGGTGCGCGAATAGGCGGTGCCGACGGCGAAGTTGCGAAAGGAGAAGAGGTGCACCAGCAGGAAGGTCGCCGAAATCTGGGCGAGCGCTCCGATGACGGCCCAGATTGCGAAGGTCAGCCCCGGAACCGGCAGCGGCCGGCCGAGGCCGAGATGCAGGATGGCGAGGTAGAGAAAGGCAAAGGGCAGGCCGAAGCCGAAACGGACGAAGGTTGCCCCTGTCGTGCCCATCCGGCCTTTCAGGTGTTTCTGCAGGGTCGAGCGCAGATTTTGCAGGAAGGCGCTGCCAACCGTGATGAGGGCCCAGAGTTCCATGGGAGAGTGTCCAGAAAGGCCGCGGCGCGGGGAAGCGGGCTTGCGGCAGGAGATCGGAAAGGGTGGAGGTCTGGCCTGGGCCTACGCCTCAGGTCCTGCGTCTCACGCCTGACGTTGGCGAATCGTGCCTGAACTCACCGGATGGAAGCGCGCGGGAAGACGCTTGCGGTCCTGCAGGACCACGACCCGTTCCATCGCCGAAATCGCCATCTTCTTTCCCATCTTTCCGAGATAGCACTTCCCGAAGCGGCGACCAATGCTAATTAGAGGCAACGCGCCTGGTGCCATCAGGCGATCCGTGCTGCCCAAGAGGACCCGATGAACAGCCCAGCCAAGATCCCCTCGCCTGCCGATTTCGCCCATGTGCGCGACTGGGTCTTCGACCTCGACAACACGCTCTATCCGCATCACATCAATCTCTTCGCGCAGATCGACACGAACATGACCGCCTTCGTGGCGGAGATCCTGCAGATGGAGCCGGCCGAGGCGAAGCTTCTGCAGAAGCAGTACTACCATGAACACGGGACGACGCTTGCCGGGCTGATGCTGCATCACAAGGTCGACCCGAACGCGTTCCTGGAGCGGGCGCATGCCATCGATTATTCGGCGCTGATCCCGGACGAGGTGCTGGGCTCGGCGATCAAGAGGCTGCCGGGGCGCAAGTTCATCTTCACCAACGGCACGGTGGCGCATGCGGAGGCCGCTGCCCGGGCTCTCGGCATTCTCGACCATTTCGACGACATCTTCGACATCGTCGCTGCCGATTACGTGCCGAAGCCGGCGGGCGCCACATACGACAAGTTCGCGAGCCTCAATCGCATCGACACGAAACATGCCGCGATGTTCGAGGATCTGCCGCGCAATTTGATGGTGCCGAAGGCGCTCGGCATGAAGACCGTGCTGCTGGTGCCGCGCAACCTCGACACGGCGATCCTCGAGACCTGGGAGCGGGTGGAGCACATCGATGCCGATGTCGTCGACTACCTCACCGACGATCTGACCACCTTTCTGCAACGGCTGCTTGCGGACGAGACGTGAGCCGAAGCTTACGAAAGTTTCATGCAGCTTACAGAGAGTTAAGTAGGTGCGACGGCTGGTCGCCGCTACGGTTATCCCATCGAAGCACACTCGAAAGGATATCCCAATGAACGGCAAGACACTGACGCTGGCCGCCGTGGCAGCCTCGCTTATCGTTGGCACGACCGCCGGCGGCGCCTTCGCACAGGACCGCGGCGAACGTCGTGGCCCGGGCCGTGGTGGTCCGGAAGTGATGTTCGTGCAGATGCTGCAGCAGCACGACGTCGATACGGACGGTAAGATCAGCAAGGGAGAGGCAAACGCTGCGGCCACCGCGCTGTTTGCGTCCATCGATGCCGACAAGGACGGTGTGCTGACGCCGGGCGAGATGCGCCAGCACCGCGAAGCGATGCGGGAAGAGCGCAAGGCACAACGGGAAGCCATGCGCGCCGAGCGTCAGGCGGAACGCGAAGCAGCCAAGGCCGATGCACCTACTCCGCCCCCGGGTGATGCACCTCAGGAACAGGCCATGAATGACGATGGGCCGCGTGGCGAGGGCAAGGGCCCGCACGGCAAGCGCCATGGCTGGCACAATGAACGTGCAGAGCGCGGCGAGGATCGTGGTGGTCGGGATGGCATGCGTGGCCAGGGCCGGATGATGCGGGTCGCGGATACAGACGAGAACGGCCAGATCAGCCAGGCGGAAGCCACCGCCATGGCCGACAAGATGTTCACCCGCATGGACCGCAACAAGGACGGCGTCATCAGCGCCGACGATATGCCGAAGCGGCCGGTCATGTTCCGCTGATCGGAAGATCAGGACATCCACGGAGAATCGGGCGGCCCCTTATGGGGCCGTTTCGTCGTTCAGGTCGTAGAAGTCGGCGATGATCTTCCAGGCTTCTTCTGCCGTCTCGGCGAACTGAAAGAGACTGAGATCCTCGGGCGCGATGGTGCCGAAGGCGGCCAGCGCCTCGAAATTGATGATGTCCTCCCAGAAGGCGCGTGAGAAGAGGATGAGCGGGATCGGCGCCATGCGCTTGGTCTGGATGAGCGTCACGGTCTCGAAGAGTTCGTCCAGCGTGCCGAAGCCGCCGGGAAAGATGGTAATCGCCTTTGCCCGCATCAGGAAATGCATCTTGCGAATGGCGAAATAGTGGAAGTTGAAGCTGAGCTCCGGCGTGACATAGGGGTTCGGCGCCTGCTCGTGCGGCAAGACGATGTTGAGGCCGACCGAGGGGGCGCCGACTTCTGACGCACCGCGATTGCCCGCCTCCATCACACCCGGCCCACCGCCGGTCACCACGACATATTCGTGATAGTCGCTGAGCTGCGCCTGCCTGGAGCAGAGCTGGGCGAACTTGCGGGCCTCTTCATAATAGATCGAGGCGTTTTCCAGGTTTTTTTTCTGGATGTCGTTCTTGGCGGCCCAGGCCGCCTGGCCGGGGGCCGGGATGCGGGCACCGCCGAACATGACCACCGTGGACTTGATGTTGCGCTCGGTGAGAATCATCTCCGTCTTCATGAGTTCAAGCTGCAGGCGGACGGGGCGGAGTTCCTCGCGGCAGAGGAATTCATCGTCGACATAGGCGAGCGTATAGGACGACGAAACCGATTGCGGCGTGCGCGGAATGACCTCGGCCGTCTGCTTGTCGGTCGTGCTGTCCTTCAACGGATCCCAGGATCCATCCTTGCGCCTGTGCTTGCCGTTCTTCAACCGTGCCATGCCTCTTCCTTTCCAGCGCGCGGGCTCCCGCAGCTGTTTTCTTCCAGCCCTTAATGCGCTAGAGCTTTGCGCGAATTTTCGATCAGATCCTGATCGTTTCCATCCCCACGGTAGACAACGAAGTTTAAGGAATTCAGATGAGCGCCTCCGATCTCACCCAGCTCGAACACGTTATCGAAGCGGCATTCGACAATCGCGATACCGTTACGACGACGACCAAGGGCGAGATCCGCGATGCCGTCGAGACGGCGCTCAACCTCTTGGACAGCGGCCAGGTTCGCGTCGCAGCCCGCGGCGAAGACGGCACATGGGCCGTGCATCAGTGGCTGAAGAAGGCCGTGCTCCTCTCTTTCCGCCTGAACGACATGGAAGTCGTCAAGGGCGGACCGGGCGCTTCCACCTGGTGGGACAAGGTGCCGTCGAAGTTCGAAGGCTGGGGCGAAAACCAGTTCCGCTCGGCCGGCTTCCGCGCCGTGCCCAATGCCGTCGTCCGCCGCTCGGCCTACATCTCCAAGGGCGTCGTCCTGATGCCGTCCTTCGTCAATCTCGGCGCCTATGTCGGTGAAAACTCGATGGTCGACACCTGGGCGACCGTCGGCTCCTGCGCCCAGATCGGTTCGAACGTGCATCTCTCCGGCGGTGTGGGCATCGGCGGCGTGCTGGAGCCGCTGCAGGCCGGCCCGACGATCATCGAGGACAACTGCTTCATCGGTGCCCGTTCGGAAGTCGTCGAGGGCTGCATCATCCGCGAAGGCTCCGTGCTCGGCATGGGCGTCTACATCGGCAAGTCGACCAAGATCGTCGATCGCGCCACCGGCGAAGTCATGTATGGCGAAGTGCCGCCCTATTCCGTCGTCGTTGCCGGTTCCATGCCCTCGGGCAATACCGTCATGGCGAATGGTCTCCCCGCACCGCATCTCTACTGCGCCGTGATCGTCAAGCGCGTCGACGAGAAGACCCGCTCGAAGACGGGCATCAACGAACTGCTGCGCGACTGAGTACGTATGACCTTGCCGGGGCGGGAGATATCGGTCGGCTGGGCGCTCTTCCAATGGGACGGGCGCATCGGTCGGCGCATCTTCATCCTCGGCACGCTGTTCTGGATAATGGCGAACGCGGCCGTGATCGCCTTCGTGACGGGGTCGGACGACATTTCGCCCAGCTCGTTTTCGCTTTTCCTGACGACTGCGAGCCTATCGCTCGTCTCGCTCTTGATGCTGGGCACGAAGCGGCTGCATGATATCGGCATGCCGGGCACGGCGGCTGTTCTTTTGCTGCTGCCTGCCTTTTCGCTGATCCTTTTCTTCTTGCTCTGCGTCTGGCCGCCGGTCCTGGACGACAACCGTTACGGGACGGGATCGGACATGCGTTCGTCCTGACCGGTGGGTGACAGGTTCGGGCGGATCAGCTAAGTCTGGCTCATCTTCTCAAGGCACCGACGGCCGGGCTGAACCGGACCTCGGTCAATCCCGTAAAAGTGTTCATGACCGCTACCAATCCCGTCGATGTTCTCCAGGCCCTGATTCGCTGCCCTTCTGTCACGCCTGCCGAAGGCGGGGCGCTCGGTGTGCTCGAAAACCTGCTCTCGCCTCTCGGTTTCCGCGTCGATCGCATGATCGCAAAGGACGAGGGTACGCCCGATATCGAAAACCTCTATGCGCGCGCTGGATCGGATGGCCCGCATCTGATGTTCGCCGGCCATAGCGATGTCGTGCCGGTGGGTGCCGAGACAGACTGGAGCGCTGGTCCGTTCTCCGGTGACATCAGAGACGGCATGCTTTATGGCCGTGGCGCGGTCGACATGAAGGGCGGCATCGCCTGCTTCATCGCCGCCTATGCGCGGCTCGTGGACCAAGGCAAGGCTCCCAAAGGTTCGGTATCGCTTCTGATCACCGGCGACGAGGAAGGTCCGGCGGTCAACGGCACGATCAAGCTTTTGGAATGGGCGGCAGAACGTGGCGAACGCTGGGATGCCTGCCTCGTCGGCGAGCCGACCAATCCCGATGCACTCGGCGACATGATCAAGATCGGTCGGCGAGGCTCGGTCTCGGGTACAGTGACGGTGAAGGGCGTGCAGGGTCACGCTGCCTATCCGCATCTTGCCGACAATCCGGTGCGAGGTGCCTTGTCGCTGGCGAAAAGCCTGATGTTCCCGGCCTTCGACACCGGCACGGAGAATTTCCAGCCGTCGAACCTCGAAGTCACCACGATCGACGTCGGCAATGCGGCGACGAATGTCATTCCGGCTTCCGCGCGCTTCAAGTTCAACATCCGCTTCAACGACGTCTGGACCGCCGACAGCGTCAAGGCCGAGATCATTAGCCGCCTCGATGCGGCTGCTGTTGATCCCGAGCTGCGGCCGGATCGAGCAGCGATCGGCTACGACGTCACCTGGTCGGAACGGCCGAGCCATGTGTTCCTGACGCGCAACAACGCGCTGATCGCCTCGCTGTCGGGTGCAATCGAGACGGTGACCGGCAAGATGCCGAAGCTCTCGACCACGGGCGGCACGTCGGATGCCCGCTTCATCAAGGATTACTGCCCGGTCGTGGAATTCGGCCTCGTGGGGCAGACCATGCACATGGTCGACGAGCGGGTCGCCGTTTCAGATCTGGAAACGCTCACCGTGATCTACCAGACTTTCATCGAGCAGTGGTTCACCCATGCCGACGCTTAAGGAGGTCGAGTTCTATCTCAAGGGCCTTTGGCTGCTGTTCAAGCAGGATCCATCAGGCTTTGCCTATCTCGACCTTACCGACCGGGGCGCAATGCGCTCCTTCTGGGCGATCCTTTGGGCGCTGCCCGCGATCCTGCTCTCCTTTGCCTGGTGGCGCCTGCTCTATCTCCAGGGCCTGCCGGAGGGCACGGGAACAGGTGCCCTCTTCTTTTTTCGGCTCGCACTGGTCGAAGCGTCCAACTGGCTGTTTCCGCTTGTCCTGCTTGGCATTCTCTGCTGGATGGTCGGGATCGGCGAGAAGTATGCATCCATGGTCGTGGCGATCAACTGGCTCGCCTTGCCGGTATCCTATTCCTATGGCCTGCTGGTACTCCTGATGATGTTCGTGCCGGCTGTCGCGGGCGTCGTGGCCTTCCTGTGGCTGCTTTTGATGATCACGCTGATCGTAGCCCTGTTCCGGATCATGCGGATGATCGTGGGCGATCAGGTGCTGATGCTTTCCACCGTCATCATGGTGCTGCTAATCCCATCGATGATCATCGCCGAGGTCCTGGAGCGCTATCTCGGCGTTTATCCGGGCTGAAAACGCATCTCAGCCGCTGAACGGCTCGTCGCCGGGATAATCCACCCTCATGAAGAACAGTCCCTCGGGTGGCGCGACCGGTCCGCAGGCAGCGCGGTCGCGGGCGTCGAGTGCTGCGCGCACATCTGAAGGCGTCATCTTGCCCTCGCCTGCGAGCTTCAGCGTGCCGGCGAAGGAGCGGATCTGGTTGTGCAGGAAGCTCTGGGCGGTGGCGCGGATCTCGATGATTTCACCTGCGCGCGTGACATCCAAACGATCGAGCGTCCTCACGGGGCTCTTCGCCTGACAATGGGCGGAGCGGAAAGTGGTGAAGTCGTGGTGACCGACGAGCTGCTGGGCCGCTTCGTGCATGGCCTCGTGATTGAGCGGCTTCGGCACCCACCAGGCCCGCTTGTCCTCCAGCGCCAGGCGCGCCGGACGGGTGATGATGCGGTAGAGATAATGGCGGCGGAGCGCCGAAAAGCGGGCGTCAAACTCGTCGGGCACGACCTGCACATCGAGCACGGCGACCTGTTCGGACGCCATGGCCAGATGAGCGTTCAGCGCATTGCGCAGCTTGTGTGGCACCCAGGCGCGGGAGAGATCGGCATGGATCACCTGGCCCATGGCGTGCACACCGGAATCGGTTCGGCCGGCACCCCGGATGACCACGGTCTCGCTGGTGAGCGACAGGATCGCCTGTTCGAGGGCGGCCTGGATCGAATGGCCGTTTTCCTGGCGCTGCCAGCCGACATAGGCCGAGCCATCATATTCGACGGTCATGCGAAAGCGGGGCATCAGGCGATCACCGTGCCCTTGGGCAAAGGCGTGCCACGCAGGAAATCCTCGGCGTTCAAGGCCTTGCCACCGGCCTTCTGCAGACGGACCAGGCTGACGGCACCCGTGCCGCAGGCGATCGTCAGGCGGTCGTCGAGGGCCGTGCCGGGGGCGGCGATGGTGCCCTGCCCTTCCGCCAGGCTCGAGGCGATCAGCTTGACGCGCTCGGGCTTGCCGTTGACGTCCATCTCGGTCCAGGCGCCTGGGAAAGGCGAGAGACCACGGATATGATTATGCACCTCAGTTGCGGGACGTGTGAAGTCGACGCGGGTCTCGGCCTTGTCGATCTTGGCGGCGTAGAGCACGCCCTCTTCGGCTTGAACGACAGTTTCCAGGGTACCGGCTTCGAGCTTCGCCACGGCTTCGACCATGGCTTCGGCGCCAACGAGGCTCAGGGCATCGTGCAGTTCGCCGGCGGTCATATCCGGACCAATTGCGACCTTGCGGGTGAGTGCGACGGGGCCGGTGTCGAGGCCCTTGTCCATCTTCATCACCATCATGCCTGTCTCGGCATCGCCGGCCATGATGGCGCGCTGGATGGGGGCAGCACCCCGCCAGCGGGGTAGAAGCGAGGCGTGGCCGTTATAGGCGCCGAGACGCGTGCCGTTGAGGATCGCTTCGGGAAGCAGCAGGCCATAGGCGACGACGACGGCGACGTCGGCCTGGAGAGCCACGAAGGATTCGCGATCGGCGGGATCACGAAAGTTCAGCGGATGGCGGACCTCGATGCCGAGGTCTTCGGCCGCCTGATGAACGGGAGATTTCTGCAGGTCGAGACCGCGACGGCCACCGGGACGGGGCGGCTGCGAATAGACCATGACAATCTGGTGGCCCGCCGCATGCAGCGCTTTCAAGGTCGCGACGGAGAAGTCCGGCGTGCCCATGAAGATGATGCGAAGTGCCATCGTGTCTGCCTCGAAGCGGTTGGTGACGCCCGGGATCAGATCTTCTGACGGGCGGCCTTGGTGAACCTCTTGATCACCATCTCGCGCTTCAGGCGGGAGATGTGATCGATGAAGAGCACGCCGTTCAAATGGTCGATTTCGTGCTGAAGGCAAGTGGCGAGCAGGCCGTCGGCCTCGGTCACCGTTTCCTTGCCGTCGCGGCCGAGCGACTTGACCGTGATCGAGGCCGGACGCTCGACTTCGGCGTAATAGTCCGGGATCGACAGGCAGCCTTCCTCATAGACCGAGCGGTCGTCGGAACTCTTGAGGATCTCGGGATTGATGTAGACGAGGGGTGCTGGCTCTTCGCCTTCCTTGGCGAGATCGATGACGAGGAGACGGCGCGGCACACCGACCTGGATCGCCGCCAGCCCAATGCCGGGGGCCTCGTACATGGTTTCGAGCATGTCGTCGATCAACTGCTCGAGCTCGGCATCGACGCGCTCGATGGGCGCGGATACCTGGCGCAGCACGGGATCGGGCAGGATGATGAGAGGCTTGATGGTCATGGCCTCCCTTAGCGCAACTTCCCGGCGGAGGAAACGGAAAAAACGCTCTGTTCTTTCCGTTTCGCGACCGGTCAGGCGACCCGCCGTTCCATGATACGGCGCGCCTGCGGAGGGGCGTCGGCACGGGTGCGGATCTGGGACAGCTGTTCGACGAGGGCCGCGACTTCCGTGCGCAGGCGGCGCGTCTCATCCGAGGTGCGCTCGACCATGTCGCTGTTCTCGTGGGTCAGGAGATCCATGTTGCGGGTCGCCTGGTTCACCTCGTTCAGCCCTATCGCCTGGTCCTTGGCAGCTGTTGCGATATCGGAGACGAAGGTGTCGATCGCATCGATGCGGGTGATGATGTCGCCCAAAACCTGACCCGTGCCGGTGACGAGGCTGACGCCCTCTTTCACCTGGCTGGAGCTCTGGGATATCAGCTGCTTGATTTCCTTCGCGGCATCGGCGCTACGCTGGGCAAGCTGGCGCACTTCCTGCGCGACTACGGCAAAGCCCTTACCGGCATCCCCGGCGCGGGCGGCCTCGACGCCTGCGTTGAGAGCGAGAAGATTGGTCTGGAAGGCGATTTCGTCGATGACGCCGATGATCTTGGAGATCTCGGTCGAAGACTTCTCGATCGCATCCATGGCGGATACGGCCTGCGAGACGACCGTGCCCGAGGTTTTCGCCTGCTGCTGGGTATCACGTACAGTCTGTGAGGCGCGCTCGGCATTGGCAGCCGTCTGGCTGACGCTAACGGAGAGCTGCTGGAGGGCGGTCGAGCTTTGCTGCACGCCGCTCGCCTGGCGGGTGGTGCGGCTGGCGAGTTCCTCGGAGGCGTGGGCGATCGCGTCCGTGCCGGTCAGGATGCCTTCCGAGGCGCGGCGGATCGCGGCAAAGGAGGTATTCAGGCGATCGACGGTTTCGTTGTAGTGGCCGGCCATTTCCTTGAAATTGTCCGGCAGGTCCGTCGTCATGCGGGCTTCGAAATCGCCTTGGGCCAGTGCTTCCAGGCCGCGGCGCAGATGCTCCATGGCAATCGCCTGATCGGCCTCGAAGCGGGCGCGCTCCTCCTCGAGCAGCTGACGCTTGCTTTCCAGTTCCTCAAGATAGACAGAGATCGAATAATCCATGTCGAGCATGGCCGCCTTCACGACTGCGCGTAGCTTCTCGCCGAGCGAGACTGCATGCTGCCGGCCGAAAGGGAAAGGCCAGTGCTTCACGAGGACACCAGCGAGGAGCTCGCCGACCAGCATGGAGTAGCCGCCGATATACCAGCGCGGCTCCAGGCCAATGCGGGCATGGACCTTGCCGACGGCCGTGACGCCCTTGACGTAGCTCTCGTCGAAATTGCCGCTGGCGATCTTGTCCCAATGACCACTCTGAGCACTCTTTGCGCCGTTCATGTGGGCGCCGTCGCGGAAGTGGCTGGCGATCCTCCCGGTCTTCGTCACCTTGGCGTAGAACTTATCAAGCGCGGGTCCCAAGAGCTCCTTGATCGAGGGGCGGAGCTCGGCCAGCGTGCTGCGCGTCTTCTGATCGATCTCCAGGAATTCAAGGCGGTCGGACAGATCGGTCTGGGCTTTGGTGGTCATGATGCTATGCGGGCTCTCAGGGTTGACTGGTATCGAGAAGAACTGTCACGGTTTGCTGAACAGATCCTAAACGCATGGCGACAAATCATGCCGCCATGCGTGGGCGTGATGGGGTCTCAACCCGCCATGCGGTAGGCATTATGGCTCGCGCTCTGCGGCCTTTTGCCGGAGGTCTTGAAGCCCTGCAGGGCCTGGACCAGGCGACCGGCTTCCTCGCGAAGCGTTGCTGTCTGGGCCGAGCTTTCCTCGACCATGGCGGCATTGCGCTGGGTGATCTGGTCCATGGAGGCCACAGAGGTGTTGACCTCGCGCAGGCCGCCGGACTGGTCGGCAGCAGCCGAGGCGATCTTGGCGACGATCTCGTTGATTTCACCGATCCGGACGATGATCTTGGCGAGCGCATCCCCGGCATTGTTGACGAGATCGACACCCGCATCCACCTGGGTGGAGCTCTGCGAGATGAGGTTCTTGATCTCGCGGGCGGCATTGGCGCAGCGTTGAGCCAGTTCGCGGACTTCCTGGGCAACGACGGCAAAGCCACGTCCGGCTTCGCCGGCACGGGCGGCCTCGACGCCGGCATTCAGCGCGAGAAGGTTCGTCTGGAAAGCGATCTCGTCGATGACGCCGATGATCTTGGAGATTTCGTCAGAGGACTTCTCGATGGCACCCATGGCACTGACAGCGCGACCGACCACCTCCTCGGAGACACGGGCTTCCGAGAGTGCGACGCCGACGACCTTGGAGGCTTCTTTCGCGCCATTGGCCGTCAGGGTGACGTTCTGGGTGAGCTCATGCAGTGCTGCCGTGCTCTCTTCGAGGCCTGCGGCCTGTTGTTCGGTGCGCTGGGCGAGATCATCGGTGGCATCTGAGATGGCCGCCGTCGACTTGAAAATCTCGTCCGCAGACTGGCGGACGGTGCCGATCGTCGATCGCAGGGCATCGATGGACGCGTTGTAGTCGCTCGCCATCTGCACGAAGTTCGCCGGCAGATCAGCGGGGAGACGGGCGTCGAGATCACCGGCGGACAGCTTGGCGAGCACGGCGCGAAGAGCTGCAAGTGCCGTCGCCTGTTCTGCCTCGGTCGTCAGGCGGGCTTCTTCCGCCGCCTGACGCTGCTCGGCGAGGATCGCGAGATAGACGGAAATGGAATAATCCATGTCCAGAAGGGCTGCCTTGACCACCACGGAGATCTCCTCGGCAAGCTGCCCGGAGTTCTTGCGGCCGAAGCGGCTCGGCCAACGCTCGCGGACCACGGCATGCACCAGCTGTTCCAGCACCAGCGCGTAGCCGCCGATGTACCAGCGGGGCTCCAAGCCGATGCGGGCATGCGCCTTGCCGACCTTGGTGACGCCATCGACATAGCTGTCGGTGTATTCGGCCGTGCCGACAATGCCCCAGTGCTCTTCCTGGCGCTTCTTGGCACCCTTGATGTGATCTTCGCTGCGGAAGAAGGCCGCCGTTTCCGGCACCTTGCGCACCTTGTCATAGAAGATGTCGAGCGCACTGCCGATATTCTTGCGGATCAGGGGGCCGAGGCGGCGGAGGATCTCTCGCCCCTTGTCATCAAGCCCGAGGAAACGAAGACGGTTCTTCAGATCGGTATTGCCGGCATGCGACATGGCTCACTCACTCTTTTCTGCAATCACAGTGCGTATCAGCGGATGCTGATAGACAAGATCTACAGAGCGCTTAAATGGTAAAGCATTGGTTTCCGCGAACTGTCGCCTTCGCCTGAAGTGCGGCCCTGACACCGCCGCGTGTACCGAACACCGCGCTGGCTTGCGGTTCGTCAATTCCGTTGGCAAAAAAGTTTTTCCGTTGGGCCCAACCGAATAGACCTCAGCGAGGTGTGTTCACTCTTTGATCTGTCGGCCGCCACCGAATCAGATATCATCCTCGCATGAACATCCAGGACATTCCGGCGGTGACCATCGGCTCAGTCACCCTCTCGCCCATCTTCCTGCTGGCGCTTGCCGCAGCGATCGTGCTTGCCCCAATTGTCGGGCTGGTGATGCTCTCGGTGCGCGCGGCATCGGTCAGGGCTCGGCATATGGAGGACGCGGCCAGGCGGGACGAGGCGGCCGAGGCGCGGCTTGCCGAACTCCTGAAGGCGCAGGCCGAGATGCAGGGACGGCTCGCGACCATGGCTGAGGTCTTCGGCAGCCGCCAGGCCGAGCTCAACCAGACGATCAGCCAGCGGCTCGACGGCATGACGCATCGGATCGGTGCGACGATCACCGAGCAGACCAAGTCGACACACGATAATCTCAGGACCCTGCAGGAGCGGCTTGCGGTGATCGACGCGGCGCAGAACAACATCCAGTCGCTGGCCAAGGACGTTGTCGGCTTGCAGGCGATCCTGTCCAACAAACAGACGCGCGGCGCCTTCGGGCAATCGCGGATGGAGACGATCGTCGCCGATGGGCTACCGATGGGCGCCTATGCCTTCCAGACGACGCTGTCGAACGGGTCGCGCCCCGACTGCACCATCCGCATGCCGAACAATTCGCCGCCGCTGGTGGTGGATGCGAAGTTTCCGCTCGAAGCCTGGAACGTGATCCGCGAGACCGAAAACGCCGAGCAGAAGAAGATGGCCTCCCAGCAGTTCAAGCGGGACATGGAGGTGCATATCCGCGACATCTCGGAGAAGTACCTGATCGCCGGCGAAACACAGGACATGGCCTTCCTGTTCGTACCGTCGGAATCGATCTTTGCCGAGATTCACGAGAACTTCGAAGGCGTCGTGCAGAAGGCGCATCGACAGAAGGTGGTGATCGTCTCGCCTTCCCTTCTGATGCTCTCCATCCAAGTGATCCAGGCCGTGCTCAAGGACCAGCGCATGCGTGAGCAGGCGCATCTGATCCAGGGCGAGGTGATCCGGCTGATGGAGGACTTGAGCCGTCTCGACGACCGGACACGCAAGCTGCAGAGCCACTTCCTCGCTGCCAGCAAGGATGTCGAGATGATCATCACCTCCTCGGACAAGCTGGCCAAGCGCGGCGCCAAGATCGAAGCGATGGAGTTCGAGACGCCGGGCGGGCGAGAGGATGGAGACGAGACCCCTCACCGCGCCGTGGAGAGCCGGACCGGGATGCTCAAGCTCAGGGTTGTTGACGAGGACTAAGGCGCTGGTCCAAAAGAGCGCAACACCCAAGGAGGCTTTGCGCTCATGATTACCGTCTTCGGCTCCATCAACATGGACCTTGTCGCCACCACGCCGCGCCTGCCGAAACCGGGCGAGACGGTTCCGGGCACCGGATTTGCGACGGCAGCCGGTGGCAAGGGCGCGAACCAGGCCCTGGCTGCGCGTCGGGCCGGTGCTGATGTCCGCATGGTGGGCGCTGTGGGGAGGGACGAATTCGCCGGCCCTGCTCTCGACCTTCTGGACAAGGCTGGAACGGATCTCTCCGGCGTCGCGCGCGTGGATGGGCCGACCGGGACGGCCCTCATTCTCGTCGGCGGCGACGGGGAAAACATGATCGCTGTTGTGCCGGGTGCCAATGGGACCCTCAGCCCCGGCGAAGCGGCTGAAGCGGTTTCGAGCAGCAAGTCCGGCGACATCCTGATGCTACAGCTCGAAGTCCCGGCCGCATCCGTGAAGGCAGCACTCGAGGCGGCCAAGGCGCAAGGGGTGCGCACCGTGCTCAACACTGCGCCGCTGATTGCCGAGGCCGCCGAACTTGCACGGCTTGCAGACATCGTCATCGCCAACGAGACGGAGTTCGAACTCCTGGTGGGGCGCGAAGCGCTGACATCCGAAAAGCGCGAAGAGATGCTTCTTCAGATGCACAAGGACACCGGTCAGATCCTGATCATCACGCTCGGCGCCGAGGGCGTCGTGGCGGCCGAAGGGGGCAGCCTGCACCAGACGAAGGGGCTGAAGATCGAGCCTGTCGACACCGTCGGCGCGGGCGATACCTTCTGCGGCTACCTGGCTGCCAGCCTCGATGCCGGACTGGCGCTCGGCGAAGCGCTTCGCCGCGCGGCCGTCGCCGGATCGCTTGCCTGCCTCAAGCCGGGCGCCCAGCCATCGATCCCCATGGCAGCCGAGGTCGCCGCTTCGCTCTGAGGCGCTCAGGGCGACAAGTCTGATTTATTCAACTTTAAACAATGGAACATAGCATCGGCCGCGATCGGGGTGCGTGAAGGCGCGCCCGGCCGCGCCATGAGGGCGCGGAACGAATGTCCCTGCGTCCTGATCCTCAGTTTTCGAGGCTTCCATGTTCGCCTTTTTTACCCGCTCGATCGCCGCCAAACTTCTTGTCGTCACCGGCATCGCAATCGGCCTGGTGCTCTTCCTTTCCAATCTCGTTCTGATTTCGCAGACCCGTGATCGGGTTCACTCGCTCACCATGGAGCAGGCCGACGCCGAGGCCAAATCCATCGCCCGTGAAATCGCCGGTGATATCGGCGAACTGGCGAGTGCCGCACGCACGATGTCCGGCGTCATCGGCCGCGGGCATGAAGGCAAGTCGCTCGACCGTATCGGCATCGCCAATATCCTGAAGGCAAATCTCGAGCAGAACCCGTTTGCCTTCGGCAGCTGGATGGCGGAAGAACCCCGCGCCATCGACGGCCAGAAGGACGAAATCAAGGGCAAGCTCGAACTCTCGGCCAATGACGACGGCGACTTCACGCCCTACTGGTCGAAGAACCGCAACGGCGAAATCCAGTTCTCCACCTTCCGCGCGGATTATCCGGCCGAGTGGTATGCGCTGGCGGCGAAGAGCGGCAAGGGCGCGATCACGGCTCCTTATCTGGCGGAGGGTACCGACGTTCCCACGACCATGAGCTCCATCGCCTTTCCCGTCTTCTCCGGCGGCAAGATGATCGGTGTCACGGGCGTGGACATGTCGCTTCTGTCGCTGTCCGACAAGCTCAAGGCGCTGAAACCCTTCGAGACCGGCCGCGTGCTGCTGGTGGCGCAGGGCGCGCAGTGGCTCGTTGCCCCGACGGACGACCTGCTGATGAAGCCCTATGAAGCAGAAGGGGCCGACGCGCTCAAGGCTACGCTTTCGAACCGAACCGGCGGCCTGGTGCCGAACCTTTCGAACGAAAACGGCGAAGGCTTCGACCGTCTGCTTTATCCTTTTGCCGTTCCTGGCGTGAATGCGACCTGGGCCGTCATCATCGACATTCCGCACGCGGCGATCAACGCGCCGATCGAGGCGCAGACGATGATGATGATCGTCGGCGGCCTGATCGTGCTCGCCGCCGTGATGATTGCACTCTTCCTCGCCGTCCGTTCCCTGGCGCAGCGTCCGCTGCACGGTCTCGTCGGCGACGTCGAGCGCATGACCAAGGGCGACTATGCGAGCGACGTCTCGAACCAGCATCGCCAGGACGAAATCGGTCTGGTCGCCAAGGCGCTCGACGGCTTCCGTCACAAGCTTGCCGAAAGCCACACGCTGGCCGCAGAAGCGGAGACCCAGCGGAAGGCAGCCGAAGGTGAACGTCGCCGCAACGAAGAGGATCGTAACGCCTCTGCCTCGGTGCAGCAGCATGTGGTCACAGCGCTCGGCAGCGGCCTTGCCCAGCTTTCGCAGGGTAATCTGACCTATCGGATCGCGGATGATTTCCCGGGCGAATACGGGGCGCTGAAGCGTGACTTCAACGAGGCGGTGGCCAGCCTCGAACAGGCAATCGCCTCGGTGAATGGCAGTGTCGTCAATATCGCGGCCGGCACCAGCGAGATCTCGGAAAGTGCCGCCGATCTTTCCAAGCGCACAGAGCAGCAGGCCGCGAGCCTGGAGGAAACGGCGGCAGCGCTGAACGAGCTGACCGAACAGGTCCATTCGAGCGCCGACAATGCCGGCACGGCAGCCAATACGGTTTCTGTCGCCGTCAAGGATGCCGAGAAATCGGGCGAGGTCGTGCAGAAGGCGGTCGCCTCCATGCATGGCATCGAACAGTCGTCGCAGGAAATCTCGCGCATCATCGGCGTCATCGACGAGATTGCCTTCCAGACCAACCTCTTGGCACTCAATGCGGGCGTCGAGGCCGCGCGTGCCGGGGAAGCCGGCAAGGGCTTTGCGGTGGTCGCGCAGGAAGTGCGGGAACTTGCCCAGCGCTCGGCCACGGCGGCGAAGGAGATCAAGGCCTTGATCAACGCTTCGGCTGCCCAGGTCAAGGACGGGGTGGAACTGGTCGGTGAAGCCGGGCAGACGCTAGAGAAGATCTCCCAGCAGGTCATGCAGATCAACGGCCTGATCCTACAGATCTCGGCTTCGGCCAGCGAGCAGGCATCCGGCCTCAAGGAAGTCAATTCCGCCGTCAACCAGATGGACCAGGTGACACAGCAGAACGCGGCCATGGTCGAGGAAACGACGGCCGCCAGCATGGCGTTGCGCAACGAGTCCGACACGCTGCGTGGACTGGTGGCGAAGTTTCAGGTGAACGGTGCTTCGGCCCCGGTTGCAGCACTGCGAGCAACCGCCGCGTCCATGCACAGTTCCTACACCCCGCAGGCAGCTGCACCGCGCGCGCCGGTCTATGCGCCGGCTCCGCGCAAGGTGGCTGCCGCAGGCGGAGCTGCTGCCGGCGTCGACAGCTGGGAAGAATTCTGAGACCCGGTCAACTGACCAAGACAAAAAGGGCCGCTGCATATGCAGCGGCCCTTTTCGTTGTGATCAGAGGCGCGCTAGACGTTCGACCAGGAGATCGAAGAAACCGTCGGCATCGACGTTGCGCATGACAGTGGCATTCGGCTTTCGCCCCGAGACGCGCCACCAATCGACGACGGTCATGCCGACCGTGAGTTCCGACTGCAGCTCGATCTCGACATTGCAATGACGACCGCTGAACAGCTCCGGCTTCAGGAGGTAAGCCACAACGGTCGGGTCATGCAGCGGGCCGCCGTCGGAGCCGTATTTCTCCTCGTCGAAGCGTTCGAAGAATTCGAGCCATTCCACCATGGTCTTCGCCGGCTTGGTGCCGATGGCGGCGATGCGGGCGACGCGGGCCTTGGTGGTCATCAGCTGATGCGTGACATCGAGCGGCATCACGGTGACCGGGATGCCGGAGGCAAACACGGCGGCCGCAGCATGCGGGTCGACATAGATGTTGAATTCGGCAGCCGGGGTGATGTTGCCACCCTCGAAGAAGCCGCCACCCATCATCACCAGCTCCTTGACGCGAGGGGCGATATCGGGCGCCTTTTGAAGGGCAAGGCCGATATTGGTGAGCGGCCCCAGGGTGCAAAGTGTAACCGTGCCGGCGGGTTCGTTGCGCAGCGTGTCGATGATGAAATCAACCGCATGCTGGTTCTCGACCGTCATCGTGGGTTCAGGCAGGACGGCACCGTCGAGACCCGTCTTGCCATGCACATGTTCTGCAGTGACGAGCGGACGGACCATGGGACGGTCCGCGCCTTCGAAGATGCGCTTTCCGGTCTCACCGCAGAGTTCACAGACGATGCGGGCATTGCGGCTGGTCATTGTCAGCGGGACATTGCCGGCGACTGTGGTGATGCCAAGGAGATGGAGTTCATCGGGGCTGGCGAAAGCAAGCATGAGGGCGGCGGCATCGTCCTGACCGGGGTCGGTGTCGATGATGATCTTGCGGGGTTCTGTCATAAGGCGTCCTAAAGTCTAAAGCGTGAGGCTTGGAGCGCGGCCCTGAATTTGTCAAGCAAGAGAGTTCTTGTCGGGCGGGTTGTGATTTCCCATATTCCTGATGGCTGACGGCCGGCCCCTGCCCGGCTGAACAAGGGAATGAAATGACACGGATCAGACTGCCGACGGAAGCCTTCCTCATCACCTTCGACACCGGCGATGGCAGCACTTTGCGGCGGCCTCGGGGCAGTGATGGCTATCCACCCTATGACATCGAGCGGCTGGCGCAGCAGAATGCGGCGGAAAGGCTGCGCGTGACGCTCGCCGTCGCAGGCTTTGCCGAGGACGAGCTCGATGTCAGCCTCGAGGCGAACCAGCTGATCATCCGGGGCAAGCAGGCGGAACGCGACGAGGCTGACTATCTGTTTCGCGGTATCGCCTCGCGGCAATTCCAGCGCGTCTTCGCGATCGAAGACGGCATGGAGGTGACAGGCGCGTCACTCAGAAACGGCCTGCTGTCGATCGAAATCATCCGGCACGGCCCGGTGCATCTGGTAAGGAAAATTAACATCTCCACCGCAGAATGAAACTTGCGGCAATGTTCGGCCGCCTCTCCCTCATTCGCGGAGGATCGGAATGTTACTGAAAGAAGCCTCGTCCCGACTGACTAAGTCAGAGCTCGCACATCTCGGTGCCGGCGAAGTGGGCTATATCCGGAAAATGAAGTCAGACGAGGTATCCCGCTGCTTCCCAGAAGCTCCGGAAATCGATCCGACGCTGGATCTCTGGGCTCTGTTTGCCGCTGACGGCACGCCTATCCTGCTCACCGACAACCGTTCGAGCACCTTCTTCAAGGCAGCCGAAGACGACCTGAAGACAGTCTCGCTGCACTGACTGGTGCAGCGAAAGCTTCGCGGCCTAGAAAGGCTGCGAATCAGCGCTTGTTGAATGTGAGATAGGCCGACGAGCGGCCTTCACGACGGGCCTTCGCCTCGTAGCGCGTACCCGGCCAGCCTTGATAAGGCGTGAGCCAGTCGGCCGCATTGCGCGCCGTCCATTCGAAACCACCGTGATCGCGGCAGTGCTGCAGCGTCCAGTTGACATAGGTGTCGATGTCGGAGGCGAAGCAGAAGATGCCTTCCGGCTTCAGGACCTTGTGGAAGCGTTCGAGATTGACCTGCGAGACGAAGCGGCGCTTCCAGTGACGCTTCTTCGGCCAGGGATCGGCATAGAGGAGATCGATCTGGTCGATTTGGCCTTCCGGCAGCCAATCCAGCAATTGGGTGGCGTCGTCATCGTAGACGCGGATGTTCTGCAATCCCTCGGCCTCGACGACTGCGAGCAGCTTGGCCATGGAATTGATGAAGGGTTCGACGCCGATGAAGCCGGTGGTCGGATTGGTGCGGGCGCGGTGCACGAGATGCTCACCGCCACCGAAGCCGATTTCGAGACGGATCTTGTCGACGGGAACCGGAAACAGGGATTTCAGGTCGGCCGGCACCGGTGATGCCAGGTCGACCTTCAGTTCCGGCAGGACGGTTTCCATCCGCCCGACCTGAAGGTCGCGCAACGGCTTTCCCTTGCGTCGACCGAAGAAAGCTTCGGTCGACCTCGTCCTGCGTTCCTGTTCCGTCATTCAGATCAAGCCTTGATCGCATCCCTGAGCGGCTTGACCAGGTCCAGCTTCTCCCAGGAGAAGGAACCGTCTCGGCCAGCCTTGCGGCCGAAATGGCCGTAGGCCGACGTCTTAGCATAGATCGGCTTGTTCAGGTCAAGATGGCGGCGGATGCCGGACGGGGACAAGTCCATGACCTTGCGGAGACCGGCCTCGACCTCGTCCTCGGTCACCTTGCCGGTGCCGTGCAGGTCGACATAGATCGACAGCGGCTGGGCAATGCCGATGGCATAGGAGATCTGGATCGTGCAGCGCTCGGCGAGGCCGGCGGCAACGACGTTCTTGGCAAGGTATCGGGCGGCATAGGCGGCCGAACGGTCGACCTTGGTCGTGTCCTTGCCGGAGAAGGCGCCACCGCCATGGGGGGCGGCACCGCCATAGGTGTCGACGATGATCTTGCGGCCGGTGAGGCCTGCGTCACCATCCGGGCCGCCGATGACGAACTTGCCGGTCGGGTTGATGTACCAGGCGCAATCGTCGGCGATCTTCAGTTCGCCCAGCGCTTCGCGGATATAGGGCTCGACGACCTGGCGAACCTTCTTGGAATCCCAGCTCTCGTCGAGATGCTGGGTGGACAGAACGATCGAGGTGGCTTCAGCCGGCTTGCCGTCGACGTAACGGACGGTGACCTGGCTCTTGGCGTCCGGGCCGAGCTTGCCGACGTCGCCTTCACCCTTCTTGCGGGCGGTCGACAGCGTCTGCAGGATCTTGTGCGAATAGTAGATGGGGGCCGGCATCAGGTCCGGCGTTTCCTTGCAGGCGTAACCGAACATGATGCCCTGGTCGCCGGCGCCTTCGCTGTTGGAGCTATCGGCAGCCTTGTCGACGCCTTGGGCAATGTGGGCGGACTGGAAGTGCAGGAGGACATCGATCTTGGCCGTCTTCCAGTGGAAGCCGTCCTGCTCGTAGCCGATGTCGCGAATCGCCTTTCGGGCGGCGGACTTGAACTTGGCCGGGTTGATGACCTCGTTGCCGTTCTTGTCGGTCTTCATCAGGCTCGGGGGAAGGCGGACTTCGCCGGCGATGACGACGCGGTTCGTGGTGGCCAGGGTTTCGCAGGCGATGCGCACGGTCCAGGGATCGACACCGGTCTTGGCCGCTTCGCGGTAGACGAGATCGACGATTTCATCGGAAATTCGGTCACAAACCTTATCCGGGTGACCTTCGGAAACGGATTCGCTGGTGAAGAGGTAGTTTGCGCGCATCGGGATTCCCCTCAAAGTATGGATGGCGGCATCGTTACTCAGTTCCAGCAGCGATGACAAGGACACAACCACATAAATATATCTTTATGTGAGTAAACATTTCCTTCCATACGCATAAAAAAAGCGGCCCTGCGGCCGCTCTCTTTGATCAGGACGTGGCCTGTTCACTCGCTGTCGGCTTCGGCCGCCAGTGCCTTGACGAGGTCGACGATCTTGCGGCGAACCTTGGCATCGCTGATCTTCACGAAAGCACGGTTGAGCTGCAGTCCTTCGGAAGACGACAGGAAATCGACGACATAGTTGGAGCTCGAGGCTTCGGCCATGCCGGCAGCGCCCGATGTTTGCTCGCCGGGTGCATCCTCGAAGAAGAAAGAAACCGGCACTGTCAGAATGTTGGAGATGTTCTGAAGGCGGCTCGCGCCTACACGGTTGGTTCCCTTTTCGTATTTCTGGATCTGCTGGAAGGTGATCCCGAGGCTTTCGCCAAGCTTTTCCTGGCTCATGCCAAGCATCGTGCGACGAAGCCGGATCCGGCTCCCGACATGGATGTCAATCGGGTTCGGCTTCTTCTTGTTCTCGATCATTAATGTCGTCCTGACAAATTGTTGGCGCTCCGACCAGAACCCCGCGCTCGCGAAACCATAACGATACGTTGTAATCGCCATCGCTGATCTTTCAGCATACTTGTAGATTACCGGTCTGAGCCACTATGCAATTTTAGGGGTTTTTGGTCAATTCGCCCTCTTAATAAAACCCAGACTAGAAAAAACGGCAATCAAGGCCATCGCGGCAAACACCAACCAGAAGTTTAATAGGTGAGATTGAATGTTCCGTTTGGGCATTGAATTGATATCAAGGGTTGCATCGACCGCTCCGGACGCGTTCAGCGCAAGACCATCCACCACGCGCCCATAGGGGTCCACGACCGCCGAAATTCCGTTATTGGCCACGCGAACCAGGGGAATGCCCGTCTCGACCGCGCGAATCCGGGACTGGAGAAAGTGCTGGTAGGGGCCGGGAGTGGAGCCGAACCAGGCGTCGTTCGTCACGTTCAGGATCGCATTTGCACCGGCGAGGTCCGGGGCGATTTCACCCGGAAAAATCGCCTCATAGCAGATCAGCGGATAGAAGCCGATGCCGGACGGCAGCGTCAGCGGCGTCCGACTGGATGCGGCGGTGAAGCCGCCAGGCAGACTGATCAGTTCCTCGATGCCGAGTCGACGCAGGACGGCTTCGAAGGGAACATATTCGCCGAAGGGTGTCAGATGCACCTTGTCGCTTGCGCCGAGGATCTGCCCCCCGTCGTCGATCATATAGACCGAATTGTAGTAGAGCGGCGGCTGGCCCGCGCCCCGCTCCTCAGCACGAACGGCGCCGGTCAGCAGGATCTGCCCCTCCTGGAGGACGTCGCCGATGCGAACGAGAGCGTCGGGGTTTTCCGTGAGGATGAAGGGGACGGAGGTTTCGGGCCAGATGATCACATCGGGTCGCGACTTGCCGTCTTCTGGGGCTGCGGCGCTCAGGCTCAGGTGCTTTTCGAAGATCCCTATGCGGTCAGTGTTTTCCATCTTTTGGGACTGGTCGATCGCCGGCTGGACGAGGCGGACCGTCAGCGTCTTGTCCGCCACGATCGGGGGCGCCACGTAAAGGCGATAACCACCGTAGCCGAAATGCGCTGCAAGCAGCAGGCCGGCGAGAAGCAGGCCCGGCCAGGCACCACGGCGCGTGCCGAGAAGGGCGGGCGCGGCAAAGACGAAGACCGCGAGGGGAGTGACGGCGAGGATGCCAAGCAGATAGCTCGACTGCATCATCAGGGGTACCGGCATGGCGGCATAGCCGATCGCATTCCAGGGAAATCCGGTGGCGACGACACTGCGCAGCCACTCGACGAGGCCGAAGGCGGCCGCAAGGGCTGCGATACGCCCCATGCCGTCGGACCAGACCAGCCGTGCCAGCATGGTGGCGAGGCCATAGAAGATGGCGAGTACCGCAGGGAGCCCAAGAACCGCAAGCGGGATTGCCCAGGCGAACTCATCCGCTTCGAGCAGAAGGGCATTGCCCAGCCACCAGAGGCCACTGACGAAATAGCCGAAGCCGAAGAACCAGCCCGTCCAGAAGGAGGAGGAGAGCCCTGCCCTGCCCGTTTCGGCATTGCCCGTCGCCCCGTCCAGAAGCCAGACGAGCAGCGTGAAAGAGACGAACATTGACGCGAAGATGTCGAAAGGCGGAAGGGCCAATGCCCCGATCGCTCCTGCGAGTACTGCAAGACCTGCCCGTCTCACCCCCCACAGCAGCACGATCCTCGCTGCCAAAGCCTGCATGTCCACCCCTTATGACCGCGAATCAAACGCCCGCAGTCTCCCAAAAAACAGGGGTCGTGTCGCGGTTTTCGGCGTGGGCGGCGCCGACCGTCAGGTCGACGGCCGCACGGTGCTCTCTGCGGTGGCCTCGACCACCTCGACGGCTGGCTCGCCAGGGGTTGCGGCAGCCTTCGACGAGCGGGGTTTCGCCGGCGCCTTGGTCCGAGCCTTGGGGGCTGCTTCTGCCTGCACGGCAGGCTCGACCTTAGGCGTCTTGGCATCCCCTTCGACGTCGGGGCGGGTATCAACCTCCCCCTTCGCGGTCGAGCGGCGGCGGGCGCCGGCGCGCTTGCGGGAGACGCGAACGCGCTTGATGCGACGGGGATCTGCGTCGAGAATATGGAACTCGAAGCCGGGCAGCGCCTGGACCACCTCTCCCCGCGCCGGGATGCGGCCAAGAGCCGAGAAGATCAGGCCGCCCAGCGTATCGACATCCTCAAGGCGATCCTTGATGTCGAAATCGGGACCGATCGCCTCGGCGATTTCCTCGAGTTCGACGCGTGCGTCGGCGACGATGACGTCGTCCGAGACGCGGCTGAACATGACTTCTTCGTCGTCGTGTTCGTCGTCGATGTCGCCAATGACCATTTCGACGATGTCCTCGTGGCTGACGAGACCGTCGGTGCCACCATATTCATCGATGACCAACGCCATCTGCGTACGGGCCGCCTGCATGCGGCTCATCAGGTCTGAGGCGAGCATGGAGGGCGGCACGAAGAGGATCGACCGGATGATGCCGGCTTCGGCGACCGTCTTGCTGAGATCGATGCGAGCCAGGTCGAAATCCATTTTCGGTTTGGTCGGCTTGTCGGCCTTTTCCAGCTTTTCCGCACCGTTTGCCGCGGCAGCGGGCTTTGCCACGCGCTTTCGACTACGAGCCTGCTTGGTGACGTAGGACAGGAGATCGCGGATATGGACCATGCCGCGCGGGTCATCCAGCGTGTCGGCATAGACAGGCATGCGCGAACGGCCGGACACATCGAAGATGGTCATAAGTTCGCCGATGGTGACGCTCTGGTCGACCGCCTCGATATCGACGCGGGGGACCATGATATCCTCGACACGGATCTCGCGGAAGCGAAGGATGTTGTTGAGCATTGCCCGTTCTTCGGGCGTGAAGGCCTCGCCCAACTGGGCATCGGCATTCAGGGCGACCGTCAAATCCTCGCGCAGGCTCGTGGAGGAAGACGGCTTCAGGATGCGGGCCAGACGGGCCCAGAAAGACGGGGATTGTCGTGCCGAGCTTTCCGCTCGGGAAGGACTACTGCCCTCTTCCGAAGAGGATCCCTCGTTACTCTCTTTGGCCTCGGGGGCCGTTTTCGTCGCAAAATCGGTCATTGTTCCAAACTATCAGATCGGGTCTTGTCCCGCATAGGGGTCAGATAGGCCAAGTTTCGCCAGAATGCGAGTCTCCAGCGCTTCCATTTTCTCGGCATCGGTCACTTCGATGTGGTCGTAGCCGAAGAGATGCAGAAATCCATGAACCATCAGGTGGGTCAGATGATCTTCGAAAGTCTTTTCGAGATCAACCGCCTCGCGCTCCACCGTTTCGCGGGCGACGATGATATCGCCGAGCATGGGTCCCGGCATTTTGCCCGGCGTCACCGGGAAGGCGGGGAAGGACAAGACATTTGTCGGCTTGTCCTTGTCGCGCCATTCGGCATTGATCTCACGGATCATTTCGTCATCTGCGAAGACGAGCGAGACCTCGGTCGGCTGTTTCGGGAAGGGCTGGCCCTCGCTTGCCACAAGATGGGTCTCGGCTGCACCGAGAACGCGGGAGGCCAAAGCCTCCAGCGCGGTCTCGTCTGCCCAACCGTCGGCTTCGACGGCGATCTGTATGTCCAACTGGCTCATCGTTTCATGGCAGAACGGGCTTCAGTGCTCGCTCTGCTCGCTTTCGTCCTGTACCTTGTACTTGGCGTCATAGGCCTGCACGATGCGGCCGACAAGCGGGTGGCGCACCACATCCGTATCCTTGAAGCGGACCACCGAGACGCCCTCGACGCCCTTGAGCACCTGCAGTGCCTCGACCAGACCGGACGTGACGCCGCGCGGCAGGTCGACCTGACTCGGATCGCCGGTGATGATCATCCGACCATTGTCACCAAGGCGGGTGAGGAACATCTTCATCTGCATCGAGGTCGTGTTCTGCGCCTCGTCGAGGATGATGGCGGCATTGGCGAGCGTGCGGCCACGCATGAAGGCCAGCGGCGCGATTTCGATCACGCCGGCGGTGATGGCACGCTCGACCTTGTCGCCCGGGATCATGTCATAAAGCGCGTCATAGAGCGGACGAAGATAGGGGTCGACCTTGTCCTTCATGTCGCCGGGCAGGAAGCCGAGGCGTTCACCGGCTTCGACGGCCGGGCGCGTCAGCACGATGCGATCGACGACACCGCGCTCCAGGAGTTGGGCGGCATGGGCGACTGCAAGATAGGTCTTGCCGGTGCCGGCGGGGCCGACGCCGAAGACCATTTCGGACCGCTCCAGCGCACGCATATAGGCGTCCTGGGTGGGCGTGCGGGCGGCGATCGTCTTCTTGCGGGTGGATATCTGCGCCATGGAAAGCTTGGCCTTGCGCTCCATTGTCGGTAGCGACAGCTGGTCGTCTGCGGCCACCGCCATGCGGATCGCACCTTCGACGTCGGAGGCATCGACCGAGCCGCCGCTCTGGAGGCGGGCATAGAGGAAGTCGAGCGCGCGGCGGGCCTGGTTGGTCGCCTGGAGTTCACCCGTGATCGCAACCGAATTTCCGCGGGCGCGGGCTTCGATCTGCAGGCGCTGCTCGAGCAATTTCAGATGCTGGTCGAACTGGCCGAAAAGCTCGCTGGCAAGCCTGTTGTTCTCGAACGTCAAGATGAAGTGATTGGCGTCGGTCGCAGGGTTGTTGCGGACATTGCGCGAGGGTGAAGAAACCACTTCTGTTGCGTTCAAGCGATCAGGCTCCTGTTCGATCAGGTTCAGGCCCTCACTCTAACCCTCTGCCACCTCGGCAAACAAGCTGTTTGGGCCGGCTGCGGTGATTCGTACCTGTATAATGTCACCGATTTGCGATGACTTTGCATCAACATTCACAGAGTGCAGCCACGGCGAACGGCCGATGAGCTGTCCCGGCATGCGGCCCGGCTTCTCCAAGAGCAGATCGATGGTCTTTCCGATCATCGACTGCATGAAGGCCTGCTGCTGTTCAAGCAACAGCGCCTGGAGCCGCGCCAGGCGTTCGGTCTTCACATCCTCGGCGACGTGATCGGGCAGATCGGCTCCCGGCGTGCCGGGACGTGTCGAATACTTAAACGAATAAGCCTGCGCGTAGTTCACTTGGCGCACGAGATTCATCGTGTCTTCGAAATCCTGATCCGTTTCGCCGGGGAAGCCGACGATGAAATCGCCCGACAGCGCGATATCGGGACGCACCGAGCGGATGCGCTCGATTAGGGCCACATATTCCGACGCCTTGTGACGGCGGTTCATCGCTTTCAGGATGCGGTCCGACCCTGACTGTACCGGCAGGTGCAGATAGGGCATCAGCATTCTGAGGTCGCGATGCGCCTCGATGAGACGGTCATCCATGTCCCGCGGATGGCTGGTGGTGTAGCGCAGGCGGGCGAGGCCCGGAATTTCGGCGAGCTTGTAGAGCAGGTCGCCGAGGCCGATCGCCCTGCCCGTCTCGTCCTCACCGTGCCAGGCATTGACGTTCTGGCCGAGCAGGGTCAATTCGCGCACACCGCTATCGACCAGACGACGGGCCTCCGCCAGCAATTGGGACAGCGGGCGGGAGACTTCGGAGCCGCGCGTATAGGGCACGACGCAGAAGGTGCAGAACTTGTCGCAGCCTTCCTGGACGGTGAGAAAGGCGGTGACCGAGCGCGGCTTGCCGACGACCTTGGTCGGGTCCGGCAGGTGTTCGAACTTGTCTTCCAGCGCATATTCGGTATCGACCACCCGTTCGCCGGCGCGGGCTTTGTGGAGGGCCTGCGGCAGGCGGTGATAGGTCTGCGGGCCGATAACGACGTCTACGGCAGGTTCGCGACGGGAGATTTCCTCACCTTCGGCCTGGGCTACACAGCCGGCGACGCCGATCATGAACTCCTTGCCTTCGGCAGCGCGGGCTTTCTTGTGCTCGCGCAGACGGCCCAGCGCCGAATAGACCTTTTCGGCGGCCTTTTCGCGGATGTGGCAGGTGTTGAGCAGGACGAGGTCGGCCTCTTCCATGACCTCGGTCGGGGCATAGCCGTCGGCCGCCAGGGCATCGGCCATGCGGCCGCTGTCATAGACGTTCATCTGGCAGCCATAGGTCTTGATGAAGACCTTGCGCGTGTTGGCGCCCGGCAGCGAGGTTTCGGTGAGGCTAACGGTGTCCTGGGTCATGGGCCGCTATTTAGTGGTTTTCTCCCGGCGATTAAACCGAAAAATTGGCCAGCGTGCTCAGTGGCGGCGGCGTCCGCGCAGATGGGCGAGCAGCATGGCGCGCAATTGCTCCTCGATGCGGATGGCGAGCGCCTTGCGGCTGTCGCCCTTCTTGAACTCGACCGTCTCGCCAAATGTGATATCGACGTCCAACGCGCCGGCACGCAAGACGCCGATCAGATGCTTCACCAGACCGACGTCACCCGGCCAGCCGGCGATGGGACGGTGGTAACGCCCCATGGGCATGCCCTGAACGCGGGTATAGGCGATGGCGACCGGCTGTACATGTACGACGCCCTCCCCCTCTTTCGGCAAGGCGGCGGCTGCGGCGCCGAAAAGTGACGACTTGATGCCGAGTATGCGGTTGCCGTCCGAGGTCGTGCCTTCGGGGAAGAGCACGACGATTTCGCCATCGGCCATGCGCGCTGCGATTTCGTTGACCTGATCGCCGGTGCGGCGCTTCTCCTCACGCACCACGAAGATCGTCTTCTGCAGCCGAGCAAGAAACCCGAAGACCGGCCAGGAGGCCACCTCGGTCTTGGCGATAAAGGCCACATCGGCGAGCGAACCGAGAACGAGGATATCCTTCCAGGAGGCGTGGTTGGCGGCGATCATCAAGGGGCGGCGGGTATCGAGCGTGCCGTGGACATGGACGCGGATGCCGAGGAACCAGAGCGCCATCCGGTGCCACTGGCGCGGCAGACGGCGGCGGAGCGGCCAGTCGAAGCGCAGTGCCAGCAGCTGGACCGGAATCAGCAGGCCGGAAACGACCAGCAGCACGACGAGGAAAATGCCGACCCTCAGCCAGTTGATCACGCGAGCCTCACTGGCATGGCGAGCATCGGCTCACTTCTCGTCCTTCGACAGCGGGATGCCATAGAGCTCGAGGCGGTGGCCGACGAGGCGGAAGCCGTGTTCACGGGCAATGCGCTCCTGCAGTGCCTCGATTTCTGGCGAATGAAATTCGACGACGGTGCCAGTCTTCAGATCGATCAGATGATCGTGATGTTCTTCCGGCACGGTCTCGTAACGCGACCGGCCATCGCGAAAGTCGTGGCGTTCGATGATGCCTGCGTCCTCGAAGAGCTTGACGGTACGGTAGACTGTCGAGATCGAGATTTTGGCGTCGACCTTGGAAGACCGACGGTAGAGCTCCTCGACATCGGGGTGATCGTCCGAATCCTCAAGGATGCGGGCGATGACGCGGCGCTGCTCGGTCATGCGCATGCCGCGCTCGGCACACAGCGCTTCCAGGGATTTCAGGGCGTCATTCATTGTGTCAGCATATCCGCAGATGGTCGGTTCGTCCAACCGACCGGTTAGCGAAGATCACGGCGCATGACAAGCGCGGAGGACCTGCGACCGTTTTCGTCGGCATAGTATGCCGGGCGTTCGCCGGCCTTCTCGAAGCCGAGCTTGCGGTATAGGCCGAGGGCCGCCTGATTGCCGTCATCGACCTCAAGAAACATGGACTCACCGCCCCTCGCCTTTGCCTCGCGAAGGGCCGCCTGCATCAGCCGCCATCCGAGACCGAAACGGGCGACCTTGTCGCTGACGGCGATCGTCAGGATCTCGGCCTCGCCGGCCACCTCGCGCGCCAACACGAAGCCCGACAGCGGGGCCTTGAAGATCAGGGTGTTGGTCTGCCAGGCGGCGAAGCCGAAGGTGTTGGGCTGGAGCAGAAGGCTGACGAATTCGCCGTCACCCCAGGCCCGGGGAAAGCGCTGGGCATGCAGATCCGCCACCGCGCGGCAATGCTCGGATGTCATGGGGACGATTTCGAATTCGGGCTGGCGGTAGAACAGGCTGTCGCGCATGTCAGGCTCTCGGTACGGCAAACCCGGTCTGCGGTTTCGCATCCGGTCCGCGCAGATAGAGCGGCTTCGGCTTGCCCTGAGCTTTCGCCGACGCGGAGAGACGCGCGACGATATCGATCGGGAAGTGATCGGGGCTGGTTTGCGTCTCCCGGTCCTCGACGAGGGCCGACGCCGAACCGATCAGCACGATGCCAGGCACGGCCGCGCGGGCGAGATAATCGTCTAGTTGCAGCAGCTGTGGCTCTCCACGCGGCTCGCCGTTTTCGAAACTCTGCGCATAGACCTCGTCACGATGGGCATTGATCGCTGCAAGAACCGGCCTCACGGCACTGCCCGCTGCCTCGGCCAGTACGGCAAGCGTCGATATGCCGACACATTCCCTGTCGAGGGCCAAGGAGAGGCCGCGGGCGGCGGCCACGCCCACACGAATGCCGGTAAAGGAGCCAGGACCAACGGTCACGCCAATTCGATCGATATCAGTGAGCGTGAGTTTGGCCTCGTCCAGAGCCTCGTCGATCATCGCCATCAGTCGCTCTGCGTGACCTCGACCAATGGTTTCGCTGACGCTGCCGAGCAGTTCGCCCGCCGTCGAATCAAAAACGGCGGCTGCGCAGTCCACACCCGCCGTGTCGATCGCAAGAACGATCATCTCGTCTCCAGTCCGGTCCGATCAGACCGCTTCGACTTCCTGCACTTCGGGCACGAAGTGGCGCAGCAGGTTCTGCACGCCGTGCTTCAGGGTGGCGGTCGAGGACGGGCAACCGGCGCAAGAGCCCTTCATGTTGAGGAAGACCTTGCCATCCTTGAAGCCGCGGAAGGTGATGTCGCCGCCGTCCTGGGCAACGGCCGGTCGCACACGCGTTTCCAGCAGTTCCTTGATCGTCGCAACAATCGTCTCGTCGCCAGCCTCAAAGAATTCCTCTTCGCTGTCGGTCTGGGCGGAGGTCGAGGCCGTGCCCATGACCGGAGCGCCGCTCATGAAATGCTCCATGATCGTGCCGAGGATGGCCGGCTTCAAGTGCTGCCATTCGGGGCCGTCCTTGGAGACGGTGACGAAATCGTAGCCGAAGAAGACGCCCGTGACGCCCGGGATCGTGAAGATGCGCGAGGCGAGCGGCGAAGCCGCCGCACTGTCGGCGTCGCGGAATTCCGCCGTTCCGGTCTGCATGACAACCTTGCCCGGCAGGAATTTCAGGGTCGCCGGGTTCGGCGTGGCTTCGGTCTGGATGAACATGGCGGTCTCCGGGGCGGTGATGGCACCGCTAAAGATTAGAATATTTCCAAAATAGACCTTGTGGGCCGCATCTTCAAGACATGATCATCAGGAAGTCGACATCAGCAGAGCGCGTCGATTTCCTCATCCGTCAGCGAATCCGGCAGGACCGTGACCGGGATCGGGAAGGCAGCACCGCGGCCGGCGATCATCGAGACCAGCGGACCAGGACCTTCCTTGGTCGAGCCCGCGGCCAGAACCAGGATCGCGATGTCGCGGTCTTCCTCGATCAGGCCGTTGATCTCGGGATAGGCGCTTCCCTCGCGAATGACCAGTTCGGGCTCGATGCCGATCGTGTCTCGCACCGTCTGGGCTGCCTTCGCCATAATGGCGTCGGCCTCTTCCCGGGCTTCCGCCCGCATGATCTCCTCGACACCCAGCCATTGCTGAAAATCGCCGTCCGGGATCACATAAATCAGTACCAGTCCGCCATTGGAATTCTTCGCGCGGCGACCGGCATAATGGACCGCGCGCGAGCATTCCGGGGTATTGTCGATGACCGCCATGAACTTGCGACGGTGACCTTCAAGACGTGACAGACGCGTTGAAACCATTGAGAACCCCGCCGCCGGACAGATGAGATTTGGCGCGGGCGGGCTCCGGGCGAACCCGCCAGCGCCCGCGACCTTATCGCACGAAACCGATGATGTCGCGGACTTCGTTCATGGTCTTTTCCGCGCGGGTGCGGGCACGCTCGCCGCCGTCCCGCAGCACCGCATCGATATGACCGGGGTCTTCCATGAGGCGGCGCATCTCGGCATTGATCGGCGCCAGAACATCGACGGCAAGATCGATCAGCGCCGGCTTGAAGACCGAGAACTGCTGGCCGCCAAACTCGGAGAGCACATCGGCCTTCGACTTGTCGGCCAGGGCTGCGAAGATGCCGACGAGATTGTCGGCTTCGGGACGGCCCTTCAGGCCTTCGGTTTCGCTCGGCAACGCATCCGGATCAGTCTTGGCCTTGCGGATCTTCTTGGAGATCGCCTCCTGGTCGTCCATCAGGTTGATGCGCGACAGATCGGACGGATCCGACTTCGACATCTTCTTGGTGCCATCCTTGAGGCTCATGACGCGCGGCGCGGGGCCATCGATCAAGGGTTCGACCATCGGGAAATAGGCGTGCACCGGCTCTTCGCCGACCTTGATGTCGATGCCGAGGCCGGTCGGCACGATCTTGTCGTGGAAGTCCATGTTGAACTTCATGGCAATGTCGCGGGCAAGCTCCAGATGCTGCTTTTGGTCGTCGCCAACAGGTACATGCGTGGCGCGGTAGACGAGAATGTCGGCGGCCATCAGGCTCGGATAGGCGTAGAGACCGAGCGAAGCCTGCTCACGGTCCTTGCCGGCCTTGTCCTTGAACTGCGTCATGCGGTTCATCCAGCCGATGCGGGCGACGCAATTGAAGATCCAGGCGAGCTCCGCGTGCTGCGGCACCTGGGACTGGTTGAACACGATATGCTTCTTCGGGTCGATGCCGGCGGCGAGGAAGGCGGCGGTGATCGAGCGAATCTGGGTGGCCATGTCCTCGTGGACCAGTTGCGCCGTCAGGGCGTGCATGTCGACGACACAGTAGATGCAGTCGTTGTTTTCCTGCAGCGCGACGAACTTTCTGATCGCGCCGAGATAGTTGCCGAGATGGAGGTTGCCGGTGGGCTGAACGCCGGAGAATACCAGCGGCTTGAACTCAGTCATTCTAATCCTCAACAGGCTGGTGGAGGGCCCGATCTTCTGATCGTGTCGGTCAGGGCTTATGCACGGCGGGCGGGGCGCAATCAAGCGCTCACTTTTGCGTCTGAGGCTTCGCCCGCTCGATCAGATCCCAGAGATTTCCATAGAGATCGGCAAATACGGCAACTGTGCCATAGGCCTCATGACGCGGCTCCTCCTGGAAGATGACGCCGGCTTCCGTGAAACGGCGGTGGTCGCGGGCGAAATCATCGGTTTCCAGGAAGAAGCCGACGCGACCGCCGGTCTGGTTGCCGATGGCGGCGCGCTGGGCATCATCCGTCGCTTCGGCCAGCAGCAAGGCCGCCCCATCCCCGCCGGTCGGGCGGACAACCAGCCAGCGCTTGCCGTCCGGCATCGCCGTGTCCTCCACGCAATCGAAGCCGAGACCTTCGCAATAGAAAGTCTTTGCGCGGTCGTAGCTATCGACCACCAGACTGACGAGAAAGAGCCTGTTCATGGTCATCGGAAGCGCCCTTCGGTTCGGATTGTGACTCGCAGATCGACAATATCACTCATAGAAAAATTTCCTCCCATATTTGAGGGGTTTAAGGAATGGTTTTGCACGCCGATAACCAGCATTCCAAGCGCCCAAAAAACAGGCGTAAACGCCAATCCGAGTAAAGCGCACCAAATTTGACACATTTGGGGGAATAAAAACCCTCCAGGAGCGATCTGGATCGCTGAAAACAACAATCTCATTCCAGAAGGTCACTCATGCGCACATTGTTTCGCGTCGCGCTCGGCTGCGTTCTTTCGTTCGGCCTCCTCTCCCCCGCGGAGGCCGTCGAGAAGAAGAAGCGCCATTTTTTCATGAAGCATGACACGGCGGTTGCCTACACGCTGCAGCGTGTCAGCGTCAAAGCCAACTGTTTTCCCGACGAACTGAAGGGCATTCTCGCCCATATCGCCAGAAAGACCGGCAAGAAGCCTGTCGTCACTTCCGGTCACCGCCCGCGCTCGGGCCGCTCCCAGCACAGCCACTGTTTTGCAGCCGATATCCGGGTGCCCGGCGTATCTGAGAAGAAGATCGTAGCCGCCGCTCGAACCGCACCGGGCATTGGCGGCATAGGCCGCTATTGCAACGGCATCGTGCATGTCGATATCGGACCGAAGCGGACCTGGACCTATTGCTGATCAGGTTCGGACGGGGTCGTTGCGGCCTCGTCTGCTGTCTTCTTCCTGCGTTTGAGACTGCGGCGGATCATGCCGATATCGGCACCGCCGATCAGGAAGGCGATGCCGAAATAGACGGGCATGGCGATAACCACGAGTGCACCCAGCGCCAGAACCTGATCGAGAAGCGGGCTTGCGGGCGTCAGCCAAGACGACCAGCGATCGGACAGGTAGACGAGAAGGCCCGCCATCACGCCTGAGGCAATCATCAGACGCACTGTGCGAGTGACCAGCGACCACTCGAAGACGAGATGGCCGCGCCAGAGCAGGACCGAAAACAAGAGGATGGTATTGGTCCAGCCGGCGGCAGCTTCGGCAATCGCGATACCGCTCTCCTCGAAGATCGGGAAAAGCGTGAGCGCAAGGCCGGTGTTGAGCGCGACCGAGACCATGGTGAAGCGCATCGGGGTCTTGGTGTCTTCGCGGGCATAGTATCCCGGCTGCAAAGCCTTGATGAGCACGAAGCCAGGCAAGCCGATGCCGTAGATCGCAAGGATCGAGGCGACGACGGCGGTGTTCTGCTCGGAAAATGCGCCGCGCTCGTAAAGAACGCGGATGATCTCGTCGGAGAGGACCCAGATGGCGGCAGCGGCCGGTAGCGTCAGGAAGAGAACAAATTCGATCGAGCGGTTCTGAAGGGTTTCCGCCTCCTTCAAGTGTCCGCCCTTGAGCGCGCGCGCAAGCTCCGGCAACAGCACGACCGCGACCGCGACACCGACGACGCCGAGAGGCAGTTGGTAGATGCGGTCGGCATATTGCAGGGCGGAGATCGCGCCCTCCTTGGTGGAAGCGATGGCCTGGCCGATGAGCTGGTTGATCTGAGTGATGCCGCCGGTGACGGCGGCGGGGACGGCCAGCACCAGCAGACGCCTCACATTTGGCGTGAAGCGCGGGCGCTTGAAGCCGATGCGAATGCCGGCATGGCGCACGCCGATATAGACCACGGCCATCTGCAGGAGGCCTGCCCCGAGCACCGACCAGGAGAGCGCCCAGGCGGTGGCCGCTGGGTCAGCACCGGTCCACAGCGCCCAACCGAGCGCACCGATCATCAGGACATTGAGGAAAACGGGCGCGATCGCTGCTGCAAAGAAGTGGTGCAGCGAATTCAGCATGCCGCTCAGCATGGCCGTCAGCGACATGCACATGAGATAGGGGAACATGACGATCGCGAGGCGTACCGTCAGGTCGAATTTCTCTTGGTCTTCCGCAAAGCCCGGCGCGATGATCCATTGCACGAGCAGCGGCATGGAGAGCTGCATGCCGATGGTCAGGATCAACAGGACCGTGAAGAGGACCCCGAAGACTTCCTCGGAAAAGCGCTTGGCGCCATTGATGCCATTCGCCTCGATCTCCTTGGCGAAGAGCGGCACGAAGGCCGCGTTGAAGGCGCCTTCAGCAAACAGGCGGCGGAAGAGATTGGGGAAGCGGAAGGCGGCGTAGAAGACGTCTGCGACCGGGCCGGTGCCCAGCGCTGCGGCCATCAGGGTTTCGCGCGCAAAGCCGAAGATGCGGCTGCCGAGCGTCGCCCCACCGACCGTCATGAATTTCTTGACGAGGCTCATTCCTCAGGCCCGTGCCTTTTTCGGCGCCGGTGCTGCGCGGTGTGGCTGGGCGATGATGCCCGAGGGCATGTTGTCCTTCAATTCATCGGGCTGTTCGGTCATCACGGGCTTCAGGCGATTGGCGATATTGGCCTGGCGGTTCTCGTTGGTGACCTTCTGGCCGACGAGATCGGTCACATAGAAGGTGTCGATGACCTTTTCGCCGAAGGTGGTGATGCGGGCCGAGTGGATGTCGAGCGAGAGGTCCGACAGGACCGCGGTGATTTCGGCCAGAAGGCCGATGCGGTCAAGGCATTCGACTTCGATGACGGTGAACTTGTTGGACAGCGCATTGGAGATGCGCACATCCGGTTGGACCGGGAAGGTCTTGTTCTTCTTCTTGCCCTTCGTGCGCGTGGCGATGACTTCTGGCAGGCGCTTGCGGCCCGAGAGCACGTCCTCGATCATCTTGCCGATCGTGGCGGCGCGACGGGTTTCGTCCTCGTCGATCGGGAATTCACGGTTGATCAGGATCGTATCGAGCGCGCGGCCATCCGAGGTCGTGAAGATCTGCGCGTCGGCGATGTTGGCCCCGGCCGCCGCACAGGCGCCGGCGATGATCGACAGCAGGCGCGGATGGTCGGGCGAGAGCACGGTGATCTCGGTGATCGCATGGAACTGGTGGGTGCGCACCATGGTGGCGAGCGCCTGGCCTGACTTGTCCGTCTGGCGGATGAAATGGGCGTGGCGCACTTGGTCTTCGAGATCGACGGAGAGCAGGTAGGGCTCGTAATGCAGCTTCGTATAGGTGCGCTGGTCCTTCTGGCTCCAGCCTTCCAGCGCCTTGGTAAGCTGCTCGGCGGCATGCTTGGCGCGCTCCTTGCGGGAGACCTGGGAGAAGCCGCCCGAGAGCAGCAGTTCGGTCTCGTAGTAGAGCGTGCGCAGGAGCTGGCCCTTCCAGCCGTTCCAGACACCCGGGCCGACGGCGCGGATATCGCAGACGGTCAGGACCAGAAGCATCTTCAGGCGGTCGAGCGACTGTACCTTTTCGGCGAAGTCGGTGATGGTCTTGCGGTCGTGCAGATCGCGGGTCTGGGCGACCATGGACATCAGGAGATGCTGGTCGATCAGCCAGGCCACCATTTCGGTCTGCTTGGGCGAGAGGCCGAGACGCGGGCAGAGCTTGCGGGCGACCTTGGCGCCCGCGATGGAGTGGTCCTCCTGGCGGCCCTTGGCGATGTCGTGCAGGAGGATCGCGACGTAGAGTGCCTGACGATCCTCGATCTCCGGCATGATCTTGTTGGCGAGCGGGTGGACTTCCTCCGCCTTGCCATTGTCGATTTCCGACAGAACCTCGACGGTGCGGATGAGATGCTCGTCGACGGTGTAGTGATGATACATGTTGAACTGCATCATCGAGACGATCTTGCCAAATTCCGGGATGAAGCGGCCGAGCACGCCGGCCTCGTTCATGCGGCGCAGGATGAAGCCCGGATCCTTGCGGGAGGTGAGGATCGACAGGAAGAGGCGGTTCGCCTCCGTGCTTTCGCGGAAGGTATTGTCGACCAGCGACAGCGAGCGGGTGACCGCCTTCAGGGCGTCGGGGTGGAATTCCAGCCCGTTCAGATCCGCCACATGGAAGAGGCGCATAATCGACATCGGGTCCTTCTTGAAGACACCGGGATCGGCGAGCGCAATACGGCCGCGATCGTCGATGAATTCGCTGGCACCGGGGATCTTGCGCGGGCGATTGGCGAAACGGCCGATCATGCCGCCGATGCCAGGGGCGGCTTTGGCCTGCTGGTCTTCGAGGGCGGCCGCAAAGATGCGGGTGAGGTCACCGACGTCCTTGGCCACCAGGAAGTAATGCTTCATGAAACGTTCGACAGCGGAGAGCCCCGGACGCGCCTGGTAGTCCAGGTTTTTAGCGATCTCCGGCTGGATGTCGAAATAGAGCCGCTCTTCCGGCTTGCCGGTCAGATAATGCATGTGGCAGCGGACCGCCCAGAGGAAATCGTCGGCCTTCTGGAAGAGTCGCCATTCATGGCGAGAGAGCACGCCCAGGCGTACAAGGTCATCGGTGTCACGGACGTGGTAGTTGTATTTGGCGATCCAGAAGAGGGTCTGGAGATCGCGCAGGCCGCCCTTGCCTTCCTTGACGTTCGGCTCGACCAGATAACGGCTGTCGCCGGCCTTCCGGTGGCGTTCGTCACGTTCGGCGAGCTTGGCGGCGATGAATTCGGGGGCGGTACCTGTCGTCACTTCCTGGTCGAAGCGTTGTTGGAGTTCCGTCACCAGGGCCTCGTCACCGCAGATATGGCGGGTTTCGAGGATCGCCGTGCGGATGGTCATGTCGGACTTCGACAGGCGGATGCATTCCTCGACGGTGCGGGTGGCGTGGCCGACCTTGAAGCCGACATCCCAGAGCAGATAGAGCACAAACTCGACCGCCTTGTGCATAGCGGGGCCGGCCTTAGGCGGCAGCAGGAAGAGCAGATCGATATCCGAGCCGGGTGCGAGCGTGCCGCGACCGTAGCCGCCGACAGCGGCGACCGAGAGACCGTCAGTGTCCTTCGGATAGACATGGATGCGAGCGAAATCGAAGATCACCGAGATCAGCTGGTCCTGGATCCAGGAGATGCGGTTGGCGCAGTTCATGCCGCTGCCATCTTCAAAGAGCTTCAGGCGCGCCTGTTCGCGGGCATCGGCCGAGGCCTTTTTCAGGATCGGCAAAAGCTTCGAGCGGGTCTCCAGCATATTGCCGCATCCGGCCGCCGCGACCGTCTTGCAGGACGCACGAAGCGCGTCGATATCGAGGAGGTCGTCGAAGGCGAGGTCTGCTTTGGCCATGGGGGCGGCATCATCTCTTGCGAACCCGGGAATCAGCCGGGATTGGTGGCGCTATAGCGCTTTTCGGGCGCGATTGACAGGCACTCTACCGGTCAAGGCTTGCCAAGTTGTTTCTTGAGATCATAGAGCGCATCAAGCGCCTGGCGAGGCGTAAGGTCGTCAAGATCGAGTGAGCGCAAGGCCTCCTCGACCTTTGAAGGGCCGGATTTCTGGATCTCCTCGCGGCGCACGGCGACCTGGAAAAGCGGCAGGTCGTCGATCAGCTGGGCGGCCGGGTTCTTGCGGTCGCTATCTTCCAAGCGTGTCAGAACTTCTCGGGCCCGGGCGACGACGGCCGCCGGCAGGCCGGCCAGACGGGCGACCTGGATCCCGTAGGAGCGATCGGCGGAACCGGGGCCGACCTCATGCAGGAAGATGACGTCGCCGTCCCATTCCTTGACGCGCATGGTGACGTTCGACATGCGGGCGAGCTTTTCCGACAGCGCGGTCAGCTCGTGGAAATGGGTGGCGAAGAGCGAGCGGCAGCGGTTTGCTTCGTGCAGATGCTCGACGGCGGCCCAGGCGATGGAGAGGCCGTCGAAGGTGGCGGTACCACGGCCGATCTCGTCGAGGATAACCAGCGAGCGGTCGGTCGCCTGGTTGAGGATGGCGGCGGTCTCGACCATCTCGACCATGAAGGTGGAGCGGCCACGCGCCAGATCATCGGAGGCGCCGACGCGGGAGAAGAGCCGGTCGACAATCCCGATATGCGCCGCACCGGCTGGCACGAAGGAGCCCATCTGGGCGAGGATGGCAATCAGCGCGTTCTGGCGCAGGAATGTCGATTTACCGCCCATGTTGGGACCGGTCAGCAGCCAGATGGCGCCGGGGCCTTTGGTATCATTGGGCGAGAGATCGCAATCGTTCGCAATAAAGGGGCTGGCTGCCTGGCGGCGGAGCGCCTGCTCGACGACCGGATGGCGGCCAGCGGTGATGGCGAACATTCTCGAATCGTCGACCAGCGGGCGGCAGTAGCCCTGCTCTTCCGCCAAGGCCGCAAGGCCGGCTGCGACATCGATCACCGCAAGTGCGCGGGCAGCGGCCTTGATGGGTTCGGCCGCTGAGACGACCTGGCTTACCATCTGGTCGAAGGCCGCGAGTTCCAGCGACAGCGCTTGGCCTGCGGCGTTGGCGATGCGGCTTTCGAGATCGGCAAGTTCGGTCGTGGTGAAGCGCATGGCATTGGCCATGGTTTGGCGATGGATGAAGCGGGCTTTCGCTTCGTCGCCCTCGGTCATCGGGCCGGCATTGCCGGCTGTGACTTCGATGAAATAGCCGAGCACATTGTTGTGCTTGATCTTCAGCGACTTGATGCCGGTTTCCTCGGCATATTGCAGCTGCAGGCCGGCGATGACGCGGCGGGACTGGTCACGCAGTGCCCTGAGTTCGTCGAGCTCGGGAATTGCGCCATCGCGGAGAAAACCGCCGTCGCGCTTCAGCAGCGGCAATTCCTCAGCGAGCATGGTGGCGAGGCTGGAGCCAAGATCGGCGGGCAAGGCTGCGAGGTCAGCAAGGGCTTCGGACATTTCTGTCGGCAGGTTGGACGGATCAAGCAGGCGGCCAACTTCGGCAGAGGCTGCGAGACCGGCGACGATGGCACCGAGGTCACGCGGGCCACCACGATCGAGCGCCAGACGGGAAAGTGCACGCGGCATATCGGGCACGCGCTTCAGGGCGTCACGGAGGCGGTCGACGAGCAGGCCGTCGGCCAAGAGATGAGCAATCGAGTCCTGGCGGTCGGCAATTGCTTCTGGATCGGTCAGCGGGGACATCAGGCGCTCGGCCAGCAGTCGGGCGCCGCCGCCGGTGACGGTGCGGTCGATGGCCTTCAGAAGCGAGCCGTTGCGGTCACCCGACAGCGTCTTCACCAATTCGAGATTGGCGCGGGTGGCAGGGTCGATGAAGAGGGTGGACGCCGCATTCTGGCGCTCGGGCAGACCGAGCGGCGGGCGCTCGGAGATCTGGGTCTTTTCGACATAGGCGACGGCGGCAGCGGCGGCAGCGATTTCGGCACGGGAGAAGGCGCCGAAGCCATCCAGCGTTCCGACGCCGAAATAGCGGGCGATGCGGCCTTCGGCGCTGGCGCTGTCGAAGAGCACGCCTGGCTGGGGTACGACGACGCGGCCGAGCACGTCGAAAGCGGGCTTCAGTTCTTCGTCGTGGAACAGCGTATCCGGCACGATCAGTTCGCGCGGCTCGATGCGCAGGATGTCTGCGAGCAGGCGCGTCTCGGTGGTTTCCGCGAGGCGGAAGATGCCGGTGGAGATATCGATCCAGGCGAGCGCCAGCTGCGGAGCGGAGCCGCCCCGGATACGGGCGAGCGCCATCAGGTAATTGGATTCGAAGGGCGAGAGGAGTTTGTCCTCGGTGATCGTGCCTGGAGTGACGAGCCGCACGACATCGCGCTTCACGACGGATTTCGAGCCGCGCTTCTTTGCCTCCGCCGGATCCTCGATCTGCTCGCAGACCGCAACGCGGAAGCCGAGCGAGATCAGCTTCTGCAGGTAATCATCTGCCGCATGAACGGGCACGCCGCACATCGGGATATCCTGGCCGAGATGCTGGCCGCGCTTGGTCAGCGTGATGCCGAGCGCGCGCGAGGCGTCGACCGCATCCTCGAAGAAGAGCTCGTAGAAATCGCCCATGCGATAGAAGAGCAGGCTGCCCGGATTGGCGGCCTTGATCTCGATGAATTGCTCCATCATCGGAGTGGCCGTTGCGCGGCTCTCTTCCGAGGTCAGCTCGGCGACGTTCAGGACATCACTGGGGGTGGCTTGATATAGCGTCACGGGCTCAATGTTTTCTTGAAAAGGATGCGATGTGACACTAACGACTTAGGGCGAGGAAACACAACAAGGATGGGCCGGCGTTCGCCCGCTGCCCACAACATGGTGAGGGGAAGCATGGCAAACGAGAAGACGACCGGCCGGACGAAAGTCTCGGTAACGGAGCAGGAAGCCCTGGACTTTCACTCGCAGGGGCGTCCGGGCAAGCTGGAGATTACCCCGACCAAGCCGATGGCGACGCAGCGCGACCTGTCGCTTGCCTATTCCCCCGGCGTTGCCGTTCCCGTGAAAGCGATCGCCGCCGATCCTGCCACGGCTTACGACTACACCACCCGCGGCAACATGGTGGCGGTCATCTCGAACGGCACGGCAATCCTTGGCCTCGGCAATCTTGGGGCGCTGGCTTCGAAGCCGGTCATGGAGGGCAAGTCGGTGCTGTTCAAGCGCTTTGCCGATGTCGATTCGATCGATCTGGAAGTCGATACCGAGAATGTCGACGAGTTCATCAACTGCGTGCGCTATCTCGGCCCCTCCTTCGGCGGCATCAATCTGGAAGACATCAAGGCACCGGACTGCTTCATCATCGAAAGCCGGCTGCGCGAGCTGATGGATATCCCGGTGTTTCACGACGACCAGCACGGCACGGCGATCATTGCGGCGGCCGGCCTGATCAATGCGCTTGAGCTTACGGGCCGCGACTTCAAGACGACCAAGCTTGTGTGCAATGGGGCTGGGGCGGCGGCGATTGCCTGTATCGAGCTGATCAAGGCGATGGGCTTCAACGGCGAGAACATCATTCTCTGCGACACCAAGGGCGTGATCTTCCAGGGACGCACCGAAGGCATGAACCAGTGGAAGAGCGCCCATGCGGTGAAGACCGACCGGCGGACCTTGCGCGAGGCGATGGTGGGCGCCGACGTTGTGTTCGGGCTGTCGCAGAAGGGTGCGCTGTCTTCCGAGATGGTGGCCTCGATGGCGCCGAACCCGATCATTTTCGCCATGGCCAATCCGGACCCGGAGATCACGCCGGAGGAGGTGGCTGCGATCCGCGACGATGCGATCATGGCGACCGGGCGTTCGGACTATCCGAACCAGGTGAACAATGTTCTCGGCTTTCCCTATATTTTCCGGGGTGCGCTCGATGTGCGGGCAAGCCAGATCAATGACGCGATGAAGATCGCCGCCGTCCGGGCGCTTGCCGATCTGGCGCGCGAGGATGTGCCTGACGATGTGGCAGCAGCCTATCAGGGCGAGCGGCCGCGCTTCGGGCCGCAATACATCATCCCCGTGCCCTTCGATCCGCGTCTGATTTCGGCCATTCCGGTGGCGGTTGCCAGGGCTGCGATGGAGAGCGGCGTGGCGCGCAAGGAAATCGAGGATCTCGGTGCCTATGCGCATGAGCTTTCGGCCCGGCGCGATCCGATTGCGGCGGCCACGCAGCGAATTTTCGAGCATGTGCGCAATCACCCAAAGCGCGTCGTCTTTGCCGAAGGCGAAGAGGAACAGGTGATGCGCGCGGCGATTTCCTTCGTCAATCTCGGGCTGGGCACGGCAATCCTGTTGGGTCGCGACGAACCGCTCAAGGCGACTGCGGAACGGGCGGGGATCGATCTCGACCGTCCCGGCATCGAGGTGGTCAATGCGCGCATGTCGACCCGCGTCGAGGCCTATACCGAATATCTCTATGCCCGCCTGCAGCGGAAGGGCTATCTGCATCGCGATGCGCAGCGGCTGATCAACACCGACCGCAACCACTTTGCCGCCTGCATGGTGGCGCTGGGCGATGCCGACGCCATGGTAACGGGCACGACCCGCAATTATTCGACGGCGCTCGAAGACGTACGCCGCTGTATCGACACGGCCCCTGGGCACCGGGTGATCGGGGTGTCGTTGGCACTGGCGCGTGGCCGCACGATCGTGGTCGCCGATACCGCCGTGCATGACATGCCAACGGCGGACGAACTGGCCGACATCGCGGAAGAGGCTGCTGGCGTGGCTCTCAGCCTGGGGCTTGAGCCACGGGTGGCACTGCTTGCCTATTCCACCTTCGGCCATCCGACCGGCGAACGCTCCGAACGCGTGCGGGAAGCCGTGAAGATTCTCGACCGGCGCGGCGTTTCCTTCGAATATGATGGCGAGATGGGCGCCGACATTGCGCTCAACCAACATCGCATGGAGCAGTATCCATTCTGCCGCCTGTCGGGCACAGCCAATGTGCTCGTCATGCCGGCGATCCATTCGGCGGCGATCTCGACCAAGATGCTGCAGGAACTGGGCGGGCTCACCGTGATGGGTCCGCTGCTCATCGGCCTCGAAAAATCGGTACAGATCGCGCAGATGGGCGCCAAGGACAGCGATATCGTCAATATGGCAGCGATCGCGGCCTATAACGCGGCGGGTTAAGCGAAGACCGGAGCGGCTTTTGCGAGCCGCTCCATGTCGTCCTCGATCTCGCGCTTCAGCCAGCGTTTGAACTTCTCCACCTTGTCGGAACGTCGAGCATTCTCAGCGGTTACGAAGTAATGGCCGAAGCCGGTTTTGACCGCAGGACCAAAGGGCGCGACGAGCTGGCCGTGCTGAAGCTGATGCGAGGCGATGGTCTGCCAGGCGAGCATCACCCCCTGCCCCGCGATTGTCGCGTCGAGGCAGAGCGATGCTTCGCTGAAGGTGTGGCGCGCCTTGATCTCGGCGCCTTCAAGACCGACCGCCGATAACCAGACATCCCATGCGAACATGGCCCTGCCATCGATGACCTTCGGCAGGTCGAGAATATCGGCGGCTTCGCGCAGTTTTTCGGCCATGGCCGGGGTGCAGAGCGGCGCCACTCGCTGATTGAGGATCAGCTCAGCCTTGAAACCCGGCCAGTGGCCACGTCCGACCCGAATTCTGAGATCGACATCTGTCTGACTGGCATCGGTCAGGCGGTCATTGGCATCGATACGCAGGCTGATTTCGGGAAAGCGCTCCGAGAAAGCCGCGATGCGGTGCACGAGCCAGCGGGCGGCGAAGACCGGCGCCACGGAGATGGTAAGCAATGTGTCGTCGCTGCGTCTGGCGAGCGCCACGGCGCCCGAGAGGTGGCGAAAGCCATCGGAAAGACGCGCCAGCATATCGGTCGCCGTATCGACCGGAACCATGCCGCGGCCGGTGCGCTCGAAAAGCGGGCGGCTGAGTTGCTGCTCGGTCTTGATGACCTGCTGGCTGACGGCGCCGATGGATACGCCCAGCTCTTCCGCCGCCGCCTGGAGTGAGCCGAGGCGAGCAACGGCTTCGACGGCGCGCAGGCCGTTGAGGTGCACCTGATTGAGATTCTTCATATAGGAAAGCTATAGTTCGCATGGGCAAAACTCAATTGAATTTTGCCACCTGAACGCCGATGCTGAAGCCTCTTTGGAAGGCTAACGCCTTCTTCCCAGCATATCGAGGCGAAGCCATGTTCAAGTTTCTCTGGAGACGACGAGAACCCGTGACACCGACGGCGCGAGACTGGCGGCATGATCCCATGGGGCATCCGGCCTTGCGGGAGATGAGCCTTCGGGAGCTTGGCGACCTGCCGATGGTGGCGGAAGCGCCGATGCGGGTGGCAAGGGTCGAGGTGACGGAGGATTGCCGGCGCGGTGTCAGTCGGGTGCAATCAGGCGGATGCGCTGTTTCACGATGATCGGCAAGCACTGAGGGCTTTGTGGCTCGGCTTCGCCGCCCCCCTCATTCCACGGTGCAACGAGTTGCACCTGTGCGCTCTGCGCTACGTTCTCCCCGATGGGGAGAAGAGGATCAGCTGGCGCTGGCGAAGCGGCCGGCGTCGGCGCCGTAATAGTTGACGTAGCGGCCGGAGATGCTGGCGATAGGCAGGATGATCAGGACGTCCGTCGTGTTGAAAGCCTGGTCAACGACGGCGCCATTGCCGACCATGGCACCGAGGCGCAGGTAACCCTTGATCAGCGGCGGCATGGCGAAGAGCGCGCGGCGGGCATTGATGGCTTCTGATGGCATAAGGTCCATCTCGCGGTAGAGATGGGGCAGCGCGTCGACCGCCCATTCGCCCTTGGCAACGGCATTCTGATGCAGGAAGGAGAGCGCCAGCGCATGTTCCTCCGGCTGCGTGCCGGGGAAGGAGCCGCAGCCAAACATGGCATCGATTCGGTTATGCAAGGCGTAGGCCCAGCAGCCCTGCCAGAGAAGTTCGACCGTGCGCTTCGTGCGATATTGCGGCAGCACGCAAGAGCGGCCAAGCTCCATGAAGCGCTTTTCCGGATGGCGGGCGACGAGTGCATCGACGCCGAATTCGGAGCCGGAATAGAAGCCGCCATGGACGATCGCCACTTCATGGCGCAGCAGGCGGTAGGTGCCGACGATCTGGTCTTCGGCATCGCCGTCGATCGAGCGATCAAGAACCAGAAGATGATCGCAGAGTGAGTCCCAGCTGTCGACTTCACGGCCGCGGCGGGCATCTTCGACGCAGACCTGCGCCTTCATTTCCTCGACGAAAACGCGGTAGCGCACGGCCTGGGCCGCGTCGATCTCTCTCTCGGTGCGGGCAATGCGGGTCTCGAGATTGCCGATCCGCCCGAGGATATCACGGGATGCAGGCTGTCCCAGCGGCGCGGCCGCCGAATTTGCCAGGTGAAGGTCTCGTTCGATCAGTTCCACGCTCATCGGATCTATCCAGCGTTGAAGTCACGGGCCTTTAAACACGAGACTGCTACAGGAAAGTGACAAAACTTCGGAGGCTTTCGCCGCCGTCAAGCCTCTGGCGGCTTCGGCTTTCGGTGCTGGATGATCTCGTCGATGACGATGAAGATCGCGCCGATGGTGATGAAACTGTCTGCCAGGTTGAAGACGGCGAAGGACCAGGTCTGGGTGTAGAAGAGGATATAGTCGACCACATAGCCATAGGTGAGGCGGTCGATGATATTGCCGAGCGCGCCCGCGATGATCATTGCAAAGCCGAGATGGGCGAAATGCTGCTCGGGGCCGGTCTTGCGCCAGAGCCACAGGACAAAAGCCACGATCACGAGGCGCAGGCCGACGATAAACCAGCTGTCGAGATGCGACAGCATGGAGAAAGCGACGCCGAGATTATGGGTGCGGTAGAGCGCCCAGAAGGGCAAAACCGGGATCAGTTCATGCATCGGCAGAGTCACTTCCACCGCATATTTGATGGCCTGATCTAGGATCAGGGCGATGGCGATGAAGGTCAGGACCGGGCCGGGCCGGTTGAAGGCGGCAAGCATGGTCACTGGGCTCCGTCGAGGGCGAGCAGGTGGCGGCGGACCTCGAACAGCATGACGCCCGTGGCGACTGCGAGGTTCAGGCTATCGGCCATGCCGACCTGGGGAATGCGGGCGAGCTTGTCTGCGGCTTGAGCCAGTTCATCCGGCAGGCCTGATTGTTCGTTGCCCATCATCAGGATGACCGGCTTGGAGCGGTAGTCGATGGTGCGGTAATCGACGGCGCCGGCCAGATGCGTGGCAACGAGGCGGGCATCCACCGACTTCTTCCACTTGAGGAAATCGGCAGGCGTGGTCTTCACCAGCGGCAATGCGAACATCGAGCCCATAGTGGCGCGGACGGTTTCCATGGAGAAGGGATCGGTGCAGTCGCCAACCAGAATGACGCCGGAGGCACCGGCGGCGTCGGCCGTGCGGATGATGGTGCCGAGATTGCCGGGATCGCGGACGCGGTCGAGCGCGATCCAGGTTTCCGAGCCCGTCGGCTGGATGTCCTTGAGCGGCGTCCAGCGCTGCTCGAAGACGGCGGCGACCATTTGCGGGTTGTCGCGCCTCGTGATCGAGGACATCACCTTTTCGCTCACTTCCAGCACAAGGCCGCCGGCGGCGACGGTGCGGGCGGCGACCTTCTCGACCAGCGGCTTGCCCTTGCCGGCCTTGGCATAGACGAGGGTGCGGATGGTCCAGCCGCGATCAAGCGCGTCGATGACCAGCTTCAGGCCTTCAGCAAGGAAGGTGCGGCTTTCGTCGCGGCTCTTCTTCTGGGAGAGCGCCTTGATATCCTTGATGATGGGATTGGCGAGGCTGGTGACTTCCTTGACCTGACCGACGCGGCGCAAGCCCTCGTTTCGATAGTCGTCGGTCATTTCGGCACCCAGCGGCTGAAGAGAGAGGTGGAGAGCGCACGCCCCGGCGTCTTGCCGTCGAGGCCGGCCTCGCGGATGACGAGTTCGCCTGACTCGACCAAGCCGCCCTTGCCGCGCATGGTCTCACGCATCAGTTCATGGATGGAATAGAAGCTCGCGCGGATCGAATAGGCAGTGAGCACCAGGCCAACCGCCTTGGGCGCTAGAAGCTCGCGGCAGATATCGAGCATCAGCGGCAGGTGATCGAAGAGCTGCCAGACTTCGCCATTGGGGCCACGGCCGAATTTCGGCGGGTCGGTGAGGATGATGTCATAGTGGTGACCGCGGCGCTCTTCGCGCAGGATGAACTTCATGGCATCCTCGCAAATCCAGCGGATCGGCGCCTTGTCGAGGCGGCTCAGCGACTGGTTTTCGCGCGCCCAGCCGATCGCCTTCTTGGAGGCATCGACATGGGTGACTTCGGCGCCGGCAGCGGCCGCGACCAGCGAGGCGACACCGGTATAGCCGAAGAGGTTCAGGACCTTCAGCGGCCGGTCGGCAGCCTCGATCTTCTGCTTCATCCAGCTCCAATGGGCGATCTGCTCGGGAAACACGCCGACATGGCGGAAGGCGGTGAAGCGGCCGTGAAAATCCACACCCAGCAGAGAGAGCGGCCAGGTTTCGCCAAGCGCCTCGCGCTGGAAGCGCCAGCGTCCCATGCCGTCTTCATCCGTGTCGCCGGTGAACACGGCATCGGCCTTGTCCCAGACATGGGAAGGCAGCGCCTTCGGCCACAGGGCCTGCGCTTCCGGCCGTACAATGCGATAGGGACCATATTGCTCTAGCTTCAACCCGTCGCCACTGTCGATCAGGTGAAAATCGCCGGCGCCCGAGGATTCCAGGATCAGCGGCACGCGCTCGGTCGGACGATCACCGTTGCGGACCGTCAGAACGCGGGCGGGTTCCGACGACGCATCGTGCGTTTGCGGCTGGGGCTTTGCCTTGGCGGCCTCGGCTTCGCGGCGCGGCGGACGGGCCGGGCGCTCGTCCCTGCCCTTCGATGCGTAAGGCTTGGCCGTTGCCGGCCGTGTCTCGCCACTGCCTTTCGCCTTCGCTCCCGGGAATGGCTTGGCGCCGGGGCGACGTTCCTTGTTCTTCACGTCAATGATCCGTGGGTCGTGTTCGTCTGGGGCAGCCCATAGCATTGCCGGCCCGGCGCGGAAAGGAAATTTGCCGCGAATTCGCTGCGCCCAGCCTTACTTGGCGCCGAGTTGCGGAAGCGTGGCGCCGGCGATTTCTTCGGCGCGGGTTTTCTGCCGGTCGGCTTCGGCCTGCCACTGCTGGGCCACACGCGACTGGCTGCGGGCCTTCTTGCGATGCTTGCCCTGTGTGAACCAGGTGACGATGGCGCCGAGCAGCACGCCCAGCATGACGGCGAGAATGAGAAGCACGAAGAGGGGGGCGGAGGCCGACAGAGCCTGATCGGCTGGATCGAAGGGATTGAGCGCGAGCCTGACGGGCGCGCGGTTGGCGACGGCCAGAACAATCAGGAGAACGCCGAGCGGAACGAATACCACGAGGCTCACGACTTTCCGGATCATCTCGAAACTCCCTGTTCTGTCCGAGGGCCATCAAGGCACCTCATTCGTCTCAAGTTAAGGACAGAGGCGGAATTTTCAACGCGAAAAGCGCTTATTCGTCGTCTTCGTCGCCCATGCCGGGGTTGAGACGCTCGCGTAGCTCCTTGCCGGTCTTGAAGAAGGGGACCCACTTCTCCTCGACGAAGACGGTTTCCCCTGTGCGCGGATTGCGCCCGGACCGCGAGGGACGATTCTTGACGGAGAAAGCGCCGAAGCCACGCAGTTCGACGCGATTGCCGCCTGCGAGCGCGTCCGTGATCTCGTCGAGCACCGCGTTTACGATATTTTCGACATCACGATGATAGAGATGCGGATTACGGGCCGCGACGATCTGCACCAATTCCGACTTTATCACGCGGACCCCCTGAATTTTCTGTTGTGACGTGAGCGTCGCCAAAGTTGCCAAAGCGAAAAAGCACAGTCAAGGAACAACTTAACCATAATGTCGCGGCTTTGCGAGAGCTATGACGCGCATCACATGCCAAATCGTGATCGAGGCTGCCCTCGTTTCTCCGTATCGTCATTCCATCGATCGATTGGCATGTTTCTTGTAATGGCGCTGCCACAATCCATATTGGCAACAACCGGCAGACATGCGAAACGACCAAAACGGTGGATCGGTTGCGACCGCCACCCTGAAGAACGGGCTCTTTTGAATGCTGCAATCGACTCATGACGGCTTGCCGACATCCGGACACGGAGCCGGTGCGGATGCCTACCGGAAGGCGATGAGCCATTCCCGGCGGGTCAAACGCCTGCGCTTTTTGTTGCCCGTCGCTGCCCTGGGCATCACACTCGCTTTTGCTGCGGTTTCCGTGGTGCGCAGCCTTATGCCTGAAGAGTTGCAGATCGAATCCGCGACGATCGAAGACGGCAAGGTCGTGATGGAGAAGCCGGCGATCGCCGGCCGCAATTCCGAGGGCGTGCGCTATTCGATGCGGGCTGAGCGGGCACTTCAGGACATCAAGAACCCCAACATGATCACCCTCGAATCGATCGCAGCCGCCGTGCCGGTCAATGACAAGGTGATCGCCCGCGTCGTGGCCACCAGCGGCATTTTTGATCGGGCCGCCAACCTGCTCGATCTCGACAAGCCGTTCACGCTCAACCTGAGCAGCGGCATCGATGCGCAGTTCGGCTCCGCCAATCTCGACATTGCAGGCGGCACGATGAAGACCGATGATCCGGTTGCTATCCAGACCAAAGGCGCGTCGATTGTTGCGAACTCGCTCGAGATGAAGGATAAGGGGCGAACCATGATATTTACGGGCGCCGTCAAGTTGAACATCGAGCCGTCCGCCATCCGCAGCAATCGGTCAATGGAAGCCGCCCAGCCATGATTTACCGCTCCTTCGCCAAGACTACTGTCGCTGGCTTACTCCTGCTTTCGGCAAGCGGTTTGACCGGGCTTGTCTCGGCACAGACAACCAGTAGCCAGATGAATGGCTTGAAGCTGTCCAACGACCAGCCGATCCAGATCGAAAGCGACGCGCTCGAGATTCGCGAGCAGGAAAAGAAGGCTTTCTTCACCGGCAATGTGAAGGTGGTTCAGGGTACCACGACCCTGCAGGCCGGCTCCATGACGGTTCTCTATCGCGGCGAGGGCACAACGGTCACGCAGGGCAATGCCGACATCGAAAAGATCGATGTGATGGACAAGGTATTCCTACAATCGGAGACGCAGCAGGCGACGGCCGACAAGGGCTATTTCGACATGACCAAGCAGGTCTTCGTACTCGAAGGCGACCGCGTGGTGCTGTCCGAGGGGCAGAATGTGTTCGTCGGCTGCAAGCTCACCGTCCAGATGAATTCTGGCCAGGCCAAGCTCGACAGCTGCGGCCGGCGCGTCCAGATCCAGCTCGACCCCAAATCCCAGCAGAGCAACTGACGGGTCCGCGTGAACGTGCAAATTCCATTTTTTTCCAGGACCAAGCAGGCCAAGAAGGCGGCTGCCCCGGCAAGCCTGCCGGGTGACAAGTCGCGCTATGAAGGCACGCTGATCGCCCACGGACTGACAAAGACCTATAATTCCCGCCGCGTTGTCAACGGCGCTTCGCTCGTGGTGCGCCGTGGCGAGGCCGTGGGCCTGCTCGGGCCGAACGGCGCCGGCAAGACGACCTGCTTCTACATGATCACGGGCCTCGTGCCGGTGGATGCCGGAACGATCTCGATCAACGGCAACGATGTGACGTCCATGCCGATGTATCGGCGCGCCCGTCTCGGCGTCGGCTACCTGCCCCAGGAAGCCTCGATCTTCCGCGGCCTGACCGTCGAAGACAATATCCGTGCCGTGCTCGAAGTGCATGTCTCCGACAAGCGCAAGCGCGAAGCGAAGCTCGACGAGTTGCTGTCGGAATTCCACATCGAGAAGCTGCGCAAGTCGCCGGCCGTGGCCCTTTCCGGTGGCGAGCGTCGCCGTCTGGAAATCGCCCGAGCGCTGGCGACCGATCCGACCTTCATGCTGCTCGACGAGCCCTTTGCCGGCGTCGATCCGATCTCGGTTTCCGACATCCAAAACCTCGTGCGGCACCTGACGGCGCGTGGCATCGGCGTCTTGATCACCGACCACAATGTGCGTGAAACGCTTGGCCTGATCGACCGCGCCTACATCATTCATGCCGGTGAAGTGCTCACCCATGGACGGGCCAATGACATCGTCAACAATGCCGATGTCCGCCGCCTCTATCTTGGCGACAAGTTCAGCCTCTGAGGCCGAGGGCCCAAGAAAACGACTCCCAGCCGCCTCCTGCGACTTGACCAAAGTAAAATAAAAAGCAATTTTTGGGCCAAGTGGATTTTCCCGCCATCAACGACGGGACTGCGGGGGAATGTAGGGGAGTCGAACGTCCGCCATGGCCTTATCCGCCAACCTATTCCTGCGACAAAGCCAGTCTCTGGTGATGACTCCGCAGCTGATGCAATCGATTCAGCTGCTGCAGATGACTCACCTCGAACTGATGCACTTCATCTCCCAGGAAGTGGAGCGCAATCCGCTGCTCGAAATGGCAGCAGATGATGGAGATTTGGGCGGCGAAACTCCTGATAATACAGACCGACACGGGAGCGCCAGCCAGCAGGAAACGCATGCCGACGATACGACAGCGGCGCCTTCGCTCGACAGCGACTGGTACGAGCATGGCGCCAGCGAAAGGCTGAGCGACCGCCTGGACACGAATTATGACACTGCTTTTACCGACGAGGGCTCGGCCCAGCGTCCTGACGCTCCCGAACTGCTGGGACAATGGAAGTCCATGCCGGGTCAGACCGGCGAGGGAAGCGAAGGCTTCGATCTCGATGACTTTGTGGCAGGCCAGATCAGCCTGCGCGACCACCTGAACCAGCAAGTTCCCTTCGCGCTCACCTCGGCTTCGGACCAACTCCTTGCTGCCGTTCTGATCGACCATCTCGACGAAGCCGGTTATCTGCGCGCCGATCTCGACGAAGTTTCCGTACGACTTGGCCTTTCGCTGGCCGATATCGAAGGCGTCCTGAGGACCCTCCAGACGCTCGAACCGGCCGGTGTGTTTGCCCGTTCGCTGAGCGAGTGCCTGACGATCCAGCTTCAACAGCGGGACCGTTGCGATCCGGCCATGGCCGTGCTCGTCGACAATCTGGAACTGCTGGCCAAGCGAGATTTCGCGACGCTCAAGAAGATCTGCGGCGTGGACGAGGAAGACCTCATCGACATGCTGGCGGAGATCCGCAAGCTCAATCCGAAGCCGGGCAGCTCGTTCGAACATTCGGTCAGCGAATCGGTGACACCGGACATCGTCGTCCGGCCCGACGGCCTGGGCGGCTGGCAGGTGGAACTGAACCCGGATGCGCTTCCCCGCGTGCTCGTGAACCACAGCTACATGGCAGCCGTCGGACGGAAGGGCAGCTCCAAGGAGACGCCGGATCAGGCCTTCATGTCGGAATGCCTGCAGAACGCCAACTGGCTGACCCGCAGCCTCGACCAGCGCGCACGGACGATCACAAAGGTGGCGGCCGAAATCGTGCGGCAGCAGTCGGCCTTTCTCGATCATGGTGTCGATCACCTGCGGCCGCTCAATCTGAAGACGGTGGCGGATGCGATCAAGATGCATGAATCGACCGTCAGCCGCGTCACGACCAACAAATACATGATGACGCCGCGGGGGCTGTTCGAGCTGAAATATTTCTTCAGCGTCTCCATCGCCTCGGCCGAGGGCGGAGACAGTCATTCCGCGGAATCCGTGCGGCACAGGATCCGCGCGCTGATCACCCAGGAAAGCCCGGAGGCCGTGCTTTCGGATGACGACATCGTCGATCAGCTGAAGTCTGGTGGTGTCGATCTCGCCCGCCGCACCGTGGCGAAATATCGGGAAGCGATGAACATCCCCTCCTCTGTGCAAAGACGCCGGGAGAAGCGGGCGATGGCTAAGGTTTCGGCCGGCTGAACGCCACCTTCCTGGCGCAAAGATTAACAGGAGATTGACTCTTCTCCCGGGGGCGGCTAGAAGCGCGCCGCAATCGACAGCACAGTCTGTCAACCGAAGGCAGGCCCTTCGACCACGCCCGACAAACGAAGGCAGAGACTGACCGAACCGCTCGAAAAGCTTGGACGCGGGCGTCGCTTGGCGTAAAATGGATACGCAACCAATCATAAGAAGGGAAACTCCATGAGTGTGCGTGTATCCGGCAAGCAGATGGAAATCGGTGAAACGTTCCGGCAGCGGATCGAGGATCGAATCCAAGATGCGGTTACCAAATACTTCGACGGAGGGTATTCCGGGCAAGTGGTCGTCACGAAGTCGCAGTCGCGCTTCGCGGCCGATTGCCTGGTGCATCTCGATACCGGCGCAAACCTGCATGCAGCAGGCGAGGCCAATGATCCTCAAGTGGCCTTCGACGCCGCGTGCGAACGCGTGGAGAAGCGTCTGCGCCGTTACAAGCGCAAGCTGAAGGATCACCACGCCGGAGAGGCACAGAACCCGTCGATCGAGGTGGCCTACACGGTCATGGATTCCATGGACGAGGATCATGAAGAAGTGCCGGACGATTATGCGCCGACAATCGTTGCGGAAAGCACGAAGCAGCTGCGCACAATGACGGTGGCTACCGCCGTGATGGCACTCGACATGACCGACGAACCCGTTCTTCTGTTCAGAAGCCCGGGAAAAGAACAATTGAATATCGTTTATCGTCGGAATGACGGTAATATCGGGTGGATCGATTCCGCCAACATCAAAGGCTAAAGGTCGGCCAGGGCGACCGCGCAATGCGGTCGCCCGCTTCCTCGACCCGAGGCATGAAGGACATTGATATGGCATTGGCAGATTTGCTGCAGCAGGATGCTGTCGTACCCAACCTACGGGTGAACTCCAAGAAGCAGTTGCTTCAGGAACTTGCGGCCAAAGCCTCGAAGCTCACGGACATTCCGGAACGGGAAATCTTCGACGTCATCCTGCAGCGCGAACGGCTCGGCTCGACCGGGGTTGGCAACGGGATCGCCATTCCGCATGGAAAGCTGAACAAGATCAGCAAGATCACCGGGATCTTCGCGCGTCTCGAGACGCCCGTGGATTTCGAGGCGCTGGACGACCAGCCGGTCGACCTGGTCTTTCTTCTCCTGGCGCCTGAAGGTGCTGGTGCGGATCACTTGAAAGCGCTGTCTCGGATCGCACGCGTGCTGCGTGACCAGGACCTGGTCGCCAAGCTGCGCGCAACGGAATCGGCGTCGGCAATCTTTACATTCCTCAACGAGGAACAGGCGTCGAACGCAGCCTGACGCTCGGGAACAGCAAGAGACCCGACAAAAAAAGCGCCTTGTCGGGCGCTTTTCTTTTTCACTCACTGATGATCACGGCAGATCACGCCTTGGCGGCATCTTCCGACGCAGCCTCTGTCTTCGGACCGCCCTTGGCGACACCGACCATGGCCGGACGCAGGACGCGCTCGCCGATCGCATACCCCGCCTGGACGACCTGAACGACGGTGTTGTTCGGAACTTCAGGGTTCGGCACTTCGAACATGGCCTGGTGGAAATTGGGGTCGAACTTCTGGCCTTCCGCCTCGATCTTGCGTACGCCATGGCGCTCGAGCGTCGCCAGCATGCCGCGCTCCGTCATTTCCACGCCTTCGATCAGCGCGGTCCAGGCTGCGTCTGCGGCCGCACGGGCTTCATCGGGCAAGGTCTCGATGGCGCGGCGCAGGTTGTCGGACACCGACAGCATGTCCCGGGCGAAACCCGTCACCGCATAGGACTTGGCATCCTTGATCTCGCGGTCGGTGCGGCGGCGAAGGTTGTCCATTTCGGCGGCAAGCCGCAGGAAGCGATCGCGCAGGTCGGCGTTCTCGGCCTTCAGCGTCTCGACGGGATCAGGCTGCTGCTCGGCCGAGGCATCGCCTTCATCTGCAACCTGCCCTTCGCTGGTCGCGGATACTTCTGCCTCTGTGGCTGCCGCGTCAGGTCCGTTCTTGTTGGTTTCTTCGGTCATGACGTTCTCCGGATAATGTCTCGTTTTCGAAGCTCAGGGTTTCGAATGCGTGCCCGATATCAGGGTTTGGCGCGAAAAAATCAAGGGTTTGCAGGCAAATTGCTCACCGCTGGCCGCGCGAGAGCCTGGCCATGAGCTGCGCCGTGTAGTCAACCATGGGCACGATGCGCGAATAGTTGAGGCGCGTGGGACCGATGACGCCGACTGCGCCGACGATCCGGTCTTCGCCGTCTCTATAAGGTGCGACGATGAGGGAAGAGCCGGAGAGCGAGAAGAGCTTGTTTTCCGAGCCGATGAAGATGCGCACACCAGGTCCGCTTTCAGCAAGGTCGAGAATCTCGATCAGGCTTTCCTTCCGCTCCAGATCGTCGAAGAGTAGGCGAAGGCGGTCGATATCATCGGAACCCGCCAGCCCTTCGAGGAGATTGGCGCGACCGCGAACGATGAGCCGTGCCGGCTGCTTTTCCGCAACCTCGCCCGACCAGACCGCGAGCCCGCGCTCGACGAGGTCCTGCGACAGGGTATCGAGTTCGCTTGCGACCTGCGTCTTCAGTTTCTCGATCTGGCTGCGCAATTCCCGCATCGTCTGGCCGGCAAGATTTGCGTTCAGGAAATTGGCCGCTTCCGTCAGCTGCGACGCGGTCACACCGGCCGGAAGGTCGATGATGCGGTTTTCGATCTGATTGTGTTCGCCGACCAGAACGGCGAGCGCCTTGGTCGGCTCAAGCCGGATGAATTCGACATGCTTGAGGATCGGATCGTTCTTGGATGAAATGACCAGTCCTGCGCCGCGCGACAGACCTGAGAGCATGCGGCTCGCCTCTGTCAGCATGGCCTCCATCGGCTGGTCGGCGCTGGTCGGGCGGATCTGCCGCTCGATCTCGTCGCGCTCGCCTTCGGACAGATCGCCAATCTGCATGAAGGCATCGACGAAGAAGCGTAGACCTGCTTGCGTAGGCAAACGTCCGGCGCTGACATGTGGGGCGTAGATGAGCCCGAGATCCTCGAGATCGCTCATGACATTGCGAACCGACGCCGGCGAGAGCGACATCGGTAGCAGGCGCGAGAGGCTGCGGGAGCCGAGAGGATCGCCGGAGTCGAGATAGGTCTCGACGATGCGGCGAAACACTTCCCGGGAACGATCGTCCAGGGAGGCGGAAACGTCTGCGACGGTCGTCTTCAGTGATGCCATTGGCGGAGCGGACATAATCTCAGATGTTTCATGACGGAAATATAGTCTCAGCGCATGGGATGACCAAGGGGTAAATCATCCGAGGCGCGGCTCTCGGCGCTGCGACATGGTTTTTCTTTGCAAATGCCGGGCGCCGACCGTAGAAGGCATCAACAACCCAGGAGATTGCAATGCGGCCATCCGGCAGAAAAACCGACCAAATGCGCAAGGTTTCCTTCGAGCGCAATTTTTCCAAGCATGCGGAAGGCTCCTGCCTGGTCAAGTTCGGCGATACGCATGTGCTGTGCACGGCAAGTCTCGAAGACAAAACCCCACCTTGGCTGCGTAATTCCGGCAAGGGCTGGGTGACAGCCGAATACGGCATGCTGCCGCGGGCGACCGGCGAGCGCATGCGTCGCGAGGCATCCTCGGGCAAGCAAAGCGGCCGCACGCAGGAGATCCAGCGGCTGATCGGTCGCTCGCTGCGCGCCGTGGTCGATCTGGAAGCACTCGGCGAGCGGCAGATCTCGATCGACTGCGACGTCATCCAGGCGGACGGCGGCACGCGGACTGCGGCGATCACCGGCGCCTGGATCGCTTTGCATGATTGCCTGAAGTGGATGGAAACCCGCAGCATGATCAAGGTCGAAAAGGTCCTGAAGGATCACATCGCGGCCGTTTCCTGTGGCATCTTCGCGACCCAACCTGTGATCGACCTCGATTACCTGGAAGACTCGGCGGCAGAGACGGACGCAAATTTCGTGATGACCGGCTCCGGCGGCATTGTCGAGATCCAGGGGACTGCGGAAGGCAAGCCGTTCAGCCAGGATGAATTCCTGGTCCTGCTCGGCCTTGCCCGCACCGGGATCGACGAACTGGTCGCGATGCAGAAGCAGGCGATCGGCTGAGACGGAGCGCCGCATGATCGAGGGAATTCTTGAGACCGCACTTTATGCGCAGGATCTGGACAAGGCCGAGGCGTTCTACGATGACGTTCTCGGCCTCGAAAAGATTCGGCGCGGCGGTAACAGGCATATCTTCTATCGATGCGGTTCTGGCGTTCTTCTGATCTTCAATCCTGCCGAAACGAGCGAGCCGATAGCTGACGATCCGTTTCCCGTGCCGACCCATGGGGCGACGGGAGCGGGTCATGTGTGCTTCTTCGTCACCCATGATGACCTCGATGCCATGGCCCGGCGCCTGCAAGGCGTTGGGGTCCCGATTGAATCCGAACTGACATGGCCGAATGGCGCACGGTCGATTTATTTCCGCGATCCGGCCGGCAACAGCCTGGAATGCGCGTCCCGCACTCTTTGGATTTCTTGAACGGACATTCCGATGCGCAAGCTTGACACCCGCACCATCGTCGTCGCCAGCCACAACGCCGGCAAGATCGCAGAAATTGCCGACTTGATCGGCCCCTTCGGCTTTTCGGCCAAGTCGGCCAAAGACCTCAACTTCGTCGAGCCGGATGAAACCGGCACGACTTTCGAGGAAAATGCCGCGATCAAGGCGCTGGCTTCGGCCAGGGCTTCGGGCCTGCCCGCTCTCTCCGACGACAGCGGCCTTGTCATCGATGCGCTTGACGGTGCGCCTGGCGTTTACACGGCAAACTGGGCCGAGCGCGAGGATGGCAGCCGCGACTTCGCCATGGCGATGGAGAAGGTGGAAAAGGCGCTTGCCGAGCGTGGCGCGACCAAACCATCACAGCGGACCTGCCGCTTCGTCAGCGTGCTCTGCCTCGCATGGCCTGATGGGCATACCGAATTCTTCCGAGGCGAGGTCGAGGGCACCGTCGCCTGGCCACCGCGTGGCTCCGCCGGTTTCGGCTATGACCCGATCTTCCAGCCGGAAGGGCATGAGCGCACCTTCGGCGAAATGACGGCGGACGAGAAGCATGGATGGAAGCCCGGCGATGCGGCGGCGCTGTCGCACCGTGCGCGGGCCTTCAAGCTCTTCGTCGAAACCTGTCTGGAGGCCTGAGGCTTTGACCGAACGGTCCTTCACGCTGCTGCCCGACACGGGCGAACCCGGTTTCGGCGTCTATGTGCATTGGCCCTTCTGCGCGGCCAAATGCCCTTACTGTGACTTCAACAGCCATGTCCGTCATCAGCCGGTGGACCAGGCGCGCTTCGTTGCGGCGTTTCTGGCCGAGTTGCAGGCCGTGCGCGCGCTGTCAGGTCCGAAGACGGTGACCAGCGTCTTCATGGGCGGTGGCACGCCCTCTTTGATGGATCCCTCGACTGTCGGGGCTATCCTCGATGGAATCGCCGCCAACTGGCACATGCCCGACGGTATCGAGATCACCATGGAGGCGAACCCGTCCAGCGTCGAGGCGACCCGCTTTCATGGCTATCGGGCTGCCGGCGTCAACCGCGTGTCGCTCGGCGTGCAGGCGCTGAACGATCCGGACCTGCGCTTTCTGGGACGGCTGCATAACGTTGCGGATGCGCTGAAAGCGATCCGGCTGGCCCGCGAGATCTTTCCGCGCATGTCATTCGACCTGATCTATGCAAGGCCGAACCAGACGGTGGAAGCCTGGGAGCGCGAACTGAAGGAAGCGATGTCCTATGCGGTGGATCATCTGTCGCTCTACCAGCTCACGATCGAGGAAGGCACGGCCTTTTACGGTCTGCACAAGGCGGGCAAGCTGATCGTGCCCGACGACGAGCATGCCGCAACGCTCTACGAGGCGACACAGGAGATCACCGCGCGCGAGGGGCTTCCGGCTTACGAGGTTTCCAACCACGCCCGCCCTGGGGCGGAGAGTCGGCACAACCTCACCTATTGGCGCTACGGCGATTATGCCGGCGTTGGTCCGGGAGCGCATGGGCGCCTGACACAGGGGCGGACGAAGATTGCAACGGTTGCCGAACGGCACCCGGAGACGTGGCTTTCCGCCGTCGAGCAGCGCGGCCATGGAATCATCGAGCGCGAGGAACTGGATCACGAGGCGCAGGCCGACGAGTTGCTTCTGATGGGGCTGCGGTTGCGCGAAGGTGTCGATCTTGCCCGCTGGCAGCAGCTTTCCGGCCGCGATCCCGATCCGGACAAGGAGCAGTTCCTGCTGGAGCACGGTTTCATCGAGCGGCTCGGCAATTCCCGTCTGCGATGCACGCCGCCGGGCATGCTGATCCTCGACGCCGTCGTCGCCGATCTCGCCTGCTGAGGAGACGGAGACGATGCCGGTCGATGCAGCCTTTTCCCGCTTCGACATGGCCCGCCTCTACGACGCCTTCAACCATCATGGCGAAGACGGTGATTTCTACGAGAATTTCGCACAAGAACCCTGCCGGGTGCTCGACATTGGATGCGGCACGGGATCGGTGGCGGTGCGCCTGGCAAAACGTGGGCACCAGGTCACGGGTGTCGATCCGGCAGATGGCATGCTGCAGGTCGCGCGGCTGAAGGACGGGCAAGGTCGGGTCGATTGGGTTCACGCCGGGGCAGGCGAGTTTTCGCTATCTGCTCGTTTTGACCTCGCCATCATGACGGGTCATGTCTTTCAAGTCTTTCTCGACGATGCCGAGACGCTGGCAGCCTTACGCAATATTCATCGGCACATGGTGCCGGGCGGCCGGCTTATCCTCGAAAGCCGAAATCCGCTGGCCAAAGCCTGGGAAAACTGGACGCGGCAGAAGACCACAGATCTGCGGGTCATCGACGGTGTCGGGCCGGTGGAGGTGTATTACCAGATCAAGGACGTCGAAGCCGAACATGTGACCTTCGACGCGGTCTTCACGCTCGAAGCCACGGGCGAAACGCTGACCAGCGAGAGCCGGCTGCGGTTTCCGGCAGCCGGGACCATCGAACGGCTGCTCGCAGAGGCAGGCTTTGGCGAGAGCGCGCTACTCGGCTGGTGGGATCGCATGCCCTATTCGGAAACCAGCCCTGAAATCATCGCGATTGCCCGCGCCTGAACCGCATTCAGAAACGAAAAAGCCACCGCATGCCCGTCCGGGGCTCGCGGTGGCCTATATCTGCCTGGTAGCGAGGCTTATTCGTTGATCAGGCGACGCAGGAGTTCGATTTCCTGCGACAGCTTCTGATCATTGGAGATCAGCTCCTCAATCTTGCGAACCGCATGCAAAACCGTCGTGTGGTCGCGTCCGCCGAAGCGACGGCCGATCTCCGGGAAGGAGCGCGGGGTCAGCGTCTTCGACAGATACATGGCGATCTGGCGCGGCTTGACGATGACGCGGGTGCGGCGGTTGGAGACGAGTTCCTGGCGCGAGACATTGTAGTGACGCGCGACGACCCGCTGGATGTCTTCGATACGCACGCGCTTCTGGTCGCCTGCACCGACGAGGTGGGCAAGCAGTTCGTCGACGCGCTCGATCGACAGGTTCGGCTCGAAGGAGCGACGGAAGAGCAGCTGGTTGAAGGCACCTTCCAGATCACGGCCGCTGCTGGTGATGTTGCGGGCAACGTGTTCGAGGATATCTGCCGGGATGTCGATCGCCGGATCATCCTTGCGGGCAACGTCCAGGCGGGATTTCATCATGTCGAGACGCATGTCGTAGTCGGGCGCTTCCATTTCGATGGCAACGCCACCCTGGAGACGCGAGCGAACGCGTGGATCGAGGGATTCGAGCTCCCAGGGCGCACGATCGGCGGCGACGACGACCTGCTTGGCGCTGTCGAGCAGCATGTTGAGCAGATGGCAGAATTCGTGCTGGATCATCTTACCCTGCAGGAACTGCATGTCGTCGATGATCAGCAGGTCGATGTTGCGCAGCGAATCCTTCAGCGTCAGGGCGTCGTTGTCGCGGATCGCGGTGGCGAAACGCCACATGAAGTATTCGGCGGTCAGATAGACGACGCGGGGTGCGCGCGGGCTGTGGACCGCGGCATTGGCGATCGCCTGCAGAAGGTGGGTCTTGCCCAGCCCAACCGAGGAATGGATGAAGAGCGGGTTGAAGCGCACGGCGCCGGCACCAGCTTCGGCAATGGTCTTGGCGGCGGCAAGCGCCACGCGGTTGGACGCGCCTTCGACGAAACCGTCAAAGGTGTAGCGGCTATCGAGCGGCGAACCGAAGAGCGGGCTGGCCGTGCTGGTCGCGCGGCCCGTGACCGACGACGAACCCGGAGGAGAAGCGATCTGACCGAGGCTCGGGCTCGACTTGCGGGCTGCGGCCTGCTGCGGAGCGAGCTCGGAACCGACTTGGCGTTCGTCCAGGATCGGACCACGGGTGTTGCGGCTGGCGGTGCGGACCATGATCTCGATCTTCAGGATCGACGGATCCTCTGCCTGGAAGATCGACGTGATCAGATCCAGGTAGCGGTTGTTGATCCAGGACTTCAGGAACGTCGTTGGAACCGTCAGGCGAACAACGCTCTTCGAAGCCGAATGCAGCTTCAGACGCGCGAACCAGCTCTGATAGACATCGACCCCGACCTGAGCCTTCAGTCGCTTGCTGAAGCGGTCGAAGAGGTCGCTATGTGTCATCCCGGCATTCTCTCCTGCTCCGTCGGAGCACGCGGCGCCAAGCGCCGACTGTGCATTGTCCCCGTTTACCAACGCACTGGCCGTCATCGAGTTCATGTGCATATTGCCGCCTTCCAATATCATTCCTGGTGTCGGGCGTTTCAATCCCCGTCCGACAGCCGCCTCATCTCGCGCCGCCCCGAAGGAGCGACAGTCCCCAGACGCGTCACAGCAGCGCTTCAGCCAAAAGCGCCTGCGTGACTTCCCCTCGCCCCCTCCAGACGATGGTCGCCCCTTGCCCCCAACCACATCCTCGACATGCGGCTGGACAGTCTCCGGTCCGGCCCGCAACGCGGCGAACAAGACACAATTCGTCATCGCGCGGAAACGGCTAGGTCTCCGATGCAACGCCGAACGCTTTATGATAAAACGGAATGGAAACACTCCGCTCCTGCAAAGGATGACCGGTTCAAACCACATTGCTGCCGCCTGAGCCGTCGTTCCGGAGGTTTCCCTGCCCCCTTGCTGGAGATCATTTAGGCAGGATCAAATGCCAAGATCAACCGGGATTTTTACGCAAACTCCGGTGGCAGCCATTGACTCTTGGTACTTCATTTTTGCGTCACATTCGGGTGAAAAAGAATCGCTTTTGAATCAAGGAGATTCATGAGCGGTTGCAAAATGGACTGGCAAAAGCGCAGAAAAATAAAAAAACTCTTGACTCACAAGGTGTCCAACCTCCCTTGGCGGAAACTAGACACCAAGTAGAGCACCTCCCCCAAGCCTTTGAAATAGCTGGTTAATTTATGTCACGCGATTGACAACTAAACTTGAATTAGCACATTGAAATAGGCCAATTTCACACAGTTGCAATGGAAACGACAAAAAGCCCGGCGCAACGCCAGGCTTTTTCAAAAATGTCGAAAAGGTGTCTAAAATTAGACAGCCAGGGCCTTCACACGAGCGGCCAGACGCGAGATCTTGCGCGATGCCGTGTTGGCGTGAACCACGCCCTTGGTGGCGGCGCGCTGGATCTCCGGCTGAGCAGCCTGGAGAGCGTCCTTAGCAAATGCAGCGTCGCCGGAAGCGATGGCTTCCTCGACCTTGCGGATGAAACCACGGACCCGCGAACGGCGAGCCTTGTTGACTGCAGTGCGGCGAGCGATCTTGCGGGTCGCCTTTTTCGCCGAAGAAGTGTTGGCCATGGATGCCTCTCTCGAAATTCAAACCAAAGCCCACCATCGCCGCGTCGGGTCGTTGCGACCTGCCATACCAGCACTTGGGGAGCTGCTTCATGGGAAAGCGCAATGGCTTTCCCAACCGTGGGCGGGCATATAGCGGGAAAGCGCGAATGCGTCAACGCGGATTCGACAGGAATCGCGCCCTCCCTCGCGCTTATCTGTTCCGGAAGGCCGGCTTCCGCTTCTCGACGAAGGCCGCCATCCCCTCCTTCTGGTCTTCGGTGGCGAAGAGCGAATGGAACAGGCGGCGCTCGAAGCGCAATCCCTCGGCTAGAGTTTGCTCGAAAGCCCGGTTGACTGCCTCCTTGGCCATCATCACCGATGGCAGGGAGAAGGATGCGATCTTTGCCGCTGCTTCCAGTGCCTCGTCGAGCAGGCGCTCCGGTTCGACCACGCGGGCAACCAGGCCAGCACTCTCGGCCTCCGTGGCATCCATCATGCGGCCGGTCAGGCACAGATCCATGGACTTGGCCTTGCCGACGGCGCGGGTCAGGCGCTGCGAGCCGCCCATGCCAGGAATGATGCCGAGCGTGATCTCGGGTTGGCCGAATTTCGCAGTCTTCGAGGCAATGATGAAATCGCACATCATGGCGAGTTCGCAGCCACCGCCGAGCGCGAAGCCGGAGACGGCTGCGATGAAGGGCTTGCGGAAGCCGGCGATGTCGTCCCAGCCACCGATGAACCCGCCGGTATAGGCGTCGACGAAATCGAGCGACTGCATTTCCTTGATGTCGGCACCGGCAGCGAAGGCCTTTTCCGAGCCGGTGAGCACAACCGCCCCGATCCCGGCATCTGCCTGAAGTTCCGCCAGAAGCTGGCCGAGTTCGCGCATGACGGTGGAATTCAGGGCGTTCAGTGCCTGGGGCCGGTTGAGGGTGACCAACGCCACCCGGTCACGGCGTTCAATCAACAGGGTTTCATATGACATGGCTTCCTCCCTTGCGCGGCCCTTGGCCTCATTTCTGGCAGCGGCGACAATAGAATGTCGAGCGGCCGGATTGAACTATCCTTTCGACGGTACCCCCGCAACCATCCGTGAGGCACTCCCGTCCCTCGCGATCGTAGGCGCGGAAGAAATGCTGGAAATAACCTAGCGTGCCATCGGCCTGGATATGGTCCCGCAGGGACGATCCACCGGCCTCGATCGCATCGGCAATGACCTCGCGGATGGCTTCGGTCAGAAGACCGAGTTCCGCCTTTGGCTTGCCGGTCTTCGTCACCAGCGTCGCGACCTTGCGAGTGGGCGACAGATGCGAGCGCCAGAGCGCCTCACAGACATAGATATTGCCGAGACCGGCGATCACCTTCTGGTCTAGCAGCGCGCTCTTCAGCGGCTGGCTGCGGCCGGCGAAACGCGTCGCCAGATAGTCGGCAGAGAGCATGTTGCCGACCGGCTCCGGACCGAGATCCCGAAATGCCGGATAAGTATCGAGTTCGGAGCGCGGCATCAGGTCCATAAAGCCGAAGCGGCGCGGGTCATTATAGACGACGCGGACAGCACCTTCGGGACGGTCGAGATGAAAGACGACGTGGTCGTGCTTTTCATCCTTGCCGCGCTCGTGATGGAAGATCCCGGGCAGGTTTGCCCCCTCCTCTGCCTCGATACGGAAGGAGCCGGACATGCCGAGATGGGCAATGATGGTCAGGTCGTCTTCGAAATCGATCAAGAGGTACTTTGCCCGGCGGGACAAAGCGAGGATCCGGCGACGATCTACCCTTGCGGCAAAATCGCGCGGCAGGGGAAAGCGCAGATCCGGACGCCGGAGCTCCAAGCGCCGCAATCTGGCGCCTTCCATGACAGGTGCCAGACCGCGTCTGACTGTCTCAACCTCTGGCAATTCCGGCATTTCAGCCCATCTTTCTGTTTGAAGCGCCTGTTTTACGGTCTATAGACCAGCCGTGAAGCGGGTGCACTGCGCAGATAGCGCGTGAAAGCCCTTTTCGCTATGGTCCGCCCGACCTGTTCGTACCGTGGAGTGAACCGATGACTGCAAGCCGCATTTCCGCCGAAGGTGGCATGGAAACCTCCTATGGCTTCCGCCAGGTCGATGAGCAGGAAAAGCAGGGCCTGGTCAACGAGGTCTTCCACAAGGTGGCCAAGCGCTATGACATCATGAACGACGTGATGTCAGCCGGTCTGCACCGCATCTGGAAAGATGCGATGGTGGCAGCCCTCAATCCGCGCAAGGACCCGAATTACAAGATCCTCGACGTGGCCGGTGGCACGGGCGACATCGCGTTTCGCATCGTCGAAGCCTCGAACCGCCTCGCCCATGCCACTGTGCTCGACATCAATGGCTCGATGCTCGCGGTCGGCGCCGAGCGGGCGGAGAAGAAGGGGCTCTCGCCCAACCTCACCTTCGTCGAGGCCAATGCCGAAAGTCTGCCCTTCGAGGACAAAAGCTTCGACGCCTATACGATCGCGTTTGGCATCCGCAACGTGCCGCATATCGACGTGGCACTGTCTGAGGCCTTCCGGGTCCTGAAGCGCGGCGGGCGGTTGCTGGTGCTGGAGTTCTCCGAAGTGGAGATGCCGCTGCTGGACAAGGTCTATGATGCCTGGTCGTTCAACGCGATCCCGCGTTTTGGCAAGATGATCACCGGCGATGCGGAGCCCTATCAGTATCTCGTGGAATCGATCCGGAAGTTCCCCAACCAGCCGGATTTTGCCCGGATGATCGAACGGGCGGGTTTCGCCAACGTGCGCTACACCAATTATACCGGCGGCATTGCAGCCCTGCATTCCGGCTGGAAGATCTGAGGCGCATGAGCACGATCGGTGCATATTTCCGCCTCGCGCGGGTCGGCTGGGTGCTGGTGCGGGAAGGCGTCGTGGCTGCGCTGCCGTCAGAAGGTTTGCCTCCCCTCGTCGGCTTCGCCAAGGCGGCCGTTCTGCCGCTTGCCCGCAGCCGGGCGAAATCCGTTGATCGCGCCGACCGACTGGCCAACGCGGTCGCACGCCTCGGACCTTCCTATGTGAAGATCGGCCAGTTTCTCGCGACCCGACCGGATGTCGTCGGCGCGGATTTCGCCGAGGATCTGGCCGGACTGCAGGATCGGATGGCCTTCTTTCCGACCGAGGCAGCGCGGACCACGATCCGTGAGTCGCTTGGTCGTTCGATCGAGGACCTCTATGCGCGCTTCGAGGAGCCGATTGCGGCTGCGTCGATCGCACAGGTCCATCCGGCCGAGGTGGACACGCCGGAGGGGCGCCGCAAGGTGGCCGTGAAGGTGATCCGCCCCGGCGTGCGCAAGCGCTTCGCCGCCGACCTGGAAGCCATGTATCTGGTGGCGCATCTGCAGGAACGCTTCCTGCCGAATACCCGACGACTAAGGCCGGTCGAGGTCACGAAGACGCTCGAGCAGACCACCAAGGTCGAAATGGATCTAAGGCTCGAGGCTGCTGCCCTTTCGGAGATTGCCGAGAACACCAAAGACGACCCCGGGTTCCGCGTGCCGACCGTTGATTGGGAGCGGACCGGCCGGGACGTCGTCACCATGGAGTGGATCAACGGCATCAAGATGTCGGATGTCGACGGTCTTCTGGCCGCCGGGCATGACCTCAATGCACTCGCCGACACGCTGATCCAGTCCTTCCTTCGCCATACGCTGCGCGACGGCTTCTTCCACGCCGACATGCATCCCGGCAATCTCTTCGTCGATCCCCAGGGCATGATCGTCGCCGTCGACATGGGGATCGCCGGCCGTCTCGGAAAGAAGGAGCGCCGCTTCCTCGCCGAGATCCTCTATGGTTTCATCACCCGCGACTACATGCGCGTGGCTGAGGTGCATTTCGAGGCCGGCTACGTGCCCTCGCACCACAATGTCGCGAGTTTTGCGCAAGCCATCCGGGCAATCGGCGAACCGATCCATGGTCAGCCAGCAGAGACCATATCGATGGGCAAGCTGCTGACGCTGCTGTTCGAGGTCACCGAAATCTTCGACATGGAGACGCGTCCGGAACTCGTGATGCTGCAGAAGACGATGGTTGTCGTCGAGGGCGTCTCGCGCATCCTCAACCCCCGCTTCAACATGTGGAAGGCCGCAGAACCGGTCGTTTCGCACTGGATCCGCGACAACCTCGGGCCGAAGCGGATCGCGACGGACCTGAAGGATGGCGCGAAGGCGGCCCTGAGGCTTGCCGAGGCGCTGCCAGAGATCGCGGCCAAGACCGAGAAGCTGCATGGCGAAATCGTGCGAATGAGCGAAGAGGGGCTGCGCTTCGATGCCGCCACGGCTGAGCGCATCGGACGGGCTGAGGCGCGGCATACGTGGTTCGGCCGGGCGGCGCTTTGGGTTATTGCCGTGGCAGCCGTTGTCATCGCAGTCCAGATTTCGTGAAAACCACGCGCGGCCACAGATTCAACCAAACAAATTTTCTTGATCTCTCGATGGAACAAAGAGACGGATGCCTCGTTTGAACGGCATTGCGCTTTCTTTGTTCCGCCAGGAGTTACATGTCCGCTACCCAAACCGGCTTCGTCCGGTCCACGCTGCTCTTTCTCCTGATCGGCACTGGAATCCTCATCGGGATCATCGTCGCGACCTTCGGGCTCGTGGAGCGTACACGCGCGACATTCGACTATATCCTCCAGGAACGCAACATTCGGCGTATGGCAGCCGACCTGATGCAGAAACTGACCGATGCCGAAACCGGTCAGCGCGGCTTCGTCATCACCCGTAACGAACTCTTCCTGCAGCCTTACGAAGGTGCCGCGAGCGAAATCCGCGAAGACCTGGAGAAACTCGGCGAAGCGGTGAAGGACCGTCCGATCAAAGCCGCGCAGATGGATACACTGCGCGACCGGGTTCGTGGCAAGCTCGGCGAGATGGGAGAGGCGATCAACCTGGTTCGAAGCGGCGAACAGGATCAGGCCATCGCGCTTGTCCAGAGTGACGTCGGCCGTGAGCTCATGGACGACATCCGCCAGATGCTGGAACAGTTCAAGGACCTCTCTGATGCCAATGTCCAGACCGGAACGGAGGCGCAGATCGCCGCCACCCGGCAGTTGCAATGGATCACCATCGGCGGCGGAATTGCCATCATCGCCGTCATGGGCGGTGCAATCCTCGTGGTTGCCCAGCATGTCCGCGCGCTCGCGTCTTCTCGCCGTGAGATCGAGGTCTTGAATGAAGGCCTGGAGGCCCGTGTGGCTGAGCGCACCGAAGACCTGATGCAGGCCAATCAGGAGATCCAGCGCTTCGCTTACATTGTCACGCATGACCTGCGCGCACCGCTCGTCAACATCATGGGTTTCACGGCCGAACTCGACGCCTCGCTCAAGGCGCTGCAGGCTTATGTGCTGAACGACGGCAAGCCGGTTTCCGAGGAGCAGATCCATGAGGCACGGCTGGCTGCCTCCGAGGATCTGCCGGAAGCCATCGGCTTCATTCGATCCTCGACGAAAAAGATGGACGGCCTGATCAATGCCATCCTCAAGATCTCGCGCGACGGGCGGCGGCAGTTGAAGCCGGAAATCGTGGAGTTGCAGCCGATGCTGGAAACAATCACCGCCAGCGTCTATCATCAGATCAATGAGAGCGATGGAAACATCGTACTCGACATCAAGGCACCTCGCCTGAATACTGACCGACTTTCGGTCGAACAGATTCTCGGTAACCTTTTCGACAATGCTATCAAGTACAAGCATCCGGATAGGCCATTGACCCTCGCTGTCCGAACCGCGCCCGAAGGGCGTCACATGGTTCGGATCGAAGTGGAGGACAACGGCCGTGGCATTGCAGAACAGGACCACGAGCGTATCTTCGAACTCTTCCGCCGGTCCGGCCATCAGGACCAGTCCGGCGAGGGCATCGGCCTCGCCCATGTGCGCTCTCTCGCGCGAAATCTGGGTGGGGAGATCACCGTTCGTTCCCGCTTGGGAGAGGGATCGACCTTCGTACTGCGACTGCCATCTGACCTGTCACGCTTGGTACGGAGTTGATTATGAAAGCCGTGGGTAAAGAAGTCACCATCATCATGATCGAGGACGACGAGGGTCACGCCCGTCTCATCGAAAAGAACGTGCGTCGCGCCGGCGTGCACAACGAGATCATCCCGTTCACCAACGGGACGGCGGCACTCGACTACGTCCTGGGCGAGGACCGCAGCGGCAAGGTTTCCGAAGACCGCTACCTGCTCGTCCTTCTCGACCTCAACCTGCCAGACATGTCCGGCACCGATATTCTCGACCAGATCAAATCAAATCCGCACACGCGGCGGCTGCCGGTCGTCATCCTGACTACGACGGATGACGAGAGGGAGATCCAGCGGTGTTATGACCTCGGGGCCAATGTTTATATCACCAAACCCGTCGATTACGACAATTTCGCCAATGCTATCCGACAGCTTGGTCTCTTCTTCTCCGTCATGCAGATCCCTTGACGCAGGAGCGGGGACGATGAGCTTCCGCATCCTCTACATCGACGATGATGCGGCCCTCGCGCGGCTGGTACAAAAACACCTGGGTCGGCTGGGGCATGAAATGCTCCATGCCGAAAACGCGACGATTGCGCTCGAGCGTATGCACAGCGAAACGTTCGACGCCGTTGTACTCGACCATTATCTGCGCAGTGGTACCGGCCACGAGATTCTCGCACAGATGCGCGAGAGCAAGCTTGATCTGCCTGTCGTCTATGTCACCGGCTCCAACGAGGCTCAGATCGCAATCGAAGCGATCAAGGCGGGTGCGGCAGATTATGTGATCAAGACGGTCAACGACGACTTCCTGCCGCTCCTGACCAGCGCCATCGAGCAATCCGTAGCCAACGCCCAGTTGAGGGCGTCAAAGGCGAAGGCGGACGAGGAAATTCGCCTTGGGAAAGAACGGGCTGAAGCCCTGCTTGCCGAAGTCAATCATCGCGTGGCCAATTCACTGGCACTTGTGGCCAGTCTCCTCAGACTGCAGATATCGAGCGCCCGCAGCGACGAGGTAAAGGCAGAGCTTGCCGAGACCCAGGCCCGCATCTCCGCGATCGCCGGCATGCATCGTAGCCTCTATACCTCCGACGATGTCAGCAAGGTTGAACTCGATCGCTATCTCAACCGTCTGACGGCCGAGCTCTACAACTCGCTGCATAGTGCCGAGAAACCGATACGTCTCCTTCTCGATGCAGATCCGATCACGCTGACGGCCGACAAGGCCGTCTCCGTCGGCATGGTGGTCACGGAACTCGTTACCAACGCCTTCAAATATGCCTATCTGCAGGGCCAGGGCGGTGACATCAGAGTTCAGCTCAAGCGGATCTCCGACGAAGAGGCGATGCTGCGGGTCGAGGACGACGGTGTGGGCATCGAGCCCGACAGCGCGCCAAGAGGCACGGGCCTCGGCAGCCGTATCGTCAAGTCGATGGCAGCAACGCTGGGCGAGGGTTTGCGTTACCTCGACACGGAGCGCGGGACGATTGCCGAAGTGCCGCTCCGCCTCGGCACGCATGGCTGATCCGCTCCGTTTACCAGACTTGTCCTCAAGCATTTTCCGCCTGCAGGATTTGCGCTAGGGTCCGGCCGACAGAAAGGGGTCTCCGAAGCATGACCTTGGCCGGAAAGCGTATTTTGCTTGTTATCGCGGGTGGTATTGCCGCCTACAAGAGCCTCGACCTCATTCGCAGGCTGCGCGAGCGCGGTGCGGAAGTGCGCCCGATCATGACGCGTGGTGCGCAGGAATTCGTCACACCCCTTGCCGTCGGAGCGCTTTCGGCGAGCCATGTCTATACCGAGCTCTTCTCCCGCGAAGACGAGCAGGATGTAGGCCACATCCGGCTTGCGCGGGAATGCGACCTCGTGCTGGTGGCGCCCGCCACCGCCGACCTCATGGCCAAGATGGCGAACGGCCTCGCGGACGACCTCGCCTCGACGGTGCTGTTGGCGACAGATCGGCCGGTGCTGATCGCGCCTGCGATGAACCCGAAGATGTGGTCGCATGCCGCGACGCAGCGCAATTTTGCCCTGCTCCAGCGCGACAGGATCAATGCCATCGGTCCGATGGAAGGCGAGATGGCCGAAAGCGGAGAACGTGGACGCGGGCGCATGGCCGAGCCGCTGGAGATCGTCGCTCGCGTGGAAGATTTGCTGTCCGGGCCCAAGCCTCTCGCCGGGCTCAAGGCCGTCGTGACATCAGGACCGACGCATGAGCCGATCGATCCCGTGCGCTACATCGCTAACCGCTCTTCCGGCAAACAGGGGCATGCGATCGCTGCGGCCCTCGCCCGGCTCGGCGCGGACGTTACCCTCGTTTCAGGGCCTGTCACCATCCCCGATCCTGCCGGTGTCCAGACCAGGCATGTCGAGCGGGCGGAGGAAATGCGCGATGCGGTTCTGTCCGCATTGCCCGCCGATATCGCGGTCATGGTCGCGGCCGTGGCCGACTGGCGTGTCGCCACTTCAGCCGGACAGAAGATCAAGAAGCAGCCGGGCGAAGCGCCGCCTCCCCTGCAGCTGGCCGAGAACCCCGACATCCTGAAGACCGTCGGCCATCATGCCAAGCGTCCGCGTCTCGTTGTCGGCTTTGCGGCGGAAACGGAGAATGTCGAGGAAAACGGGCGGGCGAAGCTCGAGCGCAAGGGTGCCGATCTGATCGTTGCCAATGACGTCTCGCCCGAGACCGGCGTGATGGGCGGCGACCGAAATCGGGTTCGCCTGATCTCGCGGGACGGGGTCGAGGCCTGGCCCGACCTCAGCAAGGACGACGTGGCCGAGCGGCTGGCGTTGTGGATTGCCACCCAGATCGGAGGGACGGGCACATGAGCCTCTTCGACCGTGACGGTTTCGAGGCACTCGTGCAAAGCCTGCCAGGCACCAGCCTCCTGGACCAATGGGATGCCCGCGTGGCCAAGGTCGGCGACAAGGTGTTCACGCTGCTGACCGATGCCGAACGGCGGATCTGCTTCAAGGTGAGCGAAGAGAGCTTCGAGATCCTGTCAGCACTCAGGGGCGTCGCCCAGGCGCCCTACTTCGCCAAACGCAAATGGGTGACGGTCGATCCGGGATCCGAGCTCGATGACGTCGAGGTGGCGGAGTATATCCGCCGCTCCCATGCCTTGGTCGCTGCTGGGCTGACGAAGAAGCTCAGGGCAGATCTCGGGATCGCCGTTTGAGGTGAACGTTTAGCTGGCCATGGCCGGCTGGCGGGCCTGATCGAGCCTGATGCGCTCGACCTGCGGCTCGAATTTAGCGGCGTCCAGGCCGTTTTCATCGAGGATCACCGCGCTGCCGGCGGGGATCTCGACCCAGGTGTCGGTCTCGTCGTTGAGCGGCTCCGAAACGAGGCAGTAGCTTCCCTTCGGTCCCATCGGCGCGGCGTAGAGTGTCGGGGCGTGCTCATCCGTCGAATAGCGCACGGCATAGAGCGTCTCACCGTCGGAGAAGGCCGCAGTGAGGCGGATACGGGCCTCGCCGGTCAGATGCAGGCTGATCTGTTCGACGAAGCCGACAGCCTCGCTCATTGCCGCTATCGGGCGTTCCCGCAGGCCGAACTGCAGAGCGAGCAGGAACAGCAGTTCGCTGTCCGTCGTGCCGACGCGGGCGTGGAAATGCTCGTCATCGAGCATGCCTTCCATCGGGCGGCGGATGCGGTCGAAATTGTCGATCTGGCCATTGTGCATGAAAGACCAGTTGCCGTGCACGAAAGGATGGCAATTGTCGCGACGCGTCGCGCCATGGGTGGCCGCCCGCACATGGGCGAGGAAGAGTGGCGAACGGATCTGGCGGGCGAGGCTCTTCAGATTGCAGTCCGACCAGGCCGGCAGCACGTCGCGAAAGCGGCCGGGCTCGGGGCGATCACCATACCAAGCGATGCCGAAGCCATCGGCATTGGTCGCGGTCTTGGCGCGCGTCGCGCAGTGAGATTGTTCGATCAGGGAGTGAGCGGGCGAGGTGACGAGCTCTTCCAGGAAGATCGGAACTCCGCGATAGGCTGCCCAGCGACACATGTGCCCTTACAACTCCCAATCCGCCGAACTCCCGGCGATTTCATCCAGTCTTGGCTCGAATGGCTAACGATTTGTAAACATCCCGGCATTCATGACAGAATTTTGTCGGCACCAGCAATGATTTTCTGCAGCGCAACACGAGCAAAAGTGAACACTGCGTTGCTGCGGGCCATCCTCCGTGAGGCGCTTTCATCGACTATATTGCCTGCAACCGAAAATTTTGCCCAGGAGGCCCAGATGTCCATTCGCCCCGTCAAGCATGAGAGCCAGGCCACGCCGACCATGGAGGGCGCGGGTGTAAAGCTGCACCGCGTCTTCGGCTTCGGTGATCCCTCGATGACCGATCCCTTCCTGATGATGGACGATTTCCGCAACGACACGCCGAACGATTATGTCCGCGGTTTTCCCTGGCATCCGCATCGCGGCATCGAGACCATCACCTATGTTTTGGCCGGAACCGTCGAGCACGGCGACAGCCTCGGAAATCAGGGCATGCTGGGTGCGGGCGACCTGCAATGGATGACGGCCGGCAGCGGGATCCTGCACCAGGAAATGCCGAAGGGCGATTTCGCCGGCCGCATGCATGGCTTCCAGCTCTGGGCCAACCTGCCCTCCTCGTTGAAGATGACCAAGCCACGCTATCAGGACATCAAGTCAGGCGACATTCCCGTCGTCGTCGATGATGACGGGACCTCGGTGCGTGTCATCTCCGGCGAGTTCTGGGGCAAGAGCGGTCCGGTCGACGGCATCGCCGCCGAGCCCGTCTATCTCGACATCTCGGTGCCACCGGGCAAGCGCAAGACCTTCCCGGTCGACACCTACCGCTCAGCCTTCGCCTATATCTTCGCCGGCTCAGGTTCGTTCCGCGATGCGTCCAAGCCCTTCGGCGTCAAGGTGGAGAAGGAATACATGGGCGAAGAGCTGAATATCCGCGATCTCTCCGGCAACCGGACGCTCGTGGTTTTCGACACCGGCGACGAGATCACCGTGCAGGCCGGCGAGCAGGGTATCCGCTTCCTTCTCGTGACCGGCAAGCCGATCAAGGAGCCGGTCGCCTGGCACGGACCGATCGTGATGAACACGCGCGAAGAACTGATGCAGGCGATGAAAGAGCTGCAGAACGGAACCTTTATCAAGGCCGATCATTAACCCCTGCAGTCAAGTTCAACTCGCCCGGCGGCACTCCACCGCCGGGTTTTCTTTTTCTTGCGGGGAGAGATGCGGACCACGGGGTCATGCCTGTGCGGCGAGGTTCGCTACGAGGCCGAGGTCGATCCACCGACCGTCGGCATCTGCCACTGTACCGATTGTCAGCGGCTGACAGGCTCGGCCTATCGCGTCACGGTCCCGGCCCAGCCCGGTCGGTTCCGGCTCCTGGCCGGCGAGACAAAGTGTTTCCGCAAGATCGGCAACCGTGGTCGCGCGAGTGACCAGCACTTCTGCGGGACCTGCGGTTCACCCCTCTGGCGCGAAAGTGCCGATGGCGAAATTGGCCTTCGCCTCGGCTGTGTCGACCAGCGCCTCGCCTTGCGCCCGACACATCAGTCATTCGTCCAGTCGGCCCTTCCCTTCGTTTTCGACATCAAGGACCTGTTGCTGGAGCGGGACGGTTAGCGTGACCACAGAGCATGGAAGTGGTGCACAGGACTGTGCCCGGAGCCCACCGTCAGGCGGTCCGATGTCCGTACGGCTTCCGCGAGCCACATTTTGGCAATGCCTACGGCCTCCTCCTCACCCTTGCCCTTCGCCAATTCGGCTGCGAGCGCGCTCGATAGCGAACACCCCGTGCCATGCGTATTGCGCGTCTCGATACGAGCGGCCGCAAACCAGCTAACCTTCCCGTCCATCACCAGCACATCCGGGCTTTCGCCGCCCCCGAGGTGACCACCTTTGACCAGCACGCCCTTCGCACCGAGCGCCGTCAGGCGCACGGCCTGGGATTCCATGATATGCCGATCGGAGGCCTCGGAAGCGCCGAGCAGGGCTGCGGCCTCCGGCAGGTTCGGCGTGAGCAGGGTTGCGAGCGGCAGGAGTTCGCTCTTCAGGGCCTCGACGGCGTCCGGATCGAGAAGCGAGGCGCCGCCCTTGGCGATCATGACGGGATCGAGAACGACGGGGATGCCGCGATGCGGCCTCAGCGCCTCGGCCACGGCCCTGGCGATACCAGCATTGGCGATCATGCCGATCTTCACCGCATCGACCTGCACATCGGCAAAGACCATGCGGATCTGCTCCGCCACGAAGTCGGGATCGAGCGGCACGACGGCGGAGACGCCTCTCGTATTCTGCGCTGTCAGCGCGGTGATGACGGCCATGCCGTAACAACCTCGGGCAGAGAAGGCCTTGAGATCCGCCTGGATGCCGGCTCCACCGGAGGGATCGGAGCCGGCGATGGAAAGCACGTTGCGGATGGGGGACTGTATCATGTCGGCGTCTCCTTTGGCGGCGGAGAAGCGACGGGCAGACGCGGAGAGGCCGCGGCACCCGAGCGACTCCCTCCGCCAGCATGATCTGGTTCAGGTTCGAAGGGTGCTTCTCAGCCCGGCTTTCACCAGACGCCCCTGTCTCTCGGGCCCGAGACTAGGCGAGAGTGGTGCCCCTGTCACGCACCTCTTGCCGATTTAAGTGTTTGCAGCCAAGGCCGGGAGCCGCTAGGGGAGCCTCATCGCGCGTTCGACCAAAGGATCCACGCCTTGCATCACTCCCCCGACCGGCTTTTCGACCGCTCCTATGACGGCTTTCTCTTCGACATGGACGGGACGCTGCTCAACTCCATTGCCGCCGCCGAACGTGTCTGGAGCCGCTGGGCACTGAGGCACGGTCTCGACCTCGAGACCTTCCTCCCCTTCATGCATGGCAAGCGCGGGATCGACACGATCAGCGCGCTGAACCTGCCCGGCATCGACGTGGTGAAGGAAGCGCTGGAGATCGAGCGCGGCGAGATCGAGGATCTCGACGGCATCGTTCCTATTCCGGGCGCCATCCCCTTCCTTCAGAGCCTGCCGGCGGAACGCTGGGCGATCGTGACATCGGCGCCATCAGCCCTTGCTCGCGCCCGCATCGGTGCTGCCGGCTTGCCGCAGCCGCAGCAGATCGTGACGGCCGAGGATGTGAAGATCGGCAAACCCGATCCGGCCGGCTATCGTCTGGGAGCGCAGAAGCTCGGCGTCGATCCGTCCCGCTGCCTGGTGTTCGAGGATGTGCTGGCAGGCGTCAGGGCCGGAGAAGCGGCTGGCGCCGATGTCGCCGTCATCACGGCCACACACGCGCATCCGTTCGACACGCCCCATCCGACGATTGCGACCTATGAGCGCTTGCGGGTTGCCTTTGACCCATCACAGGGCCTGCGGATCGCCCCGGTCAACTGATGGAGGCCGGTCGAGGGGCCGGCTCACCAGACGGCCCCGCGCTCCTGAGGGTGATGTCAGAACTGTTTCTGGAAGTTCAACTTGACCGTCTGGGCGTTGCCGCGATTGCTGTAGCTGCCATCGAAGCTGACGCCGACTGTTGCGAGGTCTCCCATGGGCATGTCGATGCCGGCCTGCAGGAGGAGACTGTTATCTGCCACGATCTTGCTGGAGGTGACAAAATCGCTGCCGCCGGCGAAGGACAGCGACGACGCAGTCTCTGTATCTCCAAACGCATGTTGCCAGGCCGCGCCGCCCCGGAGCGTGACGCTCTTGCCGACCAGCTGCCAGTCGGTCGCCGCGCGCAGGCCGAGATTGGTGACGGTGAGGTTCGTGTCGCTCGCCTGACGGGTGAGTGAAGCCGCACCGCCCTCTTCGGTGAAGGTGGGCGTGTGCATATGGACCTGCGCGAGATTGACGTAGGGCTCCAGCCGTACATCCTGGACCTTGATCTCATAACCCAATTCCGCAAAGGCCTGTAGGGTGTTGGTCCCGTAGTCCGCTTGGAGTTCGTCGGTGAAGCCGCCGAAATCGACGGTGCGTTCGGTCGAGACCTGTTGGTGCTTGTAAAGCGCGCCGAAGCGCAGGGCGAGTGGGCCCCACTGGTTGCCGCCATAGATGGCGATGTCGAAATCATCGCTTTCACCGCTCGAGAGGCCGTCGCTCAGCTCAAACTTGGCCGCGCCGTATCCGCCAAGGACGCCAAGGCGCCAAGTGGTGTCGGCCACAGCCGTGTCGATGCCGAAGGCGATGCCTCCGATCGAATTGGAGAGGTCCGCATCGCCGTCTTCGCCGAAGCTTTTGCCCCAGCCGCCATAGGCTTCCGCCCAGGCCACGGGGCCGGCTGGCTTCGGCGCGACAAGGATCGACTCGGCGGCCATTTCAGCCGCCGTCTTTGTCTTTTCTTCGCCATAAGCGACAGCGCTGGAATTGCCGCCGGTGCTTCCTGTGCCTAGTGCGACGGTATTGCCTTGACCTGCGCCGACAGAGCCGAAGGACGAGCGGACACGATTGCTGCCGAGGTTGCGGATCAGGCCGCTGTTTTCAACGCTGGCGCTCATGCCCTGGCCATGGACTTCGCCCGAAAGCTGCTGGAAGGCGTTGGCAGCGCCGTCATCGTCGAGTCCGACGACCGCGTCATAGATCGCATTGCCCGATCCCAGCCCCTCGACCGCTCCTGCCGTGGCCGACTGGTTGGTCGACTGCGCGACATCGGCGAAATCGACGGCATTCCGAGTGAGCGTCAGGGTCACATCATTGGCGTCGTATCCGAGGGTCGCATCTAGGAAGCTGTAATTCGAAGCAACCGTGTCGAAGGTGCCGGTGAGGCCACCGTCAGCTGTGAGGACGACATAGGACCGCTCGAAGCCGTAACCGCTGGACGGCCCCACATGGAGAACCGAGCCACCCGTCAATGTTGCCGTGCCAGTCGCATGCAGTAGGTCGCTGGCGCCGGTCGCAGTGTTGACGCCGACCTTGTAGGTTGCGCCCGCGTCGATTTCGAGATCGCCGTCTATGGTCAGCGTTCCAACGCCGGTACCACCAGGCGTAATCGTCGCGCCGCTTGCGACCGAAGTCGAACCGACGGTGCCCGATCCGCTCAGCGTTCCCCAGCCGGATACGGAGAGTATGCCGCCAAGGCTGGAATTGGCCAGGTGCAGCGTGCCCCCGGAGACCTCTGTCGTTCCGGTGAAAGCGCTGCCATCACCGCCATAGATAACCTTGCCGTTGGCGACCGTGATCTCGCCAGTGCCGTCGATGGCAGAGTCGAAGCTGACATCGGCACCACCAAAATTGAAGACGAGCGTCCCGGTGCCGTCACCGAAATGGATTTCCTCGGCATCGAAACTGGCGCTGCCGCCGGCGGTCTGCCCGAGTGCTGCTCCTATGATGAATGTGCCGGTTGAGCCGGCCTCGTTGGCGATCGTGATTTCGTCGGCGGAAACAAAGCCGCCGCCGGTCACGATGAGCGTGCCGGTGCCTTCGTTGCCGACATAGAGGTTGCCGCTCGTCGTCCAGGTCGAACCATTGCCTGAGACCGTGGCCTTACCGATCGAATTGACATTGTTGCCGATCAGGCTGCGCGCAGCGGTGACATCGCCGCCGAGGGCAACCGTCAGCGCACCTTCGCCGATGCGGCCGACATTGAGGTCGCTGGATACGTCCCAGAGCGAGCCATTGCCCGTGACCAGCATCTCGCCATAGGAACCGGCGAGATTGCCGAGGATGCCCTGGCGGTTGTCGATCAGGCCGCCGGCGGAGATCGTGACTGCTCCACGGGCATGATCGTTGTGGCCGACGAAGAAGTCGCCGCTCATGATCCAGCTCGAGCCCGCGCCATTGACCGTGGCTTCGCTGTCTGAACCGTCCTCCGTGCCGACATAGCCGTCGGTGCTGGTCAGGTCGCCGCCGGTCAGAAGCTGGAGCGTGCCGTCGCCGACATTGCCAACGTAGAAGACGCCCGTATTTTGCCAGAGGCTGCCGTTTCCTGAGATCGTGACGGTGCCGGATCCGGAGGCTTCATGCCCGATCAAGCCGCCCGTCGAGACGATCTTGCCGCCATTGGTGATGGTGACCGTGCCTTCGCCAAGGCCGCCGACGCTGACGCGGTTCGACAGATCCCAGAGAGACCCGCTTCCGTCGACATTGACCGAACCTTCTGACAGTGTGCTGTCGCCCAGGATCGCGGAGGTGCCGTTGACTGTAGCGCCCGCCACGATCTCCAATGTGCCGTTGCCTGTAGTCGGGTCCGAGTCGGAGCGATCGCCGCCGATGAGGAGCGCCCCGGTGGTCCAGGTGGAGCCGCTGCCGGACACTGTAACCGCCGAGGTGGAATGCCGGCCAATGATCGCCGCGCCGTTTTCGGCTTCGGCACCGGCGAGTATGTCCAGCGTCGAATTGCCGAAAGAACCAACGAACAGGGCGCCGGTGTTGTACCAGGTGGTCCCGGCACCGGTGACTGTCACGGTGCTGCCGGATGCTCCCGCACCAGTGCCGATAAAGACCGAACTACCTGATACGTCGGCGCCTTCCCTGATGGTCAGCGTGCCCACACCGGCGCCGCCGACGGTCAGATCATCCGTGATGGTCCAGATGGCATCCGTGGCAACGGTCGCGCTGCCGGATGAGTTCAGGCCGTCGGCGATGACAGTGCGTCCAGAGAAAGCCTCGGAATCCTCCTCCAGGACAAAGGTGCCGGAGCCGCCATAGCCGATGAAGAAATTGTCCCGCGCTTGGAAATAGCTCTGATTCGAGACATTGAGGGTGCCGCTGCCGGTCGCCCCCGAGCCGAGATAGACGTCGAGGCTGAAATATTCGCTGCCAGTCTCGACATTGACAACGCCGGTCCCATCGGCGCCGACATAGGTCGCACCATTGTTGATCCAGCTTCCAAGATTGCCCGAGACGGTCAGCGTGCCCGACGAACCGGCATTGTAGCCGAGCGTCGTCGTGGTGGTGTTGAGCCCGTCCTGCACGCTGAGGCCACCTGCCGAAACGATCCCGACGAAGAGGTTTTCCGCATCAGCATCCTGACCGCTGATCACGACGCCCATCTGGCCGATACGCGCGTCATCACCTGCCACCGGTGCGCCCGAGCCCCATTCCCAGTTGCTGTCCGTGAACCAGTCGTTAGAGGTGGCGCCGGTCCAGCTGACCGAGCCCGCCTCAACGGTACCAGCAAGGAATGGCAAGATGCTGGCCGATGTCAAAAGCGCCCGCAGCCGAGCTTTACGAGAAAATGTCTTGAACAAAACGCCCCGGTCGCAACGACCGCCCACACAAGATTGAAAGTTGTGGGAACAATATCACGCCGGGGCGGAGTGCAAAGGTCAGTATCCAGCCAAAATCCGCAGGAATCCGGACCACTTCTGGGTGCAACCAGGAATGGTCACGCCGCCTTGGCGACGTGATACTCCTTGATCGCGACCATCTTGATCGCGGGGTAGCGTTCGGCTTCGTAGCGCAGCGAGAACTGGTCCTGGGCCATGAAGACCGGATCGCCGTCCAGATCGCGGCAGATATCGCCGCGACGCTGGGTCATGAACTTTTCCAGATCGTCCTTGTTCTCGGCCGAAATCCAGCGGCAGACCGAGAAACGCGACATTTCGAAGGAGACCGGCAGCGTGTATTCGCCCTGCAGGCGTTCCTTCAGGACATCGAGCTGCAGCGCGCCGACGACACCGACGATGGCGGGCGAGCCGTCTTCCGGCGAGAAGAGCTGCACGACGCCCTCTTCCGCCATCTGCTGCAGGGCTTCCTTCAGCTTCTTGGCCTTCATTGCATCTTCCAAACGCACACGGCGGAGGATTTCCGGCGAGAAGTTCGGCACCCCCTGGAAGACGAGGTTTTCGCCTTCGGTCAGCGTATCGCCGATGCGCAGTGTTCCGTGGTTCGGGATACCCACCACGTCGCCGGCAAAGGCGGTGTCGGCCAACTGGCGCTGGGAGGCGAAGAAGAATTGCGGGGCGGTGAGGCCCATCAGCTTGCCGGTGCGGGCGAGCTTGGCCTTCATGCCGCGCTCGAGTTTTCCTGAGCAGATGCGGGCAAAGGCGATGCGGTCGCGGTGGTTCGGGTCCATGTTGGCCTGGATCTTGAAGACGAAGGCCGTCATCTTGTCTTCCGAGGCATGCACCGTTCTGACGTCGGCTACTTGGTCGCGCGGCGGAGGCGCAAAAGCGCCCAGCGCATTGATCAGGTCGCGTACACCGAAATTGCGCAGCGCCGAGCCGAAGAAAACAGGGGTCATATGGCCTTCGAGGAAAGCCTTGTGATCGAAGGGCTTGCAGGCTTCCTGCGCCAGCTCCAGCTCGTCGATGAAGGTGGCGCGCTCGTTTTCCGGCAGATTTTCCGCGACGTTCTTCGGGCTGTTGACGGCGAGAGCCTCGACCTGCTTGTCGGAGCCGCGGAAGGTGTTCTCGACCAGATTGTAGGATCCGCAGAAGCTCTTCGAGCGACCCACCGGCCAGGTGATCGGGGCGGTGTCGAGTGCCAGCTTCTCTTCGACCTCGTCGAGGATCTCGAATATATCCCGGCTTTCGCGGTCCATCTTGTTGACGAAAGTGATGATCGGGATGTCGCGCATGCGGCAGACTTCGAACAGCTTCAGCGTGCGCGGCTCGATACCCTTGGCGGCGTCGATGACCATGACGGCTGCGTCGACGGCGGTCAGCGTGCGATAGGTGTCGTCGGCAAAGTCTTCGTGACCGGGCGTATCGAGGATGTTGAAGACATTGCCTTCATATTCGAAAGTCATCACTGAAGTGACGACCGAGATGCCGCGCTCGCGTTCGATCTTCATCCAGTCCGAGCGGGTCTGGATGCGATCCTTCTTGGCCTTCACTTCACCGGCGAGCTGGATCGCACCGCCGAACAGCAGCAGCTTTTCGGTCAGCGTCGTTTTGCCGGCGTCCGGGTGGGCGATAATAGCAAAGGTGCGGCGGCGGGAGACCGCCTCGGCGAGCGTTTCGGCCATATCTCTGGAATTCCTTGTGGTCGGGCGGTTATCTAGCGTTTCGAGTGCCAATATGCAATTGAGCGCGGGCAACAAAGGGAAACCCGCCATGCCCGCAAGCCGCTCCGACGTCCTCGGACCAATGCTCAACCTCAAGCGCCTGCCGCACGGAGAAGGGCTGGATCTGCCGGCCTACGAGACGGCGGGGGCCGCCGGCATGGATCTGCGTGCGGCGGTCGACGAGGGGGATCCGCTGACGCTTGTCCCCGGCGCGCGAGCGCTGGTACCGACCGGCTTCATCATGGAAATCCCTCAAGGTTTCGAGGCGCAGATCCGGCCGCGCTCGGGGCTCGCCTTCAAGAACGGCGTGACCTGCCTGAACACGCCCGGCACGATCGACAGCGACTATCGTGGCGAAGTGAAGGTGCTGCTCATCAATCTCGGGACTGAGGATTTCGTCATCACCCGCGGCATGCGGATTGCCCAGATGGTGATTGCGCCGGTGACGCAGGCGCAGGTGGCCGAGGTGACTGAGACGACTGACACGGTGCGGGGCGCTGGCGGATTTGGTTCGACAGGGGTGTGAACCGCCGCCTCGGGTCAAGCATGGACCGAAACCTTGAAATGAAACAGGCGCGCTTTTTGTCGCGCCGCGGCGCAATACTCCTGCCAATCATAGGAAAGATCCACACTCGATGATCACCTGCAGCCTGCGTTATGAGATCGATCCCTACAAGCTGAAGGAATTCGAGCACTATGCGGCTCTCTGGATCCCTCTGGTCAATCGGCTGGGCGGCACGCATCACGGCTATTTCCTGCCGCATGAAGGGGCAAACGACATTGCGCTTGCATTGTTCAGCTTTCCCTCGCTCGCAGCCTATGAGGACTATCGCGCGGCGATGGCTGACGATGCCGAGTGCCAGGCGGCCTTTGCCTATGCCGAGGAGACGCGCTGCATTGTGCGTTACGAGCGAAGCTTCATGCGGCCGATGTTCTGAACTTCACCTCTGCGCTTCCGTCACCATACGGATCGCCAGAGCGGCCAGTACCGTGCCCATCAGCCAGCGTTGCACCACCATCCAGAAAGGGCGGCCGGCGAGGAAAAGCGCGATGGTGCCGGCCGACAGCGCGATCAGACCGTTGACCGTGACGCTGATCACCACCTGGGTGAAGCCGAGCGCCAGGGACTGCATCAACACGCTGCCGCGCGCCGGATCGATGAACTGCGGCAGGAGCGACAGATAGAGCACCGCCACTTTCGGGTTCAGCAGGCTGGTGACGAAGCCCATCAGAAGGAGCTTGCGGTTGCTGTCGGCGGGTAGATCGCGAACCTGGAAGGGCGAGCGACCGCCGGGTCTCAGGGCCTGCCAGGCTAGCCATGCGAGATATAGCGCACCGGCAAACTTCAGCACGTCGTAGGCGAAGGGGACGGCGAAGAGCAGAACCGTGATGCCGCAAGCCGTTAGCAACACATAGACGACGAAGCCGAGGGCCACGCCGCCGAGCGAAACAAGGCCTGCTATGGGCCCCTGGCAGAGCGACCGAGACACCAGATAGATCATGTTAGGTCCTGGGGTCAGAACCATGCCGAGGCAGATCAGGCTGAAGGCAAGGAATGCGGGCAGGCTTGGCACAGCGTCGTTTCCCCACAAGGTTTCATACTTCCTAACTGCAGCCGCATCCGGTCTGCAATCGCGATTGTGTCACCGTTGCAAGTCGTTCGCGCCGGGACTAGGAATGGGACGAGGAGGAGCCCCCATGACACTGACGACCATCATCGCCTATTGCGGCGCTCTGTTCATTGCGGCTGCCATTCCGGGGCCTGGCATGACGGCGATCGTCGCCCGTGCGCTCGGCTCAGGCTTCCGGCCGACCTTCTTCATGGGGCTCGGGTTGATCCTCGGCGACCTCGTCTATCTGACTGCCGTCATTCTTGGGCTTTCGGTGCTGGCCAAGACCTTCGCCACGCCCTTCCTGATCCTGAAATTCCTTGGGGCGGCCTATCTCGTCTATGTCGCCTGGAAGCTCTGGACGGCTGGGTTGCTGCCGCAGGACATCAAGGCGGAAAAGGCCATGCGTCCGGCACTTTCCTTCCTGTCCGGCCTGCTGGTCACACTCGGCAACCCGAAGACCATGCTGTTTTACGTGGCTCTCGTGCCGACGCTCATTCCGCTGGAGGCGATCGGGCTTGCGGACTACCTCCTGCTGGTGGGTTTGACCTTCATCGTGCTGATGGCGGTGCTGCTGCCCTATATCCTTCTCGCCGCCCAGGCGCGGGGCCTGCTCAAGCGGCCGGAAGCGCTGAAAATCCTCAACCGGGGCGCGGCCGGGATCCTGGCGGGAACGGCTGCCTATATCGCGGCGCGCGCGGCCTAACTGCATGCCGGACTAGGCTCGGAGCGATCGCGCAATGCTGCGGCTCAGCGCCGATGGTGGAGGAGATTTTTCCAATCGAGGGCTGCCGTGCGGCATGCCTGTGCTGGTGCAGGCCCCGGCCACAGCATAAGCTGGATTGAAACGGATCATAAGGGAGAGAAACATGACTGAGCAGAAGAAACCAGGCCGTGGACGCGTATACGGATCGATCACCGAAACCATCGGCGACACTCCGATCGTCAGGCTCGACAAGCTGGCCAGGGAAAAGGGCGTCAAGGCGCACCTGCTCGCCAAACTCGAATTCTTCAACCCGATCGCCTCGGTCAAGGACCGTATCGGCGTGGCGATGATCGAAAGTCTCGAAGCCCAGGGCAAGATCGTGGCCGGCAAGACGACATTGATCGAGCCCACCTCCGGCAATACCGGCATTGCACTTGCCTTCGCCGCCGCCGCCAAGGGCTATCGTCTGATCTTGACCATGCCCGAGACCATGTCGATCGAACGGCGCAAGATGCTGGCCCTGCTCGGAGCGGAACTCGTGCTGACAGAAGGCGCAAAGGGCATGAAGGGCGCGATCGCCAAGGCGCAGGAGCTTGCCGAAACAACGCCAGATTCGGTGATCCCGCAGCAGTTCGAGAACCCGGCCAATCCGGAAATCCACCGCAAGACGACAGCCGAGGAAATCTGGAACGATACCGAAGGATCAATCGACTTCCTCGTCTCCGGCATCGGCACAGGCGGCACGATCACCGGTACCGGCCAGGTGCTGAAGAGCCGCAAGCCGGGCGTGAAGATCATCGCGGTGGAGCCGGCCGACAGCCCGGTTCTGTCCGGCGGCAATCCCGGACCGCACAAGATCCAAGGGATCGGCGCGGGTTTTGCGCCAGCCATCCTCGACACGGGTGTCTATGACGAAATCATCACCGTGAGCAATGACGAAGCCTTTGAAAATGCCCGCCTCGTCGCCCGCCTCGAAGGCGTTCCGGTCGGCATTTCGTCCGGCGCCGCGTTGACGGCCGCGATCAAGCTCGGCCAGCGGGAGGAGAATGCCGGCAAGACGATCGTTGTGATCATCCCCTCCTTCGCCGAACGTTATCTCTCGACCGCCCTCTTCGCCGGTCTCGGCGAGTGAACCATCGGCGGAAGCGTCGGCACAATAACGGCGCTTCCGCAAGGATTGCGGTAGGTCTCCTTCCCGGCTAGGTTGATACACGACAAGTTGACTGCATTCCCAGGGGGTCCATGCGCGCACTTCTTCATCGCCTCCCTGCCTTTGCCTCCGTCCAGGAGCGGCTTTCCCGCAGCGGCCTTGTTGCTACCTATGTGGCGAGCCTCATCGTCTTCGCCATCGCCCTTGCCATAAGAGCATGGTTCGACCCCGTACTGCCGGCCGGATTTCCCTTCCTGACGTTCTTCCCCGCGGTGGTCATCTGCGGCTTCGTTTTCGGGCTCAGGCAAGGCGTGCTGGTTGCGGCGCTGTCTGGCGTTTCGGCCTGGTACTTCTTCATCAGCCCGGGGCGATTCGACTTCTCCATGGGCACGCTTCTCGCCATGGGGCTCTACCTGTTCGTCGTGGCCACCGACCTGACCCTGATCTATCTCGTGACGCGGGCCTATCGTCAGGAAATGACCACGCGCGAGGAGATCCAGCGACTTGCCGAGCAGCAGGAGGTCATGGCGCAGGAGCTCGACCATCGGCTCAAGAACATCTTCGCCACCATCAACGCCATCATCAGCCTTTCGCTCAAGAACGCCTCAAGCGCCGACGAGCTCGCTGCGCGGCTGCGCGACCGGCTCACCGCGCTTGGCCGCTCGAACCTTTTGTTGCGGGGCCTGCGCGAGGGCGAGGACGCCTCACTGCAAAGCGTCGTGTTCCAGGCGCTCGAACCCTTCGCTATTGTCGGCACTCCCCGCTTTTCCGCCAACGGACCGCGCGTCCCGATCGGCGGCCAGACCGTCGTCGTGCTGAGCCTGATTCTGCACGAACTCGGAACCAATGCCGCGAAATACGGGGCACTCAGCATGCAGAACGGCCATGTCGCTCTCGACTGGTCGATCGAGGCATCCACTGATGCGACCGAGCAACTGGTCATCACCTGGCGCGAGAGTGGCGGGCCTGTACCCACCCCGCCCCTGGCCGGCGCCGGGGGCTTCGGCTCGACGCTGATGAAGCGCGTGATCGCCGGCGTGCGCGGCCAGACCGAAATGACCTATCCGGAAACGGGCGCGGTGATCCGCATGACCCTGCCGGTGGACATGCTGCGCCCGACGGCCGAGCTGGCTGCCGACCGCTGACGCTGCCTCACATCCGTCCCATGCCCTCCATCACGCTGCTGCCGCGAGCCTTTCGGATGCAATGCGATAGGAGATGGCCTCGGCGAGATGTATGCGACCGAGAACCTCGGCACCATCGAGGTCCGCGAGCGTTCGCGCTACCTTCAAGACCCTGTGATAGCCGCGCGCCGAAAAGCGGAACCTGTCGGCTGCGTCGCGCAACAGCTGCAGACCGGAGGCATCGGGCTCGGCCAGCGTCTCGATCAGTGCGGTCGAGCAACGGGCATTGGTGCTGAAGGTGAGGCCAAGCCTTTCGAAGCGGTCCCGCTGGCGGGCACGGGCGGCTGCGACGCGTTTGGCGACGTCGGCGCTACTCTCGGCTGTCCGAGGGCGGATGAGATCGGTCGCCGAGACAGCGGGGACATCGATCCTGATATCGATCCGATCCATCAAAGGCCCGGAAATGCGGCCCTGATACTCCGTTTGGCAGCGAATGCCGCGGGCGCAGACATGGCCTGGCTCCCCCGCCATGCCGCAACGGCAGGGGTTCATCGCCGCCACCAGCTGGAAGTGGGAGGGATAGGCGACACGGTGATTGGCGCGCGCGATGATGCATTCGCCGCTCTCGAGCGGCTGGCGCAGGGCATCGAGCACCGGCGGCGAGAATTCCGGCAGTTCGTCGAGGAAGAGGATGCCGTGATGGGCAAGCGAAGCTTCACCCGGCTTTGCCCTCAGCCCACCGCCGACCAGTGCCGCCATGGTGGCGGAGTGATGTGGCGTCCGGAACGGCCGCCGGTCCGAGAGCTTGCCGCCCGAGAGCTGGCCCGCGATGGAATGGATCATCGACACTTCGAGAAGTTCAGTGGGCGACAGTGGCGGAAGGATGGAGGGCAGTCGCGCTGCCAGCATGGACTTTCCGGAGCCGGGCGGGCCGACGAAAAGCAAATTGTGTCCGCCGGCTGCCGCCACTTCCAGCGCGCGCTTGGCGCTTTCCTGGCCCTTGATGTCGGCAAGGTCTGGCAGATTCGCGGCGGGCGCCCGCACCGAGGGTTCCGGGCGGGAGAGCACCTGCGTGCCGCGGAAATGATTGGCGAGCGCGATCAGGCTGCGCGGCGCGAGGATGTCGATCTCACTGCCGGCCCAGGCCGCTTCCGCGCCGCTTTCGCCCGGGCAGATCAGCCCCTTGTCCATGGCGTTGGCGCTGATCGCCGCCGGCAGGGCACCTGCGATCGGCGCGATCGTGCCATCGAGATTGAGCTCACCGATGACCAGATACCCGGCCAGAGCATCGCCCGGGATCGCCCCCAGTGCGGCCATCAGGCCGAGCGCAATGGGAAGGTCGAAATGCGAGCCTTCCTTGGGCAAATCAGCCGGCGCCAGATTGACGGTCACCCGCTTGGCCGGGAGCGCCAGGCCTGAGGCGTGCAGCGCCGCCTGGACACGTTCGCGGCTCTCGGCGACAGCCTTGTCGGGCAGACCGACGATCTGCATGCCCGTTTTCCCGGGCGCGACCATGACCTGCACCTCGACGGGCACGCCCTCGATGCCCTGGAATGCAACCGTACTGATACGCGCTACCATCGCCCGCCCTCGCCGATCGACCTACAGTCGCCAATGCAACTTCATATTGCGTGTGGCGACAGGAACAATCTCGCATAAGAGGCAAGCGAGCGCAAGAACATTTACGGAACATTTGTAGTTCCAAATAGGCGTGAGGTTGCATCCGGTTGATCACCCGGAACAGCCGCTGAACTTCCGAAGAGGATTCAGAGTGTTAGGCGCGCTTGCGCTCGATCGCATCCCAGAGAAGCGCCGCGATGTCGGCGCCGCCGAACTTCTTTACTTCCCGCAATCCGGTCGGCGAGGTGACGTTGATCTCGGTCATGTAGTCGCCGATGACGTCGATGCCGACGAGCAGGAAGCCGCGTTCACGCAAAGACGGGCCGATGCGGGCGCAGATTTCCCGCTCACGTGCCGTCAGTTCGGTCGGCTCGGGCCTTCCGCCGGCATGCATGTTGGAGCGGGCGTCGTGTTCGGCGGGGACGCGGTTGATCGCGCCGACGGGCTCGCCATCAACGAGGATGATGCGCTTGTCGCCCTTGCGCACGGCCGGCAGATAGCCTTGCGCGATGAACGGCTCGCGGAACATCTGGCCGAACATTTCCATCAGCGAGGAGAAGTTGCGGTCGTCGCGCGTCGAGTGGAAGACGCCGGCGCCGCCATTGCCGTAGAGCGGTTTCAGGATGATGTCGCCCTGCTCTTCCCGGAAGCGGGCGATCTCGGCTGGGTCCTTGGTGATCAGGGTCGGCGGCATCAAGTCGGCAAATTCGGTGACGAAGATCTTTTCCGGCGAATTGCGCACCCAGGCCGGATCGTTGACGACGAGCGTCTTCGGGTGAATACGCTCCAGGAGATGGGTCGAGGTGATATAGGCCATGTCAAACGGCGGATCCTGACGCAGCAGAATGACGTCCATGGTGGAGAGATCCACCCGCTCGGGCGCGCCGAGGGTGAAGTGGTCGCCCTTCACGTCGCGCAGTTCCATCGGCTCGACGGTCGCATAGACATGGCCGTCGCGCATCGAGAGCCGGTCGGGCGTATAATGGAAAAGCTTATAGCCGCGCGCCTGGGCTTCCAGGCTCATGGCGAAGGTGGAGTCGCCCGCGATGTTGATCGTGGATACGTGGTCCATCTGGACCGCGACATTGGTGATCTTCGCCATGTGGATTGTCCCCGTTCGAAAGTACCGGAGATTTAGGCCGTGCGACGGGGGATAGCAACGCCGCGCGGCCTCAATTTTGCTGAAGACCGTTTCAGGTCAGAGCGCGGAATATTTGCCGCGCCGCAGTGCATTGCGTATCCGGTAGAGCGTCGCCAGCGGCTCCGGGAATCGTTTGCGCAGGAAGGCAACCTTGCGGACATAGTTGTCGACGCGCCAGGTTGACCAGGTGCCCTGGCGGAAATAGGCGATGTCACCGGCTTTCAACAGTCGCTGGCTTCCGTCCTCGCCGGTGACATGCACCTCGCCTTCCTGGATCACCACCGTTTCGTCCCAGACGAAAAACCAGCGGAATTCACCGGCGGTGCAGTCCCAAACGGCCGTCAGGCTCGCCTCGTCGGTGCTTTGCGAATGCTCGCCGATCCGGGCGAGCGGGGTGCCTCGGATGATCCAGTCCGGATTGATCGGCGCTGCTTTGAGCGCAAGGTTGTCGCCATTGGCCGCGATCACGGGCGGCTGGTCGTCAAGGCGGCGATACGGCACCATGAGTGCCGCACTCGCCATTCCCGCAATAAGAAGTTTCAAGGCCATGTTCGTCCCCCACTCAAATCGCAGGGGACGCTAGCAGCAAGCTCCTAAGGTCACGTGATCCTGATCGCTAAAATGCGTTCGATCGGATCAAGCATAAGCGGGACTTAGTTCAGCTGGGGCAGTTGCGAAAATCGCGTCGCGCGAACCCTGCTCCAGGCGCTTGCCAGTGTCGGTTGCGAAGAAATGCAGCCGGTCCGCTGCGATCCGCAGGGGCAATCGGTCACTCAGCGGGAGGTTCGAGCCGAGCACTGCGGTGAGATGTTGATCGCCGACCAAACCATGCACGAGCCGCTGGGCGCCGAGTTCCTCGACATAATCGATGGCGAGATCGAACATCGCTGCGTCCTCGCTTGCGAGTACCAGGTCCTCTGCCCTCATGCCGACGCGAACCTCGCCTTGGGGCCAGGAACCGTTCAAGGCAATACGCTCGTCTCCAATGGTAAGTTCAGATCCTTCGATCCGCCCTTGAACGAGGTTCATGGCTGGCGATCCGATGAAGCTCGCAACGAATGTGGAGGCAGGACGATTGTAAACGTCGAGCGGCGTGCCGATCTGCTCGATGCGGCCGCCGTTCAAGACGACAAGGCGATCGGCCAGCGTCATGGCTTCCAGCTGGTCGTGCGTGACGTAGATGGCCGTGGTCTTCAGCCGCTTCTGCAGCTTGCGGATCTCGCCGCGCATGGTGACACGCAGCTTGGCGTCGAGGTTGGAGAGCGGCTCGTCGAAGAGGAAGACGGCGGGCTTGCGCACAATCGCGCGGCCCATGGCGACGCGCTGGCGCTGGCCGCCCGAGAGCGCACGCGGCTTGCGATCGAGGTACTTCTCGATTTCCAGCATCTTGGCGGCTTCCGCCACGCGGGCGGCGATTTCCGTCTTCGGCGTGCCGCGGTTCTTCAGGCCATAGGCCAGATTGTCGTAGACCGTCATGTGCGGATAGAGCGCGTAGTTCTGGAAGACCATGGCGATGTCACGATCGGCAGGCTCGACCTCATTGACCACGCGGTCGCCGATCGAGATCGTGCCCTGCGAGATCTCCTCCAGACCCGCAACCATGCGCAGGAGCGTGGACTTGCCGCAGCCCGAAGGACCGACCAGCACGATGAACTCGCCATCCTCGATCTGGATGTCGACCGTGTCGACGGCTCTGGCGCCGCCCTTGTCGTAGATCTTGCAGACCTCGTTGATATCGATGGAAGCCATGTTGCGCTCCTCTCTTTACTTGTCGGTTTCGGTGAGGCCCTTGATGAACCAGCTCTGGAACACCACCACCACGATGACGGGGGGGAGCAGTGCGAGCACGGCCATGGCAAAGGCTTCGTTGTAATCGGGGATCTGCGAGCCGACCCAGACCTGCAGGATCTGCTTGATGCCGCGCATCAGGGTGTAGAAGCCCTCGTCTGTCGTCATCAGCATGGGCCAGAGATACTGGTTCCAGCCATAGACGAACATGATGATGAAGACGGCGGCGATCATGGTGCGCGAGAGCGGCAGCAGGATATCGATGAAGAACTTGAAGGGGCCGGCGCCATCGATGCGCGCGGCCTCCAGGAGTTCGTCCGGCACCGACTTGAAGAACTGGCGGAAGAAGAACGTGCCGGTGGCGGACGCCAGAAGCGGCAGGATCAGGCCCTGATAGCTGTTCAGGAGCGAGAGTTCGCTCATCACCTTGTAGGTCGGCATGATGCGCACTTCGAGCGGAAGCAGCAGCGTGGTGAAGATCAGCCAGAAGGCGAGCGTCGCAAAGCGGAAGCGGAAATAGACGATGGCATAGGCCGCGAGCATCGAGAGCACGATCTTGCCGATGGCAAAACCGAGCCCCAGGATCAGCGAGTTCATCGCCATGGTGAGCCCTGTCACCTGGCCGGTAAAGCCGCCGGACTTGAACAGGACCTTGTCATAGGTCGTGGCGAAATCATCGCCGATCGACAGCATCAGGCCGTTGGTGTGGATCTCGGCAGCGGAGTGGGTCGACGTCGTGAAGGCGACGACCAGCGGGCCGAGCATGAAGATGACGCCGGCGATGAGGATCAGATGGTCGAAGAATTTGGTGCGATACATGGCGCTCTCCTCAACCGTAATGGACGCGGCGTTCGATGAAGCGGAACTGGATCATGGTCAGCACCAGGACAACCAGCATCAGGATGACCGACTGGGCCGAAGACGAGCCGAGGTCGTTGCCGCGGAAGCCGTCGAGATAGACCTTGTAGACCAGGGTGATCGGATTGTTGGCCGCCTTGTCCTTCACGATGACGTCGATGACGCCGAAGGTATCGAAGAGCGAATAGGTCATGTTGATGACCAGAAGGAAGAAGGCGGTCGGGGTGAGCAACGGCAGGACGACCGTCCAGAAACGGCGCGTGCCCGACTTGCAGTCGATGGCGGCCGCCTCGCGGATCGAGGCCGGGATGCCCTGGAGGCCCGACAGGAAGAAGATGAAATTGTAGGGGATCTGGTTCCAGACAGCGACGGCGACCATGGCGAAGGCCGTGTCGAAGTAGTTGAGACCGACCTTCATCTCCCAGCCGAAGAGGGCGGCGAACTTCACGAAGGGGCCGATATGCTGGTCGAACAGCATCATGCCGATGAGGCCGGCGACTGGTGGGGCGATGGCATAGACGACGATCAGCAGCGTCTTGTAGGCCGACTTGCCGCGGATCACCGCATCGGCCTTCAACGCGAGCAGCATGCCGATCGACAAGGCAAGGAAAGTAACGATCAGGCTGTAGCCGATCGTGAAGCGGGCGATCCGCTGATATTCCGGCGAGGTGAGTGCATCCGTGTAATTGTCGGCGCCGACAAAGCTCGACCCGAAGCCGAAGGGATCCTCGATATAGAAGGACGAGGTGATCGCCTGCATCGAGGGCCAATAGAAGAAGATCGAAATGATCGCGAACTGCGGCAGCAGGAACAGATATGGCAGGTATCGCGAGTTGAACTGGACGCGCTTCATGGAGCCCTCTCAATGCAAGTCCCGGGGGCTTGTCGCCCCCGGGTCCCAATCAAGTTTCAGAAATGATCAGCCAGCCGTCTTGGCGAAGCGGGCGAGAAGCTCGTCGGCTTCTTTCTTGATCGTTTCCATGGCGTCCTTGGCCGTGGTCTCACCGGCGAAGAGGCGGTTGTATTCGCGCTCCATCACGGCGCGGATCTGCGGGTAGAAACCAAGGCGATAGCCCTTGTTCCACTCGGCGGTCGGCAGCTGCAGCTGCTGGATGCCAACTTCAGCAGCCGGCTTTTCGTTGTAGTAGCCTTCCGACTTCGACAGCTCGTAAGCGGCATTGGTGATAGCGACGTAGCCGGTGGCCTGGTGGTAGAACTTCTGGACTTCGGTCGAGGTCAGGAAGTTGAAGAAGGAGGCCGAGCACTTGTTTTCTTCAGCCGACTTGCCAGCCATCGCGAAGAGCGCAGCGCCACCGATGAAGGAGTGGACGCCAGCGCCTTCGATCGAGTTCCAGTAAGGCAGGAAGGTTGCCGAGAAGGGCATGGTGGCGGTCTTCTGCAGGCCGCCGAAGGAGCCCGAGGAACCGATCCAGAGAGCAGCCTTGTCTTCTTCGAAGACCTTCTGGTTGTCGTTCCAGGCAGCGCCGTAATAGCCAAACAGGCCCTGATCGTACCAAGCCTTCAGCTTGTCATACATCATGACGTGGTTTTTGTCGGTGACGTTGATCGTCGTGTCGACGATGCTGTCATAGCCGTTGTTGTTCGAGGCGAACTGGAGATTGTTGCGCGAGAAGAAGTTCTCGGTGAACTGCCAGGTCAGCTGCGACTGGACGAGCGGCAGATAGCCGGCTTCCTTCAGCTTCGGAGCGATGGCTTCGAACTCTTCCCAGGTCTTCGGAGCTTCGACGCCGGCCTTCTTCAGGGCTTCGTCGTTGATGTACATGATCGGCGCCGACGAGTTGAACGGCATGCCGACGAACTTGCCGTCGCTATCGGCGTAGAAGTAGCGAACGCCTTCGATGAAGGCTTCGCGGTTGAACTCGAAGCCGTTGTCCTTCAGGAGGTCTTCGGCAGCGATGGTCGCGCCCTTGGCGTTGATGATGGTGGCTGCACCAGCATCGAAGACCTGCAGGATGTTCGGCTGTTCGCCCGAACGGAAGGCGGCGATGCCGGACGACAGAGCTTCTTCGTACGAGCCCTTGGAGACGGGCGTCAGGACGCATTCGGCCTGGGCAGCGTTGAACTTCTGGGCGATCTCGTTGATGACTTCGCCGTTGCGGCCGCCCATACCGTGCCACCAGGTGATGTTGGTCGCGGCAAGCGTCGTCGATGCGGTCATGGTCAGGGCCAGAGCGGCCAGGGAAATCTTCTTGATCATGGGATAGATCCTCTCCACCGGTTGTTGCGGTGAGGGCTCCATTAGGCGCGCTCCGTGACAGCGACTTGAAAGTTTTGTGTCAGCGCCGTCACAATCGGGAGGTTTCGGAATTTCAGGTTTGAAAGCCAAACGAAGCTAAAATGCGCCCTCGAAATGCACCGGCCAGCGCCAAGGCCGCACGACGATTATATCATGGCGAAGTGACAGCCGTGTTGCATCGGATTGCCTGCGAAGCCAATGATCTGCGGCATTGGCGATGCGCCGCTCGGCCGCGTAACCGACGGCGTCGACGCCTGCGCGCAGGTCTTTGCGGGCTTTCACTTCGACGAAGATAACGAGATCGCCGCGGCGGGCGATGACGTCCACCTCCCCGGACTTGGTCTTGTAGCGGAGCGCCACGATCCGGTAGCCCTTGAGAAGCAGCGCGAGCGCCGCGCGGTATTCCGACCAGCGGCCCAGCCTCTCGGCGCGGATGCGTTTTCGATCCGCGCCCTTGGGCGTCATGCGGCCCCCTTGAGTTCCAGAAGGCGCTGGTAGAGGTCCTTGCGCGGGAGGCCGGTCAGCTTGGCGGCTTCCGTCGCGGCCTTGGCCGTTGGCATGGTGGCGGAGAGTTCGGAGAGCAGGCTGTCGACGTCGGCAGCATCCGGGGCAGCATCGGGGGCCGGCGGGCCGATGACGAGGACGATCTCGCCCTTGACCGTCTTGTCTGCATAGGCGGCGGCGAGATCGCCGAGCGGGCCTCGGCGGAATTCCTCGAAAGTCTTGGTCAGCTCCCGGCAGACGGAGGCCGGGCGCTCATTGCCAAGTTCCTCGGCCGCCGCGACCAGCGTATCGCCGATGCGATGCGGGGACTCGAAGAAGATCAGCGTTGCCGGCACCTTGGAAAGTTCGCGCAGCCGGTCGCGTTTGGCCTTGTCCTTGGTCGGCAGGAAGCCGGCAAAGAGGAAGGCGTCGTTGGGCAGGCCGGAGCCAACGAGGGCGGCGAGCGGAGCAGACGCACCGGGGATCGGCACGACGCGGTGGCCCGCCTCGATGGCGAGTTGGCCAAGGCGATAGCCAGGGTCGGAGACGAGCGGCGTGCCGGCATCGGAGACCAGCGCCACGGACTTGCCGGCTTCGAGTGAGGCGAGCAGCCGGGCGCCTGCCTCGTCTGCATTGTATTCATGATAGGCGTAAGGCCGGTTCTCGATGCCGTAGCGGTCAAGCAGGACGCGGGTGACGCGTGTGTCCTCGCAGGCGAGCACATCGGCACCGGCAAGCGTTTCCAGCGCGCGGATGGTGATGTCGCCGAGATTGCCGATTGGCGTCGCCACCAGATAGAGCGCGGGCTCGAGCGGCCGGGCAGCAATCAGCGTGTCGTTGAGGCGATAGCGCTTCGAAGTGGCCGCGACCGGTGTATTTTTGTCTTCTGTTGTCATGCGGCCTTTATCCTCCACCCCCATGCTCGCGGCAAGGGCGTCGCCGCCATAAACCATTCCGAGAAGCTCTGCTGGGGACGGACGTGGAAAACCTTGGAGCCTCTTGCTTTTCCCGCTCTTTTACTGCCATTTTGCCCGTCCACATCGTCCGGCCCGGGGACTGCCCGGCCCCTCTTTTCCGATCCGGAACTCCGGAAGACGGCACGTCGAAAGCGGTAGCATCCCATGCGTATAACTCTTGAACGGTCCAATCTCCTCAAGTCTCTGAACCACGTGCACCGCGTGGTCGAGCGTCGCAACACGATCCCGATCCTGTCGAACGTGCTGCTCAAGGCCGAAGGTGCGGCACTCGACATGAAGGCGACGGACCTCGACCTCGAGATCACCGAAAGCACGGCAGCCATGGTCGAGCAGGCTGGCGCCACGACCGTTCCGGCGCATCTGCTCTATGAGATCGTGCGCAAGCTGCCTGACGGTTCCGAGGTTCTGCTCGCCACCAATCCGGATGGCGGCACGATGACCGTCGCCTCCGGCCGCTCGAAGTTCTCGCTGCAGTGCCTGCCGCAGTCGGACTTCCCGGATCTCACCGCCGGCACCTTTACCCATTCCTTCAAGATGAAGGCATCCGACTTCAAGATGCTGATCGATCGCACCCAGTTTGCGATCTCCACCGAAGAGACCCGCTACTATCTCAACGGCATCTTCCTGCACACGATCGAAGCCTCGGGCGCACTCAAGCTGCGTGCAGTCGCGACAGACGGTCACCGTCTGGCCCGCGCCGATGTCGATGCCCCCTCGGGCTCGGAAGGCATGCCCGGCATCATCATTCCGCGCAAGACGGTGGGCGAATTGCAGAAGCTGATCGACAATCCGGAGCTGATCATCGGCATCGAGATTTCCGATTCCAAGATCCGCCTGTCCATCGGCTCGGTTGTTCTGACCTCCAAGCTGATCGACGGCACCTTCCCGGATTATCAGCGCGTCATTCCGCAGGCGAACGACAAGGAAATGCGCGTCGACTGCCAGACGTTTGCGCGCGCCGTCGATCGTGTTTCGACCATCTCGTCTGAACGCGGCCGCGCCGTGAAACTCGCCTTGGCCGACGGCCAGTTAATGCTCACCGTCAACAACCCGGATTCCGGCAGCGCGACCGAAGAAGTCGCCGTCGGCTATGAAAGCGACGCGATGGAGATCGGCTTCAATGCCAAATATCTCCTCGACATCACCGCCCAGCTTTCGGGCGAGGACGCGATCTTCCTGCTGGCAGATGCCGGCTCTCCGACGCTCATTCGCGACACGGCCGGCGTCGACGCGCTTTATGTCCTGATGCCGATGCGCGTTTAGGCGCCCAACACTTTCTGGCGGGTATTTGGCCCGCCAGCGTCATTCTCTCTTGCGTTTGCGACAGCGAGGCCCAAAATTGTCGTAATCGGCTCGCAGCAATCGAGCAGCAACAAGAAGAGGGACGATCATGGCAATTCGACTGAAGGAACGGTTCGAAAAGAAATTCGACGAGGAGATCCGTTTCTTCAAGGGCATGATGCAGGGCCCCAAGACCGTCGGCGCGATCGTGCCGACATCCTCGATCACCGCCAAGCGCATGGCGAGCGTCATCGACCTGAAGTCGGGCCTGCCCGTACTCGAGCTCGGCCCCGGCACGGGCGTGATCACCAAGCAGATCCTGGCACGCGGCGTCGCGCCCGAGAAGATCGTTTCCGTTGAATATTCGGAAGACTTCTATCGCCGCCTCGTCGAAGATTATGCCGGCGTCAACTTCATCCATGGCGACGCCTTCGATCTGAAGACCTCGCTCGGCAGCTTCGCCGACCAGACCTTCGACTGCGTGATATCAGCCGTGCCGATGCTGAGCTTCCCGATGGAGGCGCGCATCCAGTTGCTTGAAGACCTGCTTTCCCGCATTCCCGAGGGCAGACCGGTGGTTCAGATCACCTATGGCCCGGTCTCGCCGATCATTGCCAAGCCGGACCGGTATCACATCCAGCATTTCGATTTCGTCGTGCGCAACATTCCGCCGGCGCAGCTGTGGATCTACCGCAAGGCCTGAGCGCACTTTCCATGTTCGGGCTCTATATCACTCACCCGCAAGTGGAGATCGATCCGGCAGTCCCTGTGCCCGACTGGGGCTTGTCGGCCATCGGGCGGGCACGAGCAGAAGCCAGCGCCGGCCAAGCCTGGGTGCGACGCCTGACGCGGATCGTCAGCAGCGGCGAGCGCAAGGCGATCGAGACGTCGGAAATCCTGGCCGCAGCGACCGGAATCAAGGTCGAGACCCGGGAGACGATGCACGAAAACGACCGTTCGGCGACCGGTTTCCTCGCCCCTCCCGACTTCGAGAAGGCGGCCGACTGGTTCTTCGCCCATCCGGCTGAGAGCTATCGCGGCTGGGAGCGTGCGATAGATGCGCAGGCCCGCATCGTCGGGGCCGTGGATGCGATCCTTGCGACACACGACACGAACAAGCCGATCGCCTTTGTCGGTCACGGCGGCGTCGGCACCCTGCTGAAATGTCATTTGTCGGGCATTCCCATATCCCGGAGCCAGGATCAACCTGGGGGCGGTGGCAATCTTTTCTGCTTCTCCCTTGCAGACCGGCGCATCTCATGCGACTGGACGGCCATGGAGATCTGGCAGGAGTTTTAAACGTGAGCGCACGTCATCGTCTCATCGTCGGACTGGATGTTCCGACGGTCCAGGAAGCGGAGCGGGTCGTCTCCACGCTCGGCGACAGCATCTCATTCTACAAGATCGGCTACCAGCTCGCCTTTGCCGGCGGGCTCGAATTCGCCCGCGACCTCGCGCGGGAGGGCAAGCAGGTCTTTCTCGACATGAAGCTGCTCGACATCGACAACACGGTGGCGTCCGCGGTCGAGAACATCGCGCGCATGGGCATGACCATGCTGACGCTGCATGCCTATCCGAAGGCCATGGCAGCCGCCGTGAAGGCAGCAGAAGGCTCCGGCCTCTGCCTGCTCGGCGTCACCGTGCTGACCTCCATGGACGAGCAGGATCTGACCGATGCCGGCTATGAATATGATCCGCATACGCTGGTGCTGAAGCGCGCAGAACAGGCCCGCATCGCCGGCATGGGCGGTGTCGTCTGCTCGGCGGAAGAAGCCTCGGCCGTCCGTGGCATCGTCGGGCCGAAGATGGCGATCGTGACCCCCGGCATCCGGCCGGCCGGGGCCGACAAGGGCGATCAGAAGCGAGTCATGACGCCCTCGGACGCGATTGCGGCCGGCTCCAGCCATCTCGTCGTGGCGCGCCCGATCGTCAAGGCCGAAGATCCGAAGGCAGCCGCCCTTGCGATCCTCGCCGAGATGGACGAAGCACTCGCCAAGCAGGCGTAATTGAAGACAAACCGGGAGGAAGACATGGCCAAGGGTTATTGGATCGCACGCGTGGATATCCGGGACGCAGAGCGCTACAAGGACTATGTCGCGGCGGCGAAACCCGCCTTCGAAAAGTATGGCGCAACCTTCCTCGCCCGCGGCGGTGCATTCACCGAGCTTGAGGGCCAGGCCCGGACCCGCAACGTGGTGATCGAGTTCCCCTCGCATCAGGCGGCCGTCGACTGCTACAACTCGCCCGAATACCAGATTGCCGCGAAGATCCGCCAGGAAGTGGCGGATGCCGAGATGGTGGTCGTCGAGGGCGTCTGAGCCCTTCCTTGCCTATAGCGGAATGTCCCCAGGGTGCGGCTTTGACGGGCCTTTCCCCGGTCAGACGATTCGGCTAAGAGAGGCCAGATCGCGCATGTCGTATGCGCCCATACAGTTCAGGGGAGCCGTCCATGACCTTGTCCAACCTTCCGCCGCTCGTCACCGTTTTCGGGGGCTCGGGCTTCGTCGGTCGGCATGTGGTGCGCACGCTCGCCAAGCGGGGCTATCGTATTCGCGTTGCCGTTCGTCGCCCCGATCTCGCCGGCTTCCTGCAGCCGCTCGGCAATGTCGGCCAGATCTCCTTCGTTCAGGCCAATCTGCGCTACCGTTCGTCGGTCGATGCGGCCGTCCAGGGCGCAGACCATGTCGTGAACTGCGTCGGCATTCTGTTTGAAAGTGGCCGCAACGGCTTTGATGCCGTGCAGGATTTTGGCGCCCGCGCTGTCGCGGAAGCCACCCGTTCGGTCGGTGCGACGCTGACGCATATCTCGGCGATCGGCGCCGATGCCAAGTCGGACTCGCTTTACGCCGCCACCAAGGGTCGCGCAGAAGCATCCGTGCAGTCGATCCTGCCTGATGCCACCATCCTGCGTCCTTCGATCGTTTTCGGCCCCGAGGACGGCTTCTTCAACAAGTTCGCTGCCATGGCCCGCATCGCGCCTGCGCTCCCGCTGGTCGGCGGTGGCAAGACGAAGTTTCAGCCGGTCTATGTGGAAGATGTCGCCGAAGTGGTGGCACGCGCCGTTGATGGCTCCATCGCACGCGGCAAGATCTACGAACTCGGTGGCCGTGACGTTGCGACCTTCAAGCAATGTCTGGAGATGATGCTCGAGATCATCGGCCGCAAGCGGGCGCTGGTGCCTCTGCCCTTCGGCATTGCCTCGCTGATCGGAAGCATAGCCTCGGCCGTGCCGCTGATCAGCCCGCCGCTCACCAGCGACCAGGTCAAGCTCCTGAAGAAGGACAATGTCGTGTCCGCCGCCGCCAAGGCCGAAGGGCGCACGCTCGAAGGTCTCGGTATCCAGCCGGTGACGATGGTGGCGATCCTGCCGACCTACCTCGTGCAATACCGTGTGCATGGACAGTATACGGGATCCGGCAAGGCGGCGTGAGCCGCCTTTTCCGACGCTTCGGATCGGCTGCAAGCTGCGCCAGCGTTGCACAAAAGACGCAGCTAAACAAAGACCTGCGTTAACTCAGGATAAAGCAAGTTCGCCTATTGATGGCGATCGTGGCAATGCGTAAAGACTGGCCCCCAACGGCCGGCCGGCAGCGGTTGCCGGCCCCTTATTTCAGACAGTCTCAAGAGGCATTCCATGGGCAAGTCCATCGCACTGTTCTTCGCATGTGCGGCGCTGGTTATCATTGCTGGCTCCTTCGTCGCGCCGACCACGGTCGCGGCCCGCAAGGACAATTGCTCGCCTGCCTATGGCATCGACCCCTGCTCGACGGCGTCCATTCCGTCGACCAACTGATCCGACAGAATCAAAAGGCCGCCCAATTGGACGGCCTTTTTGCTTGTCTTGGATGTTTCGACTTCAGCCGAAGACCAGAAGTCCGACGATACCGGCCAGGCCGACGGCGATCCGCCACCAGGCGAAGGGCGCATAGCCCCGTTTCGAGACGAAATTCAAAAGCCCCCGCACAACGAATAGCGCCGACACAAATGCGGCCACGAAACCGATCCCGATGATCATGGTATCGTCGACGGTGAGCGCATTCCGGTTCTTGTAGAGATCGAGGGTGAAGGCGCCGAGCATGGTCGGCATGGCGAGGAAAAAGGAAAACTCCGCCGCCGAGCGCTTGTCGGCACCGAGCAGCAGCGCGCCGACGATCGTGGCCCCCGAACGCGATGTCCCTGGGATCATCGCCAGGCACTGGCAGAAGCCGATCTTCAAGGCGAGCGACAGCGGATATTCGGTGACGTCGTGATACCGGGGCTTCAGCGGCAGGCGGTCGATCCAGAGCAGGACCAATCCGCCCAAAATCAGCACCACGCAGATCAGCATCGGAGTTTCGAAGAGCACTGTCTTGATGAAGTCATGCGCGAGGAAGCCGATCACGGCTGCGGGCAGGAAACCCAGAAGGACCGCACCGACGAAGCGACGGCTCTCCGCGCTTGATGGCAGCGACAGGGCGATCCCCAAGAGCTTGGCAAAGTAGACGCTCAGGATCGCCAGGATCGCGCCCAGCTGGATGAGGACCGCAAAGGTGTTGCCAGGCGATTCAAAGCCGAGGAAGTGGCCGGCCAGCAGAACATGGGCGGTGGAGGATACCGGCACGAACTCGGTCAGGCCTTCAATCAGGCCAAGGACCAGCGCGCTGATAATCGATTGATCTTCCATGAGGTCTCCTTCTAGGGGAAGGCAAAGTGATTTGCTTGTATTGCGGGAGCCGAAACCCTATAGCTTGGAAGCCGCGCTGATGACCAGCCGCTTCGACAGCCTGCGCTGCGGCCACTGAAAATTCCGAGAATCCGAGTTCCGATGCCGACCCTGTATCATCACACGATGTCCACCGCGTCCCGTTTCATTCGCCTGGTTCTGTCCGAATACGGATTCCAGACGGATCTGGTGGAAGAGCAGACCTGGGAGAAGCGCAAGGAATTCCTCGCCTTCAATCCCGCCGGCACGCTGCCCGTCTATGTCGACGACAACATGCGGGCGCTTTGCGGTCCGACCATCATTTCCGAGTTCATCGACGAGACCCATGGCGTCTTGAAGCGCGACAGGCGGCTCTTTGCGGAAGACCCGTTCCAGCGCGCCGAAATCCGCCGGCTGACGGAATGGTTCCTGCAGAAGATGGAGCAGGACGTAACGAAGCCGCTGGTGCGCGAACGCGTGCACAAGCTGATCATTCCAAACGGTCTCGGTGGCGGCGCGCCCGATTCGAAGGTGCTGCGCACGGCGCGGTCCAATATTCGCCACCACATGAAATACCTCACTTGGCTCTCGGGCTCGCGCCAGTGGATCGCCGGTGAGCGTTTGAGCTATGCGGATCTTTCGGCCGCCGCCACCGTTTCCGTGCTCGACTATCTCGGTGAGATCGACTGGAACGAATTCCCGGTTGCCAAGGAATGGTATCAGCGCATCAAGTCGCGGCCGTCCTTCCGGCCGCTGCTCACCGAGCGCGTGCGCGGCATCACGCCGGTGTCGCATTATGCCGACCTCGACTTCTGACGGTTACTGTCATGGACGAGCCGCAGATCGATCCCAAGATCCGGAAGCGGCGGGCAGATCTCACGCGGTTTCTGCGCCAGGAGGCGGACGCTCAGGGCTTCGATCTCTGTCGCATCACGCTGCCGGATGCCATTCCCGAAGCACCCGCCCGGCTTGAAAGCTTCCTCGAGGCCGGTCGCCACGGCACCATGGCCTGGATGGAAGAGACAAGGGAGCGCCGCGCCGATCCACGCGTGCTCTGGTCCGAAGTGCGCTCCATCGTGATGTTCGGCATGAATTACGGCCCGGACGAGGATCCGCGCCTGCTGCAGGCGCAGCCTGAGAAGGCGGCGATTTCCGTCTATGCCCGCAACCGCGATTATCACGACGTCATCAAGGGGCGCCTCAAGGAAGTCGCGACACGCTTTGCAGCTCGTGCCGGCGCTGACGTGAAGGTCTTCGTCGACACGGCACCGGTGATGGAAAAGCCGCTCGCGGCGTCAGCCGGCCTCGGCTGGCAGGGCAAACACACCAATCTCGTCAGCCGCGACTTCGGCTCCTGGCTCTTCCTCGGCAGTCTGTTCACCACGGCGGAACTCGAGATCGATGATCCCGAGCGTGACTATTGCGGCTCCTGCCGGGCCTGTATCGATGCCTGTCCGACAGACGCCTTTCCGGCACCTTACCAGATCGATGCGCGGCGTTGCATTTCCTACCTCACGATCGAGCACAAGGGGCCGATCGACCCGGCTTTGCGGCCCGCCTTCGGCAATCGCATTTATGGCTGCGACGACTGTCTGGCGGCCTGTCCCTGGAACAAGTTTGCCGCGGCCGCCCGCGAGATGAAGCTTTTGGCGCGCGAGGACCTGAAGGCGCCCGACATCGCCTTCTTCCTGACGCTGGACGATCCCACCTTCCGCACCTATTTCAGCGGCTCGCCGGTCAAACGGATCGGGCGGGATCGCTTCGTGCGCAATGTGCTGATTGCCGCCGGCAATTCCGGCTCTTGCGATCTTGCATCCGCCTGCGAAGCGCTGCTGGACGATGTCTCGGTGGATGTGCGCGGCATGGCGGTCTGGGCGCTGTCGCGGCTTTTGACCGACGAGGATTTCCAGAGGCTCCGGATGGGGCATCTGGGACAAGAAACGGACGAGACAGTCCGACAGGAATGGATGACGGGGAGCTGACGCATGCGTTTGATGATTTTCGGAGCGGGATATTCGGGCAAGGCCATCGGCAAGCTCCTCGGCAGCGAGGGTGCCTCGGTCGCCGGGACCACTCGGAGTGCCGAGAAAGGTGAGGCGCTCGAGGAGATGGGTATTCGGCCCTTCGTTTTTGACGGTGCAAGCCTATCGGAGCCTCTGCTCGCCGAGCTCTCCGAGACCACGCATCTCGTTCAGTCGATCGCCCCCGGCAGCGAGGGTGACCCGCTGATCCGCCTCTGCGGACAGCCGGGCATCAAGACCTTGATGCCGAAGCTCGAATGGATCGTCTATCTCTCCACCGTCGGGGTCTATGGCGATCATCAGGGCGCCTGGGTCAACGAAGAGAGCGAGCTCAAGCCCGTCTCGGTGCGGTCGGTGGAGCGCGTCGATGCCGAGCAGGCCTGGCAGGTGGTGGCTACGCGTGCCGGACTGCCGCTTGCGATCCTGCGCCTTTCCGGCATTTATGGCCCCGGTCGCAACACCTTCATGAACCTTGCCAATGGAACCGCCCGCCGACTGGTGAAAAAGGACCAGGTGTTCAACCGCATCCGCGTCGAGGATATCGCTTCGGCAACCGCCTTCCTCGCCGGCCCGAAGACCGGCGGGATCTTCAATGTCACCGACGACCTCCCCTCCCCGCCGCAGGACGTGGTGACTGAAGCAGCCCGGCTGATGGATATGGATGCACCCGCTGAGCAGCCGTTTGAGACGGCAGAGTTGACCCCCATGGCGCGCTCCTTCTACGGCGAGAACAAGCGCGTCTCGAACGCCAAGATCAAGTCGCTCGGATTCAACTTCCAGTACCCGAATTACATGATGTCCCTGGCCGATCTACTTGGTTCGGGCACATGGAACCAACGGGGCTAGAACCGCGTTTCACGGGGTCAAACTTTGCGCTCGGAGTGCCAGAAAGCCTACGCTGACGCGCGTCTGGCCCCGTTCGCACCACAATTTGGGCAGCAAATATGACGAATGAGCAAAATTTTTCTTCGCCGATTCCGTGACTGCGGCAAACGGTGAGTCCGGGAGTTTTTCATTCCCCAAAGACTCCTGGAATCAAACGATTTTTCTGCAACTTTCATATTTTGTTAAGGTAAAGATTCCTTTGAGAGTCATCACAAATGTTACGCTCTGTAACTTTTCGTGATCGGCACAGGGCACTTTTTTGCCATTTTTGACCCTGCTTTGACGTCGGAACGGAAAATTACACTCGTTTCAACGATCAGGGACGTAAAACTTGACGATCAACCGACGCTCTATTTTCACTGCTGCAACTATAGCTGCACTCTGTGCTTTCGCACCGCATAGTGCAAATGCGAAGTCTTCCTGCGGTGGCGCCTCCTGGTATGCCCTGCATTCGAAGACCGCCTCCGGTGAACGTATGAACCCGGCCAAGATGACGGCGGCCCACAAGACACTGCCGTTCGGTACCAAGGTAAAGGTCACCAATTCGCGAAGCGGCAAGAGCGTCGTCGTTCGCATCAACGATCGTGGACCCTTCATCCGCGGCCGCGTGCTCGATCTCTCCAAGGCCGCGGCCCAGGATATCGGCATGATCCGTTCCGGCCATGCCAAGGTCTGCTACGAGATCATCAGCTAAGACAGCCCAAGTTCGGGAGCGGCGATTGGTCCGTCGGGTTTTAGGCGCTTGCTCTTGCCCCTGATCGCCGTTACCACGCTCTCTTCTTTCAGAGGAGAATGACCATGCGCCTGGGCGGCCGTCTTGCCGGTGCGATCGAAGTCTTGAACGATATCGAGACCCGTCGCCGTCCCGTTGCCGATGCCCTCAAGAATTGGGGCCTTTCGCATCGTTTCGCCGGTTCCGGCGATCGTGCGGCCATCGGCAACATCGTCTACGACGCCCTTCGCATGAAGCTTTCCCATGCCTGGCTGATGGATGACGACAGCGCGCACGCGCTCGGCTGGGCCGTGCTGCTGCGGCAGTGGGGCATGAGCCTGGAGGCTCTGCAGGCCGATTTCGAAGGCGACAATTTCGCGCCCGAGGCCCTCTCCGAAAGCCAGATCCAGGCCTTTGGCAGCCGTAACCTGACCGACGCTCCCCTCCATGTCCAGGGTGACATTCCCGATTGGGTGCAGCCCTCCTTCGAGCAGGCCTTCGGGGACGACTGGTTGGCCGAGGCACAGGCACTTGCCACCCGCCCAACGCTCGATCTGCGCGTCAACACGCTGAAGGCCAACAGGGAGAAGGTGCTGAAGGCGCTGGACCGTTCCGGTGCCCAGGCATCACCGATCGCGCGCTTCGGCATGCGCGTGCCAGCCGGCGAAGGCCCGTCGCGGCTGCCGAATGTGACGGCCGAACTCAGCTTCCAGAAGGGCTGGTTCGAGGTGCAGGACGAGGGTTCGCAGATCGTTGCCGATCTCGTGACGCCGCGCGAAGGCGACCAGGTGCTCGACTTCTGCGCCGGTGGTGGCGGCAAGACGCTCGCCATGGCGGCTGCCATGAACAACAAGGGCCAGGTCCACGCCTACGACGCCGACCGCAAGCGGCTGGCGCCGATCATCGAGCGGCTGAAACGCGCAGGCACCCACAATGTCCAGGTGCATGACAGCACCAAGGGCCTGGCGAGCCTCAAGGAGCGCTTCGACCAGGTTCTCGTTGATGCGCCCTGCACGGGCACCGGCACATGGCGGCGGCGTCCCGACACCAAGTGGCGCCTGACCGACCGGAACCTGCAGGAACGCATGGCGCAGCAGCAGGAGGCCCTGACCGAGGCTTCGACCTTCGTCAGGACGAGCGGTTCGCTGCTCTACGTCACCTGCTCGGTGCTGCCGGAAGAAAACGACCTGCAGGTCCAGACCTTCTGCGAGGCCAATCCGAGCTTCGAGATCGTGCCGGTGCTGGAAGACTGGACGCGCCTCTTCGGCGCCTCGGCTCCGACGCCGCGTTCGGCCGATGGCAAGACCGTGACGCTCAGCCCTGCCAGTATGGACACCGACGGCTTCTTCTTCTGTCGCATGCGCCGCCGCCCGACCTGATTTGACTATCGTCAATTCCAACGGTTGTTTCTTATAGTCGACTGTTTGACACCAGTTTCTTTTTGCGCGAAGACATGGCCGTCCGTATATTTCGAGGCGCCCGTCGGCGCCGGAGGGAGACACCATGATCCGGAAATCCGTCATCGGCGCATCTATCGCGCTGCTGGTCACATCGGCTGCCATTTTTGCTGGCCCGGCCATCGCCGCACCTGCGCCCAAGGACGTGCTGACCCACTACAGCGCGCTGGCTGAAGCCAAGTTCCAGGATGCGCTTTCGACCGCCAAGGCGCTTGATGCCGCCATCGACGCGCTGATTGCCAAGCCCAGCGACGAGACGCTGAAAGCCGCGCGCGCGGCCTGGATCGCCGCCCGCGTGCCCTATCAGCAGACCGAGGTCTATCGCTTCGGCAACCCGATCGTTGACGATTGGGAGGGCAAGGTGAATGCCTGGCCGCTGGATGAAGGCCTGATCGACTATGTCGATGCTGCTTACGGCACCGAAAGCGACGGCAATGCGCTTTACGTCGCCAACGTCATCGCCAGCCCGAAGGTCAAGATCAACGGCGAAGAGGTCGATGCCTCCCAGATCACGCCGGAGTTTCTCGCTGAGACGCTGCATGAAGCCGGCGAAGTCGAAGCCAATGTCGCGACCGGCTATCATGCGATCGAATTCCTGCTCTGGGGCCAAGACCTGAACGGCACCGGTCCGGGAGCTGGCAACCGCTCCTTTACCGACTATGACACGGCCAATTGCACCAATGGCAATTGCGACCGCCGTGCCGCCTATCTGAAATCCGCCTCGACCCTCTTGGTCCAGGACCTCGAAGAGATGGTCGCTGCCTGGGCGCCCGAGGGCGAAGCAACAAAGGCCGTTCTCGCCGACGAGCAGAAGGGCATTTCCGCGATCCTCACCGGCATGGGTTCGCTCTCCTACGGCGAACTCGCCGGCGAGCGCATGAAGCTCGGTGTGCTCCTGCATGATCCGGAAGAGGAGCATGATTGCTTCTCGGACAATACGCATGCCTCGCATCTCAACGACGCGATCGGCATCGCATCCGCCTATACCGGCGAATACACCCGCGTCGACGGCACCAAGCTCACCGGTCCGTCGTTGTCGGAACTGGTTGCCGCCAAGGATGCCGCACTCGATGCGGAAATGAAGGGCAAGCTCGACAAGACGCTTGCAGCCATGAACGCCATGGCCGAGCGCGCGCAGACGACCGAGGCCTATGACCAGATGATCGGCGAAGGCAATGCCGAGGGCAATGCCACCGTTCAGGCGGCCATCGACGGCCTGATCGACCAGACCCAGACCATCCAGCGCGTCATTGCGTCGCTGGATCTCGGCACGATCGAGCTTGAAGGCTCCGACAGCCTTGATAATCCTGGCGCGGTCTTCCAGTAAGCAGTAAAGGCGGGCCGCCCCTTTTAAGGGAGCGGCCCGATCTCCCTCATGAGAACTCGCAAGGCCATCCTCGCCGGCCTCGGCATGCTTTTGACGACGGGCCTAACGATCTCGCCCGTTGCCGCCGAAGAGGCTGTCGGGCGAACCGATCTGACGCCGAAGGACAATGCTCGCGTCATCGCCGTAACCCGTCCGACCGGCGACTTCAGCAAAGCCGAGAGTTTCGAACTGATGCAGGGCGGGGCCGGCACGTCCCCACGCGGCGTGAGCGCGGACTCGTTTTCCGACTTTTCCGCCAATATCACCTTTGCCGAAGAGCAGGAGTTCAAGCTCGGCAATGCGCTCTTCCGCAAGCTCTGGGTCTCCTCGCCCTCTTCCACCCAGGCATCCGATGGGCTTGGCCCCCTGTTCAACGCGCGGGCCTGTCAGAGCTGTCACCTGAAGGATGGCCGCGGCCATCCGCCGGAGGGTGACCGCGACCATACGTCCATGTTCTTCCGACTGGCGCGTCCCGCCGCGACGGCAGAGGAGCAGGCGAAGCTTGACCGGCTGGAGATCGCCTCCCTGCCCGACCCCGTCTATGGCGGCCAATTGCAGGATCAGGCGGTGCCGGGCATCTCCGCGGAGGGGCGCATGGTCATCACACATACCGAGGAGCCGGTGACGCTATCAGGCGGCGAGACGGTGATGCTGCGCCGCCCCAGCTATTCCGTCAGCGACCTGAATTATGGCCCGCTCGATCCCACGACCGTTCTCTCACCTCGCATCGCCAATCCGATGATCGGGCTCGGCCTGATCGAGGCGATCCCCGAGGAGGACATCCGGGCGCTCGCCGATCCCGATGACCTCGATGGTGACGGCATTTCCGGACGCGTCGCCCGCGCCCGTGACCACCGGACCGGCGAGATCAAGCTCGGCCGCTTCGGCTGGAAGGCGCAGAACGCTTCGGTGCGCGACCAGAGCTCCAGCGCCTTTGCCGGCGATATCGGCATTTCGACACCCGATGATCTCAGGCATTTTGGCGACTGCACGGTGAAGCAGACTGCCTGTCTTGAAGCCGCAATCGGTGTGCAGCCGCGGCTCGGCGATACCGAAGGTCCCCACCCCGTTCTCGAACTCGTCACCTTCTATGCGAAGAACCTCGCCGTGCCGAAGCGGCGGAACGTGGACGATGCAGAGGTCCTGCGCGGCAAGGAGATCTTCTACGCGAGTGGCTGCACCGCCTGCCACCGACCGAAATTTGTCACGAGCCGCAAGGCTGAAAACAAAGCGCAGGCCTTTCAGCTGATCTGGCCCTACTCCGACTTCCTGCTGCATGACATGGGCGAAGGGCTTGCCGACGGCCAGGCCGTGGGCGATGCCACCGGGCGGGAGTGGCGCACGCCACCGCTCTGGGGTATCGGTCTCACGCAGGTGGTCAGCGGCCACAGCTTCTTCCTGCATGACGGCCGGGCGCGAAACCTGACCGAGGCCATTCTCTGGCATGGCGGCGAGGCTGAAGCCGCCCGCAACGCCTTTGCCGCTGCCAATCCCGAGGACCGCAAGGCCTTGATCACGTTTCTGGAGTCTCTCTGATGCGGCTTTTCACGCGCCTTGTCCTTCTCTCCACGATGTTGCTGCCCGTGCCAGCCCTGGCGCAGGAATCGGGCCCGACCGTCGGTGTGCTCGATGCCGCCAAGGTGCCGGCCGTGATGGCCCGGGCCGTCGACGGTTTCATCCGTCCTGGCTACCGCCATTTCACCGAAGAGGCCGCGACCATGGAGGAATCCATGGCCATGCTCTGCGAAGCGCCCTCCTCTGAAAGCCTTCTGAATGCGCAATCGACCTTCGGCGACCTCGTCGAGGCATGGTCGCGCATCGAGATCGTGCGCGTCGGCCCTGTTCTTGAAGGCAGTCGCTTCGAGCGCATCCTGTTCTTTCCCGACCGCAAGGGCACCGGGCTGAAGCAGGTTCAGGCAGCCCTTGCCAAGCCCGATCCGAGCGTCACCTCGGTCGAGACACTGAAGGGCAAGAGCGTTGCGATGCAGGGGCTTGGCGCGCTCGAATTCGTGCTCTTCGGAACCGGTTCGGAAACGCTGACGGCCACCGAAGGCAAGTACCGCTGCCAGTATGGCACGGCGATTGCGGCCAACCTGCAGCGCCTTGGCGCGGCACTCTCCGCCGCCTGGGATGCGCCCGATGGCGTTGCAGCCGCCTGGAAGGCACCGGGGCCCGACAATCCGCTCTACCGCGACGAGGCGGAAGCCGCCAAGGAACTGCTCGGCGTGCTCGTGCATGCGGCCGAAACGATTCGCGACCAGCGCATCGAGCAATTCTACAAGGGCGACCCGAAGAAAGCCCTGCCGCGTCAGGCGATCTATTGGCGCTCAGGCAATACTTTTCGCTCGATCACCGCCAATATCGAGGCTGTGCGCGCGCTGCTCGACACCTCGGGCATGGTGGACCTGCTCGCGGAGGGCAATCGCTCAGTCGTCTCCTCGACGGATTTCGTCGCGCGGTCCCTCTCGCGCGTGTCTGCCGACATCAAGCCGGATGTGGCTCAGGTCATCGAGGACCCGAGCCAGATCGCCAAGCTCGACTTCCTGCTGCTCAACAGCCGCGACCTGATCCTGAGGCTCAACAACGATCTCGGCGGCGGTATCGGGCTTGCGGCCGGCTTCTCCTTCTCCGACGGCGACTGAGATGATCGCAACGCCGCTGATCGATCGCCGTGCCTTCCTGCGCTCTGCGGGTCTCGCCTTCGTCGCGGGGCTTGCCCCCCGTTCGGCCTTTGCGCTCGATCGCACGGATGCGGTCTATGCCAGTGGCCTCAAGCGCGCAGACGGCAAGTTTGCCATCGGGCTGATCAGCGAGGCCGGTAGCCTGATCGACGAGATCGCGCTGCCGGGGCGTGTCCACGGTCTCTGCCACAGCGCGGCAAACGGGCTTTCGGTCGCCTTTGCCCGGCGGCCCGGGACCTTTGCCGTCATCTTCGATGCCAAGAAGGCGGTTGAGCCGCGCATCATCGCGGCAGCGGAAGGCCGGCACTTCTTCGGCCACGGCGCCTTTGCGCCCGATGGCCGGCTCTTCTATGCCAGCGAAAACGATTTCGACGCCAATGCCGGCGTGATCGGGATCTACGACTGCATCTCCGGCTTCGAGCGGGTGGGCGAGGTGCCGGCCCATGGCATCGGCACGCATGACATCACCGTCACGCCGGACGGGCTTCTGGTCATCGCCAATGGCGGGATCAAGACGCATCCCGATTTCGGGCGCACCAAGCTCAATCTTGACCATATGGAACCCTCGCTGGTTCTGGCCGATGCCAAGAGCGGGGCATTGATCGAGAAGCACACGCTACCCCCGGAACTCCGCCAGCTCTCCACCCGGCATCTCGACGTGGCCGCCGATGGTCGCATCTGGTTTGCCTGCCAGTATGAGGGGTCGCGCACGGATCGGCCGCCGTTGGTCGGGTATTTCGCAAAGGGTGAGCGCATTTCCTATGTCCAGCTACCCGACGACACGACTGACCGGCTCGGCAATTATGTCGGCGCTATCGCCGTCAACCGAACGTCAGGCCTCGTCGGCATCGCCTCGCCGAAAAACGGGCTTTGGGCGTTGCTCGATGGTAAGGACGGGCGGCTGATTTCGGAGACGGTGCTGGCAGATGCAGCGGGCATTGCCCCCTCGCCAAAGAGTTTTGCCGTCTCCTCCTATCGCGGCGATTTCCTCGATCGAAAAAGCTCCGTCGCCTGGGACCAGCATATCATCCGCCTCTCAAGGCTGGCAGAACCAGAGGTGGAACACTAGATCACCCTCATGTCCAAGATCCTGAGCTACATTCTCTTCATCGGTTTCGTCGTCGGCGCAGGCCTTCTCGCAGGACTCACCAATATGCCCGGCGACTGGTACCAGTCCCTCGAAAAGCCGTTCTTCAATCCGCCGCCCTGGCTCTTCGGCCCGGTGTGGACCACGCTCTATGTGCTGATCGGCATAGCGGGCGCCCGGATCTGGCAGCGCGCGCCGAAATCGGCTGCCATGCAGCTCTGGTTTGCCCAGATGGCCTTCAACCTGATGTGGTCGCCGGCGTTTTTCGGCCTGCAAAACCCCGAACTGGCACTTGCCGTGATCGTGGGCATGCTGGTGACGATCATCGCCTTCATTGTGAAAGCCAAGCCGATCGACAGGATTTCAACGTTGCTCTTCGTCCCCTATCTCGCCTGGGTCAGCTTCGCCGGCATTCTCAATCTCAGTATCGCCTGGCTGAACTGAATTTGCCTTTCGGCGGCTTGCCTGCCCGGAACGACCATGCCAATTTCGCCGCCGAAGGGGACATGGCATGGTGGACTACGATCAGGAAGCCGTCGAAGCACGGATTCGGCAGAGCTTCGCGCGTCAGGGGGCGATGGACACACTCGGGGCGGAGCTCACCCGGATCAGCCCCGGCGTCGTCGAGATCGAGCTCGAATATGACCGCAAGCTCACCCAGCAGCATGGTTTCCTGCACGCCGGCGTCATCTCGGCCGCGCTCGACACAGCCTGCAGCTATGCCGCCTATACGGTCACTACGCCGGAGGTGTCGCTGCTCACCATCGAGTTCAAGGTGAACCTGATGTCGCCGGGGCGCGGCGAGCGTTTCCTGTTTCGCGGCGAGATCACCAAGCCCGGTTCCAACATCATCGTCGCCGACGGTCGCGGCTATGCGCTGACCGACGGTCCGGCCAAGCTGATCGCCTCGATGACCAGCACGATGATGGTGATCCGCGGGCGCGAGGGAATTTCCGGATGACCTACGAGATGAAGCCGATCGCCGGCAAGCATGTCGTCTTCGTCATGGCAGCCGATGCCGAATACGGCGTCTTCCTGCGCACCCGCATCTCACCGCTGATGACAGGCGTCGGGCCGGTCGAAGCCGCGGTCGTGCTGACGAAGGAACTCGCCCGCCTCTCAAGCCACGACGACCTGCCGGATCTCGTCGTCTCGCTCGGCTCGGCCGGCTCCGCCACACTCGAACAGGCGGAAATCTACCAGGTCTCCGCCGTCTCCTATCGCGACATGGATGCCTCTGCCTTCGGTTTCGAGAAGGGCAAGACGCCGTTTCTCGATTTGCCGGTTTCCGTCGAACTGCCGCTCCGGATCCCCGGCATCCCGGCGGCCACGCTTTCGACCGGTGCGAATGTCGTTTCGGGTGCCGCTTACCAGTCGATCGACGCCGACATGGTCGACATGGAAACTTTTGCGATCATGCGCGCCTGCCAGAGCTTCGGCATTCCGCTTATCGGGTTGCGCGGCATTTCCGACGGTCGCCATGACGTCAATCATATCGACGACTGGACGCAGTATCTGCATGTCATCGACAAGAAGCTGGCGCTGGCGGTCGACGGCTTGCAGACGGCGCTGGAAGACGGCGTTTTCTGGTTCTGAGCGGCTGCACAAAAATTCGAGATTCTCTGGGCGATCTGCCATTGAAACAGGGCGCCTTTTTCTTTAAAGGCTCGCCATGACCCAGACAGCACATCCCGACAGTGTTCTCATCGTCGATTTCGGCAGCCAGGTAACGCAGCTGATCGCCCGCCGCGTTCGTGAATCCGGCGTTTATTGCGAAATCGTCCCCTTCCAGTCCGCCGAAGAAGGCTTCCACCGGTTGAAGCCCAAGGCGATCATCCTGTCGGGGAGCCCCGCTTCCACGCTCGATGAAGGCAGCCCCCGCGCGCCCCAGGTTCTGTTCGACAGCGGTCTTCCGATCTTCGGCATCTGCTATGGCCAGCAGACCATGTGCGCCCAGCTCGGCGGCAAGGTCGAAGGCGGCCATCACCGCGAATTCGGTCGCGCCTTCCTCGAAGTCGAACAGGATTGCGACCTGTTCAGCGGTCTCTGGTCGGTCGGTTCCCGCCATCAGGTCTGGATGTCCCATGGCGACCGCGTCACCGCGATCCCGCCAGGCTTCAAGGTGCTCGCCACCTCGGCCAACGCACCGTTTGCCTTCATCGCTGACGAGGCGCGCAAATATTACGCCGTGCAGTTCCACCCAGAGGTCGTGCACACCCCCGATGGCGCGAAGCTCATCCAGAACTTCGTGCAGAACATCGCCGGGGTGAAGGGCGACTGGACCATGCATGCCTATCGCCAGAAGGCGGTGGAGCAGATCCGTGCCCAGGTCGGCGACAAGCGCGTCATCTGCGCGCTGTCAGGCGGCGTCGACTCGTCCGTCGCAGCGCTCCTGATCCACGAAGCCGTCGGCGATCAGCTGACCTGCATCCTCGTCGACCACGGTCTGATGCGCAAGAACGAGGCAGCCGATGTCGTTGCCATGTTCAAGGAACACTACAACCTGCACCTCATCCATGTGGACGCCGTCGACAAGTTCGTGGGCGAGTTGGAAGGTGTTTCCGATCCGGAAACCAAGCGCAAGATCATCGGCCGCCTGTTCATCGAGACCTTCGAGGACGAAGCCAAGAAGCTCGGCGGTGCCGATTTCCTCGGCCAGGGCACGCTTTATCCCGACGTCATCGAAAGCGTCTCCTTTACCGGCGGCCCGTCTGTGACGATCAAGAGCCACCACAATGTCGGTGGCCTGCCCGAGCGCATGAAGATGCAGCTCGTCGAACCCTTGCGCGAACTCTTCAAGGACGAAGTGCGCGTGCTCGGCAAGGAGCTCGGGCTGCCCGACTCGTTCATCGGCCGCCACCCCTTCCCGGGTCCGGGCCTTGCCATTCGCTGCCCGGGTGGTGTCACGCGCGAAAAGCTCGACATCCTGCGCGAAGCCGACGCCATCTATCTCGACGAGATTCGCAAGGCCGGCCTCTATGACGCGATCTGGCAGGCCTTCGCCGTGCTCTTGCCGGTCCAGACGGTCGGCGTCATGGGCGATGGCCGCACTTACGAATTCGTCTGTGCGCTCCGCGCCGTCACCTCGGTCGACGGCATGACCGCCGACTTCTACCACTACGACATGGAATTCCTCGGCCGTGCGGCAACCCGCATCATCAACGAAGTCCGTGGCATCAACCGCGTCGTCTATGACGTGACGTCGAAGCCGCCGGGCACGATCGAGTGGGAGTGAGGGAGCGCCTCAACCAAGATGAACGAACGAAACGGAGGGCCATCGCCCTCCGTTTTTTTTCTTATGCCACCTTCAGAAGGCGAAGGACTGCTGCATCGGGGTCGTGTCGGGCAATTCGACACCCTCCAGCTCCAGCATCCGCAGCTTGGAATCCGATCCGCCGGGCGCGGAAAAACCACCGATCTTTCGCCCTGCCGCGAGAACCCGGTGACACGGGATGATCAGTGGAATGGGGTTCTTCGCCATGGCCTGGCCGATCGTCCAGGCGCCCGCCGGCCCGAGCCCTAGTTCTCCCGCCAGCGCGCCATAGGTCGTGGTGTGGCCCCAGCCTAGACGGCGGGTTGCGACGTAGATCTGGCGAAAGAGATCCGTCTGTGCAGAGAGATCGAGGCGAAGATCGGAGAAGTCGCTGCGTTCACCATCAAAGTAGCCTCGCACGCGATCGATAACGGCAGCGATGTCTGCGGTCGGAGGGGCCGGATCAGCGCCCGGAAAACGTCGGCGCATGGCGCGCACCGTCTGCTCGGGATCGTCTCCCGGCAGGCGAAAGCTGGAGAAGCCGTGATCGGTCCAGGCGATCGCACAGGTGCCATTCCTCGTTTCAAACAGTACAAAAGCGTGGTTGGTCGTCATTGCCCTGCATCCTCTCTGGCAGACACAGGTTGACGCGCTCCGGGCGATCGATCAACCCGTTTCCTGTCGGGCCTGCAAAGACTTTCCAATGGGTGTGCAGCGAGGCCAAGCCGTCGGCTTGCCAGCCGTGTGATCGTCTTGCTATCCGTCGGTTACGAACAGGAGACACCGCATGCCCACCACCATCTACGGCATCAAGAACTGCGACACGATGAAGAAGGCGCGCATCTGGCTCGAGGAGCATGATGTCGCGCATGACTTCCACGACTACAAGGCCAAGGGCGTGGATGCGGCGACACTCGACAGCTGGATCGGCAAAGCCGGCTGGGAAGTGTTGCTCAACAAGGCCGGTACGACGTTCAAGAAGCTCGATGACGCGCAGAAAGAGAACTTCGATGCCGCAAAGGCCAAGGCGCTGATGCTGGAGCAGCCGTCGATGATCAAGCGGCCGGTGCTCGATGTCGACGGCAAGCTCACGGTCGGCTTCAAGCCCGAGATCTATCAGCAGACCTTCAAGGCCTGATCCCATGGCGAAGACCACCCGCGCCACGCAGTTTCTCGACAAGGCCGGTGTGGCCTACACCACCGCGACCTATGACTACGACCCGAATGCCGAGCGCATCGGACTGCAGGCGGCGGAAGCAATCGGCGAGCATCCGTCGCGTGTGCTGAAGACGCTGATGGCGGAACTCGACGGCAAGCCGGTCTGCGTGGTCGTGCCCTCCGACAAGGAAGTGTCGATGAAGAAGCTGGCGAGCGCCTTCGGCGGCAAGTCGGCGGCGATGATGAAGCCGGCCAATGCCGAGAAACTCACCGGCTTCGTGGTTGGCGGCATCAGCCCCTTCGGCCAGAAGAAGCGGGTGCCGACCGCAATCGAGATTTCCGCGATGGACGAGGCACTCGTCTATGTGAACGGCGGTCAGCGCGGCCTGCAGGTGCGGCTTTCGCCGCAGGATGCACTCAAGGCTCTTGTTGCAATTGCAGCCGATTTGGTCGCCTGACTGGAGCTCAAGGTCTCGACTTCGCCGTCTTTCCCCTTAAGTCTGGCGTGACAGCCACAACAGGAATACCCCATGACCCTCCCCGATCTCTCTGCCTCCATCGATCCTGCCAAGCTCGACAAGCTCGCCGAGGTGGCGATCAAGGTCGGGCTACAGCTGCAGAAGGGCCAGGACCTGGTGCTGACAGCGCCGCTGGTCGCCGTGCCGCTGGTTCGGCTGATCACGGCGCATGCCTATAAATCCGGAGCGTCGACCGTGACGACCTTCTATTCGGACGAAGAGACCACGCTTGCGCGGTATCGCCATGGTCATGACGACAGCTTCGACCGCGCGCCGAACTGGCTCTATGACGGCATGGCCAAGGCTTACGAGAACGGGGCAGCGCGCCTTGCGATCGCCGGCGACAATCCAATGCTGCTTGCAGAGCAAGACCCTGCCAAGGTCGGCCGCGCCAACAAGGCGACCTCGATCGCCTACAAGCCGGCGCTGGAGCACATCTCGAATTTCAACATCAACTGGAACATCTGCTCCTATCCGAACCCTTCCTGGGCGAAGCTCGTCTTCCCGGAACTGCCGATCGAAGAGGCCGTGCGCAAGCTCGCGGACGCTATATTCGCCGCGTCCCGCGTTGATCGCGACGATCCGATCGGTGCCTGGGCGGACCACAATGCGGAACTGCGGAAGCGGTCGACCTGGCTGAACGGCGAGCGTTTTTCCGCCCTGCATTTCACCGGCCCCGGCACGGATCTTACCGTTGGCCTCGCAGACGGCCACGAATGGCATGGCGGCGCCTCGACGGCGAAGAACGGCGTGACCTGCAATCCCAACATTCCGACCGAGGAAGTCTTCACCACACCGCATGCGCTGAAGGTGGAGGGCCATGTCTCCTCGACCAAGCCGCTTTCCCATCAGGGCACGCTGATCGACGACATCCAGGTTCGTTTCGAAGGCGGACGCATCGTCGAGGCCAAGGCTTCCAAGGGCGAGGCCGTGCTCAACAAGGTGCTCGACACCGACGAAGGCGCACGCCGCCTCGGCGAAGTGGCTCTCGTGCCGCATTCCTCGCCGATCTCGGCCTCGGGCGTGCTCTTCTACAACACGCTGTTCGACGAAAATGCCTCCTGTCACATCGCGCTCGGCCAGTGCTATTCGAAGTGCTTCCTCGACGGCGCCTCGCTCAGCCAGGACCAGATCAAGGCGCAGGGCGGCAATTCCTCGCTGATCCACATCGACTGGATGATCGGCTCGGACAAGGTGGATATCGACGGCATCCGGGCCGACGGCTTGAAGGTGCCGGTGATGCGCAAGGGCGAGTGGGCCTGAACGCTCAGAGGTCGAGATCGACCCAAAGCGCAGCATGATCGGAGGCCGCATCCTGCGGCCTCTTCAGCTCCTCATATGTGTCCCAGCGCTTCGGCCTCGAACCCGGCCACATGCCGGTACGGATCACGCCGCCCTTTTCCACCTTTGCGAAAAGCTTCGGCGACAGCAGCATGTAGTCGATCTTGTTGCCCGGGTTCGACAAGCCGTAAGTGCCGGCGAAACCGCCGTCATCGAAAGCCGGATGCAGGAAAGCGTCCTTCATCCGGCTGTCCGCGACCAGCGGCTTCAGCGGATCGCTGTCGGGCGTATCGTTCAAGTCGCCGATGACAGCGATGTAATCCCAACCTTCCGCTAATCGATCCGTGCAAATCTTTGCAACCCGCGTCGCCTGTGCCTTGCGGCGGCGGTCGGAGTCGGCTTTGCCGCCGAAGCCCTTGCTCTTGAAATGATTGACCATCACCAGCAGCCGTTCGCCCTTGGCCGTCGTCACCTCGAATTCCGGACAGTCGCGAGAGAAGATTATGCGGTCGCTGCCGTCGGGCAGGCGGTCGTCGACATGGCTGCGCATCCGGCCAATGGGATATTGTGGTCCCGACATCAATCCGACGTCGATTCCGCGCTCGTCATTGCCGTCGATCAGCATGACATGGCGAAAGGCCGTGCCCTGGACCGAAGGCAGGATCTCATCGTTGAAGGCCTTGAGGACGGGCCGGCTTTCCGCCTCGACCACGCCGAGAACGTCGGCTCCGAGATCGCGGATCACACGCGCTGTATTGCGCATGGCATGCTCGTTGATGGGTTCGTCGCGAAGCTCCAGTGAGCCGACCCAGTCGCCGCGGCCCGATGCAGTAATCTCAACGCCACCAGTCTTTGGGCGTTTCAACAGGCCGCCGCGGTTGCGGCGCAGGATGACGAAGGGACCGGTATCGCTTTTTTCCATGCCCAGCGCGACAATCAGCTGCGCCATCTTTTGTTGGACGGCGGGCGTATAGTCGAGCTCGCCGAGCAGTGTGTTCAATTCGGCGAATTTTTCGAGAATGGGTCGCCCGTCCTCCCATGTCTCCAGGTTCATCGCCTTGGCGCGATCGAACAGGTTCTCAACATTATAGACTGCAAGGCGCATGACTCCCTCCCAGACTGGTGAACAGGCAGGAGTCATATCAGAGTTGTGTGATGCGCGCATGTCGCGAAATCGAGCCCGACACGCGACAGGCGCGCAGTCAGAAGTGATTACCGGTGGTAAACGATCTTGCCACCGTTATAGGCCGTCTGGACCCAGAGAACGTTGTGCGTGGCAATGCCGCGAACCTTGAGGGCTGCGACAAGGCTCGGATCTTCCGTGACCGCCGCCTGGGCGAGCGCCAAGCTGTTGCCAGTCGGATGGATGGCCTGCATCGGGTAGGTGTGGCGCTCGAAGCTACCACGATCGACGCGGATCGCGGTGACGTTGCCGTTATACTGCTTGCCGAACAGGATTTCCCTGGGTGTCCAGCCGCCAGCCTCGACATAGGTCGCGGCCTGGGCCGAAACGGCGCCAAGCGTGGCCGCAGCAAAAGCGGCGGCCAGAATTGTTTTCTTCATCATGACAATACTCCTTTGGACCGGATGTTTGGGAGCCATCCGGTTTCAGGTGCACATGTGGCCATGCGAGGAAATGTTTTCCAGTATCATCACATCAGGTTGATCAATTGCGCGCAATTTATTCCTGACATCGCGATGTCGTCAGCGGTTTCGATGGCCTGTCATCCGAAGAGACCGGCTCCTCTCACCGCTGGCGGCGATCAGCCCTGGCGCGCCTTGCGGGCGGCATAGCGACGGTCGCGTTCCGCCTTGCGGGCGGCTTCGTCTTCGACAACGCGGTTAATGCGCGAAGCTTCGGCCTGTTCCCGGGCGTCCTTTTCGGCATTGGCCTCGGCAATCAGGGCTTCCTCGCGCTCACGCGCTTCCTGTTCTGCCCGGATCTTTTCTTCCGCCTTCAGGCGGTCGCGCTCGGCGTGGCGCTGCGCCCGTTCTTCGGCACGTGCGGCACGCTCGGCCATACGGGCTTCACGCTCGGGGTCTGCGGCGGCATGGGCGGCCTTATAGGCCTGAAGCAAGGCTGCCTTGGCATCGGTTGCTGTCGTCCGGCGCTCGGCCAGGCCATGGTCTCTGCTGAATTTCATCGGTGCTCCGATCTTTGAGTGGGTGTCAGGTGCGTGCGCGCTTGGCGACCAGGGCGGCCGTCGCGCTTTCGCGTGCTTCGCGTTCGCGCGTCATGCGCGCCTCGCGCAGTCGGATCGTCTTTTCGTCGCGGGCCGACGTAATGGCATCCTGTTCCTCGATTGCGCGACCGCGCGCGAGAAACTGTGACTGCGTCTTCGCAAAAGCGATTTCGGCGGTCTGGCGCGACTTGGTGAGTTGCTCGGTCATGTCATCTCCTTTCAGGAGGCTTGCCCGCTGGGGCAATAAAAAAAGGCCAGGCAAACCGCCTGACCTTCCGTGGGATCGTGCCTTCGACAGTGCCAGTACATCCGTGGTCAAAGGAAAGCGGATCCCGGATCTATCAGGCAGCCTGCAGGTTGCAAGCCGACATCTTGCCCGACTTGTTGTCGCGCTCCATGTCGTAAGCCAGCTTCTGGCCTTCGACGATTTCGCGCATGCCGGACCGTTCAACGGCCGAGATGTGAACGAAAGCGTCCGGGCCGCCGTTGTCAGGCTGAATGAAGCCGAAGCCCTTGGTGGAATTGAACCATTTTACTGTGCCAGTGGTCATGATGAACCCTTTCATAGCGCATAGAGTGCCGCAGCGCGGATGCGCTGTGGAGGTAACGATTTTTGAAAGGAAGGTTCGACAGGGCGCGGGCTGTTCCGCGCGATAACCAAAGCTTAGCAAGCAACAATCGATGATCCGAAGATAGGCTTCTTCCTAATGAAAGTCAACCATCGGTTTTTATTCCGGCCGCGACCTCAATCAAAAGTGTAATTTCCGACAACACAACCGAGGCATCATTTCGCGCTTGCGCGCTGGGCCATCCAGACGCTCGCCAGCACCGTGACGAAGCCGACGACCTGGAGAGGGCTGAGGCTTTGGCCGAGCAGCAACCAGCCCAGCAGGGTCGCGACGAGCGGGCTGAGAAAGCCGAGCGAAGCGGCGGCAGCGGGCTCGAGACGCGCAACCCCGCGGAACCAGATGATGTAGGTGAGGGCCCCACCGACGAGCCCGAGCCAAAGGAAGCCCAGGAGGTTTAGACCTGTCAGGGCCGGCAGCGACGGCTCGACCATGAAGGCGAGCGGGACGAGCAACAGACCACCGGCGGTGAGCTGCCAGGCGGTGAAGGTGAGGGCCGGCACATCCGGCTGCCAGTGGCGGGTCAGCACCGTGCCCGCGGCCATGGACAGTGCGCCTGCAAGGCCTGCCGCAATTCCGATGGGATCTAGACCAGCGCGCGGTGTCAGCACCAGCAGAGCGACACCAACCAGGCCGGCAAGGGCCGCCAGCACGGAAGCGGTGGTGATCCGTCTTCCCATGACCACGCGGGCCAGACCGATGACGATGAGCGGCTGAACGGCGCCCACGGTCGCGGCCACACCACCGGGCAGGCGATAGGCGGAGACGAAGAGCATCGCCCAGAAGAAGGTGAAGTTCAGCGCGCCCAGCACCGTCACCCGCCACCACCAGTGGCCGTGTGGCAAGGTTCTAACGATGAGAAGCAGCAGGAGCCCGGCCGGCAACGCGCGCAACATCGCCACGTGAAGCGGATATCCGGCGGGCAAGAGTTCGGTCGTGGCCACATAGGTCGAACCCCAGATGGCTGGCGCCAACGCGGTCAACGCGAGTGTCCAAGCTTTCGAATTCATCTTCATATCAAGTATCTCTACCTCAAGACACAAAGAAGATAGCCGATTTTATCTTGACGTCAAGATACCTCCGTCGGTAAATGTCGGCATGAGCATTTCAGACAGAGACGCCGTCGATCAGATCCTCACCCAATGGAGCCGGGAACGTCCGGATCTCGACGTATCCCCCATGGGACTGATCGGGCGACTCGGACGGCTCAGGGCGCATATTTCCCGCGCACATGAAGCGGTCTTCCAGCGTCACGGACTGAACAGTGCGAGTTTCGACCTGCTGGCGACCCTGCGGCGCTCCGGCCCACCCTTCCGGCTTTCGCCTTCCGAGCTTCTCGAGACGATGATGATCACCTCGGGCACGATGACAAACCGGATCGACCAGCTGGAAAAACAGGGGCTGGTGGAGCGCCTGCCGCATCCGGAGGATCGGCGTGCGCTTTTGGTGGCACTGACGGAAAAGGGCCATGCGGTGATCGATGCCGCCGTTACGGATCACGTCGCAAACCAGCACCGGTTGATCGAGGCACTCACAGCGGAGGACAGCACCGCGCTCGACGGGCTCTTGAGACAATTTTTGACCGCGTTCGAAAAGCCCTAAATTGACGAGAAGGTGGCCGCCACTCTCGCCAGGAACGCCTTGCGCTTCTTCTCTGTCGCACGATCCATGTCGTGGATCTCGAACATGCGGAAGTCCACGCCCTTGGCGCAAAAGGCCGCGACCCCACGCTTCAATATCCGCTTCACCGGATTGCCCATATACAAATGGACCACCCACCAGGGAGAACCGGTCGAAGTGACGACCCAGAAGGTTCGGACATGGGTCATCAGGGGTACGATCCGTCCGCCCGCCTTGTCGTGCTCGAAGGCGACGCCCGGCACGAAAATGCGGTCGATGAAACCCTTCATGATCGCCGGCAGATTGAACCACCATTGCGGAAAGACGAGCACGAGGCCATCAGCCGCCTTCAGCCGGGCGACCATGGCCGAGACCTCTGTCGGCCGGTAGCCCGGCTCCATATAGGCGGAACGTTCCGCGGCCGAGAGGCGCGGATCGAAATCCTCGGCATAGAGATCGAGAAGGTCTACCTGATGGCCCTTCGCTTCGAGCGCCCCGACCACGGTTTTTGCCGCAGATGCCGCAAAGCTCCCCGGCAGCGGATGGGCGAGCACGACGAGGAAGCGTCGGGCCGCCATCAGAAGAGGCTGCCCTGCCCTGCGGGCGGCTCACTCTTGCGCACCGGCTTGGAGACGCTGGCTGTTCGCGCCGGCTGCGGAGCAGAGGGTTCCGGCGGCGAGACACCCTCTCCGGCCACGGCCGCCACGCGCCCGTCGGCGAATTCGATCGCAATCGTCTGGCCATGCGACAATCCGTCCGCACGTGAGACAGGCCGGTCGTTCTCGTCGCGGATCACGGCATAGCCGCGGGCAAGCACGTTCTTGTAGGACAGGGACTGCAGCACACGATCCTGCGAGACCAAAGCCTGCCGGGCGCGACGCAAATCGTTCATCACGGCGCTGTCGGCGCGGCGACCGAAGCTTTCCAGCCGGTCCCTCGAGCGCTCCGTCATAGCCTTCAGCCGCCCCGGCACAGCGGTGAGGGTGGCGTCGAAACGGCCCAGCCGCGCCTTGTTGCGCTCGATCAGCCGTTCGATGACACGTTCGGCACGGACGGCATTGTCCGACAATTTCTGCCGACGCTCCACCAAGCGGCGGGCCAGCATGTCGGGCGAGAGTTTGGCGGCCGCTCGCTCGAAGCTGCGGCGCTTGTTCATGGTGTTGAGTTCGAGACTGCGTCCGAGACCAGCGGCTGCCTCGTCGAAGCGACGGCGCGGCAGGGCCAGCAACTGGTCGAGCGAAGGCAGCGCCCGAACCAGGCTGCGCAGGTTCTGACGGCGATTGTCCATCTGCCGGTTCATCGAGCCGGAAAGGCGGGCCGAGAGCGCCGCCACCTGGGCTTCCAGATCGGCTTTCACAGGCACGGCCATTTCGGCAGCCCCCGTCGGCGTCGGCGCCCGCATGTCGGCGGCATAATCGATCAGTGTCCAATCGGTCTCGTGGCCGACGGCGGAGATCAGCGGGATTACGCTCGCGGCCGCGGCCCGCACCACCGCCTCGTCATTGAAGCTCCAGAGATCCTCAAGACTGCCGCCTCCGCGGGCCACGATCAGCACGTCCGGCCGCGGGATCGGCCCGCCAGGCTCCAGCGCGTTGAAGCCCTGGATGGCATTCGCCACCTCGTCGCCGGACCCCTCGCCCTGGACCTTTACAGGCCAGACAAGCACATGCACCGGGAAACGATCGGAAATCCGGTGCAGGATATCGCGGATGACGGCACCGGTCGGCGAGGTCACGACGCCGATGACCTTCGGCAGAAAGGGCAGAAGCTGCTTGCGCGCAGGGTCGAACAGACCTTCCGCCGTGAAGCGGCGTTTGCGCTCCTCGATCAGCGCCATCAGGGCGCCCGCGCCGGCGGGCTCCATCTGCTCGATCACGATCTGGTATTTCGACGAGCCGGGAAAGGTCGTGACCTTGCCGGTCGCGATCACTTCCATGCCCTCTTCCGGGCGATATTTCAGCTTGGAAAAGGAGCCTTTCCAGATCACCGCATCGATGCGGGCCTTGTCGTCCTTCAGGCTGAAATAGGCATGGCCCGAAGAATGCGGCCCGCGATAGCCGGAGATTTCGCCGCGCACACGAACATGATCGAAAGAGGTTTCGATGGTGCGCTTGATCGAGCCCGACAGTTCCGAAACGGAGAACTCGGTGAGGTTCGTCGGCGAATCGCTGTCGAAGAAATTGCTCATGCCTCTTCCCTAGCGGAAAATGCCACTGAGATCAGCCCGCCAGCGCTTTCGATCCAGCGCTTTCCCTCAAGGGAGTTCGATGCGGTAGATCTGCAGTCCGGAAGGGCCATCGATGGGGACCGGGCGGAGATAGCCGGGCGCTTTTCCGGCCAGCAGTCCCGCATAGAGACCATCCGCCTTCATCGCGGCAATCGTCCGGGTCTGGGCGAAGGTTGGGCAGAATACGAGATAGTCTACGCCGGCCCCTCGCAGAAAAGCGGCAGCCTCGTCGGGCTTGGCAAGGCCGACATGGATTTCGGTCAGCATGCCGCCCTGGTTGCGATGATAGGGTCCGGAGAGCGCCCGATGGGCCGTGAAGCGCAGGATTTCAGGGCCGAAATCGGATGCCGCGGCAACCGAACCTTCCGGCAGGGCGGCGAGTGCTGCAAAACCTGACGGCGTATCGCAGGCCGGACCGCCCTCCGCCGAGGTTGCGGTGGGTCCGCCTCCCAATGCCTTCATGCGATTGGTGACGCCGGCCGTCCCCTCCACAGCCAGAACCCCGAACAGGGCCCAGGCGGCCGGCACCGAGAGGAAAGCCGCAAGCGCGAAGAGCAGACCCGTACCCAGCTGATCGGGCTCCTCGCGCGCCTTGCGGCGAAGTTCGCCGATGAGCAGTGCGAGCGGCGGAATGGCGAGCAGGTTGGCGAAGATCGCACCGCGCACCTGAACCAGCGCGATGGCGAAGCAGATCCCGATGAGAGCCAGGGTGACCGCGTGCGCACGTGCCCGATCGCCGTTGACGATCCGGAAGAGGCAGATGCAGATGGCGAGGAAGCCGACTGCATAGAAGCCTCCGAACGCCGAGGGTTCCTTGGCAAGCTGGGCGATCGCCGACTGTGCCTCGACCACGCCGGACAGCCAGAGCGTCTGGAGAAGGGGATCGAGCTCGCTGAGCGGATTCTGCAGACATTGTGGCGCGATCGTCACCGCGCCGAGGGCGACCAGCAGACCCGTCACACAGATCGCACCGATGCGCAGACGCATATCCTGCATGCGCTGCAACTGCGTCGCGACGAAGAGGAAAGCGGCGCCGATGCCGACGACGGCATAGAAGCCGACCGAGAGGCTGTCGCAGGTGACGGCGGCATATTGCGCCGGCGGGACCGTTGCGAAGAAAAATGCAGACAGGCTGATCAGGAGGGTGAGCGAGAAGGCGCGCGCCGCCCTTGCATAAGTCGCACCTTCCACCGCCCAGAGAATGCCCACCGTGGCGCATGTCACGGCGACGAAGGGTGTCGTCTCGGCACCGATCGCAATCGCGAGCGCCGCCGCGAGGCCGGCCAGTGCATGGCCCACCACACCGCGGGCAGGATCGAGCAGGCCGGCAGCGATGGTGGCCACGAGCACGAGTTGAACATTGTGGTGATCGATGGCGCCCGGCAGAAAGCGGTTGCTGGTGACGACGAAGACCGATGTCAGCAGCATTGCCACATGCATGGTGACATCGTCGCCCATCCGACGCGCGGCGCTGGCAACGGCCGCCATCAGGGGCAGGATCAACAGAAGGGGCCAGACAAGCAGAGCAAGAGCCTCGGCCTGCTCCATCGGCACGATCTGGGCGAAGAAGCGGATCAGGAGCGCGATGGGCAAGTCGATCAGGCGCGACCAGTGCATCAGCGTGCCGCCGTCGAGACCGAGCCGGTATTGCGTCAGGTCGAACCAGGACTGGCCGGCCAGCAGATCCCGCACCTGGATCAGACGCATCACATCGTCGTTGTCGGCGCCGACATAGTCATTCATCGTGGGCAGGTTGAGGGCCATCAGCACCGCCATGTTGACAAGGCCGTAGACGAGAACCCAGAGGACGAACGGACGCGGGCGGGAGATCTGAGACGCGCCCGGCTGGGTGATGTCGGCCATGCTTCGTCAAACCTCCAGATCACTCGGGACCGATCCCTGAGGGGGACGAGCCGGGAGACCATATTTCAAAGACTGATCCTGGCCGAAACCTAGCCTTAACCTTCTCAAGAAATAGTAAAGTAAGAGGCGGCTCGGAGGCTGCCTGTCCTCCAGCATCCAGCAGGTCCGCCATGAGCCGTGAGGCCACCTCCCACCTCGACATCGCCGTTCTCCTGCCCTGCTACAATGAGGCGGCGACCATCGGCGAGGTCGTCAGCGATTTTCGCGCAGCGCTGCCCGAAGCACGCATCTATGTCTACGACAACAACTCGACCGACGGCACGGCGCTGAAAGCCATGCTGGCCGGGGCGACCGTCGTGCGCGAGAGGCGCCAGGGCAAGGGCCATGTGGTGCGCCGCATGTTTTGCGACATCGATGCCGACATCTACATCATGGCCGACGGCGATGGGACCTATGGCCCTGCGGACGCAGAGGAACTGATCCGTACGCTGATCACCGAGCGCGCCGACATGGTGGTTGGCACACGGCGCGGCGTGCATGATGATGCCGGCCGCAACGGCCATGCCTTCGGCAACCGGTTGTTCAACCAGCTTTACCGCGTGCTGTTCGGCAATGACTTCACCGACATCTTGTCGGGCTACCGCGCGTTCTCGCGCCGCTATGTGAAGAGCTTCCCGGCCGTCTCGGGCGGCTTCGAGATCGAGACCGAGATGTCCGTGCATGCCTCACGGCTGAAGCTTCCGGTCTGCGAAATCGAACTCGACTACGGCCGCCGGCCGGAGGGTTCGCATTCGAAGCTCTCGACCTTCAAGGATGGCTTCAAGATCCTCTGGATGTTCGCGATGCTGATGAAGGAAACGCGGCCCTTTGCCTTCTTCGGCCTGATCGCGGCCTGCCTGATGGGCATCAGCATCGGCTTCATGGCGCCCGTGCTCTACGAGTTCTTCACCACCGGCCTCGTCTCGCGCATGCCGACCTGGATTGCCGCGATGGCGCTGATGATGATGTCCTTCCTGTCGTTTACGGCAGCGCTCATCCTCGATTCCGTCGCGCGCTCTCGCGCCGAACAGCTGAGGATCCACTACCTGACGCTGCCGGCCCTCAACACGGCCACGGTCCAAGCCCAACCGTCCTCCGCGGTTGAAAAACCCCGGCGCGAACGTTCGACGAAGACTGCGGCCAAGGGCAGCTCGTCCCGCGCGGCATGAAGAAGTTCCTGCGCTTCGTGATCGTCGGCGCCACCGGCTTCCTTGTCGATGCCGGCGTGCTCTGGCTGTTCCTGACCTTCACCCCGATCGGGCCGCTCGCCGCTCGGATTGTCGCCATTGCCCTGGCGATGACCGTGACCTGGCTGCTTAACCGCCATTTCACCTTCGGCGCCTCGAAGCGTTCGATGGTCAGTGAAGGCTTTCGCTACGGTTTCATCGGGGTCGTGACGTCGCTGATCAATTACGGGGTCTATGCCCTGCTCCTGATCGGCGCGCCGCTGCTCAGCCCTTATGCCGCGCTGGTCTTTGCGTCCATCGCGGCCATGTTGTTCAGCTTCTTCGGCTACTCGCGCTACGTCTTTCGCCGCTGAGGGGTGAGAAGCGGCTTACACCGCTTCCCAGCCGTCTTTGCCCGCTGCGCGATAGATCGCGTCGATCAGCTTCTGGTTCGCCTTCGAGCTTTCCAGCGTGACGACCTCGCCCTTGGTGGCGGCGACTGCGCGGGCAAAAGCTTCGGCTTCCAGCTTGTACTGGCGGCTGTCGGGGAAGCGGAAGATCTGCGAGACGTTATGACCGCGATTGGTGAGCTCGACTTCTTCGGCACCCCAGCGATCGGCATTGAACGGCGACTTGACCTCGATGAAACCGTCCGTACCGTGGAAGACCATCAGCTGGCGATTGGCCATCTGGGTCGAGACGTAGAAGTTCAATTCGAAATCAGCGAAGTCCGCCTTCACGCTCGCATAGATATCCGTGCCGAAATCAGGATCGCGCTCGATGGTCGACTGGACGCGGACGGGTTCCTTGCCGGTGACGAAGCGAGTAGTGATCGTCGGATAGACACCGATATCGGGAAGAGCGCCGCCGCCGAGTTCCGGAATGTTGCGCATGTTGCCCGGGTCGCGGTTGAAATAGGTGAACGAGCCCTGGACCATTTTCAGCGTGCCGATGGCACCTTCAGCGAGCAGTTCGCGGACCTTCAGCCACACGGGTGCGTAAGTGACCATATAGGCTTCGGTGATCAGCACATTGTTGCGCTCGCGGGCCGCAATGATCTCGTCGATCTCTTCAGCCTTCAGCGCGATCGGCTTTTCGCAGAGCACATGCTTGCCGGCATCGGCCGCTTTGATCGACCATTCGACATGCTGCGAGGTCAGCAGCGGAATGTAGACGGCATCAATGACGTCGGAGGCCAGCATTTCCTCGTAGGAACCGAAGGCGTGGGGAACAGAAAAGCGGTCGGCCATTTCGCGGGCCCGGGCCAGATCGCGGCTGGCAACCGCCGTCACCACGGCGTTTTCGGCATCCTGGATCGCTGGCACCACAAGCTCACGACCGATCTTGGCCGTCGACAGAATTCCAAAACGCAGCATCTCTATTCCTCCCTGAAAATCTCGGGGCGGACCTTAGGCGAAGCCCAGGCGGGGCGCAACGGGTTGTCAGACAATGTGCTTGGAAGATCGGCTTGACCAATATTGCCCCGATACTGGAAAGCCTCGCTACAAATCCCATATCGAGGTGACGCTCGGGAAGCTCGACAATCCCGCTTCAGAACCCATCAACGCTTTTGAATGGTACCTTTCCCTTACGCTTGATAGCGTCGCCCTGATTGTTCCCTCCCCATCTATCCGAGGCTTCCCATGCAGAAACGTGCTCTCGGCCGCACCGGCCTTTCGATCGCCCCCGTCGTGCTCGGCGGCAATGTCTTCGGCTGGACCGCAGACGAGAAGACGTCGTTCGAGGTTCTCGACCGCTTCTTCGACGCCGGCTTCAACACGATCGACACGGCCGACATGTATTCGCTCTGGGCGGACGGAAATGTCGGCGGGGAAAGCGAGACGATCATCGGCAACTGGCTGAAGCGCGGTGGCGTCAAGCGCGAAGATGCCGTCATCGTCACCAAGGTGGGCGCCGACCTCGGGGGCAAGCGCCGGGGCCTCAGCGCCCGCCGCATCGCAGAGGCGGTCGAGGATTCGCTGCGCCGTCTGCAGACCGACTATATCGACCTCTACCTCGCGCATTGGCCGGATGCGGAAACGGATGACGAGGAGAGCCTTGCCGCCTTCGCCAAGCTGAAGGACGAGGGTAAGGTGCGCGCGATCGGCTGCTCCAACCTCGATGCCGAACAGCTTCAGGCGACCCTCGACGCAGCAAGCAAGGCTGGCGTCGGGCGTTACGATGTCATCCAGCCGGAATACAATCTCTACACCCGCGCGAAGTTCGAAAACGATCTTGCAGACCTCTGCCAGCGCGAAGAGATCGGGGTCATCACCTATTACGCCTTGGCCTCCGGCTTCCTCACCGGCAAGTATCGCAGTGCGGCCGATACCGAAGGCAAGGCACGCGGCGAGGATATGGAGCCCTATCTCAACACGCGTGGCTTCCATATTCTCGGAGCCCTCGACCAGGTGGCTGCCGAAACCGGCACCAGCCCTGCTACCGTCGCCATCGCCTGGGTTGCGGCACAGCCGGGCATCACCGCACCAATCGCGTCCGCCACCAGCCTCAGTCAGCTGGACAGCCTGATTGCCGCCGGTAGGCTTGACCTGACCAGGGCACAAATCGAAGCCCTCAATGCGGCCAGCGCATGAGCCACCCTCTCGTCATTCGGGACGCCACGGCGGCTGATAAAGCCGCCTGGCGGGGCCTCTGGGATCAGTATCTCGCGTTCTACGAGGTCGTCCTCGCCGAGGATGTCACGGCCCATACCTGGGCACGCATTCTCGACCCGTCGTCGCGAGTCGCCATGCGTGTCGCGGAGGTGGACGGCAGGCTCGCCGGTTTTGCCATCCACCATTTCCACGATTCAACCTGGGTGAAAACGCCGGATTGTTACCTGGAGGACCTGTTCCTCGACGCGACCTATCGCGGCCAGGGCATTGGCCGGGCGCTGATCGACGATCTGATCGCGATCACGAAGGCAAACGGTTGGTCGCGGCTGTACTGGCATACCGACCGGGACAATGCCACGGCCCGCAAGCTTTATGATACTTACGCGCCGGAAGACGGCCATGTGCGCTACCGGCTGAAGTTCGGCTGATAGCTGTCAGCCCCGCCAGCGGAAGTAATCGATGAAGGCTCGAAGTGCCGGCCGCATCTGGCGGCGGCTGGAATAGTAGAGCGAGAAGCCATCGAAGGGTGGACACCAGTCGTCGAGAACGCGGATCAGGCGTCCCTCGCGGATATCGGTCTCGACGCCGGTGTCGAACAGATAGGCGAGGCCCGCGCCATCGATAGCGGCCTGCCGCATCAAGCCCTGATCGGAGAGGATCAAAGGCCCCCGGACACTGATCGACAGCGCACGACCCTCCTTCTCGAACTCCCAGCGATAGATCGTGCCGCTCTGGAACCGCCGACGGATGCAGGCGTGTTCGGTGACGTCGCGCGGTTCGCGCGGGATGGGATGCCTTGCGAAATACTCCGGCGAACCGACGACGGAACCACGCCATGGACCGCTCATTCTGACAGCGATCATGTCGGCATCGAGATGTTCGCCGAGCCGTAGGCCCGCGTCATAACCCTTCTCGACGATGTCCTCGAAGCGATCGTCAGTCACAATTTCCAGCTCGATCTCCGGATAAGCGGCGGCAAAGGCGCCGAGACGCGGGCCGATCAGGCTTTGCGCCGCCAGCATTGGCATGGTGATGCGGAGCGTACCGGCAGGGCGGCCGGTGCTGTCGGACAGGGCCTCGATGGCAGAAGCGATATCGGCCAGCGCCGGCTGCAGGGTCTCCAGAAGCTGGCGTCCCTCGGCCGTTGGCGCAGCACTCCGCGTCGTGCGCGCCATCAGGCGAAGGTTCAGGCTCTCCTCCAGGGACGAGATCGCATGGCTGACGGCGGAAGGCGCGATGCCGAGTTCGGCAGCCGCCTTGCGGAAGCTGCCGTGATGGGCGACGGTGGCGAGGACGGCGAGTTGCGAAAGCTGGGTCCGGTTCATTGTTCCAAATGATAGAACAAGGTGATCGGGTCTGCATGCATTTTCTGAAGAGAGCGCGTGCTCTAGTTTGCCATCACCGGCGCAGAACGACTGCGCATGCCTATATCACAGGAGGCCATCATGAAGACCCGTACACTCGGCACGCTCACCACTTCCGCTATTGGCTTGGGCTGCATGGGCATGAGCCACGCCTATGGCACCAATATCGACGAGGCGACGGCGCAGAAACTCTTCGACCATGCGGTCGCGCGCGGCGTCACCTTCTTCGATACGGCGGAGGTCTATGGCCCGTTTACCAACGAGGAGCTGGTCGGCAAGGGCCTGAAGCGCCATCGCGACAAGGTGGTGATCGCGACCAAGTTCGGCTTCACCATCGGCGACGAGGCCAAGGCCGCGCGCCCCTCCGGCCTCGACAGCCGGCCGGAGCATGTTCGGGCCGTCGCCGAGGCGTCTCTGAAGCGGCTCGGCGTCGAGGTCATCGACCTCTTCTACCAGCACCGTGTCGACCCCGATGTCGCGATCGAAGAGACCGTCGGCGCCATGGCCAACCTCGTGAAGGAGGGCAAGGTCAAGGCGCTGGGCGTGTCCGAGGCGAGTGCCGCAACGCTGCGCCGCGCCCATGCCGTTCATCCGATCTCCGCCATCCAGAGCGAATACTCCCTCTGGACCCGCGACCCCGAAACCAATGGAGTGCTCGACACCTGCCGCGAGCTCGGCATCGGCTTCGTGCCCTTCTCGCCGCTCGGCCGCGGCATGCTGACCGGCGCCCTGAAGGACCTCTCCAAACTCGGCAAGGACGACTTCCGCCGCGGGTTGCCGCGCTTCGACCAGGAGAATTTCGACGCCAATCTGGCGCTGGTCACGGCGCTGGAAACCATGGCGGCCGAGAAGGGTGTCTCGCCCGGCCAGCTGGCGCTCGCCTGGGTTCTCGCCCAGGGCGATTTCATCGTGCCGATCCCGGGCACGACGAAGATCGCCAATCTCGACAGCAATATCGATGCGACCGGGATCACGCTCTCGGCCGGGGACCTGGCCACGCTCTCGACCGTCGTCTCGCCCGACAAGGTGGCCGGCGCGCGCTACAACGAAGCCATGTCCAAGATGGCGGGGCGTTGAATTAGCTTCAAGCAAAGCGCCGGCTTGCCGCCACGCAGAGCACGACCAGCAGGGCTGTCGCCATCATGGGAAGGCTCACCTTCTCATGCAGCAGCCCTGCGGCCAGCACGAAGCCAAGAAAAGGCTGCAGCAACTGCAGTTGGCCGACGGAGGCAATACCGCCCAGCGCCAGGCCGCGATACCAGAAGATGAAGCCGATCATCATGCTGAACAGAGAAACGTAAGCCAGCGACAACCAGCCGGATGTCGAGACAAGGCCAAGATCCTCCGGCAGGGTCCAGAGCGCGAGCGGCAGCATCACCGGCAGCGACAGTACCAGCGCCCAGCTGATCACTTGCCAGCCGCCAAGCCGACGCGACAGGCGCGCGCCTTCGGCATAACCCAGACCACAGGCAAGGACTGCTGCGATCATCAACCCGGCGCCCGCGATCGCCATATCCGCCGTGGTCGACAGCGCAAAGACGGCAACCAGCGCCGCGCCCATCACGGAAAACATCCAGAATATCGCAGAGGGACGCTCGCCGGCCCGCAGCACGCCGAAGAGAGCGGTGCAGAGCGGCAGCAGGCCGACGAAAACGATCGACTGGGCCGAGTTGATGCTTTGGAGCGCCAGCGCCGTCAGCAGGGGAAAGCCGATGACGACACCGAGGGCTACGACCGCCAGCGGCAACAGATCGCTGCGCAGGGGGCGCTTCTCCCGCATCGCAATCAGCAGGGCCGCGCCCAGAAGTGCGGCGATCACAGCTCGTGCCGAGGTCAGGAACAGCGGGGCAAAATCGGCCAAGCCCACGCGTGTTGCCGGCAGCGAGCCGCTGAAGATCAGCACGCCGATGAAACCGCTGACCCAGGCCTTCCAAGACGTCGTCATTCTCGTCTCCTTCATTCTGTCCTCCAACTATCGCGCGGAGGTGCTGGCGCAGCCAGAGACAGAGCGATACAATCTGGCCAAACTGTATTGACAACAAAGGCCATACAGATGAACGAGCGCGTGCAACCACCGGAGCCGGCCGCCTCACGGACGGCGCAGGTCATGGCCGACATTCGCGGCCGCATCGGCGCGGGCCAGCTCGTGCCCAACGACCGACTGCCATCGATCCGGCGCCTCGCCGTCGAGCTTTCGGTGTCACCCTCCACCGTCGTGGAGGCCTATGACCGGCTCTCCGCCGAAGGGCTGATCCGCCCCCGCCCAGGCTCCGGCTTCTTCGTCACGGAAGCCGGACGCACGCCTGCGCCACTTGTCCGGCTTGAGCCGCCCCGCGCGATGGAGGTCGACCCCTTCTGGGTGGCGCGGCAGGCGCTGGACGCCGATCCCGGCACGTCGAAGCCCGGCTGCGGTTGGCTGCCGCCGGACTGGATGCCCACCGCCCTCCTGCATGCCGGCATGCGCAATGTGCTTCGCCAGGCGACCAGCCTCACCACCGATTACGGCCCCTCGCGGGGCAGCGCTGGCCTCCGACGCTTCGTCGAAACCCGCCTGCGTCAGCAGTCGATTACCCTGTCCGAAGATCAGGTGCTGCTTGCAGGCTCTGCCACCCAGGCGCTCGATCTCGTCTGCCGGCTGCTTTTGCGCCCCGGCGACCGCGTCATCGTCGACGATCCCTGCTACTTCAATTTTCAGACGCTGCTGCGGGCCCATCAGGCAGTCGCGATCCCCGTGCCCTACACGGAAAACGGCCCTGACATCGCTGCATTCGAGGCCGCCGTCGCCCGCGACGCGCCGCGGCTCTATCTCACCAATTCCGGCCTGCACAATCCAACCGGCGCGACGCTCTCGCCGCAGATCGCCTTCCAGCTGCTCGGCATTATCGCCCATTCGGACATGCTGGTCGTCGAGGACGACATCTTCGCGGACTTCGAGCCGGAGCCGGCGATCACGCTTGCCACTCTCGACGGGCTTTCCCGGGTCATCCGCATCGGCAGCTTTTCCAAGACGATCTCAGCCTCGCTGCGCACCGGCTTCATCGCGGCCGATCCCGAACGCATCCGGCTCTTGACCGACCTGCAGGTCGCGATCCAGTTCGGCGGCCCAAGTCAGGTGGCGACCGAGGCTATCCAGGGCGTGCTCTCAAGCGGCGGATATCGCAAACACCTTGAGCAATTGCACCGGCGTCTGGACACGGAACGGCGCGCGACAGCAACCCGGCTCGGGGAGCTCGGCATCACCCCGGTTCTCACACCGCGTGGCGGCCCCTATCTCTGGTGTCGTATGCCTGATGGTGTCAGTTCCACCACGCTCGCACAGGCCGCGCTGCCCCAGGGCGTGGTGCTGGCGCCCGGCAATGTCTTCAGCCCCTCGCTCTCGGCAGACGGCTTCATGCGCTTCAACGTGGCGCATATGGGGGACGCCCGGCCGTTCCGGGTGTTGGAGCGGGCGCTCAAGGCGATGGGATAGTCAGCCGCTGACCGCGCGGCGATAGGCCGATGGCGTGGTGCCGGTGACCGCCTTGAACATGCGCGTCAGATGGCTCTGGCTGCTGAAACCGCAGGCTGAGGCGATCTGGGCAATCGGCTCGCTGCCTTTGAGCATGCGCCGGGCGCGGTCGATGCGACGGTTGAGGATGAAGTCATGCGGGGACACGCCGCAGCTGGCACGAAACATCCGCTGCAGATGGAATTCGCTCAAATCCGCCAGCTTCGCCAGATCTTTGAGTGAGATCGTCTGATCGAGGCTCGCCTCGATATGTTCGACCAGGCGCCGCCGCAGGACAGGTGCCAGACCGCCACGCAGCACAGGGCGCCGTTCGCCACCGTAACGCGGGTCGGCAAAGAGCTGCCCGACGGCCGTGACGATCGCCTGTTCGGCAAGCAGCCGGTTGCCGCTCTGGGTGGCAGTGGCCAGATGCACCAGCGCCTCCGCCAAACGCGGCGCCTCGTCAAAGGTCGCTTCCGGCAGAAGCATCAGTCGGGCGTCGCGGTCGAAGGTCTCGGAAAAGAGCCGGCGCAGCTCGTCGTCGGCGACATAGAGATGCACGAATTCGAAGTTGTCGGTGATCTCCCATTCGGAAGACGCCCCCTGCGGCATGATGCAGAGCGCGCCCGGCCAGCCGGCGATGCTGCCGGCATCGATCCTTCGCGTGCCGTCGCCACCGCGCAGATAGCAGCTGAAGGTGTGGCCATCGGTCCGCTCATAGCGCATACGGTCATGGCTGTTGCGCCAGATCGCACTTGCCCTGCCCTCGCCAAGGTCAAGCGTTTCCCCCCGCTCGGCACGGGACGAGGCGGACAGGGAGCCGAAGACGGTGGCGGTGTGCAGCATGGAGTACCTTCACGAGATCGCCCGCATTCTAGCGCGCTTTATGCGCTGCGCCATCGCCAATCAGGAAGGCATGCCCTGCGTGCCGAAGATCATCGCAAGATCGTGCAAGAAGACGGGGTAGCCTTGGCATTACCTACCTCTCGAAAGCGAGGCGCATCCAATGACAAACCTTCTACTCTTCTCGTCGACCGTGCTGATCTGGGGCACGACCTGGATCGCGATCGCGCTGCAGATCGGGCCGGTGCCGGTGTTGGTCTCGGTCTTCTACCGCTTCGCGCTTGCCGCCCTCGTGCTCGTGGGCGTGCTGGCCCTCACAGGTCGCCTGAAAGTGCCGACGCTCAAGCAGCAGCCCTTCATCCTCGTTCAGGCGCTGTCGCTCTTCTGCTGCAACTTCCTGTGCTTCTATCACGCGGCGAGCTATGTGCCCTCGGGCCTGATCTCCGTCGTCTTCTCGCTTGCCACGGTCTACAACGCCGTCAACGCCCGCATCTTCTTCGGCGATCAGATCAAGCCGCGCACCCTGCTCGCAGCAGCCCTTGGGGCCACCGGGCTTGCGCTGCTCTTCGGGCCCGAGATCTTCACCGCCGTCAATCCGGACAGCTGGAAGGGCATCGGGCTTTCCGCGCTCGGAACGCTGTTCTTTTCCTTCGGCAACATGGCGTCCCGCCGCAACAGCGCTGAAGGCATTGCGCCCGTGACCGCCAATGCCTGGGGCATGAGCTATGGCTCGATCGCGCTTCTCGCCCTGATCGGCATCACCGGAACGCCAGTCGTGCTGCCGCCGGACCAGACCTATCTCGCCGCCCTAGTCTATCTCTCCGTCATCGGCTCCGTCGTCGGCTTCACCACCTATCTGATGCTGGTCTCGCGCATCGGATCCCAGAAGGCGGCCTATGCCACGGTGCTTTTTCCCGTCGTCGCCCTGACGCTCTCGAGCCTTTACGAGGACTATCACTTCACGCCGCTCGCGATGGTGGGTCTGGCGCTGACGCTCGCCGGCAATGTCGTCATGTTTGCCCGGCTGCCGCGCCGACAGCCCCTAACCGCGGTCGAGCAGGCGGATCTCAAGGCCTGATCGCATTCCGGCACCTGCGACGGATGGCACGGACGATTTCCCGCGTCAGCGACGACATTCTGCGCTATGAGAAGCGTCATCGTCTGATCCCAACGCTGAAAGTGCTTATGGCTCCACATCCTGCCCCGGGGTTCTGCCCTTGACCGGCCTCAACGACACCGCTGCCCTCGCGCGGCTCGGCTTCGGCGCCTTCTTTGCCGAGCAGGTGACAGCTGATGAGGCCGATCTCCTGGTACGCCGCATCTCCTCGGTGCATCGCGACCGCCTGGAGGCGATCGACAGCACCGGGCCGGTGGAGATCGAGCTTCCGCCCAACAGCAATACGGCCGATTTTGCCGTGGGTGACTGGGTTCTTGCCGCCCCCTATACGGGCCTCCTCGTGCGCCGCCTGGATCGCCAGACCGTCCTGCAACGGCGGACCGAAGGCGCCTTCGGCCAGCAGCTTGCCGCCGCCAATGTCGATACGCTGTTCATAGTCACCTCCTGCAATGCCGATTTCAACGCCGCCCGGCTGGAACGCTATCTGGTCATGGCCAACGAGGCGGGAACGCGGCCTGTCATCGTGCTGACCAAAGCCGATACGGTCGACAATGCCTCCGTCTACGCGGACGAGGCGCAAGGTCTGCAGCGCGATCTGCCCGTCGTCATCGTCAATGCGCGCTCGCCTGAAGCCATCGACCCCTTGATGCCCTGGTGCGGTCCGGGCCAGACTGTCGCGCTGGTCGGATCGTCCGGCGTCGGCAAGTCGACGCTGGTGAATACGCTTGCCGGCCACGGCGCGGAGACGGCGCAGAAGACAGGGGCGATCCGCGAGCACGATGCCAAGGGGCGGCACACGACGACGGCCCGTTCGCTGCATGCAATCGCAAGCGGCGGCTGGGTGATCGATACGCCCGGCATCCGCACGCTCTATGTGAGCGACATCACCGACGGCATCGACACGCTGTTTGCCGAAATCACCGAGCTTGTGCCGCATTGCAAGTTTCGCGATTGCAGCCATTCGCACGAAAAGGGTTGCGCCGTACAAGCGGCGATCAAGGACGGCACGCTCGAGCCTGCCCGTCTTGAGCGCTGGCGGCAATTGCAGGCAGAAAACCGCGACCGCACGCCGGTCTATTCCGGACCGAAGGGCAACAAGACGCTGCGCAAGAAGAAGTATTGAGCTTTCGGTCTCTTATCCCTACATAAGGGATATCAGCGACGCCCTTCGCATGCGTCGCATCCGCTCGCCGTGTGCGAGCTTTTTTTCCAGTAACCCCGCGACATTCCAGGCTTCGGCATTCTGCCGGGGCATTTTCCGAATTGGAGACCAGCATGGCAGACGACAAAAACGCCGCAGTGAAGGGCTATGAGCCCATTCCCTTTGCCAAGAAGCATCGCATCTCGGTGGAAGACGCGAAGGCGATCCTCGCCAAGCACGGCGACGACCGCAAGTCCGCCGACAAGGAAGGCCGTCGCGTCAGCCTGTAAGGTCTGAAGACAAAGCCCAACCTTCCTGACGGTCCATGACCCTCGGGTGCAAATTAAAAAGCCCTTTCCCTGTCATGCAGGGAAAGGGCTTTTTGTTTGTCTCATCGCAAGTGGCTCAGGTCCGCTCGCCATCACAGGATCAGGCGCGCAGCGTGCCGCCCGTCGACTTTTCGACATTGCCGACGATCTTCTTCGTCAGCGCATCGAAATCCTCGTCGGTCAGCGTCTTGTCGGTCGGCTGGATCAGAACCTCGATCGCCACCGACTTCTTGCCCTCGCCGACGGAAGCACCCTCGAAGATGTCGAAGACATTGACGCCCGAGATCAGCTTGCGGTCGGCGCTTGTCGCCGCCTTGATGATCGCGCCCGCCTCGACTGCCTTTTCGACGACGAAGGCGAAGTCGCGCTTCACCATCTGGAAGGCCGAAAGCTCGAGCGCCGGCTTGGTTCGGGTCGCCTTCTTCTTCGGCTCCGGCAGGGCATCGACATAGATCTCGAAGCCGCAGAGCGTGCCGGAGACGTCGAGCGCCTCCAGCGTCTTCGGATGGAATTCACCGAAGGTGCCGAGGATGACCTTGGGGCCGGCCTTGATCGTGCCGGAACGGCCGGGGTGGTACCATTCGGGGCCACCCTGCTCGATCTGGACATTGCTCATCGGAATGCCGCAGGCTTCGAGCACGGCGAGTGCGTCGGCCTTGGCGTCGAACACGTCGACCGGCTTGCCGCCACCCTTGGCTGCGTTCGACCACATGCGGCCAGCACCGGCAATCGAGGCCGTGCCACGGCGCACGCCACCGGCCACACGGCGCTGACCTTCCGGCGTATCGGCTTCATAGGTGCCGGACACTTCGAAGATCGCCACATCGCCAAAGCCTCGGTCGGCATTGCGCTGGGCAGCCGTCAGCAGGCCAGGCAGCAGCGAGGGGCGCATGTCGGACATGTCGGCCGCGATCGGGTTGACGAGCTTCAGCTTCTCGCTACCACCGCCGAAAAGCTTGGCATGTTCGGCCGAGATGAAGGACCAGGTGACAGCTTCCAGCATGCCGCGCGAGGCGAGCGCCCGGCGGGCCGAACGCGTGCGGATCTGCAGCGTGGTCAGGATCTTGCCGTTGACCGAACCGGTCGGCGGCAGCGGCTCCGGCTTGATGTTGTCGACGCCGTGCATGCGCATGACTTCTTCGACGAGATCCGCCTTGCCATCGACGTCAGGACGCCAGGAGGGAACGGCGACCTTGGCAGCCTTGTCGTCGCCCGAAAGGATCTCGAAGCCGAGGGCCGTCAGAATCTGCCGCGACTCCTTGTTGGACACGGTGAGACCCGTCAGGCGCTTGACTTCCGAATAGGGGAAATCGACGACCTTCTTCTGGTGCCCCTTGTAGCCCTCGACCTTCTTTTCGGCCGCGACACCGCCGCACATGTCGAGCACCAGCTCAGTGGTACGCTCCAGACCCGGGACCATGTATTCGGGGTCAACGCCACGCTCGAAGCGGTAGCGCGCATCGGTGATGATGCCATGGGCACGGCCGGTCTTGGCGATATTGATCGGATCCCAGAGGGCGGATTCGATCAGGACGTTGACGGTGTTTTCGTCGCAGCCCGAATGCTCGCCGCCCATGATGCCGCCGATGGATTCCGGGCCGTTGTCATCAGCGATGACGACATTGCTCGGGTTCAGCTTGTAGGTGCGGGTATCGAGCGCGAGGATCTCCTCGCCGTCCTTGGCCCGGCGCACGACCAGCGCTCCCTTGACCTTGTCGGCGTCGAAGACATGCATCGGGCGCCCCTGGTCGAAGGTCATGTAGTTGGTGACGTCAACCAGCGCCGAGATCGGCCGCAGGCCGATCGACAGCAGGCGCTGCTGCATCCATTTCGGGCTCGGGCCGTTCTTCACGCCGCGCACGAGGCGATAGGCGAAGCCCGGGCAAAGATGGTCTTCAAGCTCAAGCTTGACCTGATGCGGCGTTTCACCCTCGACCTTGAAGGCGGGCGCCTTCGGGGCCTTGAGCGTGCCGAGACCGGACGCCGCCAGATCGCGGGCGATGCCGAAGACCGAGGTGCAGTCCGGGCGGTTCGGCGTCAGGTTGATCTCGATGACCGGATCGTCGAGGCCTGCGTAAGAGGCGAAGGAGGTCCCAACCGGCGCATCCTCGGGCAGGTCGATGATGCCGTTGTGGTCGTCGGAGATGTTGAGCTCCTTTTCGGAGCACATCATGCCGTGGCTTTCGACACCACGGATCTTGCCGACCGAAAGCGTCACGTCGATGCCGGGCACATAGGTGCCGGGACGCGCGAGCGCGCCGATCATGCCGGCGCGGGCATTCGGCGCGCCGCAGACGATCTGCACCGGCTTGTCGTCGCCGGCATCAACCGAGAGCACCTTCAGACGATCGGCTTCCGGATGCTTTTCTGCCGTCAGGATCTTGGCAATGACGAAGGGCTTGTAGGCCGCCTTGTCATCGACATCCTCGACCTCAAGCCCGATCGCGGTCAGCCGCTCGCAGATTTCCTCGAGCGAGGCCTCGGTTTCCAGGTGATCCTTTAGCCAGGAGAGTGTGAATTTCATTGGACTTTCTCGTCTTCCTCAGCGCGCGTCTCGCGCAAATTCAGTATTCCGTCGCGGTCTTGTCGATAGGTCGGCGCGTTAATCAGGCCGCCTGTTCGGGCACCTTGGCCCCTGGCGCCTTTACTCCAAGAAACATGCTCTTCACCGAAATCCCCTCATCGACCTTCGTCCACCAGATGCCTTCGTACATCAGCTCAATCTCGTTCATACCCTGATCATCGAGGCCAGACAGAAACGGATACCACCAGAGCGGCGCGGAGATCGTCCGACCATCGGCGAGGGTCACATGCACCTCGTCATTCGTGCACCATGCCTTCACCGGGCGCATTTCCTCGGTCTCAAATTCCAAAGAAGTCATTCCAGGCCTCGATCCATTCGCTTCGATGTTCGGCGATCACAGTCAAGATCCACTCGATCTCCCGCTCATTGTATCCGACATTCCGCGCCACTGCCAAATTCGCCAACCAGACCTTGAGCGACTTTCCATCCTTGACCACGTGGACATGCGCCGGTTCGCCTCGATCGAGAGCGTAGAACCTGAACTTGTATCCATGCCAGACAAGGAGCGTTGGCATCAGCTTTTACTACCTCTCGATCAGACTGGCACCATTCCAGATTCGGTCCAATTCCACGTAGGTTCAGACTTAAGCTTCGGCGCTCATTGTCTTGTTCCCATCTGCATCTTGCCCGAAGCGTCCCGCGGTCGCGCGCCTGACGCCTGCCTTCCGAGGAGCATGCTGACCACCGTCACATCGAGATCGATGTCGGGCCAGTGAATGCTGTCAGGCATGAATTCCACGTTGTTCCGCTCCACCGGCATCGCCTCCTGCAGGGGCGGGTACCACCAGACCGGAACGCTGACGATCCGACCGTCCGTCAGTTCCACATGCAGAAGGTCGTCATCGCAAAGCAGATCGACCGGCCGCATGTTGTCGAGATGTTCAATCACGTCACATTTGCCTTCATTCACTCGGAGAAGCGGGGTTCATGCGCCCCTCCGTCTGGCCGCCCCTCATTCATCGGGGCAGCCACGCATTGTGCCAATCAGCTGCTCAGACCGCCGAACAGCGTCGGCACGTCGAGCGGGCGGAAGCCGTAGTGGCTCATCCAGCGGACATCGGCGTTGAAGAAGTCGCGCAGGTCCGGCATGCCGTATTTCAGCATGGCGATGCGGTCGAGGCCCATGCCCCAGGCAAAGCCCTGATACTCGTCCGGATCGAGACCGCCAGCGCGCAGCACGTTCGGGTGAACCATGCCGCAGCCGAGGATTTCCATCCAGTCCTTGCCCTCGCCGAACTTGACGATCGGGCCCGACGAACGGTCGCACTGGATGTCGACCTCGAAGCTCGGTTCCGTGAACGGGAAGAAGGACGGGCGGAAGCGCATGGTAACGCTGTCGACCTCGAAGAAGGCCTTGCAGAATTCTTCGAGGATCCAACGCATGTTGGCGACATTCGCCGTCTTGTCGATGACGAGGCCTTCGACCTGGTGGAACATCGGCGAATGGGTCGCGTCCGAGTCCTGGCGGTAGGTCTTGCCCGGAATGACGATGCGGATCGGCGGCTTCTGGGCTTCCATGGTGCGCACCTGCACCGGCGAGGTGTGCGTGCGCAGCACCTTGCGCTCACCATTCTCGTCCGGTGAGAGGAAGAAGGTGTCGTGCATCTCGCGGGCCGGGTGGCCCTCCGGGAAGTTCAGAGCCGTGAAGTTATAATAATCGGTCTCGATATCGGGACCTTCGGCGATCGAGAAACCCATGTCGGCGAAGATCGCGGTGATCTCGTCAACAATCTGGCTGATCGGATGGATGCGGCCGCGCTCGGCCGGCGATGAGCGCACGGGCAGCGAGACATCGAGCGTCTCGGCCTTCAGGCGTGCGTTGATCGCCGCATCCTTGAGTGCTGCCTTGCGGGTCGTGATCTCCTCGGTGATCTCGTTCTTCAGCGCGTTGATCGCGGCGCCACGCGTCTGGCGCTCCTCCGGCGACATCGCGCCCAGCGTCTTCAACAATTCCGAGACGGAGCCCTTCTTGCCGAGCGCCGCCACGCGCACCGCCTCGATCGCGGCCTCGTCGCCGGCTGCGGCGATTTCCGCCAGAAGCTGTGCCTTCAAAACATCTAGTTCAACCATCTTGTCCTGCCTTGGCGGTGTTCGGGCTCTCCGCCCTGTCGAGCGGGGCCTTCATCAGAAATTCCGTTGCCATGATAAAGCGTCGCAGATCACTACCCATGTGCACGCGGCCGATCAACCGTATGAGGGGCAAAATTCGGCTGGCGAGCGCGGTCAGCGCGCGCAATTCGTGTTGTGCCGCATCCGTGGCACGATGCGACCAAGCTTCGAGTGCGGCGCGACAGGTTTCGTCCGGTCGGATCGCGCTCGATGCCACAACGAGGAAATACAGAAAGACGTCGCGCGCCTGGGCCATTTCGAGCGGCATGACCGATGCTGGATCCTCCTCGAAATCCATGAAACCGATGTGCCCCTCACGCAGGAAGAAGTCGCGCGCATGGGGACGCCCATGGCTGAGGCCGGCGGCGTGCACTCGGCCGAGCGCATCGGCCGCCTGCACCAGAAGCGCATCATGGGCGACCGGGTCCGCGCCGCGCCGGTCCTTGAGGTGCTGGGCCAGGGTCAGTCCCACGTCTTCCATGACCATCGCCGTCTTCGACTGGTAGACGATCGCGGGCACACAGAACCCTGCGGCGGCGAAGGCGCGCATCCGGACAATCTCGCGCGCCTGCATCGCGTCAGGCGCGAGCTTTGGCGAAGGCCGGAACTGCGGCACGCGGAAGAGTCCGGCCGCCAAGCCCTGGAGGGAGACGAAACGCGGCAGCACCTTGACGCCATGACGCTTGATCCAGAGCCGCCGATGCGGCAGGTCGAGACACTGCACCCGGCCGTCACTCTCGATCAGGGCTCTCAACACTTCCGCGATTTCATCGTCTGCGAGTTCGATCTCACCTTTGGGCGTACCGGACCCGTCCCCCAGCAGATAGGCCATGTCCAATCCTTACCGCCACCGCGGCAAACGAAAAACCCGCGCCGGAGATCCAGCGCGGGTTTCCCAATCCAAAATCCAAAGAAGCTTGGGAGCGCTGGCTTACTTGACCGCGCTTTCAAACTCGTTGGCCGTGCCGGCGTCCTTGAGGTAGGCGAGCGCCTTCTTCGAAGCGTCTACGAGCTTCGCGAAAGCAGCCGGCTCATGGATGGCGAGGTCGGAGAGGACCTTGCGGTCGACTTCGATGCCAGCCTTGTTCAGGCCGTCGATGAAGCGGCCGTAGGTCAGGCCGAATTCGCGGACGGCAGCATTGATACGCTGGATCCACAGAGCGCGGAAGTTGCGCTTGTTGTTCTTGCGGTCGCGGTAAGCAAACTGCTTCGAACGATCGACGGCAGCCTTGGCGGCCCGGATCGTGTTCTTGCGGCGGCCGTAGAAGCCCTTGGCCTGCTTGAATACCTTGTTGTGCTTGGCGCGGGAAGTTACGCCACGTTTTACGCGTGCCATGTCATGATCTCCTTAATTGTCCAACAGCGAGCGGGTCTCAGAGACCGTTTGGCAGGTAGTTCTTGATGACCTTCTTGCCGTCAGGTTCAGCCAGAACCATCGTGCCGCGGGCATCGCGAATGAACTTGTTGGACCGCTTGATCATGCCGTGACGCTTGCCAGCTGCAGCCGCGAGGACCTTGCCGGAAGCCGTGATCTTGAACCGCTTTTTGGCGGAGGATTTCGTCTTCATCTTGGGCATTTTGCTACTCCATTGTTCTTGTATCGAAACAGGCAGACGAATGCCCGTTTTCAAGCATAAAGAACGGCCACGGCATGCCCTGCCGGACCGTTCGGACGGGCGCTTATAACCGCAGACCCGGGAAAGCGCAACGGGTGGCGGCGGGAATCTTCCGGAAGGCTGAAAAACGCGTCAGGACCGGGCCGGCAGAAAGAGGCCGACCATCAGGCCACCCAGCTCTGAACGGGAAAAGACGATGCGCCCACCATAGGCGGCCAGAACGTCGGTGCTGATCGCAAGGCCGAGCCCCGTGCCCTCGTCCTCGGCCAGATGCACGCCGCGTCGGGCAATGGCCGCCAAGTCCTCGTCGTCGACGCCAGGTCCATCGTCCTCGACGTCCAGCCGGATGAAGTTCCCGTCCCGCTCCGCAGACACGGAGATCACCGCGCAGGCATAACGCGTCGCGTTATCGAGGACGTTGCCGAGAGCTTCCGCAAGGTCGGCCGGATCCATGTCCGCCGTCAGGCTCTCGTCGATCCCGATCTTCCAGGTCACGCCGCGCGCCGCAGTCACCGGTGCCAACACCGAGACCAGCTTGCCGGTGAGCGAGGCGAGACCTGTCTGCGCCATCTGCTCCACGCCGAGCCGCGCGGACTGCAGCTGCCGGTCGGCCCGCTGGCGGATCAGGTCGACCTGCTGGCGGATCATGCCGCGCTCCCGTTCCGGCAAATTGTCGGCGAGTTGCAGGAGGACCGTCAGTGGCGTCTTCAGTCCGTGCGCGAGATCGCTCGCCCGGGCACGGGCCCGCTCGATTGCGGTTTCTCGCTCCCGAAGCAGGCCATTCATCTCGCCCACCAGGGGACGCAGTTCGGTCGGACCGGCGTCCGGCAGTTGATCCGTCCCGCCGGAGCGGACGAGTGCCAGGCCGCTTTGCAGCCGCGCCAAAGGCGCAAGTCCGATCCCCACCTGAAGAAAGGCCGCCGCCAAGAGAACAGCCGCCGTCAACACCAGCATGATGGTCATGGCGCCGTGATATTCGGAAATCGCATCGTCCATGACCTTCCGATCGAAGCCGGCAAGCAGTGTCAGTGGTTTATTTCCTTCGGGGGTTTCGAGGATCAGGTCGCGCAACTGCACCAGAAGCGGCGCGCCGTCCGGTCCCTGCCCCTGCCTGAAGCCATAGGGTCCGGCCAGCAGCGTGTCGGCAGCGATCTCGATATCCCAGAGTGAGCGCGAGCGGAAGATCAGGCCCCCTTCACCGACCACCTGCCAGTAGAGGCCGCTTCCCGGCAGCTCGAAACGCGGATCGCCCGGCTCGTCCGTCATGCGTCCCTTGCCGGCTTCGAATTCCACGCCGGCGGCCAATTGGTCGATGATGGCCGACATATCGGCGCGGTAGCGGTCTGCGACGTAGTTGGAGAAAATACGGCTGAGGCCCGACGCGACCAGAAGGAGAATGAAGGCGATCGCCAGAACGGCTCCGACGAGGAGGCGCAGGCGCAGGGACTGCATCATACCTCCTCACCGGCCAAAGTGTAACCGAAGCCGCGGCGGGTGGCGATGGCAGTGGGATGGGTCTTGCGCCGGATGCGGGCGATCATCGCCTCGACGGCATTCTTGCCGGCGTCGTCGTCGCGCCCCTGAACCTGCCTGGCGATTTCGATCGGATCGAAGACCCTCTGGGGTTCGGCGATCAACAGGGCCAGCAGGCGAAACTCGAGCGGCGTGAGGTCGATCGGCCGGTCGTCATAGGTGACACGACGGGTCGTCTCATCCAGCACGAAACCGCCGGCGGATGCCTTGGTCTTCGCCCGTCCGCCGGCACGGCGCAGCAGCGCCTTCAGACGCGCCACGAGCTCCTCGCTGCGGAAGGGTTTCGGAAGATAATCGTCGGCGCCGGCCTCGAAACCGTCGACCCGCTCCATCCAGGATCCGCGGGCGGTCAGAACCAGAATGGGCGTATCCAGGCCTGCCGATCGCCAGCGCTTGAGGATCGAGAGACCATCCATTCCCGGAAGGCCGAGATCGAGAACGATCGCAGCATAGTCGCCTGTCTCACCCTCGGCCCAGACATCCGGGCCGGTGGCGCGATGATCGACGAGGAAACCCTCCAGCTCGAGCTTGGCGCGGGTGTGGTCGGCAATGGTCTGATCGTCCTCCGCGAGCAGAATGCGCATGGGTCACCATCCGAAGAGATTGAGCTTTCGCCCGGTTGCGGCTTCCAACTTCAGCGTTTTGACGCGGGATCCGGTCTGCACCTTCAATGTATAGTAGGGCGCGCGGGCCTTCAGATTGAGATCGACCGAGATCACCCGGCCACCGCCGAGATCATCCACGCGCTTGAGGATTTCCCGGAGCGGCAGGATGCGTCCCTCGTCGACGGCTTCACGAGCCCTCAGATGGTCCCGATCCTTTCCGGAGCCACTGCCGCCTCGGTCGTCATCTTCATCATCATCGTCATCATCATCGTCTCCGCCGCGACCGCGACCACGACCACTGCTGTCGTCATCGTCATCGCTGTCGTCAGAATCGTCGTCCGAGCCTCCGGAACCGCTGTTGTCGCTGTCCCCGCCGCTGTCACTGTCGTCACCCCCGTCTTTTGCCATGGCACTGCCGGCCGGCACGAAACCAGCGGAAAGCAGACCCAGCGATGCAAACAGGAAAAGGCGACGGTCCATCATGGCTCATTCAATGTTTGGCAGAGACTAGCGCGAGCCGTCTCTGCCGCCAACAGAAGAAAAGATATCCCCGTCCGGTGGGGGCCGGACGGGGCGAAACGGCTAGAAGATACCCGCGGCGGCTCGGGCTTCGCCGTTCCGGTTCCGATCAGGGTGCGGGAACGACGGTAACGCCGGTCAACGTTCCCTGTGGTGCGCGGACCTTGATTTCGGTCTGGCCGTGTTCTTCCTCGAATTCGAAGCGCAGGCGATTGCCGTTCTGGTCCACGGGGATCATCGATCCGCTGCGCAGTCCGGCCAGCTGGTTGTCGTTGACGATTACGCGGACTTCGTCGCGGTCACCGCCCCGACCACGGCGCCCATTGTCATCGTCATCATCGTCATCGGAATCGTCGTCGTCATCTCCACCGCGACCACGGCCGCGACCGCGACTATCGTCATCGTCATCATCGTCGTCGCTGCTGCTGCTTCGATCCCGGTCACGTCCCGAGCTGTCGTCGTCACTGTCGTCGCGATCGCTGTCGCTGTCCCGACCGCTGTCATCGCTGCCGCTGTCGTCGTCATCGTCGCCACCGCGTGCCTGGGCTTCGGTCGCCACGAGGGCTGCCAGCGGACCCGGCACGATGCTGCCCAAAACCGGAATGAAGGTGATCGCCATGAGTGCCGTGCTGGATACGAGCAGGGTGCGGCGAAGGAGCTTGGTCATTGTATGTCCTCCAAGATGTGTCTGCGTTGTCGATGGGAGGATCATGCATCAGCCCCGCTGACAAACCGGGCTGCGCGTCTGTCAGCGAACTGTCAGTCGGAAAACCCGAGACGGACAGGAGAAAAAAGCGGTCGACATGCAGCAAACGAAAAAAGCCGCCCCGAAGGGCGGCCTTTTTAACGTCACGCTCGTCTCCAGCTCACTTCGGAGCGAGAACCATCATCATCTGACGGCCTTCGAGCTTCGGTTCGGCTTCGACCTTGGCGATGCCAAGCGTATCTTCCTTCACCTGAAGCAGGAGCTTCATGCCGAGTTCCTGGTGCGCCATTTCACGGCCACGGAACTTCAGGGTCACCTTGACCTTGTCGCCTTCTTCGAAGAAGCGGTTCATCGCCTTCATCTTCACCTCATAGTCATGGGTGTCGATGTTCGGGCGCATCTTGATCTCTTTGACCTCGACGATCTTCTGCTTCTTGCGCGCTTCGGCCGCCTTCTTCTGGTTGGCGTATTTCAGCTTGCCCAGGTCGAGGATCTTGCAGACCGGCGGCTCTGCATTCGGCGAAATCTCGACCAGATCCAGTCCGGCCTCTTCCGCCATGCGCAGCGCCTGATCCGTCGCGATGACACCGAGGTTCACGCCCTCTTCATTGATCAGCTGGACTTTCGGAATGCGGATTTCACGGTTGGAGCGCGGCCCGTCCTTTACGGGGGCATCGGTCTTGAACGGTCTGCGAATGGTCGTATTCTCCTCAAAACATTTCGGAATGTCGCAGCGTAAACCCGCGCGCATCCGCGTCATAGGGCTATGTGATATCTGCGACGGCAGTGTCAATAGCATGCTTCCGAAAGAAAATCACCTGTTGTCCGCGACTCCGCGAATGTGTTTTACAACCATCGACAAAAGGAGAGCGCTCATGACCACGACAGCAAACATCCTGCATGAGAAGACGATCACGGTGGGAGCCGGCGAAGCGGCACGCGACATCGTCGTCATTACGCGCCTCGGCGTCACGCAGGACAGGCCGGCGCTGGTCTGGCTCGGCGGCTATCGGTCCGACATGGCAGGCACAAAGGCGATCGAGATGGACGCGCTTGCCGCCGAACAGGGGCTTGCCGCGATCCGCTTCGACTATTCGGGCCACGGCGTCTCCGGCGGGGATTTCAAAAAGGGCACGATCTCGCGCTGGACCGAGGAGGCGCTGGCGGTCATCACTGCTGCCAAGGTGTCGAAGGTCGTGCTGGTCGGCTCCTCCATGGGCGGCTGGATCGCGCTGCGCGTCATCCAGGAGGCCAGGCGGCTCGGACTGCCGGTCACGGTCGAAGGTCTGGTGCTCATCGCACCGGCCCCGGACTTCACGTCCGACCTGATCGAGCCCGGCCTGACAGAGACCGAGCGGCAGTCGCTTCTCGAGCGCGGCTATTTCGAGGAGCCTTCCGAATACAGCCCCGAACCCAACATCTTCACCCGCGCCTTGATGGAGGACGGCATCAAGAACCGGGTGCTGACAGGCCTCATCGAGACAGGTTGCCCAGTGCATATCCTGCAGGGCATGAAGGATCCGGACGTGCCCTACCAGCACGCCCTCAAACTCATGGAATTCCTGCCGCTGGACGACGTCGTGCTGACGCTGATTCGCGACGGAGACCATCGACTTTCCCGTCCCGAAGACATTGCCAAGATGAAATCGGCCATCGTTTCGATGGTCTGAGCATCGCTGAAAAACGATATCTCCCCACCCAACTGGAACCGAACGTGTCTTCGGACGTTCGAACTGTCGCATTTTAACCATACTGGATGAATTGCGTCGGTGGATACCACCGGCGCCGTTGACTCATGTCCTGCTGCAATCTTAACCTTTTGTTAAGGATACAGGGGACGTGTTCATGACGAACGGCTCGCGCGCCATCAAGGCGCTGATCATCGCAGCTGCGATTCTCGCACCTGCCCATGCGGGCTTCTCGGCCCCGCAGTCGCTGCGATCGATGATCACCGGCAGCATCACATCCCAGCCCATCGGCCATTACGAATTCTGCCAGACGCTTCCGCAGGAATGCGCGGTTCGCAACCGCCCCACGACCCCGCCCAAGGTGACCGATCACGGCTGGAGCGTGGTGCGTGACATCAATGCCAACGTCAATCACGCCATCGTTCCGCTGACCGATCACGAAATCTACGGCCGCGAAGAAGTCTGGGCCTATCCGGTCGATCTCGGCGATTGCGAGGATTTCGTGCTCCTCAAGCGCAAGAAGCTGATGGAAGCGGGCTTTTCCGCCGCCGATCTGCTGATCACCGTCGTGCGCAAGCCCGATGGAGAGGGCCACGCCGTTCTCACGGTAAGAACCCAGTCGGGCGACTTCGTACTCGACAACCTGAACAACGACGTGAAGCTCTGGACCGAGACGCGCTATTCGTTCCTCAAGCGCCAGTCGAGCACCGACAGCGGTCGCTGGGTCACCATCGAGAACGGCACGTCCGACGTGCTGGTCGGCGCCCTGCAGTAAATATAAATCTCGTCACCGACGCGTCAGCGCGAGTGTCGCCAGAACTGCGAGGCAGGCCATACCCGCCAGTGCTGCCAGCGCTGCCGACGGGCCCACCGTCTCGTTGAGCCAGATCACCGAGACGGGGGCGATTGCGGACGCGACGATCCGCGTTGATGCGAGCGTGCCCATGGTCCGGCCATAGCCGGCCGCCCCGAAGTAATGCAGCGGCAGCACGCCCCGCACGATCGATGTCAGCCCCTGGCCTGCGCCATAAAAGACTGCGAAGGCAATGGCGAAACCCGCGAAGGGCTGAATGAGCGCGCCCGCCAGCGCGAACAGGCCGAGCACCATGGCGAGCGCCGCGATGATCGCCGTCAGGGGCGGCGAGAAGAGATTGCGCCTGGCATATTCGATCAGGCGCGCAGCCACCTGGCTCGGCCCAATGAGACTTCCGGCAAGCGTCGCCATCGCGGTTGCATAACCGAGGTCACGCATCAGGACGAGAAGCGTGGCGCCGACCGCTGATACGACGAAGCCACCCGCCGCAAACGCAGTCGCCATCAGCACCATCCGGCGTCTCCGCTCTCCGTCGAGCTTCATTCCGGCGCTTGTCTCCTCGACACGGGAGACCGGCTTTTCGCTGATCCTCGCCCGTGGCAAAGCGAGATGGATAGGGAGCGCGATCAGGAGGTTCATGGCGGCCAGAACCAGATAGACATCACGCCAGTCCATCCAGGTCAGCAACCATTGCAGGAGCGGCCAGAAGACGGTGGAGGCAAAGCCTGCGATCAGGGTGACGAGCGTGATATGGGCGCGGGCCTCGCGCCCGTGGCTCTGGGCAAGGGCCGCAAAGCCGGCATCATACTGGACGGCCAGTGCCACGAACTCGGCCACCAGCGTGATCACCGCGAACTGCCAGGCATTCTGCATGACGGCAAAAAGCGCGAGGGAAACGGCCGCCGCGATCGAGCCGAGGCACAGGATCAATCGAGCACCGAAGCGATCGACAAGGCGGCCGAGCACTGGCGCCGAGACCGCTCCTGCGAGCAGGCCCAGAGAAAAGACGCCAAAGACGAAACTCTGGCCCCAGCCGAATTCGCGGGCGATTTCGGGGGCGAGGACGGAGAAGGAGTAATAGAGCGTGCCGTAACCGATGGTCATGGTCACGCCCAGACCGATGGTCGCGGGAGAGGCTTTCATGGGTGCGCCATAATGCGTTTCGATGATCGCCAGATGACAGTGCGAGACGAGGCTGCGTCAAGCCTCGCCGGCGTGCATCACCCCTGCCCGATCAGGACGCCGGCGGCAAGCACAAGCGAGCCACCCAACACCACCTGCATGGCAGCGCGCCAGAAAGGCGTTTCCATGTAGCGGTTCTGGATGAAGGAGATTGCCCAGAGTTCGAAGAAGACGACGATGATCGCCGTGATCGTCGCAGTCCAGAAATGCGGGATGAGATAAGGCAGCGCGTGGCCGAGACCGCCGACCGTGGTCATGATGCCGGAGGCAAGACCCCGCTTCAGCGGCGAACCGCGGCCGGACAGCTTGCCGTCGTCATGGGCCGCCTCGGTGAAGCCCATGGAGATACCGGCACCCACAGAAGCCGAAAGGCCGATCAGAAAGGTCGACCAGGTGTCACCCGTGGCGAAAGCCGCCGCAAAGATCGGCGCCAGCGTCGAGACGGAGCCGTCCATCAGCCCGGCGAGACCCGGCTGGACATAGGTGAGCACGAACTGGCGCTTCTTCGTCTCGTCTTCCGTCTCGCGCGCATCTTCCGGCAGATGCCGGTCGCCGAGCATTGTCGCGATCTCCTCATGGCCCTGCTCGGCCATGGCGAGATCACCGAGCAGCTTGCGGATGCCGGCATCGGACGTGTGCTGGGCGGCTTCGTGATAGAAACGGTAAGCCCCCTCCTCCATCCGCATCGCTTCGTCACGGATCTGGTCGAGCGTCTGGTTCTGGCGCAGCCAGTCCGGCTTACGGTCGTAGAAGCCCTGGACGTGCTCGCGGCGGATCAAGGGGATGCGCTCGCCAAAGCGGTCGCGGTGCATCTCGATCAGCATGTTGCGATGGGTGTGCTCCACCTTGGCCATGTCCTCGAAAACCTTGGCCGATTGCGGAAACTGGGCGCGCAACTGATCGGCATAAGCGAGGTAGATCCGTGCATCATCCTCCTCGGAGGATATGGCGAGCGCCAGGATTTCCTGTTCGGAAAGCTGATCGAAGGGCCGCTTGCCGCCCTTGGGGGAGAGACTGAACATCGGATTGCAACACCTATCTTAGAATTATTCTAAACTTAGGACAGTTTGCGGCTTGTATCAAGATGCCGCATGGACCATTTGCATCCGGAAGCGCATCAATCGTGCGACAGATACCCAGCAACGAGAGAGGCCATGACCACGGATCTCACGGGCCGTGCCGCCCACCGCGCCGAAATCACTGCCCGCGCCGAAGCCGAGATGGCCGCCATGGGCGTGGACGCTTCCTTCATCGATCTGATGGTGGAAACCTTCTATGGCAATATCCGCCAGCATCCGGATCTCGGCCCAGTCTTCGATGGGCGGCTTGCCGGGCGCTGGCCCGAGCACATGTTGAAGATGAAGGCCTTCTGGAGTTCGGTCGCCTTCAAGACCGGTGCCTATGGCGGGAAGCCGGTGATCGCGCATCAGGGCGTCGACGGCATGGCCGAGGGGCTCTTCCATCAATGGCTGCAGCTTTTTTCCGACACCCTCGTTGAGATCGGCGCTTCGGAAGAGGCCCATCGCTGGTTCATGGCGAGCGCCGAGCGAATTGCCAAAAGCCTCGTGTTGTCGCTGTTCTACAATCCTGCCTTTGACGATCCCCGCCTGCGCAGCCCGAGTAGCCCGACCTGACAGTTCCTTGCGTGGTACAATGATACGACGAAACAAAACGCAATTTTGGTCCGGTTGCCGGACAATTTCGTGAGCATTTGACCTTGCACTCCCTGCCCTGCCCGACTAGACCCGCCGCGGGAGCTGGAGGAGCGCGTACAATCAGAGGCAAGAGACCATGAACCGCCGTCAATTCTTCAAGCAGGCCGGCGTTGCCGGCGTCGGGGCAGCAGCACTCGCAGCGCCCGCCATCGCCCAGGAAAACCCGAAGGTTACCTGGCGCCTCGCATCTTCCTTCCCGAAGAGCCTCGACATCATCTTCGGCGCCGCGACCGACATCGCCGAGAGCGTGTCGAAGGCGACCGACGGTCAGTTCGAGATCCAGGTCTTCGCCGCCGGTGAAATCGTGCCGCCGCTGCAGGTCGCCGATGCCGTCACCGCCGATACGATCGAGATGGGCCATACCTGCTGCTACTACTATATCGGCAAGGATCCGGCGTTTGCGCTCGGCACCGCCGTCCCCTTCGGTCTCAACGCCCGCATGACCAATGCCTGGTTCACCGCCGGCGGCGGCAACGAGCTGCTCAACGAGTTCCTCGCTACATACAAGCTCTATGCGCTTCCGGCCGGTAATACCGGTGCCCAGATGGGCGGCTGGTATCGCAAGGAAATCAAGACGATCGACGACCTCAAGGGGTTGAAGATGCGCATCGCCGGCCTCGCTGGCGAGATCATGGCCAAGGTCGGCGTCACCCCGCAGCAGATCGCCGGTTCCGACGTCTATCCGGCGCTGGAAAAGGGCACGATCGACGCGACTGAATTCGTCGGTCCTTATGACGACCTGAAGCTCGGCTTCTACAAGGTAGCGCCTTACTACTACTACCCGGCCTGGTGGGAAGGCGGCCCGACCGTCCATGCCTTCTTCAACCTCGACAAATTCAATGCTCTGCCGGAAAACTACAAGCGCATCCTGACCGACGCCTGCGCTGCCGCCAACGCCCGCATGCTGGCCCGCTACGACGCGTCCAACGCCCAGGCGCTGCGCGAGCTCGTCGCCGGCGGCGCGCAGCTGCGCGCCTTCTCCTCCGACATCCTGGACACCTGCCACAAGGCTGCCAAGGAAACCTATGCGGATCTCTCGGCCAAGAACGAGTGGTTCAAGAAGCTTTATGACAGCCAGCAGGCATTCAAGCAGGACGCCTATCTCTGGGCGCAGATCGCCGAATACAGCTTCGACACCTACCAAATGATCCAGCAGCGCCAGGGCACGCTCTGATCCACCTGCACGGTTCACCAATCACAAACCCGGCTTCCATGCCGGGTTTGTCCGTTTTGCCACAGACCACCTGACGCTCTTCAAAAGGCGGGACAATACGACTAGTCTGTCGGCTGGAACGGAATAGAGCCGGAACGGCTCTCATAGGCTTCAAGCAGGAGACAGTGCACTGTCGATCATCGTCAGGGTCTTGATCGGCAAGCTCTCGCTGTCGGGCGTTGTTCTCGCGATCGCCTTCTTCTGTGCCTCGCTGACTCCCAGCCTCATGCCGCGCGAAGCGCTGGTGCAGGGATCTTTGTCCGGCATTGCTGCAGCTGTAGGCTATTTCATCGGCGTTCTCTTGAGCTCTCTCTGGCAGCTTTTCGAGTTGCCCGAACTTCGCTTGCACCGTGACAAGGCGCTGTTCTGGATATCCGCGTTTGGGGTGTCCGCGATGGCCGTCGCACTCTGGCGCTCCGCCGTCTGGCAGGAATCGGCACGTGCGCTCTGGCAGATGGCCCCTCTCGACGCCTCATATCTCGAGGCTGTGCTGGTGGCAGCTGCCCTTTTCATGGGCCTGCTGTGGATCGGACGCCTGTTCATGATGCTCTTCCGAAGGCTGGCGGCGCGCATGGCCACCATATTCCCAACACGGGTTGCCACCGCCATCGGCTTCGTCATTGCTGCCTTCATCTTCTGGTCGATCGGTGAAAACGTGGTCTTGCGCGGCGCACTCAGGCTCGCCGATTCCTCCTTCCAGCAACTGGACGACCTAATGGAGGACGAGGTCGCAGCGCCGAGTTCGTCGGAGAAAACCGGCGGTCCGGCTTCCCGTCTTGCCTGGCATGGTCTGGGCCGTCAGGGGCGTCACTACATCGCGTCCGGGCCAACCCGCTCGGATATCGAGCGCTTCTGGGGCGCCCCTGCGCTCGAGCCGATCCGCGTCTATGCGGGGCTCAACAATGCAGACGACATCGAGACCCGGGTGGCACTCGCGCTGGAGGAACTGATCCGACAAGGCGGTTTCGAACGCTCGACGCTCGTGATCAAGGCCCCCACCGGCACCGGCTGGATCGATCCTGCGGCGGCAGACACGCTCGATTTTCTGCTCCGCGGCGATGTAGCGAGCGTCGCCGTGCAGTATTCCTATCTCACCAGCTGGCTCTCGCTGCTGGTCGAGCCGGAATATGGCTCGGAATCGGCCAAGGCGTTGTTTCGCGCGGTCTATCGTCACTGGAAGCAGTTGCCGCCCAGTGAGCGTCCGCGGCTGGTGCTCTACGGCCTCAGCCTAGGAGCGCTCAACTCGCAGAGTTCGGTCGATCTTCTCGAAATCGTCGCCGATCCCTTCTACGGCGCGTTGTGGGTCGGGCCGCCGTTCCAAAGCCGGATGTGGCGCGAACTGACCGCAGGTCGGGAAGCCGGCTCGCCCGCCTGGCTGCCCCGCTATGGCGACGGCTCGATCGTGCGCTTCAGCAACCAGCAGTCCGACCTCGGTTCAAGCTATGCTGCCTGGGGTCCGCTGCGGATCGTCTATCTGCAATATGCCAGCGATCCCGTGGTGTTCTTCGACCCCCGCTCCGCCTATCGTTCCCCGGAGTGGCTTTCAGGCGTGCGGGGGCCGGATGTCTCTCCCGAACTCACCTGGTATCCCGTACTTACCATGCTGCAACTGCTGTTCGATATGATGATCGCGACGACGAGCCCGATCGGCTATGGGCATGTCTATGCGCCGCAGCATCATATCGATCCCTGGATCGCCGTGACCGGAATTGAAGTCGATCCGGCCGACGTGGCGCGGCTGAAGCGCCACTTCACAGAAGTCGCGAAGACCTATTGAAGGGATTCAGGCCTCCAGCCCCTTCAACACATTGGCGACGTTGAGCCCGATTTCCGGCACGCCGTAGCCGCCTTCCATCAGCGTCAGCACCGGCACGCCACCGGCCGCGATCATCTCGCCCATGCGGATATAGTCAGGACTCTTCAGTTTGAAGAAGCTGATCGGATCCTTCTCAAACGTGTCGACGCCGAGGGAGACCACGATTGCTTCCGCGCCATAGGCCTTGATCTTCTTCAGGCTGTCTTCGAGCGCTGCCGACCACACCTCCCAAGGCGTTCCGGACGGCATCGGATAGTTGGCGTTCAGGCCTTCGCCCTCACCCTCGCCGGTCTCGTCGGCATAGCCGAGGAAGAAGGGGAAGGCGTCTTCCGGCTCGCCATGCAGCGAGGCGAAGAAGATGTCGCCGCGGCGATAGGTGATGTCCTGCGTGCCATTGCCATGATGGAAGTCCACGTCGAGGATCGCGACTTTCTTGGCACCGCGGTCGATCAATCGTTGCGCTGCGACAGCGGCGTTGTTGATGAAGCAATAGCCGCCGAAGAGATCGATGCCGGCATGGTGGCCGGGCGGGCGGCAGAGCGAGAAGGCGAAGCGGTTGCCTTCGTTCAGCCAGTCGGCGCCGGACAGCGCCACATCCATCGAGGCAATCGCCGCCTCGTAGGTGCCCTTGGAAATCGAGGTCTCGGCGGAGTTGGTGTAGTAGCCGACGGCGCCGTCGATATTCTTCGGCACGCGGCCCGTCTGGCTGCGGCGGCAGGGGAAGGAGGTCGCGATCGCCTCGCCTTCGAAGCCATGCGCCTGCCAGCGATCCCAGCAGGTGCGCAGGAATTCGAGATAACCTGCGTCATGCACCTTGAGCGCCGTTTCGAGCCCGTGTTCGGTCGGCGCGCGGACATCGGTGAAGCCCGCTTCCTTGACGCCCGCCAGCACCCATTCGGCGCGGAACGGCCCCTCGAAGGGCTTCACCAGCAGGCCGCCATGCAGTTCGGTCTTGGCGTCTCGGAGCTTGTGCTTTTCGGAATAGAATACGCGCATGTTCTGATGTTTTCCCTCTGGTCGTTTTAGAGCGAAAACTAGCGCCGTCCACACCTCAGCCACAAGTGCAAAGGGGGCGATCTTCCCGGTCATCCGACCAGAAAAATCGCCCCCCCGCCCCTCGGCCCCCGCCGATCCGGTCTTACTCGCTCAGATTGATCTGTTCGGTTTCGCCACCGGTGCAAGTGTAGCAGCAGTCGTCGCATGTCTCCGCATTGTCGGGTCCAGTGCCCCAGTAGCTCTGCTTGTCGCCGGAAATCCAGGCACCGTAGCAGATCGTCTCGCCTTCCTCGCAGGATAGCGGGATCTGCTTGGTTTCGCCGTCGTCGAGATAGAAGACCTGATTGTCGCCCGGCCAGACATACTCACGTTCCTGGCTGTAGAGCTCGACCTCGACGGCATTCGGATGCTCGTTGCGCATGACGAAGGTAACGTCCGCCGAAAATGCCGGCGCCGCCACTGCGAGGCCCAACCCCAAGGCCAACCATTTCAAAATCCCGTTTCTGACCACAAGCGTCTCCCTGGCTCCCGAACTGCGGGACGTTAAACCTATGATCACAGGAATGTGAAGAGCGGGCGCAGGACGTTTTTTGGGCGAGATCTCAATCTCTTGGCAGCGATGCGTTCAAGCCACAGTCTTCCAGAAGATGACGGTGTCGCAATAGCGGCCATCGGGGAAGAGCGCGTAGTTCGGGATCACGCCCGAACGCTGCCAGCCGAGCTTCTCGTAGAGCGTCTCCGCGAGTTCGCCGGCTGCCGTATCGAGGACGAGCAGCGTGCGCCCGGCCTCCGCTGCACCGGCTTCCGCCGCCGCCATCAGCGCCTTCGACAAGCCGAGGCCACGAGCATCGCGATGGACGAGCAGCTTCATCAGGTCACCCCGATGCGGCTGGTTCGGCTTGGACGCAAAACCGACCTGCACGGTGCCGACCAGGCGGTCTCCAAGGAAGGCGCCGTAGAGAAGAACCTCGCCGCGCCCCACGGCGTCTGCCACGCCGCGCCAGAAAGCCTCGCCATCAGCAGGCGAAAAAGGCGACATGTAGCCGAGGGATGCCCCGTCCTCCACACAATCTGACAGGGCCTCGCAAAGGTCGGGCAAGTGAGCGAGGGCATCGGCTTTGGACAGAAGGCGAATATCGGGCTTGGTGGCAGGCATGGTTCTGGTCCTGTGGTGGGAAAAACTCAGGGGCCGAGGGAAATGACGACGGCATAGCGGGCGGGTCGGTCAGCCGGATTGCGATAGCCGTGAACGTCGCCGACATTCATGAAGAGGCAGTCGCCCGCTTCCAGTCGATGCACGGTCTCGCCCACGGTCAATTCGATCACGCCCTCGAAGACCCACACATGCTGGGTCTGGCTGCGGCCGGTTGGGCGTCCCGGAAAGCGGACCTCGGCGCCGGCCGGGAATTCGACCTCGACGATATCGGTCCCGCTGCCCGTGGTCTGCGGAGAGACTGCGCGGCGCAGGTAGCCGCTTTCCGGATCGCGCCAGACCGGCTGATCGACGCGTCGCGCAAGCGGCGAAGGCTCGGCCCCAGCGCTGGCAAAGAAGACGGAGAGAGAAACTCCGAGGGCCGAGCAGAGACGCGCCAGCAAGGCCGCGGTCGGGCTTGCCTCGGATCGCTCGATGCGCGAGATCATCGCCCGGCTGACGCCGGAGAGATCCGCCAGCTGATCGAGTGTCAGCCCCCGCTCGAGGCGCAGGCGCTTCAGCCGTTCGGCGACATGTTTCTCGAAGTGCTCGGGTGATTCCATTATTTGAGAATTTCATGCACATATGGTGGAGTCAAGCTTTCCTGCTCACCCTCTTCCGTATCACGGCATGGTCGGCGTAAAAGAGGCGGTCGGCAGCCGCCAGCGAGACCGCAGGACAGAGCCTATGCAGCAGCACACTCCCGAGATCGGCCCGGCCATAAAGCGCGAGCGCAAGGCCCGGAAACTGACGCTCGAACAGCTCGGCACGCTCTCCGGCGTCTCCAAGTCGATGCTGAGCCAGATCGAGCGCGGCGAGGCCAACCCGACCTTTGCAGTGCTCTGGAGCCTCACCCAGGCAATGGAGGTCGAACTTTCGGACCTGATCGGCAACGGCACCTCCGTCGCCGGGCGTGAAGAGATCGAGGTCACCTCGGTCATGCACACGCCCGTCATCCGCAGCGCCGATGGCTCCTGCCGGCTGAAGATCCTGAGCTCGCCCCGGCTCGCCGGCCAGACCGAATGGTACGAGCTCGAAATGGATCCGGGCGGCGCGCTTGTGAGCCAACCGCATTCGATTGGCGCCTTCGAACATTTCACCGCCTTCACAGACGGTTTCGAGATCTCCAGCGGCGGCAGCAAGACGCAGATTCGATCAGGCGAAACTGCCCGCTACCGCGCCGATGTCCCGCATGCGATCCGCAATGCCGGAACGGATATCGGCAAGGGGCTGCTGGTCGTGCTACACAGATAGGCGAAAAGGCAATTCCAAAATATCGATTGTCGAAGGACAAAATTCCGATATGTTGGAATTATTCAGCATCGAGGGATTTCCCATGCAGACCGGCTTTCTCGACCACATCACCGAAACTCTCCAGGGCATCGAAGCCGACGGGCTTCTGAAGCGTGAGCGCGAGATCGTCAGCCCGCAATCGGGCCGCATCAAGGTTCGTGATGCCAGGGGCACGCGCGAGATGATCAATCTCTGCGCCAACAATTATCTCGGGCTTGCCAACCATCCCGAGATCGAAAAGGCCGCCAAGGCCGCGATCGACAGCCATGGCTTCGGCATGGCCTCGGTGCGCTTCATCTGCGGCGCGCAGGACATCCACCGCGCGCTCGAGCAGGCAATCGCCCGTTATCTCGACAAGGACGATGCGATCCTGTTTGCCGCCTGCTTCGATGCCAATGGCGGGATCTTCGAGACGCTGCTCGGGCCTGAAGATGCGATCATCTCGGACAGCCTCAACCATGCCTCGATCATCGACGGCGTGCGGCTCTCCAAGGCGAAGCGCTATCGCTACGCCAATTCGGACATGGATGGGCTGGAAGACGAGCTGAAGAAGGCGATTGCCGACGGCACGCGCTTCCGGCTGATCGTCACCGACGGCGTCTTCTCGATGGACGGCTATGTCGCCAAACTGCCGGAGATCTGTGCGCTCGCCGAGAAATACGGCGCCATGGTGATGATCGACGAATGCCATGCCACCGGCCATCTCGGCGCCAAGGGCAAGGGCACACCGACCCTGACCGGCGTGGGCACGCGCGTCGACATCATCACTGGCACCTTCGGCAAGACGCTGGGTGGCGCCATGGGCGGCTTCATCGCCGGCCCGAAAGCCGCGATAGAGCTGCTTCGCCAGCGGGCGCGGCCCTATCTCTTCTCCAACAGCCTGGCGCCCGCCGTCGCGGCCGGCTCACTGAAGGCGATCGAGATTGCAGAAAGCGCCGACGACCTGCGCGCCAAGCTCTCCGGTCACACCAAGCGCTTCCGCCAGGGCCTGACCGAGGCCGGCTTCGAGCTCTTGCCCGGCGAAACGCCGATCATCCCGGTCATGACCCATGACGCGGTGCTCGCCCAGAAGCTCGCCGCCGAACTGGATGCGCGCGGCGTCTATGTCGCCGGCTTCTTCTTCCCCGTTGTGCCCAAGGGCCAGGCCCGCATCCGCACCCAGATGTCGGCAGCGCTCTCCGAGGCCGATATCGACACCGCCATCGCCGCATTCATCGATGCCGGCAAGACCATCGGGATGATCTGATCATGAAGGCGCTTTCCAAGCAGAAATCCGAGGTCGGCATCTGGATGATCGATGCGCCAGTCCCCGAGATCGGGCCTGACGACGTGCTGGTCAAGATCAACAAGACCGGCATCTGCGGCACGGATGTGCACATCTACAAATGGGACGAGTGGGCGCAGAAGACGATCCCCGTGCCGATGATCACCGGCCATGAATATGCCGGCGAGATCGTCGCCGTCGGCGCGAATGTCCGCAACCTCCAGATCGGCCAGCGGGTCTCCGGCGAGGGCCATCTCGTCGGCATGAACAGCCGCGCCTCACGCGCCGGCAAGTATCATCTCGACCCGGAGACAAAGGGCATCGGCGTCAATGTGCAGGGCACGTTTGCCGAATTCGCCAAGATCCCGGCCTTCAACATCATCCCGCTGCCCGACACGATCGACGACGAGATCGGCGCGATCCTCGATCCGCTCGGCAATGCCGTGCACACGGCGCTCGCCTTCGATCTCGTCGGAGAGGACGTCATCATCACCGGCGCCGGCCCAATCGGCATCATGGGCGCCGCCATCGCCCGCCATGTCGGCGCGCGTCATGTGGTGATCACCGATGTCAATCCGGAGCGCCTGGCGCTCGCGGCCGAGGTTGCCGACGTGCATCCGGTCAACGTCGCGAACGAAGACCTGCGCGACGTCATGACGAAGCTCAAGATGAAGGAAGGCTTCGATGTCGGGCTCGAGATGAGCGGCTCGCCGGCAGCGCTTGACCAGATGATCGATCATCTGGTCATGGGCGGTCGCATCGCGCTTCTGGGCGTACCGGCCCGGCCCTTCCATTTCGACCTCTCCAAGGTCGTCTTCCGCATGGTGACGCTGAAGGGCATCTATGGCCGCGAGATGTTCGATACCTGGCACAAGATGCTCGCCATGCTCGAAAGCGGCCTCGACATCCGCAAGGTCATCACCCACCGGATGAAGGTGGACGACTATGCGGAAGCTTTCGAACTCGCGAGCGCCGGCAAGGCGAGCAAGATCGTACTCGACTGGACCTGACGGTCGCGCGCAGCCAATGAGGCGCCCAACGCAGAATTTCTGGAACATAGAGCGACTATCCCGCGTATGGTGATCAGTTGAAACTGGGGATCACCATGCGAAAAATCGGTCGAGTGCGGGAAGTCTGGCGCTATCCGGTGAGTTCTCTCGGCGGGGAGACGCTCGCCTCGATCACCGTTTCGCCAGAGGGCATCGAAGGTGACCGACGGTTTGCGCTGTTTGATCCGGAAACCGGCCTTGCGGCCGCGCCCGAGAAGGAAACGCGCTGGCGTCCCGCCCTCTTCATCACCGCCTCGCAACCGCCTTCCGGACTGCCGGTGCTGCGCTTTGCAGACGGCGCCGAGCATGCGCTTGATGACGGCGCTCTGCCCGACCGACTTGCAGAGCATTTCGGCTTCCCGGTCGCTGTGGGAATCTTTGGCGAAGAGGATATGCGATTTCCGGTGGTTTCCAACCGGTACAAACCGGCGCCGCTTCACCTGGTGACGACGGCGTCGCTGAACGCACTCGCCGGGATATCCGGCCTTGCCCCACTCGATGCGCGGCGCTTTCGCCCCTCGGTTTTAATCGAGACGGACGAGGTAGAAGGCTTCATCGAAAACGACTGGGTGGATCATGTCGTCAAGATCACCGACGCTGATATCCACGTCACCGAAGCCTCGCGCCGCTGCGGCATGACGCTGGTCGCTCAGCCCGGCCTGTCAGAAGAATCCGACGTGCTGCGCGGGATCATGCGCCACAACAAGCGCAATCTCGGGGTCTATGCCACGCCCACCGGACCCGTGACCATCAGCGTCGGCGATCCCGTTTATGCCGATATCTGAAAGAGCGGCGTCTTTTCATCCGTGATATCGCTCAGGATCGCGCGGCCGACAGTTTCACCGATGTCGCGTGCACTGGTGATGCCCTGCACAAATGGCTCTTTATGCAGCAGGAAGGCGATCGCCGCGCAGTAGAGGCGGCCTTCCGACATTAGAGCAAGCCGCGGTCGGTAGCATTCGTCGACATCGATGCCGCCCGTGCGCACGACGTCCGGGTCGCGGTCCGGCTGCAGGATCGCGGTCACCTTGGGCGTTGCCGATTCCTTCACGCCGCCCTGCGCCACGAGCGTCGGAAACGGCAGGTCGGTGGCAGAAAGCGTTTCCTGGCCAGTCGCATCGATGAAGGCACCGAAACGGTGGACTTCGCCGCCCACCTCGACTTCCGCACCCCGCTCCAGGCCATCCTCCGCCGTGCGAATGGTGTAATCCTCGCCCAACCTCAGGATCGACAGTTTGCCGGCGCGCGCCAGCGCGAGCAGTCGGCGGATCGACATCAGTGGCACCGTTGCATAGTCGTCGATGAAGATGCCCTTGAAGTGGCGGTGGAAGCGCTTCAGATCCTTCTCGTCCAGATGCGGAATGACCCGGGCGACGATCTCGTGGGTGATCAGGATCGCATAACGCCACGGCACGGTGTAGCGCTTCAGCCGGTTTTCCTCGGCCTCCGCCAGATTCTTCGCCGCCCAGACAAAAGGGTCGCTTTCGGTGCGGTCGGCGTAATAGGCGGCTGGGAACGTTTCGACGGTCAGCTGCGACAGCCCGATGCGGGAGGCATAATCGGGATCGCGCGCAACGATTTCGGCGCGGAAGAGCTCGAAGACATCATCGAGCAGGTCGTGGCGACCTGTCGCGATCAGCGCATCGATGGCCTCTTCCGTGCAGACGAGCGGTGTCACATAGGGCAGCGGACAGTAGAAGTCGGCCTCCGGCAGGATGCCCTTGCGGGACATCAGCGTCGCGCGAAACCCCTCCGTGCCCTCGGCCGGCTGGTATTGCAGATCGCCCGCCGCATCGGCGTAGAACATGCCATGAGCGGTCGCGACCGTCATCAGCGCGTCGATTCCACTCAACGACGTGCCAAGAATGCCCACGGCCTCGTTGCGGATGGATTTGAGAACGGTCGCCGGCCAGGGCGAAACGAAGTAGCCGGGCCGGATTTCCGTGCTTTCCGGCCAGTTGTGCCCCGTTGCCATCACGACATGATCGAAGGCCGCATCCTCTTCGCCGTCCAGGTTTCCAACGCGCAGGCGGATCGCCTCTGCCTGGATCTCGATGTCAACCACCTTGTGACGCGCGAGCACGGTGATCTCGTGTCCCCGTTCGGCGGCCATTGCCAGCATGCGCTCGAACTGCGCCTGCATGTAGTCACCCAAAACCAGGCGTGGATAGAATTCCCGCTCGTCGATCGCCTCGCGGCGGATGCCGTGATGCATCAGCATGTCGTCGTCCTGGCGCCGCAGCCAATCCGCCAAGGTCTCCGTGAAGGCCGGAAGCTCGATGCTGGGGATGTTGGAGAGCATGGCCGGATCGTTCATATCGGGATGGTAGGGTGTGCCCTTTCCAGGCTCTCCCTCCGCCTCATACAGTGTGATCGACAGAGGAACGGTCGATCCGATCAATTGTTTGAACGTGTAGAGGCCGGTCGGGCCCGTGCCGATGATCGCAATTCTCGGAAGCATGGATGGTCTCTCTGTCCGGCGAGGAATCTCGCGCAGGGTCGTAAACAATGCGTGCGCGAGGTGGATGTTCCCCATGGCACTCCCGCCAAGCCCGAAACCGTACGGAACAAATCCCGCCGATCGAGGCTTTCTCAAGCATCGCAACACCCAAAGGAGAATGACCGATGATTTCTGCAGATCAGATCCGCGAACACATGGAAGTTCTGGCTCAGGACGGCGCCCATGTCGGCACCGTCGATCACATGGACGGCGCAAGCCGCATCAAGCTGACCCGCAAGGATTCCGCCGACGGTCAGCACCACTACATCCCGCTCGACTGGGTTGACCATGTCGACCAGCACGTGCACCTGGCCAAGAACGCCGATGACGTGAAGCGCGACTGGTCGGTCAACTGATCTATACCGCTTCCGGCAAGAGGCCGCGGCAATGCCGCGGCCTCTTTCGTTTGTGTCAGGCGCGATGATCAATCGTCGTCGTCGGACGAGCTGGACGAGGAATTCGACGAAGAGTTCGAAGACGAGTTCGACGAAGAATTGGAGCTCGAATTCGAGCTGGAATTGTTCGACGAGTTGGAGCTGCTGTTCGAGGACGAGTTGGAATTGCTGTTGGAATTCGAATTGCTCGAGGAGTTCGACGAACTGTTCGAGTTGCTGTTGGAATTGCTGTTCGAGCCCCAGCCGCGGCGATCGTCGTTGCGGCCGCCGGACCGTGCATAGGACCTCTCACCGGTGCTTCTGTCCAGGAAGCGGGTCAACGGATCGTCGGCCAGAGCGGGGGCCGGTGCAGTAGTGCCGATGGCGAGCACCGAGCTCAGGATGGCGATGAATTTCTTCATGGTCGGTCTCCTTGGTTTCTTTCACGGCAGCACGTCGGCTGCATGGGAAGAACGGACCACCTCGAAGGTTATTCCAGGAAAAATCATTTATTTTCAGATATTTAATTCTAACTATCGTCACAATCGGACACACCACCCGAAACGGCGTTCCGGGTGGTCAGCGACAGGATGATGCTGCTTTTTCAGCGCTGAGCGCGGGCGAACTTCCGGTACCAGCCTTCCGAGGCGATCGTTTTTCGAAAGATCGTCTTGCGCGCCGTCTGCTCTTCCGCCGTTTCGCTGCGAATATCCCCGTCGAGATCGGAGGTCTCGCGCCGGAACGGAATGACCTGGACGATCGGCGTGCCGCGTTCGAGCACGTGCAGGCCATCAGGGCCGGTGGCGAAGAAAGGGAAGTGGATTTCCGACTGATACGTGTCTGTATCAACCACACCCGCCACGACCTCGAAGAGACCGTTCGGCCGGTTGAGCGGCGAGACGAAGAGGCTGCTCCAGCCGGGCGGCGTGCGGATGGTCCAGTAATTGTGGAACTTGCAGGGCGGCATCGGGTCACGCGGATTGCCTGCCACCTGGTGGGTGGCATGGTTGCTGACGAGGGTCCGGTCGAAATCCCAGCCGCAATTCACCGTGCGGCCGCCATCGGAAATTTCCATCCGCACCGTTGCCGGCAGACCGATCACCCAGCCCGCCATCATCGCATCGAGGAAGGGCATGCAGCGCTTCACGGTCAGACCGCTGTCGGTCGGCGAGATCTTGTCCTCGGTCACCGCTGGCAGCTTGCGGAACCACTCGGGCAGCACGGTCTTTGCCCGCACCGGCGGCGTGATCACGCTTTCATCCTCGGGTCGGCAGGTAAAAGTGATGCGGGGGGCGGAACGTTTCAGCAGCGAGAGCTTCATCGGCTTTCTCCAGATCCTTGTCTGCTCTGGAGAACGGATGCAGCGGGAGGTTATTCCCGGACCGCATCACTTTTTTTCGCATCAGCGGATCCGGACGGCCTGGATGTCTGCCGCTTCAGCGTCGGGCGAAAGCGGCGCGCCTGCGCCGATCCCGGAGAGGAATGAATCCAGCGTGTCCGTGGTCGAGGCCGGCATGTAACCTTCGGCCACCGGGTTGGTCAGAGCAAATCGCGTCTGCCACCCGGCCGGACCATGGCAGGCCACGGCGGTGGTCACCGCAGCTGCGGCCTTGAGCTCGTATTCGCGGCAGAGATGACCCTCGGCATCGCGAAAGCTCGCGACCATGTGCAGGCTTTCGTCTTCGGAGAGCGCGCGATTACCGCCCGAAGGCACAGCTTCCAGCGCCTCGTTCAGCGCCAGGCTCGTGTCCTCGGGCGCCACAGCGGTGGACTGCCCGAGCAGGAAGCCACCGAGGCCCACCACGATCCCGACGACCGAGGCGGCGAGTGCCATGGCCCATGGCGACGACATGCTCGCTCCCGGTGACCTTGGCACAGGCGTCGATGCGCGCGGCCGAAAGGCGACAATCGTCTCGTCCGGTCCCGGCAACACAGTCTGCTTCTCCCGGGCCGCGGCAATCGCAGTGACCACAGAACCCTGAAGCGACGCCGGCACCGGCTCGTCAATCAACGGTTTCATGGTCGCCGCAAGGCTGTCGCGCGTGTCCATAAACACAGCGAGGCGCTCGGCCAGGGTCTCGTCCTCGGCGAGGGCCGCCTCGATCTCGCCCTGTTCGGCGGGAGCCAGTTCGCCATCGGCAAAGGCCATCAGCATTTCGTCGGAAATCGCGCGTGTCATGGAGTGTCCGCCTTTCTCATGGCGAAGAACGTCTGGCCTCGGGATTTATTCCCGTCAATTCGGAAAGTGCCTTTCGAGCGCGGGCGAGCCGGCTCATTACCGTGCCCACCGGGATCTCCAGCACGTCTGCGGCATCGCGGTAGCTCAGCTCCTCGATGCAGACCAGCACCAGCACTTCCCGCTGTTCGGGCGGCAATTGCTGCAGGGCGACCTCGACGCGGGCAAGCGCCAGCCGCGCCTCGCTCTGTGCTTCGCCCGAGGACACGGACAGGTCGTGCATCTCGTCGATATCGACGGCCGGGCCGGCCGTCTTCTGGCGGCGCAACTGGTCGAGCCAGAGATTGCGCAGGATGCGGAAGACCCAGGCGTCAAAGCGGGTGTCCGGGTCAAAGCTCCCGGCTGCCGCGAGCGCACGCTCGCAGGTCTGCTGAACAAGGTCATCGGCGACATCGCGCGCACGGCAGAGCGAAATCGCAAAGCGCCTGAGGTTCGGCAGGAAGGAGACGAGGCGCTCTCCGACGATATCGACAGGCTCGATCATAAAAACTTTCCGTCTCTCCGGAATAAACCGGCGGCTCGCGCGTATATTCAGACATCACATCAGTCGGCGGGCCGCAAAGCCCGGCATCGGCTAGGGAGAGATGGAACATGGATCGGATCTTGGCAAGGTTGCTCGGCGGATTGCTGGGTCTCGCATTGGTCCTTCCTCCGCCGGTCCCGCTGCCGTTCGCCCCGACGCACCAGCTCGTCACGCTCGCGCATGCCGATGACGACGATGACGGCGGTGGGGACGATGGAGGGGATGATGACGATGGCGGTGGCGGTAGGCGCAGCGACCGGGGTGGCTCCGGCGGATCAGGTGACCGCGCACCATCCCGTCAATCCGGCTTCACGCTGTTTCCGTTCCTGCAATCGCCACGTCCGGCGCCCGTCCGTCGCGCGGCCCCCGCCATTCCCGACCGCGTCCCGAACGAGATCATCGCCACCGGTCTGCCCGAGGCGGCCATCACGCAGTTGACCGAAGAAGGTTATGCCGTCGCCGAGCGTCGGAGCCTCAGCCTCGCGACCACAGGACCTGCGACCGAGATCGTGCGTCTGGTCGTACCGCGTGGCACCGGGCTCGACGCGGCCCGGGAGAGGATCACAGCCCTCGCACCCGTGGCGCAGGTTGATTTCAACCACTATTACCGGCCCGAACAAACCGAGACTACCCCCGATTGCGGCGGCCAGAGTTGTGCCCTGGTGCGCGAGATCATCGGCTGGCCCATCGATCCCGCGGGGCTCGTGCAGCGCTGCGGAAGCCTGCCGAAAATCGGCCTGATCGACACCGCCATCAACCCGGATCATCCGTCACTCGGCGATGCGCGGCTTGAGGTCATTCGCATCACAGACGACGCCCTGCCGCAATCCGGACGCCAGCACGGAACGGCCGTCGCGGCCCTGCTCGTGGGCGCGGCCGGCAGCCGGGCGCCCGGCCTTCTGCCGTCATCCGAGGTGATCGCCGTCGACGCTTTTCGTCGACTTGCCGGTTCGGCCGACGTCGCCTCTACCTTCGACCTCGTCCGAGCACTCGATGCGCTCGCAAGCCGCGATGTTCGGGTGATCAATCTTAGCCTCGCCGGCCCGGACAATGCGCTGCTGAAGACGACCGTCGAGGCAATGATCAGCCGCGGCGCGATCCTGATTGCGGCCGTGGGCAATGCCGGTCCCAGAGCAAAACCGCTCTACCCAGCCGGTTATGACGGGGTGATCGCTGTCACCGCGGTAGACAAGGGCCGCAATGCCTATCGCCGCGCGAACCAGGGCGCGCATGTCGATATCGCCGCCCCCGGCGTCAATGTCTGGACCGCCGCCTCGATCAGCGGCGCCCGTCCGAAGAGCGGCACATCCTTTGCCGCCCCCTTCGTCAGCGCTGCGGCCGCCGTCCTTCTTGCAGAGCGGCCGGACCTCACGCCGGTCCAGATGGCCGAAGCGCTCTCCGGACTGGCGCAGGATATTGGTAGCCCCGGCAAGGATCAGGTCTTCGGCTGGGGACTGCTCGATGCCCGGCGTCTGTGCACGTTCGGGCCGTCACCTCAGCCCTGACTGCGCAGCCGCGTCGGCCGTTCAGCCGCCGACCTGGGCGATCCAGTCCGGCAGGCTGTAGTAATTGGAGATGCGGGCGACCTTGCCGTCGCGGATCTCGAAGAAGGCGCCTGCCGGCAGGCGATAGGTCTGGCCATTGGCTTCCGGCAGCCCCTCGTCGGTCGCGAGATAAGTGCCGTTGACGATGAATTCGGCCGCACCCCGTGTGCCGTCTTCATTCACCATCACCACCATGTCGGTGAGCTCTTCCTTGTAGCAGCGGTTCATATGGTCCATGAACGTCGCGAAGGCTTCCTTCCCCGTCTGGCGGGCACCCTGATTGATGTCGTGCGCCACGTCATCGGTGAGGAGTGCCAGAAAACGGTCCATGTCGCCGGCATTGAAGGCATCGTAATAGGCACGGATGGTGGCTGCGGCGGTCATCGATCACTCCTCGTCGTGGAATTGCTTTCTCGGGTCGTGGGAGATGGGTATAACCACTCCGCAACGGACTGAAAACACTCTATGACGCTCACGATCCAATCCTTTTCCGGCAGCGACGCCGCCCCCTATTTCGACGACCTCGCGCGGCTTCGGATCACGGTCTTCCGCGATTTCCCCTATCTCTATCATGGCGATAGCGACTACGAGCGCCAATACATGGAGATCTATGCCCGCTCGGAAGGCTCGGTCTTCGTGCTGGCGATCGACGACGGTAGCGTCGTCGGTGCCTCGACGGGCACGCCGATGACCGCCGAGACGGACGAGGTCCAGGCGCCGTTCATCGCCGCCGGCCGCGATCCCGCCGACTACTTCTATTTCGGCGAAAGCGTGCTGCTGTCCGCCTATCGTGGACGGGGCATCGGCGTGAAGTTCTTCGAGGGGCGCGAGGCGCAGGCGAAAAAACTCGGCCTGCGTTACGCCACCTTCTGCGCCGTCGAGCGCCCCGCCGACCATCCACGCCGGCCCGCAGACTACGTGCCGCTCGACGCCTTCTGGGCCAAGCGCGGCTACACCCACCACCCCGAGCTTCGGACCACCTTTACCTGGCATGACCTCGACGACACTGTCGAGAGCCCGAAGCCGCTTTCCTTCTGGATCCGGGATCTCAAAGCATGACAGCCCTCACCCTTGCAGCCTGCCAATACAAGATCGATCTCATCGAGAGCTGGGAAGACTACGTTCTGCACCTGACGGGCCTGGTGCACCAGGCCGTCGAACGCGGCGCAAAACTCGTGCTCCTGCCGGAATATGCCGGCCTTGTGCTTGCGGGCCAGCTCGACGCTGCCACCCGCTCCGACCTTCACGGCTCGATCGCCGGCATCCAGCCGCTGATCCCGGCCTGGGTCGAGCTCTGCGAGGAACTCGCCCGCACCCATTCGATCGTCTTCCAGCCGGGCTCCGCCCCTATCCTCGATCCCGATGGCCAATACCGCAACCGCGCCTTCCTTTTCGGCCCGGATGGCCTGATCGGCCATCAGGACAAGATCATCATGACCCGCTTCGAGCGCGAGCAATGGGGCATCGCGGCTGGGAAGGACGGCCTCACCGTCTTTGAGACACCGCCCGGCAAGCTCGGCATTCTGATCTGCTACGACAACGAATTCCCGATGCTGGCTCACACTCTCGCCGAACAGGGCGTCGACCTGATCCTCGCCCCCTCCTGCACCGACACGCTGGCCGGTGCCTATCGCGTCCGCATCGGCGCCCAGGCCCGAGCGCTCGAAAACCAGATCGCCGTCCTCTCCTCGCCCACCGCAGGCACCGCCCCCTGGTCTCCGGCCCTCGACGAAAACCGCGGCCGCGCCGCCCTCTACGTCCCCTCCGACTACGGCATGCCACCCAATGGCATCTATGCCGAAAGCGAAAGCGACGCCGTCGAGGAAAGCCACTGGCTGATCACCGAGATCGATCTCGACACCGTACGGCGCCTCCGCACTGAAGGTCAGGTCGCCACCCGCCGCGACTGGCCGGAACAGTTCGGGGTGTGATCCGAACACCCCCTTCTGGCAAAGGGCGGGCAGGCGCGTTATGCTGGGCTGGCAACAAGCGGAGCAGCATGCATGTCTTCCCGCACCACAATGACAATTGAGATAGGTCAGGATGTGAAGGACCAGCTCGATGCCCTTGCATCGGACGTGGACCAGAGCAGCCAGAAGCTTGCCGAAGAAGCGGTCACCACTTTTGTCGCGCAGGAATTTGCCTTGCGCCAGTCGATCGAGAAGGGTCTGTCCGAGGCGAAAATGGGACAGACTGTCTCGCATGCCGAGGTCATTGCCGAAATGCGCGCCATGATCGACACCGTCCGCCGTGAACGGGCGGCGCGGGGATGACGCGGCCGGTCGTGTGGGCAGCCGACGCCACGCGTGATACGCTCGATATTCTCCGTCATATCGCACAGGACGATCCCGATGTCGCAGAGCGGATCGTCGATCTAATTGAGGCCGCCGGCAGTCGCCTCGGCGAGATCCCGACAGGCCGCCCCGGACGCGTCCCGGGCACGTTCGAAAAATCCCTCGTGCCACTTCCCTGGATCCTTTGTTATGCCATCGATGATCAACCCGGCGCGGAGCGCATTGTCATCTTGAGGGTGATCCATACGGCGCGAAACTGGCCGGGAGGCGGTTGGCCACAAGAGCGCTAGCCTTGGGCTAGCGGCGCTCCACACCTTCAGAGTTCACGATCAACGCGTCCCGCCGCCGCTCCAGAAACCGCCGCTCCGCCTCGCCGGGCGATAGCGCCAGCGCGCGGTCATAGGCCTGCAACGCCTCGGATGCCCTCCCCTGCCGCGCCAGGAGATCCGCACGCGCCGCATGGAACGGCAGAAATTCCGCGAGTGCTTCGGCATCCAACCCATCGAGCTCGGCCAGCGCATCCTCTGCACCATACACCTCGGCCAGCGCAACCGCCCGGTTGATGCGGATGATCGCGTCGTCACGCAGTTCGACGAGAATGTCATAGGCCGCAAGAACCGCCTTCCAGGGCGGCGGATTGGCGAGCGTTTTTCGCCCGCACCAGAGCGCATGGATCATCATCTGCAGAATGCGCGGACCCGGACCCGATATGCCAAGCGCCCGCCCGCAGTAGCGGCGCGCCTCCTCGATGAGCGGCTTCGACCAGAGCGCCGGATCCTGCTCGGCAAGCGGTACCATGACGCCCTCCGCATCCATCCTTGCCAGCCGTCTGGCTTCCGCGAAGCGGATCGTCGCGGCAAGTGCCAGCACTTCTGCTTCTCGTGGCAGCATCTCTGTCAGGAGCGCGGTCACCTCCAGCATCTCCCGGGCAAACCCCGCATGCCGGCCGGAGCCGGCAGCGTCCTCATGCGCCTTGGCATAGGCCACTTCCAGCGTCGAGAGCACTGCCGCCAGCCGCTCGGCCCAGTGCTCCGGCCCTGGCACCTCAAAACTCACACCGGCCTCGGCAATCTTGCGTTTGGCGCGGACCAGCCGCTGGGCAAGTGTCGTTTCAGACACGAGAAAGGCCCGTGCCACCTCCTCGGTGGAGAGGCCACAGACCATTTTGAGCGTCAGTGCAGCCCGGCTGTCTGCGGCCACTGCCGGATGGCAGCAGACGAAGATCAGCTTCAACCGCTCGTCGGGAATGACGGCGTCGTCGCTTGCCAGCCGATCCTCGGCGGTCGGCTCGGGCTCCGGCTCGTCCGGCAGGTTGTCCGCCCGTGTCCGCCTTCGCCTCAGGATATCGAGTGCTGCGCGCTCGGCGACCCGGTAGAGCCAGGCCGCCGGATCGCGCGGCAGGTTATGTCCCTCTTCACCCCAGGCCTTCACCGCCTTGAGGCAGCTTTCGGCAAAGGCCTCCTCGGCAAGGTCGAGATCGCGGTAGCGGGCGGCCAGCGCGGCGCGGATGCGCCCGCCCGCCGCCCGAAACGTCTCGTCGAGGACCGCAGCCTGCATCATCTCAACGTTTCATCGCAGGCCCGGCGGCATCGGCAAGAGCGGCCGGACCTCGATTGCGCCATCCTTGCCGAGCGGCACCTTCCTGGCGATCGCAATCGCCGCATCGAGGTCCTCGGCTTCCACGAGATAGAAGCCGCCCAGCTGTTCGCGCGTTTCGGCAAAGGGACCGTCATGGATCGTCTGCTTGCCTCCCGTGGTACGCACGGTGGTCGCCGCCTCCGTGCCCTTCAGCCCGGCGCCCGCGTGCATTTTCTCGCCCAGCTCGTGGCTGAAGGCGAAGTGGCGCGGCCCGAGATCGGCCATGATCGGACCCATCTTGTCCGGACCGCCAAAGATTTCCTCGTTTTCGTAGATCAGCAGCAGGTATTGCATCGGTTTTGCCCCTCCTTCGGGCCCTTGCGGCATCGTCGATCGATCCCGTCGATGAAGAGACGCGGCTCGGACATCGGATTCGACAACGATCAAAAGATTTTTTCGGGCCACACCCACTATCGACGACAGGCCCGCCGCTGACAACGGCTGGTATCGGGCGGCAAGCGGCCTGCCTGCGACGTCAAAACCACCGTGATCGCCTGCAAAACCCGATCTTTCCGCTTTGCGATACAAGGGCTCGCTGCTATATGCGCGAGCCATGAGCACTTCGTCCCGCATCCCTCTCGACCATATCCGCAACTTTTCCATCGTCGCCCATATCGACCATGGCAAATCGACGCTGGCCGACCGCCTGATCCAGTCGACCGGCGGCCTCGCCGACCGCGAGATGTCGGAGCAGGTCCTCGACAACATGGATATCGAGAAGGAACGCGGCATCACCATCAAGGCCCAGACGGTGCGGTTGCACTACAAGGCCAATAATGGCGAGACCTATGTGCTGAACCTGATCGACACGCCCGGACACGTCGACTTCGCCTATGAAGTGTCGCGCTCGCTCTCAGCCTGTGAAGGCTCGCTGCTCGTCGTCGACGCCTCTCAAGGGGTCGAAGCCCAGACGCTTGCCAACGTCTATCAGGCGATCGACAACAATCACGAGCTGGTCACCGTCCTCAACAAGGTCGATCTGCCGGCCGCCGAGCCCGAGCGCATCAAGGAGCAGATCGAGGAAGTCATCGGCATCGATGCCTCCGAAGCCGTTCTGATTTCGGCGAAGACCGGTCTCGGCATTCCCGACGTTCTCGAAGCCATCGTGCACAAGCTGCCGGCACCGAAGAGCGAAGGCGGCGAAAAGGCCCCCCTCAAGGCCCTCTTGGTCGACAGCTGGTACGACACCTATCTCGGCGTCATGGTTCTGGTGCGCGTGCTCGACGGCGTGCTGACCAAGGGCCAGACCATCCGCATGATGGGCACGGACGCGAAATATGCGGTGGAGCGCGTCGGCGTGCTGACCCCGAAGATGGTCGCTGTCGATAGCCTCGGCCCGGGCGAAATCGGCTTCTTCACCGGCTCGATCAAGGAAGTGGCCGACACCCGCGTCGGCGACACCATCACCGAAGACAAGCGCCCCACCGCCAACATGCTGCCGGGCTTCAAGCCGGCCCAGCCAGTGGTGTTCTGCGGTCTCTTCCCGGTCGATGCCGCGGACTTCGAAGATCTGCGTGCTGCCATGGGCAAGCTGCGCCTCAACGACGCCTCCTTCTCCTTCGAAATGGAATCGTCTGCAGCACTCGGCTTCGGCTTCCGCTGCGGCTTCCTCGGCCTGCTGCATCTCGAAATCATCCAGGAGCGTCTCGAGCGCGAGTTCGATCTCGACCTGATCGCGACCGCCCCGTCCGTCGTCTACAAGCTGTTCATGACCGACGGCACGGAACGTGAGCTGCACAACCCGGCCGACATGCCCGACGTGGTCAAGATCTCCGAAATCCACGAGCCGTGGATCAAGGCCACCATTTTGACGCCAGACGACTATCTCGGCGGCATCCTGAAGCTCTGCCAGGACCGTCGCGGCATCCAGACCGAACTCACTTACGTGGGCAAGCGCGCGATGATCACCTATGAGCTGCCGCTCAACGAAGTGGTCTTCGACTTCTACGACCGCCTGAAGTCGATCTCCAAGGGCTACGCCTCCTTCGACTACCATCTCGACGGCCATCGCGAGGGCAACCTCGTCAAGATGTCGATCCTCGTCAACGGCGAACCGGTCGATGCCCTCTCGATGATGGTGCACCGCATGGCAGCCGAAAAGCGCGGCCGCGACATGTGCGAAAAGCTCAAAGACCTGATCCCGAAGCACATGTTCAAGATCCCGATCCAGGCCGCCATCGGCGGCAACGTGATCGCCCGCGAAACCATCTCGGCGCTCCGCAAGGACGTGACCGCGAAGTGCTACGGCGGCGACGCTTCGCGTAAGCGCAAGCTGCTCGACAAGCAGAAGGCCGGCAAGAAGCGCATGCGCCAGTTCGGCAAGGTCGAGATCCCGCAAGAAGCGTTTATTGCCGCGTTGAAGATGAGCGACGAATAAAGACAGAATTAGCGCCGGCGAAAGCCGGCGTTTTCTTTTGGCTTTTCAGCTCACACGTCGAACGTCATCAAGGCAGCGTCCGACCGCTCAGATTTTCTCGCATCATGCCCCAGCCCCCAGCCGCCCATGGCGTCGAGCACCGGCACCAGCGAGCGGCCGTAACAGGTATAGTTATACTCGACATAGACCATGTCGCCCTCTTTCAGGGGCTGGCGTGAGACGATACCGTCGCGCTGCAAGGCTGCCAGGTTCTCCGACAGAACCTTTTCGGACACGCCGACATAGCGGCGCAGGTCCCCGAAGGTGGCCGGCCCATCGCGCAGGCGCCAGAGGATCCTCGGCTTCCACTTGCCGCCGATCACCTCGATCGTCGCCATGACCGGACAGTCGCGCATCTTGTCTATGTCCACCGGATAACCCCTCTGGCTCAGCTGGCTGCGGCAAGCCCTAACCTCCAGGTAAGCCCTTGCATACTCGCACTTTTTTTGGCCAGCATGCGTTTTCACAGCCGGAGGACGCTGAACATGATGGTCGAATATATCCGTTACGAACTCAAGACCCATCAGCCGAGCGAGCTCGTCGAGGCCTATCGGCTGGCCGCGTCGCATCTCGAGGCGGCACCGCAATGCCATGGCTATGAACTCTCCCATTGCGTCGAGGAGCCTTCGAGCCTGACGCTCCGCATCCTCTGGACGTCGATGGAGGACCATCTGCAGGGCTTTCGCAAAGGCCCGCATTTTCCACCTTTCCTGGCTGCCATCCGGCCCTTCATTGGCGAGATCGCCGAGATGCGCCACTACGCACCGACAGACGTCGCCTGGAGCCGTACCGAAGGATGATGGTTACAGAATTAGTGCCAGAGGAGCTTGGTTTGCATTGGAGGGCGGCTCTACCCGCCTTGCTCGTTTTGCGCTAGGATGCCACATCCTCGGAGTTGCGCCATGTCGATCGAAGCCCGCAAGGCGCATGACCTGAACGTCAGTGAAGCCCTCGTTGCCGAGGCTGAATCCCTAGGCCTCGACATCACGGGCGCTGCCGAGAAAGGCATCGCTCTCGCCATCAAGGCCGAGAAGGAACGGCGGTGGAAGATCGAAAACGCCGAGGCCATCCAGGCATCCAACGACTATGTCGCAAAGCATGGCCTTCCACTCGCGAAATACCGGATGTTCTGACCATGACCCGCTTCCACGTTCACCGCATCGGGAACGACGGAAGCCTGGCCCTCGACGTGCAATCCAATCTACTCGATGCCCTGACGACCCGCGTGGTGGTGCCACTCGCACCAGTCGGTGACGTTGCGACCCCTGTTCCGCGCCTCAATGCGAGCCTTGCCATCGATGGCGAGAGCTTTGCGGTGCTCACCCAGTTCATCACGACGGTCCCCGTCTCCGCCGTCGGCCCCTCGATCGCCGATCTCTCCACCCGCGCCGACGAGATCACCGCTGCCACGGATTTCCTCTTTCAGGGTTTTTGAGCCCTTCTTGCCCGCCTGCTGCAGTCGCGCTAGCATTCGCATGCAATCATAAGCCGATGGACAGGCATAGAGGGAGACGGGCATGCACAAGTTCAAGATCCTGAAGACCGAAAAGGGCGAGTTCCGCGTCCAGTTCGTCTACAATTCCGAGGTCATGGTGTGGTCGGAGAACTACGCCTCCAAGGCCAGCGCGAAGAACTGCGTCGAGTCGCTGAAAAAGAATGCGCCCGCAGCGCCCATCGTTGACCTCACCAAGCAGGAATCCGGCAGCGGCTATCGCTTCGAGATCGACGAGGCCAAGAACGGCGAAACCTTCGTCCGCTTCCGCGCCGCCAATGGCGAAATCATGGTGCGCTCGGAAACGTATATGTCGAAGTCGAGCGCCAAGAACTGCATCGAGTCGGTGCAGAAGCGGGTGGCAGAGGCTGCCGTCGAAGAGGCGGAGTGAGGCGTCCACCACGCCCCTCCCCCCATGCGGGGGAGGACGGAAAATCGAAGGCTTAGGCGAGCGCAAGCCGCCTAAACTTCAGATTTTCCTGGAGAGGGGCACGGTTCCCTGGGCACCGAGATCACCGAGCCCCTCTCTTGCGAAATCTGAGGTTTG